>Ga0209923_1000108_pt1 | contig 20039 bp, 23 predicted proteins | sample SalPon1_A_H2O_MG_FD_185696 | JGI IMG/M metagenome (GOLD analysis project Ga0209923, IMG submission 185696) | Salt pond water microbial communities from South San Francisco under conditions of wetland restoration - Salt Pond MetaG R1_A_H2O_MG... | ecosystem: Environmental > Aquatic > Non-marine... | reverse complement strand
CCGTCGCCATGTACGTCTCGGGGTCGGCCCAGTACGCGAGGTCGGCGAGGTCACCGCTGCGGGGGTCCTCGTTGATCCACAGGTCATGATCGCGGGTGACCGCCGCGAGCGCGACGAGGTGCGCCGGCAGCGACGATTCCACCGCCGCGGCGGCGACGTCCGTCGTGCAGACCGCATCGGAGTCGCCCACGGTGAGTGCGACCCCCGCCGCCTCGACCGCCGCGCGGGCGTCGTCGCCCCACTGGTGATGGTCGAACCACACCACATCATCGGTCTGTGCGCACACCGCCGACAGCGCCTCGGCGATCGCCTCGGCGTCGTCCGGACAGAGGTCGCAGACGTACACCGGCCGGCCGTCGATGCCCAGCTCCGTGAGCAGCGCGAGGCGCTCGAGCAGGTGGTACGGCCCCGTCGGCAGCACCGCCACCGACGACTGCGGCACCGTGGTCTCCTCGGCATCGTCCTCCAGGCGCGGGGCGACCGCCGCCGCGGGCACGTGCGCATCGTACTGCTCGCGGATGAGCGTCGCCGCGCCCAGCCCGTCGGCATCGCCGTCGGCCAGCACGATCACCGACGCCGCCTCGAGCGCCGCGGTGATCCGCGCCCGGCGCCGCGCGTCGCGGACACCGTCGGGGGTGAAGAAGCCCGCCCGCGGCAGCAGCGACCCCCGCCGCAGCCCCGCCGCATCGGGGTCGACGGTCGCCTCATCCATGCGCGCCCTCCAGCTGTCGCACCGTGCAGACGGGCATCGGTGCGGTGCGCACCAGCTGCTCGGCGACCGACCCCAGCAGCAGGCGGTTCTCCCCGTGACGGCCACGCGTGCCGACGACGAGCAGCTCCGCACCGACAGCCTCGGCGGCTGCGATCACCGTCGGTGCGGGCCGGCCCCGCTCGATCACCCGCTCGATGGGCGCGGCCGCCATCGCCGCGAGCGTGTCGAGCGCCGCCGTCGCCCGCTCGGTGAGCGCCGCCTCGAGCTCCGCCTGCAGGTGCGCCGGTGCGGTCTCGATCTCGCGGGTGTCGATGACGGAGATGCCCACGAGCTGTGCGTCGAACCGCGCGGCGAGGTCGATGCCCATCGCCGCCGCGCGCTCGACGCTCGCAGAGCCGTCCGTCGCGATCGCGACCGTGGCGAACATACCGCGACTCCCCACGGGGTGGACAAAGCCGTCCCGGTCCCCTTTTGCTGCTGCCTGTGGCATCCCGGCATGATGGATGACGCGCCCGCGGTGGGGCTGGTGCTGGCGGCGGTCGACGCCAGCGCCGCCTCCGTCGAGACGGTCGAGGTGGCCGCCGCGGTCGCCGCGCGCTACGAGGCGGACCTGCACGTCGTGCACATGCTGGGTGGCACCGACATCGACGGGCTGACCTCGGGGGCGCTCGACCCGGCGACGGTCGCCGCCGATGGCGCGGCGATCGAGCAGACCGCCCAGACGATCGCCGCCGAGTCGGGCGTGGCCGTCGCGACCTCCGTCACCGCGGGCTTCTCGACCGCATCGAAGCTGCGGCACCCCGGCTCGGTCGTCTGCGACACCGCCGATCAGGCCGGTGCGGACCTCATCGTGCTGCCGCGTGAGCCGCTGACGGGTGCGCCCGGCGAGGTGCTCGAGAAGGCCGCAGAGTACGTGCTGCTGTACGCCTCACAGCCCGTCATCAGCGTCTGAGGCGGGCAGCCGCAGGCTCATCTCGATCTCGAAGCCCGCCGTCTCGCACACCTCGAAGCCCACCTTCTCATACAGCGCGAGCGCGGCGTGGTTCCACCGCTCGACGCTCAGCCACACCCGCTCGATGCCCGCCGCAGCCCCCGCCCCCAGCAGCGCCGACAGCAGGCGCGTGCCGATGCCCGCCTCCTGGTGTGACTGCAGCACGAAGATCGCCAGCTCGGACGCGTCACCGTCGGGCACGAGCGTGGCATGCCCCACCGCGCGGTCGCCGTCCCACGCGATGACGTTCACCGCATCGGTGGTGATGATCCGCTCGAGCCACGCGGTGATCTGCGCCGGCTCGCTCGGGGGGATGCCCTGGGCGCGGTCGACGGGGTCGAACGCCACGTACATCGCCGTCAGCGCGGCGACCGCGTCGTCGGCATCGGTCACCTGCCGGATGGCGATCTGCCGGCCCGCGCGGTCGGTGAAGCGCACCGGGGGCCGTGTGCCCACCTCGATCGCCGCGGTGGGGTAGCTGCGGTCGCTCATCGCACCAGCGTCACCGTCATCGGGGCGTTCAGCACCACGTACTGGGTGAGTCGGTCCAGCTGGATCTTCCCCAGCGGGCTGCGGCGCCCGCCGGCGAGGATGATCTGCTCCGCATCGGCCTCGGTCGCGGCGGTGATCAGCGCCGCACCGGTCCGTGGCGACAGCGGTGCCACCTCGACGGTCGCCGCACTCGCCGCCGCCGCATCGGCCGCGGCGGCCTCGGTCTGTGCGTCGGCATCGAGCAGCAGCACCGTCGCCGTGTCCGCCGCCGTGAGCCACCCCGTGAGCACCCGCTCGAGCCCCGCCTGCGAGGCGGCGGTCCCACGCACTCCACAGACGACGCGCATGTGCCAACACGCCCCACCACCGGCAAAAACACGCGGGTCGACGCGAACCCTTACGGCCGCCGCCGGTCACACGCGGGTATGACCGATGAGGCGTCGACGGACGATGTCGCGAGCTACGACCGCTTCAGCAAGGTCGATGGCGCGACGTACGAGCGGGTCAACGGCTTCCTGCGCGAGCGGACCTACGTGACCGCCCGCGAGTGGGCGATCGCCCGGCTGTGTGCGGACTTCCGCACCGAGACGGGCGTGGAGATGACGAAGATCGGCGAGCACCTGCCCGAGCTCGTGCCGTTCATGACCGACACGTACACCCCGCAGGCGGTGAACCAGGCGCGCAGCGCCTTCGAGCAGAAGGTGACGAAGGCGGGGGCGACCTTCCTGTACGGGGCGATGAGCGGCTTCTTCACCGCCGAGGAGCTCGACGAGCTCATGTACGAGGTGACCGAGACCGCGAAGTTCCTGCTGGAGGTCGAGGGGGTCGACCTCGAGGTGGCCGAGGAGCTCGGCGCCGAGGAGCGCATCTCGTCGGTGATGCGGGAGGTGCGCGAGGCGTCCGCGCAGCTGCGCTCAGACGACGCCGCCTGAGCGGCGGGCATCATCGCGGCGGCGGTACACCGGCGCCCCCGCAGCGAGCGTCAGCTCGGGGAAGACGCCCTGGTGCCCACCGAAGGGGCTCCACCCACACCGCGCATGCAGCATGCGCGGGTCGATCGGTGCGACGCTCGCGAGGTCGACGACGACGAGGTCCGCCCGCGCGCCCACCGTGACCCGCCCGCGGTCGGTGAGCCCGAAGCGCGCGGCGGGCGCCCTCGCCGTCACGGCGACGACCCGCTCGAGGTCGATCGCCCCCGCCGTCACCTGCCCCAGCAGCAGCGGCAGCAGCGTCTCCACGCCGGGGACGCCGCTGGGTGCGGTGGTGAGCGCGGTCGCCTTCTCCGCGCGGGTGTGCGGTGCGTGGTCGGAGGCGACCATGTCGATGCGCCCGTCGACGAGCCGCTCGAACAGCGCCGCGGTATCCGCCGCCGGCCGCAGCGCGGGGTTCATCCGGCCGTAGGTGCCCAGCCGGGGGCCATCGTCGTGCGAGAGGAACAGGTGGTGCGGCGTCACCTCGCAGGTCGCATCCGTCGCCGCGACCGCATCGACCGCCGCGGGGCTCGCACAGTGGGCGATGTGCAGCTGGGCGTCGTGTCGTGCCGCGACCGCGAGCGCCGCGTCGACCGCCGCATCCTCCGCTGCGGCCGGCCGCGCACGCCCCCACCGGGCCGCATCCGCCGCGCGCCCCGCCCCGGCGGCGCCCGCGAGTGCGTCGGGGGCGAACCGGGTGGCATCCTCCGCGTGCACCGTCACCGGGATGCCCGCATCGCTCGCCGCGGCGACCGCGGTCTCGAACAGCGCGGCGTCGATGCCGAGCTCGCCGGTCGAGTCGGCGAGGAACACCTCGCCGAGGGCGATGATGTCGCTCGCCAGCAGCGACGCGGGCTCCCACGCGGGGGTCACCCCGCCGGCGATCCGGACGTCGATCACCGCATCGGCCGCCAGCCGCCGCTTCTGTGCGACACGCGCGGCGGTCACCGTCGGCGGGTCGGTGTTGGGCTGGTCGACGATCGTCGTCACCCCGCCCGCGGCGGCCGCCCGGGCGGTCTCGGCGACGTCGGCCTTCTGTGGGTGCCCCGGCTCGCGGCAGTGCACGTGGACATCGATCGCCCCCGGCAGCACCGTGTGCCCACCGCAGTCGATCGCCTCGGGGCCGGCTGCGGTCCCCGCGGGCTCGATCGCGGCGATGCGGCCGGCCTCGATGCCGATGTCGACGCGGCGGCCATCTGCGAGCCGCCCGTCGCGCAGCCAGCGGTCCATGTGCGCAGCACCCCCGGCGGGTGCAAAACGCTGCCGTCAGCCCGTGAGTGCGACGGCGTCGGTCTCGGCGACCTCCGCGAACAGCCACGCCGCATGCTCGAGGGCCATCGTGTGGTGTGCGGGTTCGATCGCCCCGATCGCATCCGCACACATGACCACCCGCAGGTCGCGCAGCGCCGCCTGTGCGGCGGTGTGCAGCACACAGACGTTCGCGAGCGTCCCGCACACACAGAGCGTGTCGATGCCGTGTGCGCGGAGCCACCCCGCCAGCTGCGTCTCATGGAACGCATCGTACGTGTGCTTGGTGACCACCTCATCCAGCGGCAGCGCCGCGACGGCGTCGACCAGCGCGGCACCGGCGGTCCCCTCGACGACGTGCTCGCCCCAGCGGTCGAACTCGTCGTACGCGTGCGCATCCGCGAACTGCGTGCGTGGGTGGACGTCGCGGGTGGCGACGAGGGCGCACCCCGCCGCCGCGGCGCGGTCGGCGAACGCGACGACCGGGTCGATCACCGCTGCCGACCCGTCGGCGTACAGCGCACCCTCCGGCGCACAGAAGTCCACCTGCATGTCGACGATCACGACGGCGGTCCGGTCGGCATCGAGCGTGACGGCAGCCATGGCCCACCGCAGGCACCGCTGCGCAAAGGTACTTGCCTCGCAGCCCGCTACGCACAGCATGTCACCCACCCACCGGCGTGCGCTCGCGGTGCTGCTCGCGGTGGTGCTGCTCGGCGGCTGTCTCGCGGTCCCCCCGAGCGATCCGACGCCGACGGCGGTGGCCACCCCGCCGGCGGACTTCGCCGACCCCGACAGCGACGTCATCGGGTGGGAGCAGGGCATCTGGTACAGCGAGCCGATCACCGTCGACCAGGGTGACGGGCTGGATGCCCGCGAGCTCGACCAGCTGCTCGCCCGCTCGATGGCACGGGTCGAGTACCTCCGCACCGCCGAGTTCACCGCCCCCGTGGGCACCCGTGTGATCACCCGCGCGGAGTACACAGCAGAGCGCGACGAGCGCCCCCGCGAGGACGGCCCCCGCGGGTACGACCGCTGGAACGACCAGGTGTGGGAGGCGCTGTTCATCATCGGCGAGGACGCCCGCAGCGCGGCGACGATCGGCGACACCACCACCGGTGCGGTCGCGGGGTACTACGACCCCGAGACGGCGACGATCACCATCGTCACCGACCGTGCGGATCGGACGGTGATCGACCCCGAGACGCTCATCCACGAGCTCGTGCACGCGCTGCAGGACCAGCGCATCGGCCTCGATGCGCCGCGGTTCGCTGGGCAGACGCAGGACGAACAGCTCGCGATCGCGGGGGTGATCGAGGGCGAGGCGGGCTACATCACCCAGCGGTACCGCGAGCAGTGCGCCGGTGGGTGGGACTGTGTGGCCGCCCCGCCAGCGGGCGCCCGCACCGCGGGTGGTGGCGCATCCAACGACGGCGTGTTCATCACGGTGTTCCAGCCGTACTCGGACGGGCCCGCGTACGTCCATCGCCTCGTGAGCCGCGCGGGGTGGGCGGCGGTCGATGACGCGTTCGCCGCCCCACCGCGGTCCGCGGCGACGATCCTCGATGCCGACGCGACGGTCGAGACGGTCCGCCCTATCGACCGCTCAGCCGCGGGGTGGAGCCGCTTCGACCATGGCCGCGACGGTGCTGACGTCGTCGGCCCCGTCTCGCTGTACGCCATGCTGTGGTACCAGGCGCGCACCGCCGGCGCGGACACGATCGACCCCGACACGCTGCGGTCGGACCTGACGAACCGCTACGACACCTACGGCTACGAGAGCGCGATCACCGCGGGCTACCGCGGGGATGCGGTCGTGCCGTACGTCTCCGCGGAGCAGCCGGTGCCACGGTACGGCTACGTCTTCGAGACCCGCTGGGCGACGGCTGCGGATGCGGACCGGTTCGCGGCGGCGATGCGCGCGATCATCCGCGCACACGACGGGACCGCCCTCGGTGACGACACGTACCTGATCGCGTCGGGGCCGTTCGCCGATGCGTTCCGCATCGACACCGACGGGCGCACCGTGCGGGTCGTCAACGGACCGACGCCCGCGGCGCTCGCGGCGATCGACGCACCACGGTAGGCCGACCACCTGGCTTTTGCCACTGCTTCTGCATCTGCGGGTATGCCGTTCGACCTCGTCGATGCCGCGACGATCCGCGCAGGTGATGCCACCGACGCGTACTTCGACCGCGCACTCGCGGCGCTCGATGTCGCCGACCGCGACCCCACGGTGACCGCAGCGGTGACCGCCGACCAGCTGCCGACGGGGCGGTACCTCGTCCTCGCGGGCGTCAGCGCCGTCGCCGAGCTGCTCGAGCCGCTGGGGGTGACCGTCGATGCCCTCCCGCCGGGACGCATCGTCGACGGCGGCCCGCTCATGCAGATCACCGGTCGCTACCGCAGCTTCGCGCGGTATGAGACGGCGATCATCGGGCTGCTGTCGCAGGCGAGCGCGATGGCCACCGCCGCACTCCGGGTCCGCCTGGCCGCACCCGACACACCGGTGTACTCCTTCGGTGCGCGGCACGTCCACCCCGCGATCGCGCCGGTCGTCGAGCGGTCGGCACTCATCGCCGGCCTCGACGGCATCTCGCACGTCGCCGCGGGCCACCAGCTCGGGGTCGATCCCGTGGGGACGATGCCGCATGCGCTCATGCTCTGCTTCGGCCGCGATGCGCAGCCCGCCGCCTGGGTGGCGTTCGACGAGGCGGTCGACGACGCGGTGCCGCGCATCGCGCTGTGTGACACCTTCGATGACGAGGTGACCGAGGTGCGCGCCGCCGTCGAGACCCTCGGCGAGCGCCTCGAGGCGGTGCGGCTGGACACCACCCACTCGCGCCGCGGGGACTTCGCGCAGATCATCACCGAGGTGCGGTGGCACCTCGACGACCTCGGGGCGGCCGATGTCGACATCTTCGTCTCCGGTGGCCTCGGCCCCGCCGAGTGCGCTGCACTGGCGCCGCACGTCGACGGCTTCGGCGTCGGCGGCGCGATCACCGGTGCACGCCCGCTGGACATCGCCCTCGATCTCGTCGCCGTCGACGGCGCGGCGGTCTCCAAGCGCGGCAAGCTGCCCGGCCCGAAGCAGCTGTACCGGCATGCGGACGGCACCCACACCGTCGCACGGGCGGATGCGGATGCCCCCGCGGCTGCGACCCCGCTGTTGGAGCCGCTGCTCGCGGATGGGACCCCGACGGCGGTGGCACTCGACTGGGAGGCGGCGGCTGCGCGCTGTGCGGCGGACGTCGAGGCGGTCGGGCTCGACGGCGAGCAGCTCAGACGGTGACCTCTTCGACCGCCCCGCCGTCGAGCCGCTCGCGGAACACCTGGCCGTCGAACAGCGTGACCTCCACGTTGGGGTCCGCCCAGCCATCGGGTGCCAGCCCCGCCTTCCGGGCGGTGTGGGTGAGGAACTCCTCGGGGCTCCAGCCCATCTCCACCGGCAGCGTGGGGTACATCCACGCCGTCGTCTGCCCCGCATCGATCGCCACCCCATGGCGGCCGAGCTGCAGCGCCTCGAGCGGGTCGCTCACCGGCTCGTAGTCGAGGATGATGCACACGGAGATGCTGAGGCTCGCCAGCTCGGGCACCTCGATCTCCGACCCACACGAGCTGGAAGAGGCCGCCTCGATCGCCGCATCCACGATCGCATGCCCCAGCTGCTCGGTGCTGCGGTACGCCCCGGCACACCCGCGCAGGCGGCCCATCCCACGGGTGGACTTGATCCGCACGAGCGCACCGGTGCGGTTGTAGAACGAATCCCGCATGCTCCCCGGCTGCTCCCGCTGCCCGTGTCGGACGTACGACAGCACCGATTCCCGTGCCAGCTCGACGGCTCTGGCACCATCATCATAAGAGAGTTGGAACGTCTGAACCTCAGACATATGCGGACAAGGCGACAATCGGACTTGAACATGTCCCTTGTGGGGGCCTGACGAAACGGGTTTACCCCCACCCGGCGTCCCAGCAGCTGGCAGAGAGAGCTCGGCTCCCGTGGTCACTGACCAACGAGGAAAGTCCCCCCACCGTCCGGACAGGTGACCGGGCGCAAGCCCGGAGTCGGAGACGGCTGGCTCTGGAACAGAAACGAGACCCCTCGACCCGACCGATGAGATGTGCGGAGGCCCCCGTGAGGGGGCTGCGTTGACCCATCGAGGGCAGACGGTCGAGAATGGATGGAACGGCGAACCCTCACCGGTGCAAGTCCGCATCGCCAAGGTAGTCCGGACAGGATGCGGATGCTCAGCTGAATGCCGAGCCGAACAGAAGGGGGCTTACTCCTCTCAGCCACCCATCGCCCTGAGCGACCGCGCCGTCACGCCTCCGGCAGCTCGGTGGTGCACCACTGACAGAAGCCCAGCTCCGCGTCCACCGGGCGACCGCACGCGGGGCACGTCGCCGCCGCAGGCTCGGACGGCGTGGCCTGCTCGTTGCGCGCGAGCATGTACACGTCCGCGACGCTCGCGATGCCGATGCCGACGATCGGGGCGATCACCGCCAGGTCCGCCTCCCCGCCGCTGATGGCCGTGACGGTGAGGTTCGTCGCCGCGGCCTCCGGGGGGATCACGAACACCGAGATGAACAGCACCGACCCGATCCACACGAGCGCACGGCGCCACCGCCGCAGGTAGATGTGCCCCAGGCCGGTCGCCAGCAGCCCCAGCGTCACAGCGATCGCTGGGCGGACCCACCCCCGCTGGCGCATCGTCCCGAACGGACCCATGCCTGTGTGGCTGCCCTACCGCGTCTCTGCGGAGCAGGTGTCGATGCCGAGCACCGCGTACATGCCGCACTGCTGGGTCGCCGCGGTGCCCAGCATCGCGATCGCGACCACGCCGAGCACCAGGGCGGTCACGCCACCGCCACCGATGACGCCACCGAGCATCCCCAGCGAGGCTGCGCCGGCGAGTGCTCCCACAGCGATGCGGACCTGTCGATCGAGACCTCCCACGTTTGTCTCCATACACAGAGTATCCAGGCCGGCGCAAAGAACGTGTTGGGTGTCTCAGGCGCCGATGCGGTCGGCCGCGAGCACCGCCGCGTACACCCCGATCGCCGCGAGGATCACCGCCCCACCGGCGGCGATGCCGAAGACGTACGCCAGGGTGACCCCACCGACGGCTGCGACCTGCCCCGCGGCGACCGCATGACCGATCGACCGGCGGAAGCTGGGCGCGGTCACCGTCGCCGCCGCGACGGGGATGACGAGCATCCCCGCGACGAGGATCACCCCCATGATCTGCATCGCACTCACCACCACGAGCGCGGTGAGCATCACCACCAGCCGACGGTACCGCCGCACGTCGATGCGCGCGGTCGCCGCCGCGGTGGGGTCGAACGTCATGTACACCAGCGGGCGGTACGCGAGCGCGACCAGGCCGAGGACGATGACCGCGATGATGAGCAGCAGCCCCACCTGCGCCCGCGAGACGGTGGTGAGGCTGCCGAAGAGGTACTGGTTGATCCCCACGGCGATGCCCCCCTCCGTCGCCGTGATGAGGATCGACCCCACGGCGAACCCGCCGGTCAGCACGATCGCCAGCGACGTGTCCGTGTAGGTGTCGCCCACCTCGACGAGCACCTCGACGGCGATCGCCGCGATGATCGCGACGACGAGCGCGGTGAGGATCGGCGACAGCGACCACCCCAGCAGCGCGTTGAGGAAGATGCCCACGGCGACCCCCGCGAAGGCGGTGTGCGCGAGCGTGTCGCCGATCATCGCGATCTCGCGGTGCACCAGGAACGTCCCCACGACGGGGCCGATCAGGCCGATGCCCGCGGCGACGAGGAACGCCCGCTGCATGAACGGATACGCGAGCATCTCGATGCCCGTCTGTGCGGCGAGCCACCCCAGCAGCGCGCCGTAGACAGACACGAGCAGCCACTCGAAGACCGCCTCGACGGCGGCGACCTGCGCGAGCATCAGTGGTCGTGCGCCATCACGTGCTGGGCGCCCCCGTACGCCTGGCCGAGTGCGTTCGTCTCCAGGAAGTCGGCGGGGTCCCCATCGAAGTACAGCTCGCGGTTCAGACAGGCGACCTCCGTCGCGTAGGTGGTCACCACCCCGATGTCGTGCTCGATCAAAAGCACGGTGAGGCCCGCCTCGTTCAGCTCATGCAGCAGGCTGTAGAACCCCTCGCGCGACTCCGCATCGACGCCGATGGTGGGCTCATCGAGCGCGAGCAGGTCCGCCCCCGCGGCGAGCGCCCGTGCGATGAACACCCGCTGGCGCTGCCCGCCCGACAGCGCCGTGATCTGCCGGTCCGCGAGCGCGGCGATCTCCAGCTGTGCCAACGCGGCGTCCACCGCCGCGGCATCGGCGGGCCGGCGCCGGCCGAAGAGGCGGTGTGGGTACCGCCCCATCGCCACCACCTCGCGGACGGTGATGGGCATCCCCCGCACCACCGTCGTCGCGTTCTGCGGCACGTAGCCGATCCGCTCGCCGGCTGCGAACTCCGTCGCGGGCTCGCCGAAGAGCTCGACCCGCCCGCGGTCGGGCGCCTGCAGCCCCAGCATGAGCTCAAGCAGCGTCGACTTGCCGCTGCCGTTGGGCCCGACGAGCCCGAAGAACGTGCCCGCGTCGATCTCGAGGGAGACGTCCTCGAGCACCGTCCGGTCGCCGTAGCTGAAGCTGACGTCCTCGACGGCGATCACGGGGGTGGCCTCGCTGCGCATGTCACCACGCTCACGCCCGCGGACCATGGTGTTTCCGTCACTCACGCGTCGAGTGCCGTGCGCAGGGCGGGGATGTTCACCTCGCGCATGATGTCGAGGTAGCCCCACCCCGCATCCGCCCACGACTGCTGCAGTCCGGGGATCGCCGTGAGGCCGACGACGCCGACCGCGTCGGTCTCGGCGACGAGCTGCTCGGCGGCCTGCTGTGGCTCGAGCGGGTCCGCACAGATGTACCGGATGTCGTGGGCGGCGATCACATCCTGTGCCCGCTCGATGTCCCGCGGCGTCGGCAGCGCATCCGGTGCGAGTCCCGTCAGCGCCTCCACGCGGATGCCGTAGCGGGCGCCGAGGTACTGGAAGGAGTTGTGGCCGGCGACGAGGATCGTCTCGGCCTGTCCGCCGTCGACGACCGCCTGCAGCTCGCCATCGAGCCCCTCGAGCTCCTGCATGAGCGCGTCCGTGTTCGCGCGGTAGGTGTCGGCGTTGTCGGGGTCCGCCTGCTGGAGGCCGGCGCTGATCGTCGCCGCCGCGGTCTCGAGGCGGTGTGGGTCCATCCAGAAGTGCGGGTCCTCGCCGCTGTGATCGTGGTCATGGTCACCCTCGCCGTGATGCTCCTCTGCGTGATCGTGGTCATCCTCGCTGTGATGCTCCTCCTCGTGGTCATGGTCATCCTCGCTGTGATGCTCCTCCTCGTGGTCATGGTCATCCTCGCCGTGATGCTCCTCCTCGTGGTCATGATCTTCCTCACCATGATGCTCCTCTTCGTGGTCATGCTCCTCCTCGCTGTGATGCTCCTCTGTGTGGTCATGGTCGCCCGAGAGCAGGTCCACATCATGGCCCGCCTCGATGTGGGCGATCGGCAGGCCGTCCGCGGCGATGTTCTGCGCCAGCGCATCGGCCCACGGCTGGAAGCCCGCCAGCACCGTGACGAACACGTCGGCGTCGTACACCCGCTCCTGGACGGCCGGCCCCGCCTCCCAGCCGTGGCCGTGCTGGCCGATCGGCACGAGGGTGGCGGTTGTGTCCACATCGCCCACGATCGCTGCTGTCAGGTCCCCCATCACGTGGAAGCTCGCCTCAGAGAAGCGTCCACCGTCGGCATCGCCCCCGGTGCATCCCGCGAGAGCGCTCATGCCCACCCCGGCACCGATGGCACCGAGCACCCGCCGCCTGCTCATGCTGTGCATGTTACTAACAATGCCCTTACTGTTAATAACTATTATGACTTCGCTATCAGTCGTTGTTACACCAACCGTTGTGTGGCCACACGGCTCGCGCAGTGTGCAAACAGCAGGACAGCCACCAGATGGGCCTTGACGGATTTGAACCATCGATCACCCGGTTATGAGCCGGGCGCTTTGACCAGACTAAGCTAAAGGCCCACACGGGCGGATGCCAGACCCACCAGCAAAGCCGTTGTGGGGCAGACGCCGTCGCCAGGACTCGAACCTGGGACCACCTCGTTAACAGCGAGGTGCTCTACCAACTGAGCTACGACGGCCTCACCTCGGGATACTCCGAGCGGGGTACATTGCGATTTCGCTTCGTCGGCCACACCGGTACCCTTTCGCCGCCGCTTCGGGTACGGTGGCCATGTCCGGTGCAGATGCGACCGCGGCGATGCTCGACGACGTCGCCGATGCGATCACCCCCACACCGTCGACGGTCGCGGCGATGGAGGATGCGGTCGACGAGCTCACCGATGCGGTCGCCGCGGCCGCCACCGACTGTGGCGTCGACGTCGAGGTCATCCGGGTGGGCTCGACCGCCCGCGGCACCTGGCTCGCCGACGCCCGCGACATCGACCTCTTCATCGCCTTCGACCCGGCCGTGCCGCGCGCGGAGCTCGCCAGCGTCGGCCAGCAGATCGGCCTCGCCGTGCTGCCCGATGGGGAGACCGAGCACGCCGAGCATCCGTACGTGCACGGCACCCACGCGGGCTTCGAGGTCGATCTCGTCCCCTGCTACGGGGTCGATGATGCGACCGCACTGCAGAGTGCGGTCGACCGCACCCCCTTCCACACGGCGTACCTCACAGAGCGCCTGACCGACGCCGACCGGCGGGCGGTGCGGCTCACCAAGCAGTTCATGCGGGCGGTGGGCGTCTACGGCAGCGACCTGCGCACGCAGGGCTTCTCGGGCTTCCTCGTCGAGCTGCTCGTGCTGCACTACGGGGGCTTCCTGCCGCTCATCGAGGCGGTCACCGCGTGGCGGCCACCCGTCCGGTTGGACCCCGAGTCCCACGGGCGCGCCCGCTTCGACGACCCCCTCGTGGTGATCGACCCCACCGACCCCGAGCGCAACGTCGCCGCGGTCGTCTCCGATGCCGCCATCGCACGGCTGCAGCATCACGCCCGCGGCTTCCAGGCCGACCCCACCCCCGCGGCGTTCGAGCCCCCGACACCCCAGGTGCCACCGCAGGCCGAGCTCACCGCGGCGCTCGAACAGCGGCAGACGGCCATCGCCGCCGTGTGCTTCCCGCGGCCCGACGTCGTCGATGACATCCTCTACCCGCAGCTGCGCAAGGCGGCCGATGGCATCACCGCCGCGCTCGCGGATGCGGGGTTCGCGCCGGTCCGGACGACGCATGCGGTCACCGACGAGGTCGTGCTCATCATCGAGTGCGCCCACGCGGCGATCCCCGCCATCGAGCGGCATCTGGGCCCACCCGTCGCCGTCGCCGAGCACGCCGCATCGTTCCTCGAGCGCTACGCCGCCGACCCCGCGGTGACGGGGCCGTTCATCGAGGGCGACCGCTACGTCGTCGAGCGACCGCGGGCACACACCGAGCTCGGGGCCTTCCTCCGCGCCCCGGCGATGGCCGAGCGCAGCCTGGGGCGGCACATCGAGCGCGTCATCGCCGACCGGGAGGTGCTCATCGGCGCGGCGGTCCCCGCTGCCGAGCGCCTCGCGGCGCCGCTGGCGACCCACCTCGACCCGCCCGTCTAGTCGATCCGCACCGCCTCGATCAGCTCGGTCACCAGCGGGTCGACGCTGCCCGTCTGTGGTGTGGGCGTGCGCCCATCGTACGTCTCATGGACGGTGGCGACGCCCTGCGCGAGCGTGTCGAGGCCGTAGCCCCCCTCGAGGATGTACGCGACGCCCGCATCGACCGCATCCGCGGCCGCATCGACCGCCGCGGCCATCGCCCCGAACCCCTCGGTCGACACCTGCATCCGGCTGATGGGGTCGTGCCGGTGTGCGTCGAACCCCGCGGCGACGAGCACCACGTCGGGTTCGAACGATGCGATGGCGGGGGCGATCGCCTCCTCGACGATCGCGAGGTACTCGGGGTCGCCCGCCCCCGCTGTCAGCGGGAAGTTCATCGTCGTCCCCGCACCGGCGTCGACACCGCGCTCGTCCATGCCGCCGGTGCCGGGGTACAGCCCCGCCTCGTGGATCGAGACGTAGCAGACCGCCGGGTCCGCATAGAAGATGTCCTGGATGCCGTTGCCGTGGTGCACGTCCCAGTCGAAGATGAGCACGCGCTCGACGTCGTGCTCGGGCGCGTCCAGCAGCGCCTGTGCGGCGATCGCCGCGTTGTTCAGCAGGCAGAAGCCCATCGCATCATCGCTGACGGCGTGATGCCCCGGCGGGCGCCCGATCGCGAACGGGGTCTCGCGCCCCGATGCGCCGTCGGCGGCCGCGGCCGCCGCCCAGACCGCCAGCCCCGCCGCGGTCGTCGCCGCCGTCCAGCTGCCGGGGTGCGCCACCGTGTCGGGGTCCCAGTTGCCCCCACCGCGGGTGATGAACGCCTCGATCTGGTCGACGTACACGGGTGCGTGCACCGCGGTGATCGCCGCACGCGCCGCGGGTGGGGCATCGACGTACGCCACACCGTGTCGGCGCTGCAGCGCCCGCCGGATCGCCACCAGCCGGTCGGCGGTCTCGGGATGCCGCTCACCGGTGTCATGCGCCAGGCACGCCTCGCTGTAGCCGAACTGCATCGGTCAGTGCAGCAGCGTGTCGTACGTCTCGATGTCCTCGGCCTGGATCGTCCGCCGACCCGCATGGCGGGCGAGCACCGCCGCCGCGGCGGCCACCTCCCCCGCGTACGCCTCGAGGATCGCCGCGAGCGCGACGCGGGCCTCCTTGGAGACACGGAACGCCGGATCGATCCGCAGCCGGGCGATGCGGTCGACCGGGGCCAGCGGCAGCATCCCCGCCAGCGGACCGGGGTCCACATCGGTGACGAAGTCCTCGGCCATCAGCGTCTTGCGGCCCTCCGCATCCGCATGCACGGCCGCCTGCACGGCCACGGCCGCCCCGTGCTCCTGGATCCGTGCTGCCAGCAGCTCGGCCGCCTCGGCGCTGACGCGGAGGTCGCCGGCAGCCGTCCGGATGATGCTGTCGACGGGGGCCACCGGCAGCTCCACTGTCATACGCCAACAGCCGGCCGAACTGTGTATAATCCTTTCCGTCGCCCTCAGACGCGCTCGATCTGCTCGGCGTGCAGCCGCCCATCGACGACCTCCCCGTGGACCGTCAGCTGCTCGCCGAGGCGCACCGTCGCATCGGTCTCGACCTGCTGGGTCGCCGTCCCATCATCGAGGATCACCGGCGAGCCCACCTGCACCACCGTCCCGGTGAAGCTGCCCGCCCCCGTCGCCGCGTCATCGTCGACCGGCTCATCGCCCTCGCCGAAGCCCGACAGCGTCGCCGACTCCGTCGGCGTCTCCGCCTGCGCGGGTGGGTCGCGGACGGTGAGTGACGACCGCCAGCCCGCCGACGCCTCCAGGTCCTCCTGCCACCCATCGCGGACCTCCACGTCCACGGCGACGACGTAGTCGGCGAGCTCGATCGCCGCATCCGCATGCTCGCCCCACAGCGCCACGCGGATGTCGCCGCTGGCATCCTTCAGGCGGATGTTGCGCACCTGCCCCTCCGAGCCATCATCGCGGTCGAAGGTGCGCTTCGGCGTCGCCTCGATCACCCCACCGGCGATGTCGGTGACCGCCCCCAGCTCCAGCTCCGCGATCGGGGTGGGGTCGGGGACGTACGTGACGGCCTCATCGGTCGGTCCGATCCGTCCCTGCTCGCCGACGTGCAGCTCCAGGTTCCCGTCGCGGTCGCGCACCGAGCCACCGCTGACCTCGACGACATCCCCCACGCTGACGGTCTCGACGGTGTCGGCCATCCCGTCCCACATCGTACAGCGCACCCGCCCCGTGTCGTCGCCGAGCTGCATGTTGGCGACGCGCCCCTCGCTGCCGTCGGAGCGCTCGAAGGTGCGCACGCTGTCGACCGCGAGCACCTCACCCACCAGCTGCACGCCCGTGCGCCCCAGGCTGAGCTCGCCGACCTGCTGGCGCCCGCGGGGGTCGACGTCGAAGTCGACCTCGGTGGTCGGCTCGGCGCCATCGATGTCCACCTCGACCCCGTTGAAGCCGTCCTTCGGCCGCCCGCGGAACTGCAGCACATCCCCCACCGACAGCTGCTCCGCGGCATCACGGGCCATCCCGTCCCACATCGCCGCCCGCACCCGCCCGGACTCATCGGCCAGCTCGACGTTGAGCACGTGCCCCGGCTCCTCCTCCTCGTCGCGGTCGAAGCTGCGCAGCTCGCCGATGCTCATCACCTTGCCCGCCAGCTGCACCTCCTCCATCGCCGCGGTGATCTCCCCGATGCACGCGGCCTGCTGTGCGCCCAGCTCGTGCATCACCAGCCGTGCGGCGGTCTCCTCATCGGCGAGCCCCCCCAGCTGCGCGACCTTCTCGGCGACCGCTTGCTCGAACGCCTCGAAGCTCACCTCCGCATCCAGCTCGTCGAACAGTGCGGCCAGCTCCGGCATCAGCGCTGGCACCCCCACCGCACCGCAGACGGTGTGGTCCGCTGCATGTCCGCATCGACTGGGGGATGTCGATTAAACCTTGTCGTCACCGCCGGGGGTCGCAACGCTCAAGCCCATCGCTCGGGTCGATGCAGGTGAGTCCTGGTAGGGTAGTGGACCATCCTCCTGGCTTGCGGAGCCAGGGACCGGAGTTCAAATCTCCGTCAGGACGTTCTCGCCGAGGTCGCATCACTAAGCGGCCGCACGGCCTACACAGCACATGGACCACTGGCCGCACGCCGCAGCACTGCTGGCACGCGCCGGCCACCCCGCCGCCGGGCTCGCCGCGGCCGTCGCGGTGGAGCCCCCCGGCTCGACCACCCCGACCGTCGGTGCCGCCCTGCTCGCGGCGATCGTCGCCACCGCCACCGATGGGAGCCTCGACCCGGCGGTGCTCGCGGCGACCGTCGACCGTCTGCAGGGCGCGCCCGACGGCGACCCCGTGGGCCCGCTGCTCGCGCTGTGTGACCCCGGCGCCGACCAGCGCGTCCTCGCCGCCCGGCTGCGTGCGAAGGCCGCCCGCCACCGCCGCGCCCGCGGCGACCTCGAGGACCTCTTCGGCTGATCAGCGCCGCGTCGTCCCGTCCCACTCGGCGGCGTTGTCCTCGGGCTCATAGCCCAGCAGCGCCCGCCCCGGCGCGAGCGAGTAGTACCGCCGGTCGTTCGCGGAGATGCCGTAGACGATGCCGTAGTCGTACTCGGCCTGCAGGCAGCGGTCGAACAGCTGGACGCAGTCGCGGCCCGACAGCCACATCGCCTGGCCGCGGGGGTACGCCACGGGTGGGTGCCCCAGGGTGAGGTTGCCCACGCGCACGTTCATCACCGCGATGCCCGTCTCGTCGTGGACCCACCGCCCCAGCAGCTCGCCCGTCGCCTTCGAGAGCCCGTAGAGGTTCCCCGGCCGCAGCCGCTCGGTCCCGTCGAGGCGGAAGTCGTCACCGGCCTCGTACAGCTGCGGCAGCCGCTCGGGCGTCTCGTAGCCGCGCACCGCATGGTTCGAGGAGGCGAAGATGATCCGCTCGCAGCCAGCGTCCACCGCCGCCCGGTAGACGGTGTAGGTCCCGTCGATGTTGTTCTCCAGCACCGAGGGCCACCCCGCCTCCGGGCGGGGGTCACCCGCGAGGTGGATCACCGCCGCACACCCGTCGATCGCCTCGTCGACGAGCGCTCGGTCGGTGATGTCCCCGACGAACACCGCCGCGGGGTCGATCCCCGCGGGCAGCCGCTCGGGGGCGATCGGGTCGCGGTCGAGCACCCGGAAGTCGTACCGGTCCGCCAGCGCGTCGGTGAGCACCCGCCCGATGCGGCCGGCACCCCCCGTCACCAGGACCGATGTGGTCATCGGCTGATGCTCGTGCAACCGACGGTATCAAGCAACCGGTTACCCCGGCAGAAGCGTGATACCCACCCTCCCGCATCGGGGTGTATGGAGTCCCCGCCCACGGACGCACAGTCCGCCTGCTTCGAGGCGGGCATCAAGTTCGGCAGCATGTACCACCAGTTCGCGGGCACGCCGCTGTCGCCACAGAGCGCCCCCTCGCTCGCCGCGGCGATGGCCGATGCGATCGCCAACCAGCCGCACTGCGTCGACGCCAGCGTCGAGATCGACACCGACGCGGTCGCCGCGGCGATCGCCGCGCAGTCGGCGGCGTACATCGAGCTCACCGGCCGCTTCTTCACCGCCGAGCTGACGATCCGCGTCGGCTCGGCCACCGTCACCGCGGCGATGCGCATGGACGGCGACTACCCCCGCATGCAGCTGGTCGCGATCGACGAGTGACGGGGCGGATATTTACCGCATCCCGCCCAACCGGCCGGTATGAGCGAGCAGACCCGCCTGACGGATGAGGAGATCTTCGATGAGGCGGCCGACGAGCTCCGCGAGGAGCTGCGGCTGCAGCTTGCGGCCGTCGAGGCCGCGCTACCCGCACAGGATGACGTGTGGGAGACCGATGCGACGAACGTCCTCGGCGTGCTCAACGGCCTGCGCTCGCAGCTGGAGACCGCCGATGCCACCGAGCGGCTCCACAGTGCGAAGAAGACGTTCGCGCTCGCCGAGCGCTCCGATGCGTTCGCGGATGTCGACGCCTTCGGCACGCGGCTCGAGCGCATCGACGAGACGATGACCGCCATCAGCGAGGCGGGCGAGCTCGTCGGCGCGCTGACGACCCGCCTGCCCGCACTGCGCGACCAGCTGCCCGAGACCGACTAGTCGTCGCCGACGCCCACCGGCGTGGGGGTCGCCGCGTCGATCATCCCCTCATCGACCGCCGCGGTGTCGCCCACCTGGATCGCCCACATCGTCGCGTACAGCCCGTCCATCGCCAACAGCGCCTCGTGGTCGCCGCGCTCGCGGACGCGCCCCTGGTCGAGCACGATGATCTCATCCGCATCACGCACCGTCGACAGCCGGTGGGCGATCACGATGCTCGTGCGCTCTGCGGTCACCGCCGCGAGTGAGCGCTGGATCGCCAGCTCCGTCGCCGTGTCGACGCTCGCGGTCGCCTCATCGAGGATGAGCAGGTCGGGGTCACGCAGGATCGCCCGCGCGAGCGACAGCCGCTGACGCTGCCCGCCCGAGAGCTTCACCCCGCGCTCGCCGATGGCGGTGTCATAGCCGTCGGGCAGCGCCTGGATGAACGCGTCCGCCTGGGCGGCCTCCGCCGCCGCGCGCACCTCCGCATCCGTCGCATCGAACCGCCCGTAGCGGATGTTCTCGGCGACCGAGCCGTAGAAGAGGTAGGTGTCCTGGCTCACGTAGCCGACGGCCTGCCGGAGGCTGTCGAGGCTGACGTCGGCGATGTCCTGCCCGTCGATGCGGATCGCCCCGCTGTCGGGGTCATACAGCCGCAGCAGGAGCTTCACGAGCGTCGACTTGCCCGCGCCGGTGGGCCCGACGATCGCCGTCGTCGACCCCCCATCGACGGTGAAGCCCACATCGTCGATCACCGGGGCGTCATCGTACGCGAAGGAGACCGACTCGACGGTGACGGTGCCGTCTGCGACGGCCAGTGCGGGCGCATCGGTCGCCTCGGTGATCCGGTCGGGCTCATCGAGCAGCCCGAAGATCCGCCCCGCCGACGCCGCCGCCCGCTGGTACATGTTGATGATCTG
>Ga0209923_1000107_pt1 | contig 20206 bp, 18 predicted proteins | sample SalPon1_A_H2O_MG_FD_185696 | JGI IMG/M metagenome (GOLD analysis project Ga0209923, IMG submission 185696) | Salt pond water microbial communities from South San Francisco under conditions of wetland restoration - Salt Pond MetaG R1_A_H2O_MG... | ecosystem: Environmental > Aquatic > Non-marine... | reverse complement strand
GTCGACCATCGCGGGGTTGACCGCCGTGTCGAGCCAGCCGGGCCAGTCGGCGAGCCGCTGGTTGTAGTAGCGGTTCCAGTACAGCCGCGAGATGAACATCTGCCGGGGCCGCCCCGCGGGCACCGCGTCCATGATGGCCTGGTAGACCGCCCGCAGCGAGAGGCAGCCGAAGCGGAGGTACGGCGACAGCTGGCTCGTCCCCTCGCGTGCAGCCGCCGGTGCGGAGATCGAGCCGGGGTACGCATCGATCGCGGCGATGAACCGCTGCAGCTGCTCGTGTGCGGCGGTGCTGCCGCCGCGGCGGGCGATCTCCTGGCGGGGGGCGGCGGCGTGGCGGTCGATGAGCGCTGCGGGCGTCGTCTCCGTGGGGCCCGCCAGGAGCATCGACGGGCTGGGTGGCGCATGCACGTCCGCGCGGAACCACTCGGTGACGTGGCCCCGCCAGTCGTCGCGACCGGCCTCACCCCGCAGGAGGCCGTCGGCGTCGACGAAGGTGACATCTGCAGCGGCGGCGACCGCATCGTCGCGGGCGAGGCCGTACCGGCCGGTGGGCTCGGCAGGCGTGGCGATGCGCCAGCCCGCATCGGCGAGCTGTGGCAGGATCCGTCGGGGGTCGCCGACGAGGATCGACAGGCGGCCGCCGCGGTCGGCGTACTGCGTCTGCAGGTCCGCGAGCGACTCGAAGAGGAAGCGCAGTCGCGCCGCAGATGTGCGCCCGTGCTCGCAGAAGCGGGGGTCGGCGATGAAGATGGGCCAGCAGCGCCCACCCTGCCGCCGGATGTACGCGACGGCGGGGTGGTCTGCGACCCGCAGCTGGCGGGTGTGCCACAGCACCCACCCGTCCGCGGGCGCTGGGGGCACGGGTGCGTGCATGCTGGTGTGGGGTTGGCGCTCGGGGGATTGAGGCTTCTGGCGTGCAGACGGGTCCGCCCGGCGTCCCGGGGCTGCGGCGTACATCCGTGGAAGCGCCAAAGCGATTGTATAAACGCCCTATCAAGTCAGAACAGAGGATTGTATACGATGATAATTAGTGATTATGTTCGTAACTTGGCATGATATATTTTGATACTGGGAAATCTCTGCAGTGGATGCTCAGTTCTGTCCGTACCCTGCCTCACGCTGCAAGATGACCGCACAGGCCACCCCGACCACGGGGAACAGTGCGAGGAGGACGAACGTCCCCGTCGGGCCGATGAGGCCCAGGCTCCACCCGGCGATCGCGGCACCGGTGGCTCCGATCCCGAACGAGAAGAGGTAGGTGAGCCCGTACGAGAGGCCACGGCGGTCCGGCGGGCTGTGTCGGGCGATCGTGGCCTGGTACAGCGGCTGCAGGGCGAAGAGCGTCAGCCCGAAGCCGGCGGCGATGCCGATGAGCGGGACCGTGCCCAGTGCGGCGACGGGGACGAACACCACCGCGAGCAGTGCGAGGACCGCGAAGACGGCCATGAGGCCACGCTCCGGTGGGATGCGGTCTGTGGCGTACCCCCCGAGGTACTGCCCGCCGATCCCCACGGCGAGCAGCCCCACATACACGAGCGCCGCCACATCGAGCCGGCCGCTGAGCAGTGGCGGGATCGCCGAGGCATCGAGCGCGAGGAGGTCGCCCAACAGCCCGGGGAGGAACGTCAGCGACCCCCGGTAGAACAGCCCGTTCATGAGGACGACGACCATCGCGAGCGAGAAGCCCACGGTGAACACCTCGGGGATCCGCCGGAGGTCGCTGGCGCTGACCGGCGTCGTCACGACCCCCCGCAGGAGGCCCCTGGATGCCGCCCAGCCCGCCGCGAGGATGCCACCGGCAGCCAGCACGGCGGTCGCGCCGCGCCAGGACAGCCCCACGAGCAGCAGCACGAGCACGAGCGGGCCGAGCGCGATGCCGACGTTGCCCGCCATCCCGTGGAGGGCGAACGCGCGGCCGCGGTCCGTGGTCCGCGTGGAGATCAGCGCGAGCGCGGCGGGGTGATGGATGCTCGCAGCGATGCCCCAGATCGCCAGTGCGGCACCGATGTGCAGCGCCCCATCGGCACGGCTCAGCAGCAGGAAGGCCGCGGCCATCCCGACGAGGCCGCCGACCATCAGCCGCGCGGACCCCTTCGCATCGACGAGCAGGCCGGCGGGGAGCGCGCCGAAGCCGAAGAGGCCGTAGCCGACGGCGACGATCGCCCCCAAGAGGGCGGTGGTGAGGCCGAACTCCGTCAGCCACACCACGACGAGCAGGGGGATCGCGAGCTCGTAGGTGTGCACGAGCGCGTGCGAGACCATGGCGAACCGGAGGGACGTCGCATCATCGTGACTCATTGCGGATGCGGTCAGACGGTGAGGTGACCGTTTCAAGCTACCGTCATCGGCGTCACATCAGAGCGTGCTGTGGCCCGCACCACCGTCGATGGGGATGGACGCGCCCGTCAGATACGCGGCGTGCGGTGACGAGAGGTACGCGATGAGCGTCCCGAGGTCCCCGGGTGCCCCGAGCTCGCCCATGGGGATGTCCGCGGCCTTCGTCGCGTGGGTCTCCGGCGGATTGCGTGCGGTGGTGAAGGGGCCCGGTCGCACGGAGTTGACGCGGATCTGCGGGGCCAGCTCGCGACTCAGGCTCTGCCGGAGCCCCTCGAGCCCGACGCGGACGACCGAGGAGAGGATGTTCCCCGGTGTGGCCTCCTTGGTGTGCCGCGAGGTGATCATCGTGATCGACCCACCCGCGGGCGAGAACAGCGGGCGCGCCGCCCGGATCGCCCGCACCGCACTCATGACGAGCAGGTCGTAGGCGGCCTGCCACTCGGCGTCGCCCGCCGCATCGAAGCGGCGACGTGGCGGTGCACCGGCGTTGGTGATGAGGTGGTCGATGCTGCCACGCTCGGTCTCGACGACCGCGAAGAGCTCCTCGATGCCCTCGCGGGTGCTGATGTCTGCGGCCACGCCGGTGACGGGTGCGGTGCTCGCTGCGGCCACCGTCTCGACGGCGGTCTCGAGGCGGTCGGGGTCGCGCCCGTTGAGACAGACGCCCGCGCCGGCGGCGGCGAGTGCCGCCGCTGCGGCGAGGCCGAGGCCGTCGCTGGATGCCAGGACCACCGCTGTCTGCCCGCTGAGGTCGATCTCCATGGCCACCCTGGGCGGCTGCGTGGCATAGCTCTGTGTGTGGGTCCGACATCTTGATGCGTCCCTCGGATGAGGGACCGACACGACCGATGGTATCACAAGTCACACCGGAGGAACTGCACGACGCGTTGGCGGCGGAGGGGCCGTACGCGGTGGTCGACCTCAGACCGTCGCTCCCGTACGTCGAGGGGCACATCCCCGGGAGCATCCACGTCGAGCGGGCGACGCTGGAGCAGCGCCTGCCCGTGGTCGTCCCACACATGGCGGTCACCACCGTCCTCGTCGACGGCGAAGGCGAGCGTGCACCCGCTGATGCCCGGTGGCTGCAGCAGCTCGGCTACACCGATGTCCGGGTGCTCGCCGGTGGGTACGCGGCGTACGAGGCCGCGGGGCTGCCGGTGGTCGCGGCGGTCGATGGGGTGCACGCGACCGCGTTCAACACCGCGAGCAAGCGGTTCGGTGAGGAGGTCGAGCACCGCTTCGACCCACCACGGCTGAGCCCCGATGCGGTGGCCGAGCGCGCCGAGGAGCTCACGATCATCGACGTGCGCAACCCCCCGGAGTACGACGCGTACGGGACGCTCCCCGGGTCGATCAACATCGAGGGGGTGGATGTCGCACTCTATGCGGAGGCCGCACGGCGGGATGACGAGCCGCTCGTGCTGCACTGTGCCGGGCGGACACGCAGCATCATGGCGACGGCGACGCTGCAGGCGCTGGGTGTCGAGGAGGTCTACGAGCTCGAGAACGGGACGATGGGCTGGCAGCTCGCGGGCCATCAGCTCGCCACGGGCCAGGAGCGGCCGACGGGGCTGACGGTTGCCCCCGGCCGCCGTGCGCAGCTGCGGGCGCGTGTGGAGGAGCTCCTGGCAGAGACGGCGGTGGAGTGGATCGATGCGGCCGAGCTGGATGCGACGATCGCCGAGCGCGCCACGGACACGGCGGTCTACTGCATCGACGTCCGACCGGAGGCGGCGGCCGCAGCGGGCACCCATCCCGCAGCACGCTCGATCGCAGGCGGGCAGCTCCTGCAGACGACCGAGAGCGAGATCGGGGTGCGCGCCGGCCAGATCATCCTCCTGTCAGACTCGCACATCCGCGCGGGGATCACCGCCTACTGGCTCGCGGAGATGGGGTATCCCGCGGTCGCGGTCGTCCGCGGTGGGCTCGCCGCGTGGACGGACGCCGGCGGCGAACCGACACCGCCACAGCCACCGGCACCGCTGGCGGTCGACACCAGCGCGGTGGAGGTCGTCGCCCCGCGCGCGGTGGAGGCCAGCGCCGCCGAGACGGTGCTGGACTGCCGCAGCCGGGCGGCGTATGCGGCGGGGCACATCCCCGGCGCGGTCTGGGTGGGTCGCTATCACCTCGAGGAGAGCCTCCAGGACCGCGATTCCGCGGCGGTGCTCGTGGATGCGGGGGACGGTGTCGCGGCGATGGCGCTCGCGCAGGTCGCGAGCGTCGGCCCGGACCGCACGCCGGAGCTGCGGGTCGTCGAGGGGGGGATGCCCGCGTGGGTCGCAGCAGGCAACACCCCGACGGCGGACGCTGCGACGTACGCATGGCCGGATGAGACGGCGGTGCCGAAGCCGTACGCCCAGGGGACGGCGGCGATGCGTGCGTACCTCGCGTGGGAGGAGGCGCTCGTCGATGAGTGATGCACACCTGACGGTCCCTGAGGGTGCGCTGACGGCGTTCATGACCGCGCTGCTGGGGAGCATGGCCACCCCACCGGCGACCGCGGCGACCGTCGCCGAGCTGCTCGTCGGGGCGGACCTCGCGGGGCACACCTCACACGGCGTCCGACAGCTGCACTCGCGGTACGCCGCCGAGATCGACGCGGGCGTCATCGACCCGACCGCCGAGCCGACGATGACGACCAGATCGGCGCATGCGGTCCAGGTCGACGGTGAGCGGGCCTTCGGCCACCTCGTGGGGGCCGCTGCGACCGACGCGGGCATCGAGATGGCCACCGACGAGGGGGTGGCCCTCGTCTCGATCGCCAACACCGCGCACATCGGGCGGGTCGGCGCGTTCGCCGAGCAGGCTGCGGCCGCCGGGTGTGCGTTCATCGGGCTCGTCGCGAACCCGGCGAGCGCGTACGTGGCGCCACCTGGGAGCGCCCAGCGCCGCTTCTCGACGAACCCCATCTGTCTGGGCATGCCGACGTTCGACGGGTTGGCGTTCCCGCTCATCGCCGACCTGTCCACCTCGCAGGTGGCGCATGGGAAGATCAAGGAGCGGACGGTGACGGGCGAGGCGTTGCCCGCGGACTGGGTCGTGAGGGCCGGTGGGGGTGACCTCCGTGATGCGGACGCCTTCGAGACCGACGGTGCGGGTGCGCTGCGCCCGCTGGGTGGGGCGACCGCCGGGCACAAGGGGTACGCCCTGGCGGTGCTGAACGAGGTGTTCGCGGCGGTGATGAGCGGCGGGTCGATCTCCGGCATGGACGAGATCGTCTTCGGCAACCACGCGCTGTTCGTGCTCATCGACCCGACGACCTTCGCCCCCCGGGGGCTCATCGCCGACCGTGCGGAGACGATCGGCCGGTACATCCGTGAGACGGTCATCGATCCCGATGTGTCGCTGGGTGCGGCGGCCGATGCCGGCGCAGGGCTGCTGCCCGGCGAGCCCGAGCACCGCGCGCGGGCCCGACAGCGACAGTCGGGGGTGCAGCTGCCCGTCGGTGATGCCCAGCGGCTGGGTGCGATCGCCCGCGAGCGGGGGGTCCCGGCGGAGCACATCCCCGCGGGCTTCTGAGCGGGGTCAGTCCGTGAGCGCCGCCTTGAGCGCGGGGCCCAGCAGGATGCCGACGATCGCCAGCAGCAACCCGACCGCGAGGGGGTCGGAGACGAAGATGTCGAAGGAGCCACCGGAGACCGCGAGCGACCGGTAGAGGTTCGACTCGGCGATCGGACCGAGGATGGCACCCAGGACGAACGCGATCACCGAGTACTCGTGTCGCTTGAGATAGAACCCCACGAAGCCGAGCAGCACCACGGTGAGCAGGTCCACCCAGTTGTTCCGCAGCGCGAGCGAGCCCAGGAACGACAGCACGATGATCGCGGGGATGATCACGTGCGTGTCGATCTGCGTCAGGTAGCCCGCGCGGGGGATGACCGTCAGCCCCACGAGGACGATGACGAGGCTGCCGACGAGCAGGGCCAGCAGCACCGCGTAGGTCACATCGAGCTGTGTGGTGAACAGGTCCGGCCCGGGGCGGAGGCCGTGCATGATCAGCCCGCCGAGCAGCACCGCCGTCGAGCCGCTGCCGGGGATACCGAAGGCGAAGGTGGGGACGAGCGACCCGCCGACGGTCCCGTTGTTGGCACTCTCAGAGGCGATGACCCCCTCGGGGATCCCACTCCCGAACGCATCGGGCGTCTTCGAGGAGCGCACCGCCTCGCCGTAGGAGAGGAAGTTGGAGACAGACGCCCCCGAACCGGGCACGGCCCCGACGAGCATGCCGATGACCGCCGACTTCGCGACCAGCACCGGGTGCGAGACCGCATTGCGCAGGCCCGCGATCCGGCTGCCCTCCATGGCGACGGCCTCCTCGGCGATGGTGTCCTCTGCGGCCAGCCGGATCATCTCCGCGATGGCGAACAGGGCGATCAGGATCGCGATGTACGACAGCCCGCTGTACAGCACGGTCGACCCGAAGGTGAACCGCTGGACGGGGACCGTCGGTGCGATGCCGACGGTCATGAGCATCAGGCCGAAGGAGCCGGCGACGAGCCCCTTGACCACCGACCCCTTCGTGATCACCGAGATCATCGCGAGGCCCAAGATCGCCAACAGGAAGTAGTGCGGTGAGCCGAACAGCAGGACGATCTCGATCATGAGCGGCGAGATGAGGATCAGGATGCCGATCGTCAGGAAGCCCCCCAGCGCCGATGCCGACGCCGCGGTCGTGAGCGCGTTGATCGCCTGTCCCCGCTTGGACATGGGGTAGCCATCGAACGTGGTCGCCGCTGCGCCGGCGGTCCCCGGCACGTTGATCAGGATCGCGGAGATCGACCCCCCGTACATGGCCCCGCTGTAGATGCTGATCAGGAGGATGATCGCATCCGTCCCCTCCAGCGGGATCGTCAGGGGGAGCACGATGGCCATGCCGAGCGTCGCACCGATGCCGGGGAGGGCACCGAAGAAGATGCCCACGACCAGACCGACCACGATCCACAGCGGGGTCTGCCCGGAGAGGATGTGTCCCGCCGCCTCAGCCAGCGTGGGGAGGACAGCAGACATCTACAGCGCCCCCAGCAGGCCCGAGAGGTCGAGCAGCCAACCCCCGGCGATCGGCAGATCGAGGACGGTGTAGAACCCCAGTGCAAGGAGGAACGCCATCGCGGTGAGCCCGGCGCGCAGCCGCACCGAGTGCCGCGACCAGCTGGAGTAGGCGTACGCGAAGATCGGCGAGACCCACAGCATGCCCACGAGCAGCGAGCCCACCGCGTAGCCGATGATGGCCACGCTCGTGAACAGCTGCGGCCCCATCCCCCAGTTGGCCTCGACGGTCTCGCCCGTCTGCGCCGTGGCCGCATCGGTGACCCCTGCGCGGACCTCCCGCTCGATGTCCTCCTCGGCTCCGAACAGCTCCGCCGATTCGACGACGTACGCCCGCAGGCGTGGGGGGAGGCGGTCCGCGATCAGCAGCAGCAGCGCGCCGACGATGACGACCAGGCTGGTCATCCGGGGGAACAGCCCCGCCGTCGCGCCGAAGCTGAACGACCGGATGAACACGAAGCCCGCGACGAGCAGGAGGACAGCGGGGAGGAGGACCCGAGATGACGGCCGTGCGATGGCGGTGCTCACGGCCGCGCGCCTCCACACGCGGGGTGCCCGGGACGGCTGGTCGGTCCCTCGGAGGGACCACCAGCGGTGAGTAGTGCTACCATGCTTACCACTCATCCGTGGTGTATATAATGGTTTATCGGTCAGGTCGGATGTGCGAGGTCACGCTGGACATCGAAGAGGATGATTCCCGTGAGCAGGGTGATCACCACGAGCACCCCGAAGGCCACCTGGAAGCCGGCCACACTCGCGACCGAGCCGACGATGAGCGGTCCCAGCGCCCCGCCGGCGAGGTAGACGCTCCGGGTGAACCCGAGGTCGCCACCCATCGTCTCCGCATCGAACCCATCCATGAGGTACGCCTGCATCACCGGTGGGAAGCCCTTCTGTCCGATGCCGAAGAGCACGATGGCGAGTGCGCTGATCCACACCCCGCGGCCGACGACGAGCAGGGCGATCCCCACCGCGGCGACCGCGACGCCGAGTAGGGCGATGACGGGGCGGGGGAGTCGGTCGCTGACCCGGCCGGCCAGCGGCCTGATCACCAGGCCCACCACGAACAGCAGCCCGTACAGCTGGATGGCCGTCGCTGGGGCGTAGCCGTGGACGACGCTGAGGTAGGTGGGGAGGAACCCGACGAGGCCGCCGACGACGATCTCGAAGGAGGTGTAGCCGATGATGATCCTGCGGACGGGTGGGCGGACCAGCACCCGTGCCATGGTGGCGCGGACCGGCAGCAGCACGCGTCGCGGGCGCAGCGGGCCGTCCACGCGACCATACAGCACCACCATCGCCAGCAGCGCCAGGATGATGACCGGGAGGAAGCCCACCCGCCACAGCCCCACCCCGATGACGACCGTGGCGATGGCGGTCGCGGCGATCCCACCGAGGTCGGTCGCGGTGGTGTTGACGCCGAAGGCGAGACCGCGATGCCGGGCGAACAGCCGGGTGATCTCGGCGCGGTCGGCGGGCCCATAGATGCCGAGGCCGACACCGGCGACCCCCGCCGCGAGCAGGAAGCCACCGACGGAGGCGCTCAGGACGAACAGCCCGGCACCGACGGCGACGAGGCCGAGGCCCCACAGGAGCACCCCCCGGCTGCTCCAGACATCCGAGAGGTGGCCACCGGGGTACTGCACCACCCCGTAGGCGATGGTGGCCACCGACAGCCCGACGCCCGCCATCGTCGGAGACAGCGCCAGGTCGGTCGAGATCGCGGGCAGCAGCGGCGGCAGCAGGTTGCGGGCGGTCTTGGCGACCGCGAGCCCAGCGGTGAGCCACACGAGCGTCCACAGCGTCCGGCCCGATGGCCATGCCGCGGTGTCACTCACCGCGCATCGTGCAGCACCGCGACGACCGGGACCGCCGACGCGAGCATGATCTGCTGGGTGACCGCGCTGAAGACGACCTTCCCGATCGGGGAGCGCTTGCGGCCATCGACGACGATGTGTGACACCGCATGCTCGCGTGCGTACGTGTCCAGCTGCGTGGCGATGTCGCCGACGAGCCCGACGGGGGTGACCTCGACGCCGGCGGCCGCGGCGACCTCGGCTGCCACCCCCGTCGCGTACTCGCGCATCTGCTCGGGCTGCATGGGTGTGCCGCCCTCATCCATGGCATGGACCTCCGCGCTCACGAACTCCTCCCGGTCGACGACGTGGACCGCGATGAGCTCCGTCTCCAGGGCGTCGGCCAGCCGGTCGGCCTCCTCGATGACACCGGAGTCACTATCACCTGCGTCCACCGCGGCTACGACTGCCATGGCTCAGCGAGGATGGGCGCTCAAATAAATGGCGTGGACGCGCTCAGATGAACGCGTCTGCGGTCGGCTTGTCGATGCGGTACAGCGTCACCCCGCAGTCGGCCGCAGCGCAGTCGAACCGGTAGGCGCTGGGGCCCTCACAGCTGCAGACGGGTGCGTGGACGACCAGTTCGACCGCCGCGGCACACCGTGGACATGACGGGGTGTGCACGCGGAGGGTCGACAGCAGGTGGCCGCGGGTGGCCACCGCCAGATCGTCCCACTGGGGGTCGTGGACCGCGAGGACGGTCGCTGCTGAGACATCTGCGATGAGTGCGGCAGCGGACACCCACTGGCCGACGAGTGTCGCATCGATGTGGACCGAGATCCTGTCACTGTCGCGGACGGGGGTCACCCGGACGCGGTCGGGGGCGGCCCCCACCAGTGACGCGAGTGCCTCTGTGAACCGCGGCGCGTCGAGATCGGTCGCCCGGAAGCGCTCGAGGGCAGCCTCCCAATCCGCGGCGACCGCGGCGTCGAGCCGCGTGTCATCGCCGGCGGTGTGGAGGATCCCGGTGGTATGGAGATGCGCTCCGGGGTCGGTGCGTCGGTGCATGGTGTGTGTGGTGCTCATGTGGGTGGGTTCCGGTGGTGCCCGGGATGCGCGCATGCGCATCCCCACCGGTGAGATGGTCGGTCAGCCCTGTGACAGCTCGCGGATCCGGTCGATGTCGACCTGCTCGGGGATCTGTGCGATGGAGTCCTGGACCAACGCATCCGCGGCCTCCGGCGGGCCGTAGGTGAGGCCGTTGCCGGTCTCCTCGGACCACTGCTGCAGTTCGTCGGAGGCCATCGCCTCCTCGATCGCCGCCGAGAGCGTCGCGATGCTCTCATCGGGGACACCCGGCGGCATGAACATGCCACGGTTGAGCCCGCCGATGTAGTCGATGGCGTCATAGCCCTGATCGGGCAGGGTCTCCGCATCGGGGAAGACGGTGCTGCCCCCGCTGAGCAGCACGGCCACGACCTCCGCACGGCCGGACTCGACGACGCCCTCGATCGCGAGGTCCGAGCCGATCGTCGCGGGGATCTCCCCCGAGGCGACCGCCTGCCCCGCCGGCGCACAGCCGTCGTATCCGACGTAGTTCTCGTACTCGAGGCCCATCTGGCTGCGCATCACGAGCGCACCCACGTGGTTGAGCCCACCCTGTGCCTGGCAGCCACCGATCGCGGTGAACTCCCCGGACTGGTACCGGGAGACGAGGTCATCGAACCCGGTGACACCGAGGTCGCTGTTCGCGATGATGACGTACGGGGTCGTCGCATACGTGCAGACACCCTTGACCTCGGTCAGGTCGAAGTCTGGCTGGAAGACGAGGTACGACAGGGGTGTCGATGGCGGGTTGAACCCACCCATCTCGTACCCCGTCGGCTCCGCGTTCACGATCTGCTCTGCCCCCCGCAGTGACGCCCCACCGGGGACGTTGTTCACCTGCAGGTTGAGGTCCAGCAGTTCGGTCGTCTTGCCCATGATCTGCCGCGCGTAGGTGTCGGTGCCACCACCCTCACTGAAGGGGACGATGTACTCCATCGTCGACCCAGGGGTGGGATACTCCTCGCCCGCTGCGCCCTCATCGGTGCCTGTACATCCTGCAAGCCCCATCGTCGCCGCGACTGAGACGGTGCCTGCCAGCTTTACGAAGTCACGTCTGTTGGCCATCGCCATCTGTCACGATAAATCAGCGATGTATAAATGTTTGGGAATGCCTCGCACACGAGGTGCGCCCGGCTCAGACGTTGGACTTCATCGCACCACCGTCGATCGCGATCGCGGTGCCGTTGACGTAGCTCGCCACCGGTGAGGAGAGCATCACGGCGAAGCGGCCGAACTCCGCCGGCCGGCCGAGGCGGCCCTGTGGGATCGCCGCGGACTTCTGTGCGATCGCATCCTCATACGAGTCGTACTCGCCGCGGTCGATGGCGGCCTCGATGAGGTCGATCGCCCGCTGGGTCTCCGTCGGCCCGGGCATGACGACGTTCGTCCGGATCTCCGGGGCGAACTCCCCCGCGAGCGTCTTCGCGAGCCCCGCCACCCCAGACCGGACCGCGTTCGACAGCACGAGGTTGGGGATGGCCTCCTTGACGCTCCGGGAGGTCGATGCGACGATCGTCCCACCATCACCGGCGGCCAGGTGCGGCTGTGCCGCCCGGCAGATGCGCACGACACTCATGACGAGCAGGTCGAACGCGAACTGCCAGTCGGCATCCTCCATCTCCATGAACGGCCCCGAGCGGGGACCACCGGCGCTGAGGACCAGATGGTCGAGCCCCCCGAAGGTGTCGACGGTCGTCTCGATGAGCGCGACGATGTCATCGTTGTCCGTCAGGTCCCCCTGGACCGCACGCACGGCCGCGCCGTCGGCGGCTGCCGCCTCCAGCTCGGGGACCGCCGCATCGAGCGCCTCCTGGCTGATGTCGTTGATCACGACGTTCACGCCCTCGGCGACGAAGACCTCCGCTGTCGCCTTCCCGAGGCCGTTCCCGCCGGCTGTCACCACTGCTGTGTTGCCGCGTATTCCGAGATCCATGGGAGTGTCACCCACTGTCACCCGCTTGGGTCGTGCGTAAATCGGTTTCCATCCGGTGATGCTACGGTGTGGGTGTGGCGAGGTACCGCTCGGGCACCGGCTGCCCATCGAGGAGCGCGTTCACGTTGGCGGCGAGCTGGTGGATCGTCGCCGCGGCCGCCTCTGTGGTGCGCGCTGCACTGTGTGGGGTCGTGATGACGCGCTCGAGCTCGTGCAGTCGGGAGGCCGGATCCAGCGGCTCACTCGCGAACACATCCAGCCCCGCCCCCGCGATCGTGCCGGCATCGATCGCGTCGATGAGCGCCGCCTCATCGATGATGGGCCCCCTGGCGGTGTTGACGACGACCGCCGCAGGCGCCATCTGCGCGAACGCGGCCGCATCGAGCATCCCACGGGTCTCAGGGGTGAGTGCCGCATGCACGCTCACGAGGTCGCTGTGCTGCAGCAGCGTGTCGAGGTCGACCTGCCGTGCGCCGACGACCTGCGTGTCCTCCGGTCGGATGTAGGGGTCGTACACCAGCAGATCGGTGTGGAACCCCGCGAGCAGGCCGGCGAACCGCTGGCCGATGTTCCCGAAGCCGATGATCCCGACGGTCTTGCCGACGAGCTCGGTGCCCAGCGGGGTGGCGTCGCGCCAGTGGCCATCGGCGAGGATCTGCTCGAGGACGGGCGTCTGTCGCAGCACCGCGAGGGCCAGCCCGAGCGCATGCTCGGCGACGGCCATGGCGTTCAACCCCGGCGTGTAGGTGACGGGGATGCCTGCGGCCGCAGCCGCCGCGAGGTCCACATTGTCGATCCCCGTCCCGAGCTTGCCGATGACCTGCAGGTCGCTCGCCGCGATGACCTCGGCGGTCACCTGCAGGCGTGAGGTCGCACAGAGCACGTCCATGCCCTCGAGGTCGTCGATGAGCGTCGCCCCGTCGGCGCCGATGGTGGGGTCGACCGCGGGGTCGAGCGCATCGACGAGCAGTTCGGTGGGCTGGATGTCCCGGTCGATGAGTGCACGTGGCATGACCCAGTGAGGTGGGTGCCACCGTATAATCGTTCGGAGAATGACCGACTCACCTAAGAGCCCCGCTCGAATGCCTCGGGGTATGACCCCCGGCCGTCCCCGGCTCCCCGACCGCTCGATCACCGGGGCGGTCCAGCTCATCGGGGTGGTCGTCGCAGGCGGGCTCATCCTCGGTGGGCTGACGCTCCAGACGGCCATGCCGGCGCCGGCACAGCGCGCGCTTGCGGTCTTCCTCGCGACGGCGATGCTCTGGCTGACGAAGCCCGTGCCCCTCGGTGTCTCGAGCCTGCTGAGCGTCACGGCCCTCGTCGGGTTCGGGGTGGTCCCGACGTTCGAGGCGGCCGCGGCGGGCTACGCCTCGCGGATCGTCTTCTTCCTGCTGGTGCTGCTGCTGCTGGGGGAGGCGATCCAGCGCGTCGGGCTGGATGGCCGCCTGGCCCGCCGGCTGCTGGCCCGCCCGACGACGCCCCGCGGGTCGGTCATCCGCCTGTCGGGGTACATGCTGCTGGCGGGGCTGTTCATGCCCTCGGGGATCGCGCGGACGGTGACGTTCATCCCGATCGTCGACCGCCTGAACGAGCTGTACGACCTGGGTGAGCAGAACGACTTCCTGCGGGCATCCTTCCTGCTGGTGGGCCAGGTGAACCCCATCGGCTCCCTCGCGCTCATGACCGGTGGGGGGATGGCCATCCTCTCCTCGGAGATCATCCGCGTGGAGGTCACGCCCATCACCTGGCTGGGCTGGGCGCTGCACATGCTCATCCCCGTGGTGCTCATCTACGCGATCGCGACGCTCGTGGTGCTGTGGGTCTTCCCCGTCCCCGCCGGCCCGGCCGCCAGCAGCACCACCGTCACCGCCACACCGATGGACCGTGACCAGCGCATCGTCGCCCTGACGATGACCGCGACGATCGGCCTGTGGCTCGTGGGGTCGGTCACGGGGCTGTCGACGATCGTCCCCCCGCTGCTGGCGGTGGCGGTGCTCACCGCACCGGGTGTCCGCATCCTGGAGGCGAGCGACATCCGCCGGGTGAACTGGAACATCCTGCTGCTGTTCGGGGCGATCATGTCGCTGATCGCCGCGCTGCAGTCGACCGGGGCGCTCGCGATGGTCATCGACCGGGTGCTGGAGGTCGTCCCGCTGCTGACGCTGCCGACGGCCGCCGCGGTGGCGATGGTGCTCGCCGGGGTGGTGCTGATCCGCCTGTTCTTCTCGACGGCCTCGGCATCGCTGGCGATCATGCTGCCGGTGGTGATCACCGTCGCGGGCACACTCGGGGTCGACCCGCTGGCGTTCACGCTCGCGACGGTGCTCATCGTCGGGTCGACCACGCTCGTCCCGTTCCACCTGCCGACGGTCCTGCTCGTCGCAGAGCACTACGAGCCGCTGCGCGTCCGCGATGTGCTGGTGGTGGGGCTGATCTCGCTCGCAGCCGCCGCGGTGGTGACCGCCGGCACGTGGCTCGTGGTGTGGCCGGTGATCGGCCTCAGCTGAGCGATGCCTGTGCGACCCGCATGGCCGCGAGGGCGTCCGGGTCGACCGTGATGCCCAGCCCGGGGCTGGTCGGCACCGCGACGGCCCCATCTGCGATCTGCAGGTCGGTGAAGGGCTGCTCGGCCATCTTGAGCGGGCCCACCGCCTCGACCGCCCCGAAGACGGCAGGATGCGTCGCACAGAGGGCGACCTCCGCGGCGGTCGCGGGGGTGAGGCCGAAGCCATGCCCGACGACGACCGTGCGGTCGGCGAGCGCGGCCGCCTCGAGCACCCGGCGGGTCCCGAGGACCCCACCCATGCGGAGGATCTTGACCTTGATGCGGTCGGCGACATCCCCCGCGAGGATGCGGAACGCATCCGTGGGCGTCTCGATGATCTCATCGGCCATGATGGGCGTCGATGTCGATGCGGTCAGCGCGGCGAGGCCCTCCCAGTCGGCCTTGGGGATGGGCTGCTCGAGGTGGACGATCGGGTACGCCTCCAGCGCCTCTGCGACCGTCCGTGCCTGCGCGCGGTCGTACCCCTGGTTCACATCGGCCCGGATCGCCATGCCGGCGTCGCCGACCGCATCGTACACCGCCGCGACGCGGTCGATGTCCGCCGTGGGGTCACCGGCGAGCTTGATCTTGATCGACGCGTAGCCGGCATCCAGCCACTCGACCGCGGCGTCGGCCATCGCGGCAGGCTCGTCGATGCCCACCCAGCCGTTGAGGGGGACACGGTCCATCCGGGCGCCCCCGAGCAGGTCCACGAGGGCCGTGTCGGTGCGCTTGCCGTACCAGTCGAGGAATGCCACCTCCAGGGCACACGCCGCATTCGGCAGTCCGGGGTGCTCGGCGAGGACGGCCAGCAGCGCGTTGGGGGTCGCCGGCGCGGCCGCGAGGACGGCCGGCCCCAGCACCTCGGTGAGGCTCGTCATGATCTCCGGATGCGTCTGCAGGGAGTACCCCGGCGTCGCATCGGCGGTGCCGATCCCCACCACCCCGTCACCGCGGACGGTGACCATCGTCGAGGTCATCGTCGCGAAGTCGGGATGGTGTGCGCTGCCGTAGGACTGGTGCATCGGCACCTCCAGGCGGTCGACCTCGATCGCGGTGATGCTCACCGGTGACCTCCGCAGCGGGGTCGCCGGGTGGCATGTGTTGGCTGCATGCTGATGCCACAGCCAGGAGCCGTGGACAAAAATGTTGTGTGCGCAACCAGTGTGCCACTGAATACCAACCATTATATCCACCACCGGGATGCTTCCGCCTGAGGCATGACCGATAACGCCGAGCGGCCCAGATCGATCAGTGGCTGGTACCGTGCGCTGACCGCCCGCTGGGGCGGTGTCGACCGCGGCTGGCGGGCGGTGCTGGTCGCCGCGACCGTCCTGCTGGCGACCCTGGGTGGGCTGCCGGTCCCATGGTGAGCGGTCCCCGGAGGCTGCTGTCGGGGGTCCTCCCGGGGCTCGCCCTGCTCGTGGTGGTGGGACTGAGCGCGCGCGCTGTCAGCATCGCGGTCCCCGCGCTGAACCACCTGATCGTCGCGGTGATCCTCGGTGCGGTCATCGTGAACGTCGCGGGGATCCCCGCCTGGGCGACGGCGGGGGTGGGGACGCACAAGCTGCTGCTGGAGGCGGGGATCGTCCTGATGGGCGCGCGGGTGTCGCTGGAGGCGCTGTCGATGGCCGGCCCGATCGTCGCGGTGCTCGTCGTCGCGACGGTGCTCTTCACCCTCGTGGTGACCGAGCTGCTCGCACGTGGGCTCTTCGGGGTGACCGGCAGGATGAGCTCCCTGCTCGCCAGCGGTGCGGCGATCTGCGGGGTCTCTGCGGTCGTCGCCGTCGCCGGCGGGATCGGTGCTCGGCGTGAGCAGATCGCCCTCGCGGTGGGGGCGGTGCTCGTGCTCGATGCGCTGACGCTGTTCATCTACCCCATCGTCGGGGGGCTGCTGGGGCTGCCCGAGGTGGTCTTCGGCATCTGGGCGGGGCTCAGCATGTTCTCGACGGGCCCCGTCGCTGCGGCGGGCTTCGCCTACTCGGAGACCGCCGGCCAGTGGGCGACGATCACGAAGCTCACACGCAACCTGCTGATCGGTGCGGCGGTCGTGGGGTACGCGGCGGTGTACACCACGCACGCCCAGGGGCATGCGGGCGGGATCGGCCGCACGCTCCGCACCTTCTGGGGGAACTTCCCGAAGTTCGTGCTGGGGTTCATCGCGATGGTGGCGGTCGCGAACAGCGGCCTCATCGCGACGGCACAGGTCGCGAGCCTGCAGAACGCCTACCGGTGGCTGTTCCTGTTCGCCTTCGCCGGGCTGGGCATGAGCCTGAACCTCCAGGCGCTGCGGTCGACCGGCTGGCGCCCACTCGCCGTCGTGGTCACCGCGCTGGTGACCGTCAGCACGGTGAGCCTCGGGGTGCTGCTGCTCATCTTCCCCTGAGGACGAAAGAAAGTGATCGGGTCGGGTTCAGTCGATGTGGGCGACCGGGTTCGTCAGCTCGCCGATGCCCTCGACCATGCACGTGACCTCCTCGGCGTCGTCGATGGTCCCCTGTGGCTGGGAGGGATCGCCCAGCGAGATGACGTCGTTCTCCTGCAGCCGGACGATCTTGCTGACGTGTGCGATCAGCTCGACGACGGTGAAGTCCATGGTGTCGGTCGAGCCCGAGACGACGGTCTCGCCGTCGATGTACGCCTCGACCATCGTGTCGTTGTCGAGCTCATCGGGTGCGAGCTCCACGTAGCCTGCGATCGTCGGACTGAACGTCGGGAAGGACTTGTAGCCCCGACCGAGTGAGCCGTCCTGCTCGGGGTACGGGTACCCGGGGAACTTCCCCTTCGTCGTGACGTCATTGGAGATGGTGAAGCCCTTGACCGCGTCTGCGGCCTCCTTCTCGCTTGCCTGCCAGAGCCCATCACCGACGTCACCGATGATCACCGCGGGCTCGGGCCCGGGTATCACGTTTTCGACGTACGATGGGATCTCGATGGCAGCTCCCTCCGGGACGATCCCCTGCTGGGGGACGGTCCACATGATCGGCCACTCGGGCTCGGCATCCTGTCGCCGGTGGGTCGAGAAGCTGCCCCCGAGGGCGACGAATGTGCCTATGCTGTCTAGATCGAATGCTTCCATTGGTTGATTAACCCCGACAGAGCGGAGCAACAGGTGGCACATAAACGTATGGCTTCGATGCACCCGCGGCCGACAAGAGCACGATTTAAGAGGCCATCACTGTCACCAGGTGACATGCCATACGAGCGTGACCTCGACCGCTTCGGTTCCCGCCGCTCGACCGCACAGTACCCCAACGGGGCGGTCGCCACCTCCCAACCCCTGGCGGCACTGGTGGGTCGGGACGTCCTGACCGCGGGGGGCAACGCCTTCGATGCGGCCGTCGCGACCGCGGCGACGCTGAACGTGGTCGAGCCGACCTCGACGGGGATCGGTGGCGACGTCTTCGCGCTGTACCGGACCGCCGATGGCGAGATCGGTGCGATGCAGGCGAGTGGGCATGCGCCCGCTGCGGCGACGATCGATGCGGTCCGCGAGCGCCTGACACCACAAGGGGGTCCTGCCGATGCGAGTACCATGCCCCTGCGCGGCCCGCTGACGGTGACGCCGCCGGGTACGGTGCGAGGCTGGGCGTCCATCATCGACCGCCACGGCAGCATGGAGCTGGCCGAGCTGCTGGCGCCCGCGGTCAGATACGCCCGTGAGGGGTATCCGGTGACGGAGTTCATCGCCCAGAAGTGGCAGCATGGGGATGCACTGTTCACCGACCCCGCCGCCCGCGAGACGTTCCTCCCGCGGGACCGCCCGCCCCGGGTGGGCGAGCGGATCCGTCTGCCGGGGCTCGCCGATGCGCTCGAGCTGATCGGCGAGGAGGGCCCGGAGGTGCTGTACGATGGGCCGATCGGGGAGGCGCTCGTCTCGTGCGTCCAGGATGCGGGGGGACTGCTGGCGATGGAGGACCTCCGCGCGCTGGAGGTCCGCTACCCCGAGCCGATCTCGACGACGTACCACGGGGTCGAGGTCTTCGAGCTGCCGCCGATGAACCAGGGGATGATCGCCCTGGAGGCACTCAACATCGCCGCGGCGGTGGCGGACCCGGCGGATGCGCCCGACAGCGCCCGCCGGACGCACCAGCTGGTCGAGGCGATGAAGATCGCCTTCACCGATGGGCACCGGTACATCACCGACCCCGATGCGGAGTCGGTGCCCCCGCTGCACACGACCGATGTGGCAGCAGAGCGCGCCGCGCTGGTGGGCGAGTCGGCGATCGACCCCGTACCGATGGGCACCCCCGATGGGCACAGTGAGGACGCCGACACGGTCCTGCTGACGGTGGCCGACGAGGCGGGGAACCTCGTGACGTTCATCAACTCGCTGTTCAAGGGCTTCGGCAGCGGCCTCGTCGTGCCCGACCATGGGATCGCACTGCAGAACCGGGGCAGCTCCTTCTCGCTGGACCCCACCCACCCGAACCACCTCGTGCCCGGCAAGCGACCGTTCCACACGCTCATCCCCGCACTCGCCCGCTTCGGTGCGGATGACTGGATGGCCTTCGGCGTGATGGGCGGGTTCATGCAGCCGCAGGGGCACCTGCAGGTGCTCACGCACATCATCGACCGGGGCATGTCCGCACAGGCCGCCCTGGATGCACCCCGCTGGCGCTACCGGGCCGACGGCCGCCTCGCGGTCGAGCCCCATCTCGACAAGCAGACGCTGGCGAACCTCCAGCGGCGGGGGCATGACCTCACGGTCATGGGCCCGGAGGCCTTCGGTGGGGGCCAGATCACCCGACAGCGGGGGGACCGGCTCACCGGTGGGAGCGACCCACGCAAGGACGGCTTCGTCGCGGGCTACTGACCGAACATCTGTTCGGCATACAGGAACATGCTTATGCGGGTGCATCGCGCATCATTTACCATGAGCAACACGGCGCCGAAGGTCGCGGCGGTGGGGACGTCGATAGACATGGTGCAGTACCTCAAGGGGGCGGCGCCGGCTGGCGTCACCGAGATCGCCCGGGCGGTGGGCGTGTCGAAGTCGACCGCGTTCGACCACCTGCAGACCCTGCTGGCGGCAGGGCTGGTGGTGCGGGAGGGGGACGATTACCGGCTGGGGCTGTGGTTCCTCGACCTCGGCGAGTACGTGCGCCAGAAGACGGAGCTGTACCGGGTCGGCCGGCCGCTGGTCGACGAGCTCTCGGAGGCGACGGGCGAGGTCGCGAACATGATGATCCCCGAGGGCGGGGTGGGGGTGTACCTGTACAAGGCCATGGGTGACAATGCGGTCCGGCACGACACCCGGGCGGGGATGCGCATCCCGCTGCACACGACCGCCATGGGCAAGGCCATCCTGGCGGAGAGCCCACCGGAGACGGTCGAGGCGATCGTCGACGAGCACGGCCTCGAACCCATGACCGACCGCACGATCACCGACCGGGCAAGGCTGCGGCGGGCGCTGAAGACGATCAGGGAGCGCGGCTATGC
>Ga0209923_1000106_pt1 | contig 20317 bp, 17 predicted proteins | sample SalPon1_A_H2O_MG_FD_185696 | JGI IMG/M metagenome (GOLD analysis project Ga0209923, IMG submission 185696) | Salt pond water microbial communities from South San Francisco under conditions of wetland restoration - Salt Pond MetaG R1_A_H2O_MG... | ecosystem: Environmental > Aquatic > Non-marine... | reverse complement strand
GACAAAACAGACTCAATCACTCGCTAATTTCTTGTAGTGATTGAGTAGGTCTTCTCGCGAGGCTGTCTCAACTCCAAAGCAGTATTTTTCAAACCATGGGTTCACAACAGCTACGGGACCTAGCAACGCACAGCTAATCAGTCTCCCCTTCCCCACCAAAGTCTCAATAACCAAGTTCTCTAAATTGTGGGGGCCATTTACATAGCCAAATAACTGTTCGCCATTGAATTCGGTTTGCACAAATTGGCTCTTATGGCTATCCATGAAAGGCTCAACTCCAACAATTTTGGAAAGAATTTGACCGGCTCTGCCGATGGCAAGCACCGATAAACCATTCTCAAGTTCAGATTTTAGCCAGTGCTCTGTGAATAAAGACTCAAGCGCTATCGCCCCCTGTTCAGAGACATCTCCAACAACCAAACCTTTCAGTCCAGCTACCTTTTGATTTGTTACAGAGCTGGTAGAAACACCATTGCTTTCCAGCCAATCTCGGTAACCCTGATCTCCTTGTTGGTTGCAAATCTCTGGATATAAAAAACCGATCATGAGCTGAGCTCCAAACTTCGTTTCATTCGCCTGAAGGTGTCAGCGGTCACAATAAAAACCCGCTCGCCAGAAATAGGTTTGTCGAACTCTAGAAACCTTTTCAAAGCTTTATCAAACTCTGCCTCCATTGACCTAGCCTCAACGCCACAACTCTGCAACCTATACTTCATAGGAATCGCGTGATGACCGGTGAGCATGTCAACCGGAGCCAAGCTATTGAAGTCAACACCCCAAAGCCAAGAAGGATCTTTGACATCGGTGCCGATGGCCATAAATATCTGCTCGGCGTCTTTGGCTCTAAGCAGGTTGAGTCGAAAGCTCTCACGATTTTGAACCAGCAGAATCCTTGATTTAACGCCGTTGATCTGCTCGAGCGTGTCTCTTCCGAAAACGCCCTCTAGCTTGGTTGCGGTACGAGAAAGCTTTTGCTTATCAAGATCCTCAACAAGTTCCATTGCTGCCGCCACTGCTGCGCCAAAGTTCAGCGCCATGTGCAGACCTCTGTCTGAAATTTCTAGATCAGTTGTCCCAGAGTCGGTTTTCATAGAAAAAGGAACAGCCTGATTTATCTCGTAGTCAAGTTTTTCAACGGGCTTTGCCAAAGAAAACGAATACCGCGGCGCCTCCTCGTCGTTGGCTAAACTCGCATTGAACCCAAAATACTTAAAGTTTCCAGCCACGATGCTTGCAAGCTTAGGGTCATTTCCGTTAGCAACCACCACAGCGCTTTTCATTGCCAGGCCCTGTAATGAGTTCAATACATGATCACTGTCAATGAATCGATCCAGTTGCTCGTCCATCACGTTGGTAATAACACTCAGGCGAGGCTCTAAAGGGGCGCCGATTTTGAACCCAAAAGCCTCATCCATTTCGATTACCGCGATATCTGCTTTTGGCAGTGAGAAACCGGAAACTCCTTGCAAGACTGCACTGAATAAACCCTGCTTGATATTGGCCGTGGATGGATTGGTGAAAACCTGCAAGCCCTGATCTTCAAGAATCTGCACCAAAAATTTCGTTGTGGAGGATTTTCCACTGCTGCCACTAACAACTACTAACCCGAGTGGGAATTTTGAAATAGCAATTTCGAAAAGTTTCGGCTGAATTTTGGAAGCGATGGTTCCGGGGACTGCTGAGCCGCCACCATGGCGAAAAGTTCTTATTAATTTCCTAACCGCTCGGCCCATGGCCAAAGCGATTATGGTCCTCATGACTGGTCCAGGTAGTCCCTAAGTAATTGAGACCTGGAAGGGTGACGGAGCTTTGACATCGTCTTGGATTCAATCTGACGAATGCGCTCGCGGGTAACACCAAACTTTTCACCTATTTGATCAAGAGTCATCTGAACGCCATCTCCCAATCCAAAGCGGGAGCGAATGACGCCGGCTTCTCTTGGGTGCAAGCTGTCTAGCACTCTTTCTAGCTCCCTTTGCAGCATGGTGTAGCCAACCGCGTCAGCTGGCACGACAGCTTCGGTATCTTCAATCAAATCGCCAAACTCGCTGTCGCCGTCTTCGCCCAAAGGTGTCGAAAGTGAAATCGGTTCACGACCGTATTTCTGGACCTCCACAACCTTTTCAGGTGTCATGTCCAATTCGGCTGCCAATTCTTCTGGACTTGGCTCACGCCCCAAATCCTGCAAAAGCTGACGCTGCACGCGAGCAAGTTTGTTAATCACCTCAACCATGTGAACGGGGATACGAATGGTTCTTGCTTGATCAGCCATGGCACGAGTGATTGCCTGTCGAATCCACCAAGTGGCGTAGGTGGAGAACTTGTACCCCTTGGTGTAATCAAATTTCTCCACCGCTCTGATCAGACCCAGGTTTCCCTCTTGAATCAAATCTAGAAACTGCATTCCGCGACCGGTGTAGCGCTTTGCAAGGCTCACCACCAGACGGAGGTTTGCTTCCAAAAGGTGCGCTTTGGCCCGCTTGCCATCTTTCATTACCCAACGCAGATCGCTGCGCATTTCAGGAGTAAGTTTCTTCTCGGTCTTCAGCTTTTCTTCAGCGAAAAGCCCCGCTTCAATTCTTTTGGCAAGTTCAACCTCGAGCTCTGCGTTCAGAAGCGCTACTTTACCGATTTGTTTCAGGTAATCCTTGACCGGGTCGGCTGTCGCGCCAGAAATGGCGGCAGTGGCAGAGGGAATGTCATCTTCGTCGGAATCATTGATGACCAAAATCTCGCTGGTTTCATCGCTAACCTGGTCGGCCAGGTTGACGGCATCCGTTGCCTCGGCAACGATTTCCTCAACCGCTTCTAAGTTCTCACCCTCTGATTCAGGTTTTGACTCAGCCTTAGGCTTGGCTTTCGAAGCACTTGCCTTTGCGCTCTTTGATGCTTTTACAGCGATTTTCTTTCCTTTCCCGGGCAGAAATTAATCCCATGTCAAGTGCCCTTGCATGGGTAAGCCTCTATTATGACAGACTTCCCAAGTTTTTTCACTAGGGTGAGTGAAACAAATTAGGGTGATTCCCTATTCCTCTTTTAGAAGCTTCTGAGTCTTCGCATTTTCCCTCAAAAACATGCTCAAACCAAACAGCAGAATCAAGCCCTGCCCAATCATTGCCAACCTGAAGCCTTCAACCGCGAATCGGGAGTCACTCAGGCCAGATACCAGAGCAAAATCCAATCCCGCTCCAACAACAAAAATAATTATTAACCCAGCCAAAAAACCACCAGTGTTGATAAACCCATTAGCCGCCCCGCGCCTATTTTCAGGAATTAATTGGGCTGAGTATTCAAAAGCCAAAAATGAAACGGGTCCACCCGGGGTGATCAATAATAAAAATACGAAGAGTAGCCAAAGCGGAATTGGTGCTGGGTAGATCAAAACGGTGGCCCATGCAACAAAAATTAAGAGCATTTGAATCAGCACGATTCTGCGACGATATTCTGGATGCCTAGCACTAAGCGGGCCAATAATGCCACCAGCGATAATGCCCCAAATCACCATGAATGTTAGTGCCGCGGAGGCAATCCAGGGCTCAAACCCTTGGGCTTGAACCATGAACGGAACCCCCCAAAGAAGACCGAACGTAACGGGAGTTGGTTGAGCCGTGAAGTGAACCCAAAACGACATTCGAGTGCCTGACTGCGAAATTGTGTCACGAAGCTCGGCTATTGCGCTACGCCAACTGACATTGTCAGCTTTGCTCGCTTTATCTTGAATCATCAACCATGAAAGAGCGGCAATAAGTGCTCCGAGGCCCGAAAGACCTAAAAACGAACTGGTCCAACCGTTGATTCCCAAAAAATATGCAAACGGAATTGCACTAGCAATCTGACCGAGCTGGCCAAGGTTTCCAACATACTGCTGCAAGATCGCACTCCGCTTGGAGTCAAACCACGTATGCACCAGCCGCAAAACGCTAATAAAAGTAAAGGCGTCACCGAGACCCAGAACACCCCTTCCAATAACCGCCACAGACAAGACGGGTGCAACTGCGACCAGTAGTTGTCCAAGCGCCATCAAAGATGCCCCAAGTGTTATCAGCCTGCGGGAGCCATACCTATCCAGCAACAACCCAACTGGGACCTGCATGCTGGCATAGACCACCAGTTGAAAAACGGCCAGATAGCTCAATTGGACAGCAGTTGTGTCAAATCGCTCACTTGCCTCAATCCCAGCCACACCTAGGGAGGTTCTTTGGGTGACACTAACTAAATAGGCAATACTTGCAAAGATCAAAACCCGCCAGGCGAGTTTGCTATTCATCTTCTTCGTTTTCGCCTCTACGCATTTGGGTTAGATAACCCTCTAGTTCTTCAGCAATTTCATCCGCAGAGGGCATTTCCAAGTCCTTTTTGCCAATTGGAGCTCTCATCGGTCCCATGTTGCTGTTTTTATAACCAGCTTCCAAGTTTCCAATCATTTTCTGAAGTTCTTCGTTTTCTTGGACTTGCTTTTCTAGTTTTGTTAGAAATTTCTTGCCACTTTCTCGAAGACTGTCACTTGGAAATACCAAACCGGTTGCCCTGGAAACCAACTCGATTGCCTTTAGTGCGGCCTGTGGCATTTCGGAGTCGCCAAGATAGTGCGGAACCAGCATCACAAATCCAGCCACTGGCACCCCATAGCCGGAGAGCTTGTATTCAAGAAGGTGTAAGACATTCCCTGGAACTTCGGTCTGCGGCTTCCATTCGCTGTATTCCTCAATCAAATCGTGACGATTGCCACTCACCGTGACACCGATGTCTCTGGTGTGAGGAAGCGGGAAAGGAATTGCATGCATCCAAGTCAAACTGCTCACCTCAAGCGTTCGACTGATTTCTAGTACTGCGTCTGAAAAGGCATTCCAGGAGAAATCTGGCTCATAACCATCGAGCAGTAAAAACTTCTTACCAGCCTCATCGCTGAACTGATAAAGCGCCAGCACCGGTGGTTCGTAGCTTGTTATGTGGTCTTTTTCAAAAAACATACGGGGTCTTCTGGAGCGGTAATCAAGCAACCTGTCGTTGCTGAACTGCAAAACCAGCTCGTTGTCGAGATGTCCGAAGAATTGATCAGAAACTTGCGAAATACAGCTTCCCGAATCGTTGAAGCCAGTCAGAGTGGCTATTAGAGGAAGCCCTGGTTCTACCAGATCGGACTGGACCACCCATTGGTATACGTCTGACTCGGTCACGGCTAAATCTTACCTCGCATAAAATAAAAGAATGATTTCTCTCTCAGTGTCAACACAACCCACAAATACATCCATCCCGACCATCCAACAGTATCCAAGTGAGCCGGATGAACAATTGATGCAGCTCGCCAAGCACAACAACTTCAAAAATAAGGCGGGCCAGGTTTTAGTGCACTCCCCCAACATTTATGTCGGAATGGGCGATAGCAAACCAGATGCCTCTACAACCAGGAAACTCGCAGGCAAGCTGGCTAGAGCCATCTCCCATCTTGATCACGCTGTGATTGACATGAACCTCGAACACCCTCAGGCTTTTTTTGAAGGACTGCTACTGGGGGGCTTTGACCAAAGACTTTATGGTTCCAAAGAATTGGATCAGACGAAGCTTGAAGTTTCAGACGAGTATCAAGCTCCTATGCAACAGGCGATTGAAATAGCTGATGCTGTTAACCACACCAGAAAAATCATCAACACTCCTGGCAATCACATGTATCCAGAGGCGGTTGCCAATCTGGCCTCGGGCCTGGAAAGTCTGGAAGTTGAAATCTGGGATGAACAAAAATTGGTCGAGGAGAACTGCGGTGGGATTTTGGCTGTTGGGCAGGGAAGCGAAAGACCCCCACGACTGGTAAAGATTCACAAGCCAGGAACGGGCAAGAAAATTGCCTTGGTTGGCAAGGGAATCACCTTTGATACCGGAGGTTTGAGCATCAAGCCATCTGAAGGCATGGTGGGCATGAAATACGACATGGCCGGGGCAGCGACAGTGCTTGGTGTGATGCAAGTGCTCGCTAAAGCTGAAACCAGTTCGGATGTCACCGCCTACCTTTGCCTCGCTGAAAACATGCCTAGCGGCAGGGCCACAAGGCCAGGAGATGTCATCACGATAAGAAACGGTAAAACCGTTGAGGTTTTGAACACAGATGCCGAGGGAAGGCTGGTGTTAGCCGATGGATTGTCGCTAGCGAGCGAGCAAAATCCAGACATGATTGTTGATGTTGCGACCCTGACCGGGGCTGCCGTGATTGCCCTTGGAAATCGCTACGTGGGTGCAATGGGAAATGAGGGTGCAGTCAAGCAGGTTCAATCTGCGGCAGAGAAAGCAGGTGAGCTTGTTTGGCACATGCCACTTCCAGAGGAATTAGCAGAACTGCTTGAAAGCGATATTGCAGATCTGATGAATGTGAAAATCGGCAATAAAGCCGGTGGAATGCTGATTGCAGGTCAGTTCCTTTCGCAGTTTGTAGCCAAGACCGATGGGGAACAAATCCCATGGGTTCACCTTGATATTGCGGGTGCTGCAAACAACTCGTCATCCCCCTACGATTACACCCCGAAGGGCGCCAGCGGGGTGATGATTAGAACTTTATTAGAGCTGATTATGCAACAGGAAAATCAGGAGTAAGCTGGAGCGAAATAACAACTCAATTTGGAGAATCCTTGGCAGAACACAATTTTGACTTAGTAATCCTTGGTGGCGGATCTGGCGGTTATTCCGCAGCGCTTCGCGCAGCTCAACTGGGCATGAACGTCGCACTGGTAGAAAAAGACAAACTCGGCGGCACATGCCTGCACCGCGGTTGCATCCCAACAAAAGCCCTCTTGCACGCAGCGGAGGTAGCTGATGTAACTCGCGAGAGTGAGCAGTTTGGTGTTCACGCAGAATTTCAGGGCATCGACATGACGGCGGTGAACAGTTACCGCGACAACATTGTGGATCGCCTATATAAAGGTCTCAGTGGCTTAATCAAGGCAAAAAAGGTAACCATGGTTGAAGGCGAGGGACACCTCACCGGACCCAAGTCGGTAACTGTTGGTTCCGATGTTTATACCGGCAAAAACGTAGTTTTGGCCACCGGGTCAATTTCCAAGACACTTCCAGGACTTGAAATTGGTGGTCGCGTTATAAACAGTGATCAAGCACTGCAAATGGACTGGATTCCTAACAAAGTCGCCGTCTTGGGTGGAGGCGTGATTGGCGTTGAGTTTGCAAGCGTCTGGAGAAGCTTCGGAAGCGAAGTGGTGGTTATTGAAGGCTTTGACCGTTTGGTTCCAAACGAGGATCCATCCATGAGCAAGCAACTGGAAAAAGCATATAAAAAGCGAGGCATCGAACTAAAGCTAGGTGCGAGGTTCTCTGGGGTTACTCAGTCCGATGCTGGCGTTGACATTTCGCTTGAGGGCGGAGAAAGCATTCAGGCCGATTTGCTGCTGGTTGCAGTTGGGCGCGCTCCAAACGCAACAGGTTTTGGATATGAAGAGCAGGGTGTAGCAATGGAGCGAGGTTGGGTTACTACCAATGAACGCTTGCAAACAAACCTAGAGGGAGTTTATGCAGTAGGCGACATCGTGCCTGGATTGCAACTTGCTCACCGTGGGTTCCAACAGGGAATCTTCGTAGCTGAGGAAATCGCTGGGTTGAACCCACAGGTAATCGATGAAATGGGAATCCCCCGAGTGACCTATTGCGAACCAGAGATTGGCTCAGTCGGTCTAACAGAAGACCAGGCTAAAGAGAAATTTGGCGCCGACAATATCTCCACCTATGAATACAACCTTGCTGGAAACGGCAAGAGCCAGATTCTAGACACTGCAGGCGTTATCAAGCTAATTCGTGAGGTCAACGGTCCTGTGGTTGGATTCCACATGATTGGCTCCCGTGCCGGCGAGCAAATCGGCGAGGGACAACTAATTGTCAACTGGGAGGCACACCCCGAGGATGTAGCTCCTCTGGTTCACGCCCACCCCACCATGAACGAATCACTCGGCGAGGCTCACCTAGCTCTTGCCGGCAAACCACTGCACGCGCACGCCTAGGAGAAAACAATGAGCGAAGTACAGCTTCCAGCACTCGGTGAGTCAGTAACCGAAGGAACCATCACCCGCTGGCTTAAGAATGTTGGCGATACCGTTGCTGTTGATGAACCCTTGGTTGAGGTCAGCACTGACAAGGTAGACACCGAAATTCCATCTCCAGTGGCAGGCGTATTGCAGGAGATACGTGCCCAAGAAGATGACACCGTTGAAGTTGGCGCAGTTCTTGCGGTTATTGGCGAAGGTGCGGCAGAAGAATCTGCTCCCACAGCGCCTGCAGCTGAACCAGCTACGGAGCAGCCAACCGAAACTCCCGCTCCTGTTGCAGAGACACCGCAGGCTCCAGCGCAACCGGAGCCAGTTGCGGAAGCACCTGCGGCGCCTGTTGCTGAAACCCCAGATACACCAGCTCCACCATCCGCTCCCGCAGCTCCAGTGGCAGAACCTGCTGCTCCAGTTGCAGCTCCGACTCCACCGGCTCCGGCAGCTCCGGTTGCTGAAGCACCTGCGGCGCCTGCGGCCCAAGCAGCTCCGGCACAGCCTTCTGAGAGTGATGCCAACTACGTAACTCCGATTGTTAGGAAATTAGCCAAGGACAACGGCGTTGATCTTGCAAATGTAAAAGGGTCGGGAATTGGCGGACGCATTCGCAAAGAAGACGTAGAAGCGATGATTGGCTCCACTTCAGGAACCACTCAGGCGACTCCGGCTAAGTCGCACGAGGTAGAGATCAGTCCTCTCAGAGGAACCACCGAGAAGATGTCAAGACTTCGCAAGGTATTGGCCTCCAAGGCTGTCGAGTCAATGCAGAGCTCGGCACAGCTAACAACGGTGGTTGAGGTCGACGTGACGAAAATTGCCGAACTTCGGAAGAAAATTCAGTCCGATTTCACATCTAAAACAGGCGTGAAACTGTCATTCATGCCATTTTTCAACCTGGCAGCAGCCGAGGCGTTAAAGTCAAACCCGAAGATTAACTCCACCATTGAGGACGAGTCAATCGTTTATCACCCAACCGAGAACATCTCATTCGCTGTCGAAACTGATCGAGGTCTTCTTACTCCGGTGATTAGGGATGCGGCGGAGTTGACGATTGCTGAAACCGCAAAGCAGATAGCCAACTTGGCGGAGCGCACCAGAAACAACCAGCTAACCCCAGATGAGCTATCCGGCGGAACTTTCACTTTGACCAACACCGGCTCCAGAGGTGCTTTGTTTGACACACCAGTTGTGTTTTTGCCTCAAAGCGCAATCCTGGGAACCGGCATTGTCACCAAGCGTCCAGTTGTAATGCAGTCTGCTGACGGTTCTGACGTAATCGCCATCAGAAGCATGGTCTACCTAGCGCTTAGCTATGACCACCGCAACATTGATGGTGCTGATGCTGCCAGATACCTCACTGATTTGAAGGTCAGACTGGAAGAAGGAGCCTTCGAGGGTCAGCTAGGGATCTAGCCAGCCATCGGCAGGATTGTAGGGCTGTTTATCAAAATGCAGCTTTTCAGGGAGTTTTTCAAAATATATCCTTCCCGAAGAATCCATTTTCGGATTCAGCCCCGCAATTTGGGCATAACAAGTCCAAGCAGGATAGACGGGGTAATAACGGCCTTTGAGCTTCAAGCAGAGACCACGGCTAAATCGAATGAGCATCACGCTCAGAGGATAGAGGTTGGAGAATTGATACACGGTCAGCAACCAAGTCGATGTGTAAAACTCGGCGCTGGAGCGAAATATGCCTGAATTTCTAAACCTGCTAGATCAGCCCCCAATGGGCTATGCAGAGGGTCTGGAGATCCAACAATCTATTCACGCCGAAGTTGCATCTGGACGTCGCCCAGATACCGTCATTTTGCTTCAACACTCCCCTGTCTACACAGCCGGCAAAAGAAGTGAAGAGCATGAATTGCCAACCGATGGTACCGAGGTTGTTCAAACTAATCGCGGTGGCAAAATCACCTGGCATGGACCAGGACAACTCATTGGCTATCCGATTATGAGCCTGCCCAGACCAATTGACGTAGTTGGATATGTCAGGTGGTTGGAAAACGTTCTGATTGCAGTTCTCAATGATTTTCAGATCCAAGCAAAAACCGTTGAAGGCAGAAGTGGTGTTTGGGTTGATGGGCAAAACGGTGAAGAAAAAATAGCCGCCATCGGAATTAGGGTAAGCGAAAAAATCACAATGCACGGCTTTGCATTAAATGTGAATAATTCTTTAAGGCCGTATGAAAGCTTTATCCCCTGCGGCATAGAGGATGCGGGGGTGACCACCATGGCAAAGTTTGCCGATAAGCAATTTGAGGTGGCAGAAGTTGCTCAAAGTGTGATGGGATTGATGGGAAAGATAGGTGAAGATGTCCAGCCAGCAAGGTGAGCGAAAGCTACTCAGACTAGAAGTCAAAAACTCTGAAACCCCGATTGAGAGAAAGCCAGAGTGGATTAAGACCACTGCAAAGATGGGCCCGGAGTACAAATCTCTTCACAATCTTGTCCAAGAGAAAAATCTTCACACGGTCTGCCAAGAAGCTGGCTGCCCGAACATTTTTGAGTGCTGGGAAGATCGCGAGGCAACTTTCCTGATTGGTGGTTCTCAGTGCACCAGGCGCTGCGACTTCTGCCAAATCGACACTGGCAAGCCAGCAGCCTTTGATGCGGATGAGCCAAGAAGAGTGGCGATCAGCATCAAAGAAATGGATCTTCGCTATGCAACCGTCACTGGTGTTGCCAGGGATGACCTTCCAGATGAGGGTGCTTGGCTATACGCCCAGACCATAAAGCAAATACACAAGAAGTCTCCTGGAACTGGCGTTGAAATCTTGATTCCTGACTTCAGTGGGAAGCAAATGTTGTTGCAAAGAGTGTTTGATGCAAAGCCCGAAGTATTTGCACACAACGTTGAGACAGTTCCCCGCATTTTCAAAAGAATCAGGCCTGCGTTTAATTACCAGCGCTCAATGGATGTAATCACCATGGCCAAAGAAGCGGGCATGATCACCAAGTCAAACTTGATCCTGGGAATGGGTGAAACCAGAGAAGAAATCTCAGAGGCACTGCGTGATCTTCACAACGCGGGATGTGACATCATCACAATCACCCAATATTTGAGGCCATCCCCCAGGCACTTGCCCGTTGACCGCTGGGTGAAGCCACAAGAATTTGTTGAGTTGAAAGATGAAGCCCTAGAAATTGGATTCCACGGAGTGATGAGCGGACCACTTGTTCGCTCCAGCTACCGCGCTGGAAGACTCTGGGCGCAAACAATGCAGCGTCTTGGCCGTGACATCCCAGAAGAACTTCAGCACCTTGCTGACAAGGCGTCAGAGGGCTTTGCTCAGGCAGTTTAGTAAGCTAACGCATTATGGCTAAAAAAGATAAAGAACCCGGAAGATTAAAACAGCTTTGGCGCGCCTATAAGGTGACCGCAAAGTCAGACCCATCATCGGTGTGGATCGCTCTGGGAATTGGTATTGCAGCTGGTGTCGGGGTTTTCGCGATTGGTTTCTTCAGCTCCCAGGGAAACCCCTGGCTTTTAGCTTTATGGGGCCTCAGCTCAACTCTGACCGCGGTATTGCTGGCCATGGTAATCATGTCTCGAAAGGCCGAACAGGCTGCCTATTCTCAAATTGAGGGTCAATCGGGCGCGGTTGGTGCCGTGATTCAATCATCACTCCGAGGAAGTTGGACTGGAGCTGCACAGCCAGTACAGGTCAATGCTCGAACCAAAGATGCCGTTTATCGAGTCATCGGAAAAACTGGGGTAAACCTCATTGGTGAGGGTGACCCACAGAAGCTCAATAAATTATTCGACGATGAGGCCAGAAAAGTTCAGCGTGCAGCACCAGGCGTTTATGTCAAAAAGATTGTCGTGGGTAGTAACGACGACCAGGTCAGATTGCACAAGATGATGAAGAAGGTGAAATCCGGCAAGAAGAAGCTGTCTCGAGGAGAAATCCGAGTAGTGGCAAAAAGACTTGATGCACTGGGGAATTCAATGCCGATTCCAAAAGGCATAGATCCGATGAATTTCCGACCTTCAAGGAAAATGTAGCTTTTTACATGGCTGAAACATTAGTGAAGTAGTTTTTTATGAAAACCGCAGTGCGGACTCGAAAGGATACCAATGTTTAGCAGTGCTTCCGAAGTAATGAAGTTCATCCAAGAAGAGGATGTCAAATTCGTCGATGTCAGGTTCAGCGACCTTCCCGGTGTGCAGCAGCACTTTAACCTGCCAGCAAAATCAGTGGATGAAGATTTCTTCACCAACGGTCAGCTGTTTGATGGTTCATCGATCCGTGGTTTCGCAGACATTCACGAATCAGATATGCAGTTGATTCCCGATGTGACAACCGCATACATGGACCCGTTCCGTATTGAAAAAACGCTGATCATCACCTTTGATATCTACAACCCCCGTAATGGTGAGATTTACAGCCGCGACCCACGACAGGTCGCAAAAAAGGCCGAAGCCTACCTTGCAACCACTGGAATCGCCGACACCGCATTTTTTGCACCAGAAGCTGAGTTTTTCATCTTCGACTCGGTGCGTCACACAGTGCAACCACAAATCAGCTATTACGAAGTAGACAGCGTTGAGGGTCCATGGAACTCAGCCAAGGACGAAGAGGGCGGAAACCTAGGACACAAAACCCCACACAAGGCTGGTTATTTCCCTGTTTCACCAGTTGACCACCTAGCTGACATTCGTGATGCGATTGTTTTGGAACTAGAGGCCGCAGGACTAACAGTCGAGCGAAGCCACCACGAGGTTGGAACTGCTGGACAGTCTGAGATCAACTACCGATTTGACACTTTGGTGCATGCCGCAGATGATCTTCTAAAGTTCAAATACATCGTCAAAAACGTAGCTCAGCAGTATGGCAAGACCGCAACATTCATGCCAAAGCCAATGTATAACGACAACGGTTCAGGTATGCACGTTCACCAGTCACTTTGGAAAAACGGCGAGCCACTGTTCTATGACGAGAGTGGATACGGTGGACTAAGCGATACGGCTCGCTGGTACATCGGTGGAATCTTGCGCCACGCCCCATCACTTTTGGCATTCACCAACCCATCGCTAAACAGCTATCACCGTTTGGTCAAGGGTTTCGAAGCTCCGGTGAACTTGGTTTACTCGGCTGGTAACCGCTCAGCGGCCATTCGTATCCCGCTAACTGGAACCAACCCGAAGGCTAAGCGAATCGAGTTCCGTGCCCCTGACTCATCAGGATCACCTTATCTGGCATTCGCAGCTATGTTGATGGCCGGAATTGACGGCATCAAAAACCGCATTGAGCCACACGAGCCAGTTGATAAAGACCTTTATGAACTACCTCCGGAGGAGGCAAAGAACATTCCTCAGGTTCCAACCAGCTTGGATCGAGTACTAGATGCCCTGGAAGAGGACCACGAGTACCTAACAGAGGGTGGTGTTTTCTCAACCGAGCTAATCGAAAACTGGATTGAGTACAAGCGAGTGAATGAAATTCAGGAAATCGCAGCACGTCCTCACCCGTATGAGTTCGAGCTTTACTACGGAGTCTAAAAACTTCTTATAAGGAAACCGCCTCTTCGGAGGCGGTTTTTTTATTCAAAAAATAATCTCTCGAATACCGATCTGGCGCGACGGCTTGTTGAAAGATACAGCTCTTCTAATTCGCCCCCAGAGTTGACACCGGGTAGGTGAATTAGTTTCCTCACCGATTCCAGGACCCTGTGATCGATTGGTAACGAGTCGTTTCTCTTTCCGGTTGCCAACACTATGCCGGAGCGAATTGCTGAAGCCATCAACCAAGCACTTCGCAGGGTTTCTGAGTCCTCATCTGAGATGAGCCCCACCTTATCCATGTTTTTTAGAGCAGAAAGTGTAAACGGCGTTTGAATTTCAGTGTGTTCGGCTCCGAAGCGCAGTTGGTAAAGCTGCACCAACCACTCGACATCGCTTATCGAACCCCTCCCGAGTTTTAGATGCCTCGCTGGGTCAGCACCCAACGGCAATCTCTCATTTTCGACGCGAGCCTTGATTCTGCGTATTTCTCTGATTGAACTTTCTTCCACAACCTCTGGGTAGCGGTAGCTATCAGCCATTTTGCTAAATTTCTTCATGAGTTTTTCAGAGCCATAAATTGGGCGCGACCGGAGAAGCGCTTGCGCTTCCCAAATTTCCCCCCACTTCTCGTAATAAGACTCGTAGCTGTCTAGAGACCTAACGATCGCACCCTTTTTACCCTCGGGTCTTAGCCCCAGATCTAATTCAAATTCCAAAGATCTGTCCTTGGCTGCTTCGCTGATTGCACTAACTGCAGCTTCGGCTGTTTTGGCAAGAGACTGGTCTCCCTCATAGACAAACACCAAATCTGCATCTGAGCCAAAACCCAACTCCCTGCCGCCAAATCTGCCCATGGCAATCAGGCCCAGGTCCAGATCCACATCTGACATGACTTCCTTGGCGATGTTTTCCAAATAAACCTCGTATAAATCACTTAATCCAGACTGCTGCTCAGTGAGATCAGCATCATCAAAGATGGAGGCTATTGCCAAGCGCAGTGTTTCCTTGCGCCTAAGTTTTCTCAGTCCATCAAGTCTTTGCTCTCTGGAGTCGTGACGATCGAAGACTGCATCTGCCTCAACCTGCATGGCTTGTTTTGACCGAGGCTTACGCTGAGCAGGGTCTGCTAGCCAAGCGGTTGCCTGCGGATTTTTTTCTAGCAACATCGAACCCAGTTGGCTAAAGCCAAGAATTGTGCAGAGGTTTTCGGCAGCCCCAGAGGAATCACGAAGCATCCCCAAAAACCAGTGTGAGTCCCCCAAATCCTCACTCAGCCTTCGGAAGGCAATCAGTGCTCTGTCGGGGTTATCCCCCTCAGAAAGCCACCTGAGGATAACTGGAAGCAATTGACGCTGCATGCTTGCACGGCGAGAAACCCCCTTGGTCAACGAACTGATGTGTCCCATTGCTGATTTCGGATCAGCAAAGCCCAAAGCCTGCAACCGATTTTTAGTGTCCTCGGCAGTCAACGCAAAATCATCAGTCTCTAGATCAGCAACCATGTTCAAAAGTGGTCTGAAATAGACACTCTCGTGCATTTCTCGAACTTGTCTTCTAATCCCTTGCAACTGACCAAAAAATTCTTGAGGATCTTTTTTGGGATCCATTGCGCGAGCGATGTCTCTCAAGTTCTCTGGCTCTGGGACTACGTGAGTTCTGCGCAGGCCTCGTAATTGCAGACGATGTTCTATAGATCGAAGATATTTATAGTGTTCGGTGAATTTCTGGGCATCTTTGCGACCGAGATAGCTTGCCTTGGTTAGAGCCTGAATCGCCTCCAAGGTGTTTTTCTGCCTAACTGAATCATCGTGCCTGCCGTGCACAAGTTGAAGCAACTGCACACTGAATTCAATATCTCTCAAACCCCCATAGCCCAATTTCAGGTTGGTGGTTCGTTGTTGCTCGGGCAGGGTGTCAATCACCCTCTGGCGCATTCGCCTTAGTTCCTCAACCACTCTGGAGCTGTCAAGGGAGTTCCAAGCAAGCGCTCCCACCTGTTGCTCATATTGCTCGCCAGTGGAGCGGTGACCTGCTACGCAACGAGCCTTGATTAGAGCTTGGAATTCCCAGCTTTTCGCCCATTTTTGATAGTAACTCAGATGCGATTTGACACGCCTGACCATCGCCCCGTCTTTACCTTCAGGCCTTAGATTTGGATCCACCTCCCACAACCCAGGCTCGGCCGATGTTTCATCGATGATTCGCATCAACCTGTTGGCAATCCGAATTGACACCTGCAAATCCTCATCGCTGAGTTCATCACTTCCAACAAACACAACATCAACATCACTCACGTAATTCAGCTCATTGCCACCGGTTTTACCCATGGCAATGATTGCAAGAGGAAAATCATTCGACACTTCATTTTCCTGACAAGCCAGTTCAAATGCTCTTTGCAAAGTTGCGCCAGCTAAATCAGCAAGCATGGCTGAGGTTTTCTCCAGAGAGTCCTCGGGGGTTTGACCCATGTCGAATGCAATGATTTGTAAAAGAAGTGCTCTGTAATGTCTTCTAAGTTGATCCTGATCCTCTGCAACAGATAACTCAGAAGCCATTTGCTCTCGAGAAACATTAAAACTCTTTGCAAGATACACATCCATAAGCTCCGGGAGTCTTCGCAGAATGTCTTGAACACCAGTGCTAACGCCAATTGATTTATAAAAAGCGGTGGCGGATTTCTCCGACCCTAAAATCTTTCTTTGAACGGCAGGTCTAGTCTCTGCCATCTCCAAACTAAACCTGAGGGCTGAATCGGGATTGGCAGAGAGCGCAAGATAAGCAGTTGCGCTGTGTGCTGAGTCCCCGAGAAGCTCTACCAGCTTGTCCAGATTTTCCAAGGCAGCGGATAAATCAGAAAAGCCCTGTTTGGCTAATTCTGAAAGCGCACCCTGACGAGAAATCATCTACAGGTTCAGAAGATTTTGCCTGATCTCAAATGGAGTTACCTGAGATCTGTAATCTGACCACTCTTGGCGCTTATTGCGCAAAACAAAGTCAAACACACTCTCTCCCAGAACCTCAGCTGCCAATTCACTTTCTTCCAAGCGTCCGATTGCCTGGTTCATGCTCTGTGGCAGTGCTTCAATTCCTAATGCTTTGCGCTCGTTGTCGGACAGCGACCAGACATCATCCAGGGTTTCCTCTGGGAGTTCATATCCGTTTTCAATTCCTTTGAGTCCAGCGCCCAAGATTAAGGCGTAGGCCAAGTACGGGTTGGCTGCAGAATCAATGGCTCGGTATTCGAGTCTGGTGGATTGACTCTTACCTGGTTTGTGAAGCGGCACCCTTAGCAGTGCAGATCTGTTGTTGTGTCCCCAGGCAACATGAGATGGAGCCTCTCCACCTGACCAGAGACGCTTATATGAATTGACAAATTGATTTGTCACCAAAGTAATCTCAGGTGCGTGACGCAAAACTCCAGCCATGAATCTTCTAGCTGTTTTCGATAGCTGGTACTGAGCACCAGCGTCAAAGAAAGCATTCTGATCGCCTTCAAACAGTGACATGTGAGTGTGCATCCCGCTACCAGGCTGGTCATTAAATGGCTTAGGCATGAATGTCGCATAAACACCCTGCTCGATGGCCACCTCTTTCACAACAGCCCTGAAGGTCATGATGTTGTCTGCCATGGTCAGAGCATCTGCATATCTAAGATCAATTTCGTTTTGTCCAGCACCTGCTTCGTGGTGGCTGAACTCAACAGAGATACCCATGCTTTCGAGCATGGTCACGGCGGAGCGACGGAAATCATGAGCGGTTCCACCCGGAACATTGTCGAAATACCCTGCGTTATCTACCGGTGTTGGGAAACCCGTCTTGTCTAGTTTGTTGGATTCCAGGAGGTAAAACTCAATCTCTGGGTGGATGTAAAAATTGAACCCCATTTCGCGGGCTTTGTTCATTGATCTTCTGAGAACATTGCGGGTATCGCTGCTAGCAGCAGTTCCGTCCGGGTTTGCAATGTCACAGAATATTCTGGCGGTTGAATCTACAGCGCCTCGCCAAGGCAAAATCTGGAAAGTTGTCGGGTCTGGAACGGCCAACATGTCAGCCTCTGAGTTTCGGCTCAGGCCTTCAATGCTGGAGCCATCGAAACCAATACCCTCTTCAAATGCACCCTCAATTTCGGCAGGTGCAACTGCCACTGATTTGAGTGATCCGGCAACGTCGGTGAACCATAGCCTGATGAATTTAACACCACGCTCTTCGATTGTTCTAAGAACAAATTCTTGCTGCTTCTCCATTATGCCTCCTACGCAGTTACTAGGCTAATGTATGTGCAAAACCTGCGTATAGCCATTGGCCAATTAAACCCAACTGTTGGGCAAATCCAATCAAACCTGGACAAGGTGATTTCCTCCTGCCAGGTTGCCTACGAAAACAAATCAGACGTAATTGTCTTTGGAGAATTGGCAATCAGTGGTTATCCGATTGGAGATCTTGCTCTCAGAAGAGATTTCTTAGAAGCAAGCGAACACGCTATTGAGCAACTGGTTGAAAAATCAACCCAGTGGCCCAAGCTTCACGTAGTTGTTGGCTACCCGCGATTGGCTGAGAACAATCGAGTAAACGATTGGGCAATTGCCCATAACTCAGCTGCAATCATTAATAACGGAGTCTTGATTGGCAAATACGACAAAAGACAGCTACCCAACTACGCAGTGTTTGATGAGTGGCGCAACTATGTTCCAGGTGAAAAACCCTTCACCTTTGAGATCAACCAAACGCGCTTATCGGTGATGATTTGTGAAGATATCTGGAGACCTCAAGGTCCAGTAGAAAACCTAAAAGGTGAAGCAGATGTTTGCTTAGTTTTGAATGGATCCCCATATGAGGAGGGGAAAAACGAATTGCGCAGAGCAATAGCCGAAAGGGTTGCCACTACCCAAGATGTCGCGCTGGTTTATGCAAACCTCACGGGTGGTCAGGATGACCTTGTCTTTGATGGAGATAGTTTCATCTTGGACAATCAGGGTCGCCAAACCACGCAGGCAGAGATTTTTTCGGAGCAAACGCTGATTGCAGAAAATGAAAAACAAGACTCGACCTCTCTCCCATCCCAACTAGCTAGAAACTGGGATGCGATTGTTTTAGGTCTAAGTGACTATGTTGAAAAAAACAATATCCCAGGACTTGTGTTGGGACTTAGCGGTGGGATTGACTCGGCCGTCTGCGCCGCGCTTGCTGCGGATGCAGTTGGGTCCGATCGCGTCAGCGGCATATTGATGCCAAGCATTTACTCTTCAGATTCATCACTCGAGGATGCCAAGACACTCGCCGAAAACCTTGGGATCTCTTACGCGGTTGCTCCGATTACAGAGATGCATGAGAGTTTTCAAAAATCCATTGAGCTATCAGGCCTTGCAGATGAAAACATCCAGTCTCGAATTCGTGCCCTGATACTGATGGCGGACAGCAATAACTCCGGAAGACTTTTGCTTTCAACCGGCAACAAATCAGAAATTGCAGTTGGTTACTCAACGATTTATGGAGACAGCGCTGGTGGTTACGCACCACTCAAAGACGTTTATAAGTCTTCTGTTTATCAACTAGCCGAATATAGAAATCAGGTTTCCGCTGTAATTCCCGAAAGCAGCATCACTAAGCCCCCCAGTGCTGAACTGAGACCAGATCAACATGATCAGCAATCCTTGCCTGACTATGACGTATTGGATGCCATGTTGAAAATACTGATTGAAGGCCATGGATCGGTGGATGACCTGATTACAGCAGGTTATCCCGCGGATTTATCCAAGGATGTTGCCAGAAAGCTAAAAAACAGCGAGTGGAAAAGGTCTCAGGGCGCGATTGGTCCAAGAATTACCAAGGTTAGCTTTGGCAGAGGTCGCAGACTGCCGATTGTGAATGGATACCTATGAAAATTAGAACCGAAACAATCAAGTCACTGAAAAACAAAAGGCCAATCAGCTGTTTGACCAGCTACGACGCACTCACAGCAAAGATTTTTGACGAATCGGGCATTGATTTGATCCTGGTTGGGGACTCGGCATCCAACACGGTGTTGGGCAAAAACAGCACGCTCCCTGCAACCCTGGAGGAGATGATCATCTTTGGCACTGCGGTTGCCTCAAGTGTTCAAAGCTCACTCGTTGTTATCGACATGCCGTATGGAAGTTATGAATTATCCCCTGAACAAGCCCTGGAAAATTCCATTCGAGTGATGAAAGAAACCGGTGCGGATGCAGTGAAGCTCGAGGGTGGCGAAAACAGAGTGGAAGCAATCAAGCTTTTGATTGAAAATGGCATCCCAGTAATGGGTCACCTTGGCTTCACTCCTCAGTCAGTAAATCAAATGGGGGGCTTCAAAGTTCAAGGTCGAGGAGAACAGGCCGAGCAGATTCAACAACAGGCTCTTATGCTGCAACGAGCAGGAGTTTTCTCAATTGTTTTGGAAATGGTTCCTACAGATCTAGCGAAACTAATAAGTCAAGAACTAGTCATTCCAACGATTGGAATAGGAGCTGGAAACGAAACGGATGGTCAAATTTTGGTTTGGCAGGACTTTGCCGGATTGAGTGAAAAAACGCCTAAGTTTGTCAAACAATACGCCCAGCTGAGAAGCTCTCTGACAGAAGCCACAGAGCAATACATCAAAGAGGTTCAGTCGCGTGAATTTCCATCTTCATCAAACTCATTTGACTGATCTTCTTCCAAGATTTTCTTACCCTTTTCAGCTACAGACCGCTCGGCGTTGAGTGCTTCCTGCTTGGTTTCGAATGGGCCTATCCGATAGACCGAGAGTGACCTTCTTCCGAAC
>Ga0209923_1000104_pt1 | contig 20556 bp, 5 predicted proteins | sample SalPon1_A_H2O_MG_FD_185696 | JGI IMG/M metagenome (GOLD analysis project Ga0209923, IMG submission 185696) | Salt pond water microbial communities from South San Francisco under conditions of wetland restoration - Salt Pond MetaG R1_A_H2O_MG... | ecosystem: Environmental > Aquatic > Non-marine... | reverse complement strand
GCCTGCTGCTGAAAGAAAGACCAGAGTAACACGAGAGCAATTAGACTCAGCTATACTCAGTGATTTTATTAAGTATCTTTCGCTAGTTGATATTGATTATACTGATAATAGATACTTCGACAGAGACAACAGTTTTACATTTAACTATACAGGCAGTGTTAATAATCAAGGCGAGTCTGTAAACGGCTGGTGGAGATCAGTATATCAACAGGCCTATGATACAGATGCTCCGCATTCTAGACCTTGGGAAATGTTGGGCTTCGCAGACAAACCTGCGTGGTGGGAATCTCAGTATGGTCCTGCTCCTTATACAAACAACAATCTTTTGCTCTGGGAAGACCTTGAAACAGGAACAATTAGAGAACCCGGAAAACTGCCAATTACACTGGAAAAGTTTGCGCGTCCGCAACTTACTTCATACCTGCCTGTAGACAATCAAGGCAATCTACTTTCGCCTCTCCAGTCAGGATATATTAGAACTCTAAGTTTTCAAGCTGCAAACAGAAGATTTCAGTTTGGAGACTGGTCGCCTGTGGAAACTGCCTGGAGACAGAGTTCACAGTATAGATTCTATCTGCTGAAAGCTTTGGTTCTAAACCAACCTCAGAGAATGTTTGCTACAGTGTTTGACAGAACAAGACAGTTTAGAGACATTGCAGGAAACTTATCATACGTAGAATCAAACCGGCGCCTGCGTGTTCGAGATATAGTATTCCCAAATGAATCACAGCAGGTGTTTGCAGCAGGACTTGTCAACTATATTAAAGAATATGTAGAGAATATTCAACTACAAACCTACAGTGAGTACATAGAAAGGTTAACTTCTATCACCAATCAAATGGGATTCAAAGTAGGAGGATTTACGTCAAAGGACAAATTCAATATTGCTCTTGATAGCAGAACCCCTACTAATCAAGGTAATGTTTTTGTTCCCCCGGAAAATTATCAGATTTTTGTAAACAAAACAGCTCCAATTCGTACAATATATTACAGTGGTATAATTATAGAAAAACAGACTAACGGTTTTTTGATAAGAGGATATAACTCAGAACAGCCGTTCTTTCAAATTAACACACCTATTGCAAAAGACAATCTTAAGCCTATTACTGTAGGCGGAATATCTGAACCTACTATAGAATGGACAGCGAATCGCAGACTTGAAAAAGGCAATATTGTTATACTCGCAGGAAAAGTTTACAGAGTGACAGAAAGTCATGTTACTGGCGATGTGTTTGACGGCTCCAAGTTTGTACAAATACCTAATGTACCTGTAAGAGGCGGTAGCTCTGCTATATTCAACAATAAATTCGAATCCACAAACACTGTGATTCCATATAACACTGTAATAGAAACCATACAAGAAGTAGTTGATTTTATTCTAGGTTATGCAGACTGGCTAGAAGAACAGGGTTTTGTGTTTGACTATTTCGAAAACGACTCCGGCATTGTAGCTGATTGGAGATCTTCAGCAAAAGAATTTCTATTTTGGACCACTCAAAATTGGGCACCGGAATCTGTAATATCTCTAAGTCCGGGTGCATATCGCTTCAAATTTCAAAGTGAGACAGAAACTATAGACGATATCTATGATACTTTTTACGGTTACAGTTTAGTAAAAGTAGATGGTAAAAAACTGCAACCTGAATATGTGTCTGTTACTAGAGAAGATTCTGATGAATTCCAAATTAGATCAAAGAACACTGCTGATGGTATATTCGGAATTAGAATAGCAACTGTTCAGAAAGAGCATGCAGTTCTTTTAGATGATAGAACTGTGTTCAATGACGTAATATTTGACAAGGCACCTGGTTTTAGACAAGAGCGAATTAGAGTGTTAGGCTATAGATCCGCAGAGTGGAATGGCTCTTATAATATTCCTGGATTTACCTACGACAATGCCAGTGTAGAAGAATGGCAGCCTTGGAAAGATTATGCAATAGGTGACCTTGTTCGCTATAAGGAATTTTTCTATGCAGCAAAAAATCGAGTCGCAGGGACAGAAACATTCCAAAGTCGAAACTGGAATAGATTACCTCAGAAACCCGAAGCAGAATTAATTCCTAACTGGGATTATAAATCAAATCAGTTTGCTGATTTTTACGATCTCGACACGGATAACTTTGATGAAGAACAACAGAAATTTGCTCAGCACCTTATAGGCTATCAAAACCGTCAGTATCTTGAAAATATCATCAACGATGACGTAAGTCAATACAAGTTCTATCAAGGTTATATTCAGGAAAAAGGCACACTAAATGCTCTCGACAAATTGTTCGATGTTTTAGGCAGTTCTGATAGAGAAAGTCTTGAATTTTTTGAAGAATGGGCAATCAAGAGTGGACAATATGGAGCTTCTAGAGGATTTGAAGAAGTAGAATTTTTGCTAGATGAAAGCAAATTTAAAGTACAGCCGCAGGCTATTCAGCTAACAAACGATATACCTGCTTCCTCTAAAGACTTAGTTTATAGAATTCCCGAGTCCGCAGTCTATCAAAAACCTGAAAATTACGATCATTCACCTTTTCCAAGCAAGAGTGTGCTTACCACCTTTACAAAAACTTCAGGTTATGTAAACCAGGACGACATAGATTTTGAACTATCAGAATTCGAAGATGTGCTGGACATTGATATAAACTCCGTAAGAAACGGAGATAGAATCTGGATAGGCAATATCAATAATGACTGGGATGTAAAAACTGTTCTTCCTCTCGATACTCGCGTTAATACAATAACAGTAGACGACGGTTATACTATAGAATTTGAAAATACCATAGATTCGATTGCAGCTGGGGATTTTGTAGGAGTATATGCAACCGGTATAATCGATGGCGTCTACAGAGTCGATAGTGTAGAAAAAAACACAGTAAAATTACAAGCAGAAGATACAAATGACAGCATAGACGGCACTGATGCTGCAGAACTGTTTGTTTTTGTGTCGAGTCGTTTTTCCGACATTGAACAGGCAAATAGAGAAATACAAAGGATCGAACAAGGCCTAGACAGGATTTGGATTGATAATTTTCAAAGCTCAAATTGGAGAGTGATAGATAAAAGCAATGCTGTGCAACTACTCAACACTGTAACAGCATCTACAGATATTTCGGATCGCTTTGGCGAATCTATCGCAGCTAACAGTAGAAACACAGTAGTAGTTGTAGGCGCCCCTACAGAGGCAAACGGCAAAGTCTATATCTATACAAGAACAAACGAAGATTCTGCACTTGTCCTTACGCAAGAAATTGAAGCAAACGCAAACCTTGCAAAATCATATCCGATACTTGACAGTGATTCTACTGCATATGAAAAGGGCGATATAGTCAAAAGATTTAACAAATATTATCAAGCTCTTGAAGCTGTGCCGCCCGGTTTTGAATTTACCACATCTGTATGGCAGGAAATTGATGCTCCTTCTGATACTCCGCAGTTTGGACAGAGCGTTGCGGTTAGTGATTCTGGAGAATATATTGCAATCGGAGCGCCGGGTGCATCAAATGTAAGATCTCTATATAGAGGAGAATTTAATCCTGACCAGCTCGGTGCAGAGTATGAAACAGGCGAAATTGTGCGCTATCAAGATAAACTTTGGCAGGCACTCACAGATATTCGACCGCCCGTTGCATCTATAGCGTTCGGCAGTTTTGAATCAGTACCTCAGATTCTTGTAGATCTAAACCTTACACAGTCTAACAGCGAAAAAATCAATGTCTTGTTTACAGGAAATTATCCTTTTGAGAACACAACCGCCGATCACTTTATTGTAAAAGCACCACTAGACATGTATGAAGGTTCAGATATTGGTGATGTAGTTGATATGAAATGGAACGAAATAAGTTTTGCGTATCAAGATGCATCTAGTTTAACACCCACAGCTCCGTTTGATAGCAGTATTGACCTTTTTGATACAGATTTCCTAACTGATCAGTTTATCATTGCGGAAAAAATTGACAGTATTCTGTATGTAGATGCATCTACTAATATTCCTGATGTAGGGCAAATTGTAGAGACGCCTGCCGGCGCTGGCGAAGTTGCATATACCTATGCCGAAGGCGCATCGGTAACAATTTATGTGAAAAAACAAAATGGCACTTTTCGATTAACAGGTTCCCTGTTTACCAGTGTAGGTGAATTTGTTGGTGAGTACGAAACTCAAGCGCCAACTGCTCAAACTACTGGTGTAGAAGATGCCTGGGGCGGATATTGGAAGATTGATCTTGACACGGAATACAATACAGGGGAAGTAAACGACGATCAAGGCCGCGGCTTGGTTTATCAAGATTTTTTGACAGACAGTTTCAGTCATGGTTTCTATGCTAATGTATTAGACACACAGTCGGATGCATTTTCGAGCTTAGATACAAGAAACAGCGAAATTACAACCCTTACCTATAGAGGAGTACCTGGCCCTAATGGTGTCATCGGTACATTCTCCTCAGATCTATTTGTAATGAGAGCCCCAACGTCTATCACAGGCACTGTTGGCGTTGAAAATCCTGCAGATTCTGATTTTGTAGAGCAAGGCGACGCAGTTGAAATATTTTACAACGATTTGCCTAAGTTTGAAACTCAGGAGTTTAAAGATCCTACAACAATAGGCCTTACTGTAGAAGAGATCAGCAAAAAACACACCGTTTTTGATGTATGGGACGGCTACATAGATGTAGAACTAACAATTGCAAGTCCATTTTCCGACAGGTTTATAGAACCGAGACAAGGGCTTCGAGTAGAGCCAGTAAACTTTCCAGGAAACGGAACAGCTGAAATTGCGTTTTACCAACAGTTTGACGGCAACAGTGTTAGGCTATATTTGAAAGCAGTAGCAGGAGAATGGCCTGCAGGTACAGACTTTGGTGAAGGCAGAGAAGTAACATTTATAGGCGATCTCACAGATACAAACGAACTGTATCAGGTAGACAGAATATTTGGACAGATACAGTCTCGCAGTCTTGGCTATGCGCCAGATGGAATCGGCAGAATGCTGGTTTTACCTGCAGAAGATACTGTTCAGTTACACGAACAATCAAGACTGCTTGATGCTGAATACTGGTTTTATCTTGAAGAAACAGTGCAAGGCATACCAAGAGAAGCTAACATTCCTGCAGCAGACAATAATGACTGGCAAGAAACAGACAGATTACCTGCTGGTGCCAGCGGCCGAGAATCAGATCTTTTTCAGGAAGGCTTATTTTCAATCTATCAAAGAACAGGCAGTCCAAGATGGACAGAAATAGGAACCTTTATAGTTCCGCAGAGACAGTCGAATGCACGACTAGGATCAGATTTGCAGTTTGCGGAAATAAACGGACTAGAAAGACTTTTTGTAGAAGCAAAAGGCAATAGTGAGGCAGGTAACAGAGGAAGAATCTACACTATTAAAAACGGTCAAGAAAACGGCAATACCTACAACTGGAGTCTAGGTGTAGACAAACGATACAAGGGTGAATTTTCGCCAGCACGTGAATATTCTGAAGGCACTGTTGCGTTTTATGACGGCGAACTTTATCAGTCCCTTACTAATATTGTGCCTGGAGAATTTACGGCTAGCGATTGGGAGATATTCGAAGATGATTTTGATTTCCTTGGTTTCCTGCCTAACGATACCGGATTAATTCTAGACAGCGATAACACACTAGACCAAGAAGGCCTAGAACAGTTTTCTCAGCAGTTCGATGCGTCGGACAATGGAGAAGTTGTAGTAGTTGCAAGTAGGTATGATTATCTTACCGAAAACACTATTGTAATATATAGAAATCTAGCGGGATATTATCAAAAGTATCAGACTATACAGGCACCTAATACAAACTCTCAGTTCGGCTCGACATTGGCTCTTTCTCCTGATGGAAAAGCACTTGCTGTAGGTATTCCCTATGATGATGCAGCAGCTCTTGATACAGGTGCAGTGTACATTTATAGAGAACAACAGGGAGAGTTTGAATTAGATCAGATTCTAGTCAGCCCTTATCAACAGCGTGCGGATCTATTCGGTATTAAAATAAGCTGGGACGATAACGTTCTTGCAGTTACACAGAAAAATTCCGACTCTCGAATTGAAACTGAGTTTGATAATGGCAACACTGTGTTTGACGCAGAGTTTACACAATTTGTAGACGAAACTGCAAACACAGGCACTGTGTTGTTATTTGAGGACTACGGCGATAGCATGCTTTACGCTCAAACTATTGACTTAGATAGAGAAGGAGTTAATTTCTTTGGAAGAAATCTCCTAGTAAGACAGAATCATGTTTATGTGCCTCTGCCCAAATTTGAAAACGCTACTTCTACAGGAGTAATTGCTGATCATAGAAAAAATCCTCAAGAACAGTTCTGGAATGTAAAACGGAAAATAAAACCAACTGTAGACGTTTCAAAAATCAAACAAGCATTTCTCTACAATGTAAAAACCAATCAGCTTGTAGAACGACTGGATTTTATTGATCCATTACAGGGCAAAATTTCTGGCATCGCTGACAGAGAACTTTCCTTTAAAACCTATTTTGATCCTGCTGTGTACACAAACGGCACTGCTGGCAGACTAGATGAAACAAACGCCTGGGACGAAAAACAGGTAGGAAAGATTTGGTGGGATCTTACAAACGCAAAATTTAGAAATCCTTATCAGGGTTCTACTATTTTTTCCGCCAATCATTGGAACACCTTGTTCTCAGAAGATAGGAATAGTATAGATGTATATGAGTGGGTAGAAACTGATTTATTGCCATCAAGATGGGACGAATTAAGCGGCGAAGCAGAAGGATTTACAAGAGGAATTACAGGTTTTTCAAAATACGGCAATGATGCGTATGTAGAAAAAGAAACTTACGATCCTGTATCTAAAACATTTTCTATCAAGCGATTTTTTTGGGTATCAGAAAAAACCACAGTCCCTAATCTAGAATCGCGAAATGTAAATGCAAACGACATTGCAGATTTAATTGAAAATCCCAAAGCAGAAGGCGTGCGGTTTATTCAGCTGATATCTCCTACCGAATTTGCTCTTGTAAACTGCGAAGATTTAATTACTGGCACAGATGTAGCACTTGCAGTTCAGTATTGGACAATAGATGATCAATCTATTAATATACATAATCAATACGAAATTGTCACAGAAGGACTAGATTCGAGTCGCCCTAGCGAAAAAATTGAACAGAAATGGTTTGACAGTCTTGTAGGATTTGACGAAACTCGTAGACCAGTTCCTGCTCTTGAACTTACAGATAAGAAAAAATACGGAATACTTGACGAGCCAAGACAGGGCTGGTTTGTAAATCGCGTGGAAGCACTAAAACAGACGATAGAAAGAATTAACCGTACGCTTATAAAAGAATTGATTGTAGATGAAAGAGACATTTCAAGATTAACTGAATCCGAACCCGAGCCGCTTCCGCAGTCTGGACTATATGATCGTGTAGTAGAAAGCGAACTGGATCTTGAATTCATCGGAGTTGCCCAGGCAAGAACTGCACAGCTAGAGCCTGTTGTTGAAAATGGCAGAATTGTTGATGTAGATATTGTAGATCCTGGACGCGGTTATAGAAATCCTCCTAGAGTAAATGTAAGAGGCACAGGCTCGGGCGCAGAAATTTCAGTGACTCTAAACTTTCAAGGCTCTATAGACTCGGTTACTATAGACAATTCCGGCAATTATTACGAAGGCGATACTGTGCTTTCGGTAAGACGATTTGCAGCATTAGTAAAAGCTGACTCAGAAATCAGTGGGCGTTGGGCAGTTTACGAAAGAAATTCAGAATCTCGAGAATGGAATAGGCTGATCAGTCAAGGCTATAATGTAAATCTATACTGGGACTATCGTGATTGGTACATGCAAGGATACAGTGAGTCTACAGAAATAAATCAGATTATTGCAAGCACCTATCAACTAGCCAGCCTAAATAACACTGTTGGTGACGTAGTCAAAATAGAAAACATAGGAACAGGTGGCTGGCTACTACTTGAAAAAATAGATAACCAACCATCTTCAGACTACACTGTAAATTACAAAACCATAGGCAGACAGGACGGCACCATTCAATTTAGTTCACTGCTCTATGATGTATCTGCAAATCTTGTAGCATACGATGCCGGCGGGTATGATGCTAGATTCTATGATAGTTTGCCTACAGTAGAAACACGAATTATCTTAGAGACCGTGAGAGACAGTCTATTTACAGATAATTTGGCAATAGAATACAATAGACTGTTTTTTGCAAATCTAAGATACGTCTTCTCAGAACAGAATTTTGTAGACTGGGCATTCAAAACTTCATTTGTTAAAGCACAGCATAATGTAGGAGAGCTAGCTCAAAAACTTACATATAAAAATGACAGCCTTTCTTCCTACGAAGAATATGTAGCAGAAGTAAAACCATATAGAACAACTGTGAGAGAATATCTTTCTAGCTACGAAGGGAGAGATTTCAGTTCTTCTGTAGTAACTGATTTTGATTTACCGCCAAGATATGTTGCTGCAGAAAACAAAATACTTCCCTATCAAACTCGATTGAACAATAACGAAATCGATATAGACAATGTCGAATCGCTTGATTATCCAGAATTGTACTGGAGAGAAAATATAGGGTTTGAAGTACAAGACATCGAAATAGCAAACGCAGGCGAAGGATACACTTCAGCTCCCGTTATTGAAATAACGGGCGGCGGAGGTAGCGGCGCAACAGCAATTGCCAGCATAGGAAGAGATGGCGTTCTCACTGCAATTACAGTAACAAACACAGGATCCGGCTACATTGTTCCGCCTGCAATTAATATCAACGGTTCGCTGTCAGACAGCGGTACAGCAGGTAGAGCAGTTGCAGTGCTGGGCGGATCACCTGTGAGAAGTATAAACACCACAGTGAAATTCGACAGAGTTAGTAGCCAATTTGAGTTTGAAAATCTGCTTACAGAAGAAACCTTCGTAGGATCAGGCAATCGTAGAAGCTTTGAACTCAAATGGCCAATGGATCTTAGAACAAATCTAGTAAGTGTCGTTGTAGGCGGAACGGAAACACTAGGCGGGCAATATAGCTACCAGAACAACCAAGATAATCTAAAAGGCTACGAACGTTACCGCGGTGAAATACAGTTTGTAGAACCGCCTGCAGAATCAGCAGAAATTGTTATAAGATATTACAAAGCAATAGAGCTGCTTAATGCACAGGACAGAATCAACCTTGCTTATCAACCTTCAGAAGGCAACCTAGGCAAATCACTGGGACAGCTTATGGACGGAGTTGATTACGGCGGCGTTGAAGTAAAAAGCTTTGGATTTGCATCTACATCGGGATGGGACGCTCAGCCTTGGTTCTCACAGGGCTGGGATGTGTTTGATACTGAGTTCGAAGACGAAATTATACAATTAGACGGTAGTACAAATCAAATAGAACTGGAAAAACCATTAGAAACAGGGATTATCTATAACTTATATAGAATTCTCAGAGATGTAAACGGAAAAATACTTGAAAATATAAGATTAGATGACCCTGAGTATGACACTAGCAATCAAACTAATCCCGATGCTGTTACTACAAGTATCGTAGGCGACGGAACTAGCATAATTGATTTAGGTGTAAGAGATATCGAAACTGAATTTGCTGACAGCACTATTGCATCTGTTACTTTAATAGTTAGAAAAGAAACGTCAGACGGCTCGTTCATTCCTGATTCAGAAAGCTTTGATACAGCAATTGCAGGCGGCGACTTAGCCTATCAATCTGCTACTGGCATCAAATCAGAAGACATAAACATCGACGGTGATGGTTTTGTAACACCAACAACGTCTAAAGGTCCTGAAGAAATAGTTCCTGGACAGGTCCTCGACACAGTTGATATACAAGTTTATGAGCGTCCTGCAGCTGGCGGTAGTGCTATCGAATCAAGAAACTACATCGGCGACGGTGAAACTTTTGTTTTTGATATAGGAACAACACCTGTTAAGAATGAGAATGTGTTTGTTAAAGTAGATTCTCAAATTGTAGACGATTTTGAAATTAACTACGATAACAATTCTGTAATGCTGGAAAATCTTATCCCTGCCGCAGGCGCAAGAATTAACATTTTAAATCTTGGTAATGCCGGCGTCGAGTTGCTTGATATTTCTGAATTCACAGGAGACGGAGAAACAAAAGAATTTTTACTAAACACAGTGTACCAAGAAGATATTGAAAGCTTTGTGACTGTGAACGGAACAGTAGTAGATGTGTCCTTAACAGAGTCAGATGAATCCTATGCACAACAGGGCAAAATACTAGTTACGTTCGACACAGCACCTCAAGAAAACTCAACGATAAACATTGTGATTTCACAGGAAGGAGATAACTTTGTCAATTATAGTCAAGTATCAATTGACAGATTTCAAGCAGACGGTTCGTCTACCCAGTTTACTCTAGAAAATAACATATTTGCACAACAACCCGCTCTTGCAAACACTGTGGTTACTGTAGGCAATCGCGTGTTGAACGCAGGCTATTCAGAAGTATTTGAAGTTACAACAGCAAGAGAATATCAGTTAAATCTTGTTCAACTTCCTATAGGTGCTGCTAGTTCTCGAGAAATTGAAGTCTATCTTAACGGCAGGGAGCTTAGATTCCTGCAGGAATGGAGATTTACAGGATCTAGCCCGGGTGCTGCTACTGACGAGAAGGCAGAAACTGTTGTACAACTTGAATTTTCATCTGCTGTGTCTGTAGAAGTAGGGACCATAGTGTTCCAGGAAGAAACAGGTGCAACAGGAACTATCGTAGACATCCTAGACATTAGAAAATTTACGGTATCGACAACTATACCTGTGCAATTTGATATTGAAAATGAAATACGCTTAGAAGATAGCTCTATTCTTATCGAAGCAGACGGATCTCCTGCTGTTCCTGTTAATGTGTTAGATAGTTTAGCACAACAAGATATAACAGGAACAGAAACACAGATAGGTAGTATTGTTCAGTTAGAAAGAGGCATAGGCGTTCCAGGCGATGAGCTAAAAATTTATGTTATAGGAGACGCAGAATATAGATTTGGTTTCTATGATGCTTCAGGCGAATTTGTGTCTCAGAGAGGTGAAGATTTAACACTTCCTGTTTTAAACCTTGATTCTGCATATACAGCAGGAGATCAAATCACAATTTACACTTTCAGCAATCATGACGGGCAAGGAATAGAAAGACAAAAATTAACTGTGACAGAAAAAACTGCAACTACACCTGGAACAGAAAGATATTATGAATTTAGACAGCTTACAAGAGGGCTAGTTCAACTTAGGTCGCCTGCTATCGACGCTCAGTATGTTTGGGTCACTCAAAACGGCACCCTCTTAATACCAAGTATAGATTATCGAATCCTTGAAGACACAAAATATCTTGAATTGACAGAAATACCTTCTGAAGACGATGTAATAGAAGTCATTCATTTTGCAAATACGCCAGTAACTGAAGTATTTGGCTGGCGCCAATTTAAAGATATGCTTAACAGAACACATTATACTAGACTGTCAGAAACTGTTGAGTTGTTTGTTGACCTAAATTGGTATGATAAGGAAATAGAAATTGTAGATGCATCTTCTCTGCCAGAACCAGATTTCCCTGCAAAAAATCCAGGTGTTTTGTTTATCGAAGGCGAAAGAATTGAATACTTTGTAAAAGACGAAAACACTCTTAAACAAATAAGACGCGGCACAATGGGCACTGGCGTAAAAGATGTTTATCCGAGCGGCACAGTGTTAATGGAACAGGGCGTTGCAAACGTTATTCCTTACATAGACAGAGAACAGGAGATTACGGTCACAGTTGGCGGCTATTCTGATGCACTATCAGAGTACGAAAACAGTTTCGGAGTAAGTTTAGATTCGATTACATACGACTTTAACAATAACTCTGCATATCCACTAGGAGGACAGATTGCAACTGTATCAGGTACAGGGTTTAGAGAAAATGCACAAATTATTGTAGGTAAAACCGAATGCGAAACTACATTTGTAAACGAAACCACAGTTAAATTTTTAACACCAGCACTGCCAATTGGCGCTTATGATCTTGTAATTGTTAATCCTGCAGTCCAAGAGCCGGAGCCGCTTTCTAGAACTACCGCAGTAAAACCCAGCGCTATAGAATATCTGCAGATACTGTTGCCTTATTCTCCTTCTCCTGAGACGGAAATCGTAGATAACCCTGCAGCAGACAACGACTGGTACAGAGAACCGTTTGACCAAGGAGGAATTCCAGAAGATTACTGGCAAGCGCTGGACATTGAAGTTTTTGCAGCAGGTAAACGTTTAAGCAAAGCACCTCAACAGATGTATGCATTTGAAGCTCAAGACTCTCCAGAAGGTGATACCGAGCTACAAGCAGAGTTTGCAGTAAACAAAGATGTAGGATCCTATGTGCGTCTATCGCATGCACCGCCACAGGGAACACAACTGACTGTGGTCAGAAAAACTTTACAGCAATGGGGCGATCCTGATACTAGACTGTCTTTGAGCACCACTGATATTGCAGAATTTTTGAAACAAGGCAGCACAGAATTACCACGATAAATAACACAATGGGAATTAACAAATGACAGACGAAATTAAAGATCACAACGGTTTACTAGTAGAAGGTCATATCAAAATACATGATCCTGAAACTGATACTGTGATAGTAGACAAAAGAAATGCTATCCATTATGAAAATATATCTATTTCTCTTGCTGAAACTATAGCAAACGGTGGCGCAGGTTGGATAAGCGAAATGAGCTTTGGCAACGGAGGCACTTCTGTAGATCCTACCGGAATTATAACTTATCTTAGTCCTAATAGCACAGGTACAAATGCAAGTTTGTATAATCAAACCTACTCAAAAGTAGTAGATAATCGATCTGTAAACAACATTGATCCTGTTCGTAACAAAATCGAAACTCGTCATGTTTCAGGCACAAATTATACAGATGTTTTTGTTACTTGCCTTTTAGACTATGGCGAACCAGCGGATCAAGAAGCGTTTGACACTGCAACGGATCAACGCGGCGCTTATGTTTTTGATGAACTGGGATTAAGAGCGTTTTCAGAAACTGGCACAGGAAGACTGCTTTCTCACGTTATCTTCCATCCTGTGCAAAAGAGTCTTAACAGATTGATACAGATTGATTATACTGTGCGAATACAGTCACTTTCTGGATTTAACGAGGTTTAATGAATGGCATATTCTATTCCCTTTACTGACGAAGCAAACAAAGGTTCTATAATAGTAGAAGACGGAACTCTTAATGAACAGACTTCTATAAAATTCCCCGGCAGAAATTATACCGGATATGGAAATGCTATATCAGAAAACTTTCTAAGGCTGCTTGAAAATTTTGCAAATAATCAAGAACCAGGAAGAGCTATAGAAGGGCAGCTATGGTATGACAGTACACCCGGCAGAGAACAGCTCAAAGTGTACGACGGGACTAGCTGGATACCTGCTGGCAACCTTAATAAAGCAGCATCAGAACCTGATGTTGCAAACACTCAAAGAGGAGATTTATGGGTAGATACCGATAGTCAGCAGTTATATCTCAATTCAGGGTCAGGTTGGATATTAGTAGGTCCTGATTTTTCCGATGGTTTAGCAACTGGTTCTTCGCCAGAAACTGTAATCGGAACAGATAATCGAGAGTATTCTATAATAATTTTTGAAGTGCAAGCTCAGCCTGTTGCAATTATGGCAACAGAAGAATTTACTCCTAAAACTTCTATTGCAGGATTTAGCACAATAAGACCCGGTGTCAATCTTTCAAATAGAAATATTACTGGTGCAGGAGCTCCGAGATTTCTAGGAACATCAGAGAAATCAGAAAATCTTATTGTAAACAATGAGACTGTTCCGGCAGCAAACTTCCTAAGGGGAGATATTGATTCTACTTCAGAATTTCCTCTTAATGTTCGAAACAACACAGGCATCAGGATAGGAACAGATGCTGCACTTAATCTAGGCGTTGAAGGACAGGCTGGTATTATCCAGCATCAGATCGAAGGTTCTAACATAGACGTAAGAATTAGAAGCGGAGGCAGTGCAAGGACAGTGCTGAGAGTAGACAGTTCTCTTAGGCTAGGAATTAACAACGAAGCTCCGGACGAAGCTCTTGATGTTGTAGGCAATATTCAAACAGACAGCAGCTTGTTTGTGAACGGCACAGAACAGTCAGACGCAATTAACACTGGCTGTATAGTAGCAAAAGGCGGTGTAGGCATCGCAAAGAATTTAAATGTAGGAGGTAATGCTCGTTTTGCTAATCTTGCTACATTTGCAAATGTAATTCCAGATGGCAACACCACAAGGAATCTAGGAACAGCAGAAACAAAATGGCAAACTGTACATGCCACTACGTTTGTTGGTAATTTGACAGGAAACGTAAGCGGTACGGTATCAGGAGTTGCAGGTTCAGCTGAAAGAATAGCATCAGCTACTACCTTTCAGCTTACAGGAGATGTATCTTCTCCTGCATTACTGTTTGATGGCCAACAAGGCGGCTCTACAAAGCTGTTTGAAACCAGCATATCTAATGCATTTATCGGAAACAAGGAAGAAATAACCACTACTAATATAGATGATGAAATACTAGTAAACAGAGTGTCAGGCACTACCGGACTATTCAAACTTTCAAGAAGGACTCTGCTTGATTCTGTGCCAGTAAACCCTCCAGGTGTAATTTTGCCTTATGCAGGCGAATCAGCGCCAGCAGGCTGGTTGTTATGTGACGGGTCGGAATACAGAAGATCAGAATTTAACGCCTTGTTTAATGTAATAGGTTATGCATTCGGAGCCAGGCCTACAGTAGAGGAAGGGTTTTTTAGGGTTCCTGATTTTAGGGGCAGAATGCCTTTAGGTGCAGACAACATGGGCGGTACATCTGCTAACACAGTAGAAGCTGGTTACGCAGACGGTGTTGGCCAAGTAGGCGGGACAGATACTGTAAATGTTGCAGTTGAAAATCTTCCAGAACACGAGCATGACCTAAAAGGCGATTCTGGCGACCAATATTATGCTATAAGAGATGTTGCAGGAACTCCTAATGATATAGAGGCAATTACATATGATGCACCGACAGGACTAGGAAACGGACAGGCCTATCCTAACAGCGGCGGCCTTGTAGCGCCTGACGGAAGCGGTGAGCCTCTAGACGTAATGAATCCCACAGTTACAGTCAATTATATAATCTACACAGGCAGAACGGTATAATGAGTTATAGATTAAACAAAACCAACGGAGACTTGATAATAGAGCTTGCTGATGGTCAAATAGACAATACAAGCACTGATATTACACTAGTAGGTAGGAATTACAAAGGCTTCGGTGAATTTATAAATGAAAATTTTATTAAAATAGTTGAAAATTTTGCAAACACTGCTGCGCCCGATGCACCACTTGTTGGGCAGCTATGGTATGATACTTCACAGGAAAAAGTGAAAGTCTACAATGGCACAAATTTCCGTCCAGCCGGCGCTCCTATTCTTAGTCCTACTCAACCACCTTTAGCTGCCGGTGATCTGTGGATAGATAACAGAAATAGAAAACTGTATTTCTATGATGGCAATACTGACAATGAGCTTACTCTAGTAGGCCCTATCTATGATAATGCCCAAGGACTGACCGGATTCGAAGTCGAGTCTGTTATTGACATAAACGAAAGAGAACAGGTTGTGCTTAAGATGTTTCTGGGAGGCACTTTAGTAGCGGTAATTGCAGATGACGAATTTAGAGTTAGCGGCGTTCAAAAAGTCTCAGGGTATCCAGACGAACCGAACGATAGTTTGCGACGTCAGTTTTTTGAACAGGGAATAAACGTAGTAGATGCAGAATTTCGATTTAGGGGTACAGCAGATGCTTCAAGAGCACTAGTAGATGCAGAAGGAAATGAAAGAACCACTGCAAACTTCCTCCCCACCGACGAAAACGGTGAAACAATAGGCAGTCTGTTTGTAAAAAACTCTAATGGTGTGTCGATCGGAGTTAACGACATAAACTATGCTAGCTTTAAATTAATAGGCACTACTGCTACAATAGAAACACAGCAGAGTAATACCGACCTAGCATTAAGAACAAGAATAGGTAACCAATTTCTAAATGGAGTTTACCTTGACGCAGATGCTGCTAGAGTAGGAATATTTGATACTACTCCTGATTATACTCTTGATGTAAACGGTGATTTCCGTGCTGTAGGAAATGCTGTTGTTGACGGTAATCTTACTGTAAACGGTGAAGCAACCTATGTCAATGTAGGGGTTCTCAGAGTTGAGGACAAAAACATTGAACTGGGATTGTTGGACGATAGCACAGAAGGAGCCGATGCAGATGTAGATAACGCTGGTATTATTGTTAGGTCGACTGACGGAAGTAAAGATTTTTTATGGCAACAACAGACTAATGCTTTCTACACCAATGTTAACATAGACGTGATGGCAGGTAGAGAATATAAAATAAACGGGCAAACTGTTCTTAGTGCTAACTCTCTTCCTACAGTTACATCGGCAAACAGCTTACAGAGTATAGGTATACTAAATCAATTACAAGTAGATAACATCACAATAGACAGTAGCTCTATAAGCTCGAACACTAATCTAATATTTAATCCCTCTGGATCGATAAATGTAACTAGTTCGCAGATTAGAGAAGTATCCGAGCCTACTGATGCAGCCGATGCAGCCACAAAAAACTATGTAGATACTAAAATTAACAGTATAGACGTGGCAATTGCTTTAGATATTACGGGCTTATCTGATAGAGTAGCCGATGTAGCAGGCATTTTAAATCAGATTGCCTCGCCATTATCAAAACAAATTTCTACAAGAGCTAGAATTCACGCAACTTCGTATGATGAACTTATTGTTACAGGTATTGATATTCAGAGTGCTGCTAATATATCAACGATTTCTGTTTTAACAGACGATAGCAGTGCAGAGTCGGTTGTTCAGGACATTTCTTTTGCAGAAGCTTCAGGAAGTACAACACCGATACCGAACAGAAGATTTATGATATACGAGGTAATAGAAGTAGGATCTACAAAAGAGTGGAGCCTTGTCAGCGACACAGAATTGTAGTGAGCAACGATAAATACACTCATAACAGGGGTTAACCATAATGGCTTATACTATCAATAGATTCGACGGCACTACGCTTACTACAGTCGAAGACGGAACTATAGATACTAACACAGATATTAAACTGGTAGGTAGAAACTATGCAGGATACGGTGAAATTCAAAACGAAAATTTTGTTTTTCTACTAGAAAATTTTGCTAATCCTAATCCTCCCCCTAAGCCAGTAAGCGGCCAGATATGGTTTGACGCTAGTAACGATAAGTTAAAGTTTTACGATGGCGCCCAATTTAAAACAACCGGCGGTGCGGAAATCAGCGAATCGGCTCCTAGCGGACTTACCGAAGGCGACTTTTGGTGGGATTCAGCAAATGAACAATTATACGCCTACAACGGAACTGACTTTATACTTATAGGCCCGCAAGATGCAGGCGAAGGTATTACGCAGATGCAAAGCCGCGTAATAATAGATACAACAGGAATATCGCATTCTGTAATTGTAAGCATTTTAAATGATGTCGTAGTTCATATAATATCTAATGAAGAATTCCAAATTCAAGCTTCTCCTGAAAATTCGATTCCAGGATTCGATATTGTTAAAAAAGGAATTACTCTTGTAAACACTCTGCTTGGAACAGGCGGCGTAACCAGCACAGATCATATCTTTTGGGGCACAGCAGCTAATGCTAATCAACTAGGAGGCAAAGATGCTGCTAGTTACATTACACTTGACGATGCAGGATTTGATAGTCTAGTAGAATTTTCAGACGCTGGATTTACAGTAGGCAATGAAGGCGACCTATTAGTTGAAATTTTAAACGACAAAGATGCTGTAATAACTAACGAAGTCGGACAAATTATCCAACTAGGCGCGAAGCCAGAAGGTGGCGGTGCTGTTAGAAATTCTCTGATAATTCGATCAGACAGTATTAGACCAGGTAAAGATTCAGAAGGCAACAAAGAATCTGTTACAATAGGCGAAGCAGATGACACCTTTGCAGAAGTATATGCAGATATATTCTGGGGTGTAAGTGAACAAACTAATGCTCTACTTGTAGGCGGTAACAAAAGATTCGGAGATGTACAAGCTACTCCCAACAGCGTGGCAATTAGAGACGCGTCAGGAGATCTAAGAGCAAATCTATTTAGAGGTACTGCTCTCACTGCAAAGTATGCAGACCTTGCTGAAATTTATGACGCCGATGCAGAACATTCAATAGGCACTGTATTAACAATCTGTGATCACGAAGATCACGAGGTATGCGCAGCAAGCAAAGGAGACGTGATTATAGGAGTTATATCTCAAAATCCTGCTTACCTTATGAATGCAACTGCGGAAGGTCAGCCAGTTGCACTTACTGGCAGAACGCCGGTTAGAATTGTGGGAACTGTGAATAAAGGTGATAAGATATACGCCTCTAACAACGGAATAGGTACAACCGAAGCAAACGGTGACTTTTTTGCTGTTGCCTTAGAATCAAATCAAGAACAGGACGAAAAGCTTGTAGAATGTTTTATTAAGGCATAAATAACTGCGCACTTAATGGATTTTATAATATGGCTATAAACACAGGCGACAGTATTACAGCAGCAGACTATAACAGTCTTCAAAGCAGAGTTCAGCAGGTTTTAGGACAAGGTTCACAAACTTTTGGATACGGACAACAGGTTGAAAGCAGCCAGGTACGCGGACCAACAGCAACTGGTGAGTCCGATGCAACTAATATAACCGCCGCAGAATTCAACAACATTAGAAATGATATATCTCGAGTTTTTGTCCATCAAACGGGGTCTACAGTAGATATAGCTTTGTTTCAAGGCACAGGCTTAGTAGAAGACGATTTTCCTGCCGCAGACACTGCAGATGTAATCGGCGCGGAACAATCTGCTACCGATGTTACAGTAGACGACACCGACAATTATACCTATACTAACACAGACGAAAGTAAAGGATTTAACAATCTTGTAGAAATTGTTAGTCAAATAGAGGCGGAACAAAATAGATTTACTCTCAATTCTACACAGCGAGAAATTAGTGTGCTTGAGATAGATAGACGAACCAGCAGCTGGAACGGCAGTATTCAATCAGAATTTAATGTAATATTTAACGACGCTGATCAGAGACGATATTTTTTTAACGCAGGAGGACAGCTAAGATTTCAAGGAGTTATAACGGCTGCATCCTCTCAGCGGGGTAGTTTTTGGCAGGACTTAATCGGCAATCCGGGCGAAATACAGTTCGGCTACAACTTCGTGCAAAATACCGGCAGCACAAATGGTGTTTCGTTTCCTGCCGGAGTAATAGGAAATTATGACCTTACACAGTCATATCAAACAGTATTTAGAAAAGATGCCAATGCAGGATTATACAGTGACAGTTTTTGGCAGATAGAAGCAAGAGAAGAATCTGATAGAACAATTATTTTTAAAATTACATTAGTAAATGATGGCCCTGAATCAGATTCAGACGCAGGCCAGAAAGGTTCTATCGCCGGAGGTGTTACCGAATCTGTTCAAGCTGATATTGAATTCGAATATTTCGCTATGAAGGCAAGCGGAACAGTAGTGACGCAATTTCCAACAATTAATCTAACAAACAGTTTCTCCTAATCAATCTTTAAATAATGTTTTTGAACAGCAATAAATACTCACATAACTAGAGATTTAAAATGGCTGTTAACTCTTCCAATTCAATAACCGCAGAAACATACAACGGACTACAATCGCGAATATCTAAAATCTTAGGTGTCGGCGAAAACACGTTCGGTTATGGACAAACAGTTTCTTCTTCTCCAGTAGAACAAATTACCGATTCAACAACTCTGAACGGAGATTCCGTACTCGCGGAACAACTTAACAATCTAAGATCAGACTTTAATACTGTGTATGAGCATCAAGAAGGCGAACCTACTAGTATCAATACCTTTTCTCAAGGAGATATTGTAGGAGCAGACGGATCAGGGACTGATATAGACTATGCGTCAGACGGTTCAAAAACTTTTCTAAACAGCGATGCTACAAAAGGTTTTAACGATTTTTTCGGCTTGATATCTGACTTCGAAATAAATAGATTTCAAATTGCTGCTAATCAACAGGAAATTTCTGTATTAACCTCTTCTATCCAAACTTCCAGTTGGAATAATTCGATAAATTCTACGTTCTCGATTTCCTTTTCGTCCCAAGAAGATAGACGATTTTTCTTTAATTCTGGTGGCCAAATTCGTTTTGTTGGGAGCGTAACAAATGTATCTACACAAAGAGGTTCTTTTTGGAATGATTTAATCGGCAACCCGGGTGAAATACAATTCGGACATAATTTTACTCAAAATACCGGCAGCACAAATGGTGTATCTTTTCCCGCAGGCGTAATAGGAAATTATGATTTGAGTGGTTCTTACCAAACAGTATTTAGAAAAGATGCCAATGCAGGATTATACAGTGACAGTTTTTGGCAGATAGAAGCAAGAGAAGAATCTGATAGAACAATTATTTTTAAAATTACATTAGTAAATGATGGCCCT
>Ga0209923_1000102_pt1 | contig 20572 bp, 15 predicted proteins | sample SalPon1_A_H2O_MG_FD_185696 | JGI IMG/M metagenome (GOLD analysis project Ga0209923, IMG submission 185696) | Salt pond water microbial communities from South San Francisco under conditions of wetland restoration - Salt Pond MetaG R1_A_H2O_MG... | ecosystem: Environmental > Aquatic > Non-marine... | reverse complement strand
GGGATGGTACTTTCAATGGTAACGAAATGCCTTCTAACGATTATTGGTTCAATGTGGAATATGAAGTACAAACCGATTCTACAACAACTACAAGAACACTGAAGGATAATTTTACTTTGAAAAGGTAAGAATTTAGGTATAGAACAAAGCACAGGAGATGAACGCAGATACCTGTTCAAATGGCTGTTATATTTTTCTTATGACCTATAAATATTATCATATAGATCCTGATATCGGCTGATGATATTCTTGCGTTTCATTTTCATCGTCGGTGTTAAATGACCTTCATCTATTGTCCATTCTTCCGGTGTCAGTTCAAATTTTTTGATCTGTTCCCACTGCCCAAAATCCTGATTATAATGATCTACTTCTTCCTGAACACGGTCGATGACTCTCTGATCCTGAGCAATTTCTTTGTGTGAATCCGGTAGGTCATATTCTTTATTAGTAGCCCAATTTTGGATAAATTCAAAGTTAGGTTGGATTAAAGCAGCTGGCATTCTTTCGCCTTCGCCTATGACCATGACCTGCTCTATAAATCGGGATTGCTTTAACTTGTTTTCGATCAGTTGAGGAGCGACATATTTACCACCCGATGTTTTGAATATTTCTTTTTTACGATCTGTGATCTTCAAGAAACCTTCGTCATCGATCTCACCGATATCACCGGTGTGGAAATAATCATTTTTCAAAACTTCATTGGTTTGCTCTTTATTTTTGTAATAGCCTTTCATGACTTGCGGTCCTTTCACTAAAATTTCACCGTCATCTGCAATTCTCACTTCGGTTTCCGGTATGGGTTTTCCTACGGTTCCTATTTTAAAACCACCGTCACGCTCATCATTAACTGCAACGACCGGTGATGTTTCTGTCAAACCGTAACCTTCCATCACTTTGATATTTGCAGCATTGAAAACACGTGCTAACCTCGGTTGCAAAGCCGCTGAACCGGATGCAACCACTTTTAAATTTCCACCTAAAGCTTCCTGCCATTTGCTGAATATCAACTTACGAGCGATACCTAATTTGAATTCATAAAAACTTCCGTTTTGTCCATAAGGCTCGAACTTCAAGCCTAATTCTACTGCCCAAAAAAACAAGTCTTTTTTAATACCTTTTTGTTCAGTTCCTTTGGCGATGATCTTGTCATACACTTTTTCTAATAAGCGCGGAACTGCACTCATCACTTCCGGTCTTACTTCCTTTAAGTTGTCACTAATGGTATCAATAGACTCAGCAAAATAAATACTAACGCCGGCAAATTGATACATATAATGAAGCATTCTTTCATAGATATGACAAACTGGTAGGAAACTCAATGCCTTCGCCTGACCCTTGTCCAATGGTAATCGCGTAGAACTATTGACCGCATTGCTCAAAATATTCCTATGAGATAACATCACGCCTTTGGGTTTTCCGGTTGTACCGGATGTGTAGATCAACGTAGCCAGATTATTTTCCTGGATGTCAGCTTTTCTTTTTTCTAACTCGTCGTCATGTTTTTTATCTTTCCCTAATTCCAATACTTCCTCCCAAGAATCAAGGTCATCGAGATCGTTAAACGAATAGACCTTTTCTAAGCTGGGAACTTCATCTTTTACTTTTAGTACTTTATCCGCTACTTCCCTATCTGAGACGAAGCAAATTTTAGATTCGCTATGATTCAATACATAAGCATATTCACTTGACGAAATAGTAGGATAAATAGGCACATCCTGAGCACCGATCTGCAGAACGCCGATGTCAACCACATTCCATTCGGTTCGATTGTTCGTAGAAATAATGGCTATTTTATCATTAGGTTGAATGCCTAGTTCGATCAACCCACGGCTGATCTGATCCGCTTGTTCAATATATTCATCCGTCGATAATGATTTCCACTTTCCATCGTATTTAGTAACTAAAGCATCTTTTAAAGGAAAGTGCTCCTGCTGGTAACGTGGAACATCAAACAGCCTGGTTATTTTGTCCATGGTCATACAATTAGGTATCCTCGCAAATTAGCAATTTATTTTAATAATTTGTAAAAATAGGTTGAAAAAAATTATCGAATTGATAATGTTACTTGTTCAACAACCACTTTTGCGCATTTTGAAAAGCCATGAGCCAGGGTGAAACTTCATCATTCCTATCTTCTGGGTAATATGCCCAATTCCACGGAAAAGTAGATCGTTCTAAATGCGGCATCATTACCAAATGCCTTCCGCTATCATCCGTTAACATACAGGCATTAAAGTCTGATCCATTGGGATTCTGCGGATAATGGGCATAAGCATATTTCCCTACGATTTGATAATGATGTTCTTGATAAGGTAAAGAAAATCTTCCTTCCGCGTGCGCCGACCAAATTCCTAATCGGCTGCCGGCTAAATTTTTCAGCATCACGGAATGATTTTCCTGAATAATCACATCGCTAAAAATACATTCAAATTTACCGGAACTGTTATGTAAAAGCTTAGGTTTTTGTTCATGGTTCGGAGTGATCAATCCAAGCTCGATAAAAAGTTGGCAACCATTACAAACGCCTAAGGATAAGGTGTCTTCACGAGCAAAGAAATCATACAAGGCTTTTTTAGCATTTTTATTATAAAGGAAGCTACCGGCCCAACCTTTCGCGCTACCTAATACATCAGAATTTGAAAAACCACCAACAGCTGCGATGAACTGAACATCGGTCAGGTCTTCTTTGCCGGACATCAAATCGGTCATGTGGATGTCTTTCACGTCAAATCCGCTTATATCTAAAGCCTTAGCCATTTCTCTTTCGCTATTAGAGCCTTTTTCGCGGATGATCGCAGCTTTTACTTTTTGTTGAACTTCTGGCTTTTTTCCATCAAATGCTTTTGGGAAATTAAATTGTAAAGGACTTTTAGCCAAATGATCAAATCTTTCTTTGGCTAAATCCGATTTTGTTTGTTGCTGATCAAATAAATAAGATCGATGAAACCAGGTACTTCTATAAGTAGCAATATCAAATGAAAACGAATCTTTATGTACTTTTATTTCCAGCCGATCACTTGCTGTTCCCTGTCCAATTGGGTAAAAATCAAGATAAGCTCCGGCCAAATCATCATCTATCTCTTCATAGGTTTGGATGATCACACCGGGATTTTCGTTGAATAATAAATGATAAATATCAGTTTCTCCTAATGCACTGAGATCGATATCAGCGGCAACATTTTGACTCGGAAAACACATTTCTAATAGCGTAGTGATCAATCCACCAGAAGAAATATCGTGACCGGCGATAATTTTTTGGTCTTTGATCAAGCTTTGAATGGTATTAAAAGAGCGGATTATCAAATCAGGATCTTGGGCATGACCAGTTTTTTGACCTATCTGTGCGATTGTTTGGGAAAAGGCAGTGCCTCCTAAAGCAAAATCCGTATCAGACCAATTGATATAATACAAATAACCTGAAGGTTTCATTACAGGTTCTATAACACCTTGAACATCAAAGCAGTGTGCCGATGCAGAGATAACGACCGTTCCCGGAGCTAAAACATCCTGATCTTTATATTTCTGTTTCATCGAGAGCGAATCCTTACCGGTAGGAATGTTGATACCCAAAGCTTTTGTAAAATCTGATGTTGCTTCTACCGCTTCATATAATCGGGCGTCTTCTCCCGGATTATGGCAAGGCCACATCCAGTTAGCCGATAAACTTACATTCTTGATACCATTTTCCATCGGCGCCCAGACGATGTTGGTCAGCGCTTCTGTGATACTTTGTATCGCGCCGGCTTTGGCATTTATCAAGCCTGGGATAGGCGCATGACCTATAGATGTGGCGATGCCATGCTTGCCTTGATAATCCAATGCGAGCACGCCGCAATTGCTCAAAGGTAATTGTAGTTGGCCAACGCATTGTTGCTGTGCAGTTCTGCCGCCTACGCAGCGATCTACTTTATTGGTCAACCAATCTTTACAAGCTACACTTTCTAATTGTAATACACTTTTGATATCATCTACTAAATGATCGGCTGAAAAACAAAGTGCATTATACTTCTTATGTTGCGTTTTATCTTTCATGATCGTTTTTGGTGAACTGCCAAATAAAGCATCTAATTGTAGATCGATCGGTTTATCCTTATTAGAATTCCGGTAGAACAGAAAACGGTCGTCATCTGTAATTTCACCCACTTCGTATATCGGCGAACGCTCTCTGTGAGCAATGCGCTGAAGTAATTCAAAATGATTTGTGTCGATGATGAGTCCCATTCGCTCCTGGGATTCGTTACCGATAATTTCTTTGTTTGACAGCGTGTTATCGCCGATGGGCAATTCGTCGATATCGATCTTACCACCGGTTTCTTCGACGAGTTCGCTGAGGCAATTCAGATGGCCGCCGGCGCCATGATCGTGGATGGAAGTGATGAAATTCTGCTCCGCTTCGCTCATCGCCCGGATGGTATTAGCCACGCGTTTTTGCATCTCCGGATTAGAGCGCTGCACGGCGTTGAGCTCTACTTCATCTTTATTATCGCCGGTATCAGCTGACGAAACCGCTGCGCCGCCCATACCAATGCGGTAATTATCGCCACCTAAAATAACGATCTTATCACCGGCTTTTGGTGTTTTTTTCTGCGCATCATCGTGCCTGGCGTAACCGATACCGCCGGCTAACATGATGGTTTTATCATAGGCTTGAATGGCTTGATCTTCCTGATGTTCAAAGGTGAACAGCGAACCGTTAATAAGCGGCTGACCGAATTTATTGCCAAAATCCGATGCGCCATTTGAAGCTTTTATCAGGATGTCTAAAGGCGATTGATAGAGATAATCTCTCTTAGGAATATCTTTTTCCCAGCTTTGCTCTGGTTGAAAACGCGGATAGCTGGTCATATAAACTGCTGTTCCTGCGAGCGGGATAGAGCCTGTACCACCGGCCATCCTGTCCCTTATCTCGCCGCCACTTCCGGTTGCTGCGCCATTAAACGGCTCGACCGTAGTAGGGAAGTTATGGGTTTCTGCCTTTAACGAAATAATACTTTCTATGCCTTTGTTTTGATAATAAGACGCCTTATCTGAATTTTGTGGAGCGAATTGCTCGATCTCCGGACCTTTGATAAAAGCGACATTATCTTTGTAAGCTGATACAATAAAATTAGGATGTTCCTTTGAAGTTTCCTTTATCATTTGGAAAAGCGATCGTTCTTTTGTCTGGCCATCAATGATAAACTCGCCGTTGAAGATCTTATGTCGGCAATGTTCTGAATTGACCTGAGAAAACCCAAAGACTTCTGCATCGGTTAATTTCCTTCCTAACTTTTTAGTTAATTTTTCTAGATAATCTACTTCTTCATCGCTTAGTGAAAGCCCTTCTTTTTTGTTATAATCGGCAATATCATCGATAAGCTGATCATCTTCCGGCTGGATATCCATTTCGAACAGATCTTGATCGAGCTGGTCATATTCCTGACTGATCATCCGGTCGTGATCAGTTGTAAAAGGCGTGAATTGTTCGATTCTTTGAATGCCTTCGATTCCCATATTTCGGGTGATCTCAACCGCATTTGTGCTCCAGGGCGAGATCATTTCCTTCCGCGGTCCTAATAAATGTTTGTTGATCACTGATGTTGAGGGTTTTTCATCGATCTGGAACAACCAACTTAGTTTTTCGATAGCTGGCTCAGGAAGCTTTTTTGAAGATTGAACCGCGATAAAGCCGGAACGAACAGGGAAGAAAGTGATCATATTTATACTGATTAGATCGCAAAAATAAGGCTTTATGTGGATAAATATTTGGAATGTTGAATTGCATTTTATGAGTTGATGAATGAACCTGTTTAAAGTTGGATATGATTAAAATAGGGATGATAATCAAAAAATTAATTAGTTCAAATTAGCTGAATTTTATTAAACAAAGAAATTCGTAATCATAATAAATTTATTAGCATTAATAGTATAAATTAATAATGCCTTGCTAATTAAAGAAAATATAAACTGATAAAAGCGAGACTTAAATATTTAAAGTGAGTTCATCTATTAAGCCATTCTTCCGGATTCAAAGAAGTATGAAATACCGCATTTATAATTATTGATTTTGTCTCTTCATCAATATTGTAATGAATCATAAAAGGAAAGATATTTAGAACAGCACATCTTGTAATACCGTATCTTATCGCTGAAGCTTTAGGATTTTTTCTTATGTATAAAACATTTGATCGCACTTCATTAGTAAACCTTTTACCAAGTCCAGATTGTTTACTTTCATACCAAGAAGCTGCTTGAGAAATATCTTCTTTAGCTAAGGGTAAAATTACGGCTTTATACATCTATAAATGTTTTTCAACATCGTCTAAAGCTGTATCAAAATCTATTACTTGATCGGGGTTTTTTTGGTAATCATCCATTCGCTTCTGAACTTCTTTTATTTGCCAATCTGGAATATTGACTTCTTCAATATCTTTACATTGTTCCTTAAGCGCATTCCATTCAGCTATGGGAATAAAAACCCCCGTCGTTTTACCTTCACTATCAGATATGTATTGTAAGTTCATAACAACTAAAATTTATCAAATATACAAAATCGATTTCTTAATAAGAAAGAAGTTGAATTTAGCGACCCATCGCTCAGCGAAGTTTGCAACTTCGCTGAATTTATTTTTTAACAAATTATCATATTAGTTCATTTGAAGCACTAATTAGTTCTAAAAATACATAAAGCTTGTTATTTATATGCGAAGTTCCAAACTTCGCATAGCCAAAATTTCACACAGCCAAAGTCGAGCCAACCCACAACTACCTCACAAACTTCCGCCTTCTCAAGTAACCATAGATAAAACCGAAAGCACCAATAATAACCACACCAACCATCAAATTAAATCCTTTCCAGAAATTGCCTGCTTCTGCCAATCGTTCCTGATCAAATACCGCTGATTGAATAGATTTCGTTCGTAGATCGACCAGTTTCTGATCGCCTAATAGATAGTTGACACTATTCAGCAAGAAATCTTTATTACCATAGTTTTTACCGCTGTATTTATCAAACCCTAAAGATAAAGGTTCGCCTTTGCGCAATTCGTTTTTAACAATATCGCCATCGCTGATGATGATCTGTTGGGTCGGCTTACTTGTATCTTTATTTTCATTAACTTCAAAAGGCTTGATGCGGTTTTGATACATTGATTTGAACTTGCCTTCCAGCAATACCGCTAAAGGCTGGCTTCCTTCGTTATAGGTCTTGACATCCGGTTCTTTTCTGATCTCATTAAGACTAACCTGATACGGAACGCTTAGGGTCTTACTACGCGGCGAGCTTTCTAACAGAACGGTCTTTTTGATAGCATTCGCTAAAGTATCGATAGGATTAGCAAAGATCATCCTGATATCGTTCAGGTTTTGATTGATCGGATGCGGTTCAGCGGCTTTGGTTAAAGGTTCATAAAACCAGGGAAATGGATTGAAACTTGTGTTCTTGCCTTTGCCTTGCGCTAATAAAATGGGCGATGAATATAGTGTTTTGACGATTTCCGGATTGATCCTGATACCATAGGCAAAGAACAGATCGGTAAGGTTGAGATTATTGTTCAGGGCGATAGCTTTTTGTTCACTGATCAGGCTATCTTTCTCTATGGCTACGCTTTCTGTCATCCATAGCGATTTCCCGCCGTTCATGATATATTGATCCAGGACATATTTTTCTTTTTCGGTAAACTTTTCTGTGGGTTTGGCTTCTAGAATGAGATCAAAATCCTGTAATTGTTCTAAGGTTTTTTGCGGTTCTTCGTTAGCTTTTTTCAGGCTAAAAGGAGCTATATAATAATAATCACGAATGGCGGTGAGATAATCAGCGATATACCGATCGGCTAACTCACCTTTACCTCTCATCACGGCGATCTTCTTCTCTCGTTTTGTGGATACTTGCTTGATGGCATCAGCTAAGGCATATTCCAGATTTTCGATCGATCGATCGACCATTTCCTGATTAGAAGCATTGAGCTTTTTGATGAACAAGCGCACGTTTTTAGACTTGTTTCTATATTTCACCTTCGCCCAGGGAAAGATGATCTTTTCCGTCACCTGATTGTTCTTTCTGATGTTCAATCGCTCTGGGATCATGCCTTCTTGAAAGAACTTTGTAGCTACTTCAGAGGCTTCTTTATCGCCGCTTACCGGATTGATAAAGTTGACTTTGATAGACGAATTGTAAGCGCTGAACTCTTCCAGCAGAAAGCGGGTTTCTTCCTTGAGCTTTTGGAAGGCTGGCGGCAGTTTTCCAGTAAGATAAACTTCTACTTGCAGCGGTCTGTCTACTTTGTCGATGATGTTTCTGGATACATTGGCAATACTATAGCGCTTGTCTTTTGTAAAGTCAAATCGATAAAAAACATTGGCACTAAGACCATTAAGCAATATCAACAGAAAAACGAGAAGGCCGATCTTTTTCAAATTCTTACGCATTTTTATTGATCTTTAAAGTGGTCAATTTGATGAAAAAGAAGGTCAAGCTCAGGAAAAAGATGATGTCCCGGCTATCGATCACGCCACGACTGATGCTATTAAAATGTTCTTTTACACTCAAAAATTTGAATATATCGATTAAAATATCGGCTGAAAACAAGTTCATCAAGCCGTTAAATCCGTAGTAAAACAACAGACAACCCGCAGCACCGCTGATGAATGCAATGAGTTGATTCTCGGATAAACTCGATGTATACAGACAAATACTGATGTTTACACTTATCAAAAAAAGCAATCCTAAATAAGAAGCGATGATGGCATTGGTATCGATATTTGTAGGATTGGCTGCCAATTGATATAAACTGATCAGATAGATCGCGGTAGGAAGAATAGCCACCAGACTGACCAGAAATAGTCCTGCGAACTTGCTCATGACCAACTGATTCACAGAAATAGGTTGGGTGAAGAGCAGTTCTAAAGTTCCCAGTTTCTTTTCATCAGCAAAACTACGCATGGCGATCGCCGGTATCAAAAAGGTCAATACCCAGGCCGTCAGTGTGAAGAAGGATCGTAGATTAGCATATTCGGCTTCAAAAATGTTGTAAGGATTAGGGAATATCCATAGAAACAAGCCTAATATCAACAGGAAAGAAAATATCAGCAAATAGCCTACCGGCTGACTTAAAAAGGAGTTGAATTCTTTCTTGACCAATGCGTTTATCATCATTCAACTACTTTTATCTCGTTTAAACTCCAGGCCGCCGCACGCTCGATGAACAAGGCTTTAGTAGATTTCCATATCGATTTGAAAAGATCGGAATTCCGGTAAGACTCTAGTGCTTCCTCACTATCCCAATGGCTATAAGTGAAAAAAATGGATTGATCATTAATATCCTGATAAAGCACTACATTCCGGCAACCTTCAAAGGATTTTATCTTCGTATGTTGGCTTTCAAAAAGCTTTCGAAAATCAGCTATTTTATCTTGCTGAAAAGTCATCTTTACGATTCTGGTGATCATTTGTGAAATTTAATATTGATGGTATCCATAAGCTCAATGCCAAATAAACTTGATGCGCCGCCGCTTTTCTGCGGATTACTTTTGTACAAAGATAATTCTATAAAATCGGCAGAATTAAAAAGGGCTATCTTTTTACCGCTACTTTGCCGGTCTTCAGCTTCTTGGGTAAAATCGATCGCATCGCTATAACTTTTATATAAACGACTGAACTTGATGTTTCTTGCTGTAATAGTGAACTTCCTGTCATTTTGCAGTGATTCGAACAATGATCTTGTGACATTGGTGATCAGATTACCAAAATTATCAATATAGATCACATGACCTATAATTTGATCTTGCTGGTCGCTAACCTGTGGCTGAATATACTTAAGTTGTTTGATATTACTGGTCCGTCGGCCTATTACGTCTAATTTCCCGCCTTTGGCCAGATGTGTGGCAACATAAACGAAAACATCCAACAAGGTAAAACTCGTCTGCAGGGATTCGTGGATATCTATCTCTACGATCTGTTTGGGCTTGATCTGACTGGCAACTAATGACATAATGCCGTTATCCGCACATACGAAATAATGATCGTCCAGCTCCAGGGCCAGATGTTTGTTCTCTGGTGTATGTTCTGCATCCACGCCTATGATATGAATGCTACCTTTAGGAAAGCTCTTATAGGCATTCCGGATGATGTAAGCGGCTTCAATGATGTTGAACGGAGCGATAAGGTGACTGATGTCCACGATCCGTGCCTGCGGAAGAATGTTTAGAATAGCACCTTTAACCGTGGCAACAGAATGATCCTTTAAACCAAAATCTGTTGTCAATGTAATAATGCTCATAAACTTACTATCAAATTTTAACGCTCAGGCTGAAGGGCTGGAAATAATTCTTAAATTTGTTTTGCGAATTTAATTATAATCCGATAAAGTGTAGCCTTTGAATGAACTTATTATCCAACTCACCGAGATAAGTCCTCGCGATTTTTTTGGTCAGCAAGACAGTAACTTAGAACATATCAAAACTTATTTTCCTCAAGTAAAGATCGTCGCACGTGGGAACACCGTTAAAGCTTATGGTCAAAAAGATAGATTAGATGAATTTGAAAGAAGGTTTACTATGCTTACGGATCATTTTGCGAAATTTAATAAGCTGAATGAAAATAGCATTGAACGTATTATGATCAGCGATTCTAAGCAAGATTATGACACACCGCAGAAAACAGACGATGTCCTCGTACACGGTATCGGCGGGAAAAAGATAAAAGCACAAACGGTCAATCAGCGCAAACTGGTTGATATGATGAACCAGAAAGATATGGTTTTTGCGGTAGGTCCGGCCGGAACCGGGAAAACTTATACCGGAATTGCATTAGCCGTAAAAGCCCTAAAGGAAAAACAGGTCAGACGCATTATTTTAACGCGTCCTGCCGTTGAAGCCGGTGAAAACCTGGGGTTCTTGCCGGGTGATCTCCGCGAAAAATTAGATCCTTATATGCAACCGCTTTATGATGCTTTGCGCGATATGATACCATTTGAAAAGCTCGATGCTTATATAGAAAAAGGAGTTATCCAGATCGCTCCTATGGCGTTTATGCGGGGTAGAACTTTAGATGATGCTTTTGTCATTTTAGATGAAGCGCAAAATACTTCTCACGAGCAAATGAAGATGTTCCTTACCAGAATGGGAAAACACGCTAAATTCATGATCACCGGCGATCCGGGACAAGTAGATTTGCCTAAAAGGACCATTTCCGGCTTGAAAGAAGCCATTCTGGTCCTTAAAGACGTAAAAGGCGTAGGCGTCCTCCATTTAGATGATAAGGATGTTATACGTCACAAAGTGGTCAAAAGAATTATCGCTGCTTATAAATCTATTGAAAACCAAGAGTAAATGCCGATTACGAAAACCAACTTTTCATTCCCAAATCAAACGGCCTATTATCAAGGTAAGGTAAGGGGAGTTTATACCATTGCTGATGATTATCTATTGATGATTGCATCAGACCGTATCAGCGCTTTTGATGTGGTCATGCCCAGAGGAATTCCTTTTAAAGGTCAGATATTGAACCAATTATCAGCGGAAATGCTCGAGCAGACAAAAGATATCGTTCCTAATTGGTTAGAAACTACGCCTGATCCGAATGTGAGCATTGGCAAAAAAGCCGATCCTTTTCCCGTAGAAATGGTCGTTCGTGGTTATCTTGTGGGTCACGTCTTTCGCGAATACAATGCCGGGAAGCGGGAAATTTGTGGCGTTCCTTTACCGAATGGATTGCAACAAAATGAAAAGTTTGATCAACCGATTATCACACCTACTACGAAAGCCCAACAAGGCGGACACGATGAAGATATCAGCAAAGAAGCTATATTAGAACAAGGACTGGTCAGTCAGGAAGATTATGGACTATTAGAAAATTACAGTTTACGTCTTTTTGAAAAAGGAACGCAAATAGCAAAAGACCGCGGATTGATATTAGTGGATACCAAGTATGAATTTGGAAAGACAAAAGAAGGCGAGATCATTCTTATCGATGAAGTCCACACACCGGATTCTTCTCGTTATTTCTATACCGATGAATATCAACAGCGATTAGCTAATGATCAACCGCAAAAGCAACTTTCCAAGGAATTTGTTAGAGAATGGCTGATGGAGAACGGATTTCAGGGGAAAACCGGTCAACAGATACCAGAATTTACCTATGATGTAGTTCAAAGCATTTCAGACCGATACATTGAACTTTACGAGAAAGTAAGCGGAAAAGCCTTTGCAAAATCACCACAGGATAATCTGGAAGAACGTATTTTTAATAACTGCCGCCAAGCCATAGATGAGCTTGTTTGATTTTTGCCTGTCACACCTACAGCGTGTATTATTCTGTTCACTTGTTGAGATACTGAATACAGCCTTCCTAAACGTCAGGCTGTTCCAGTATGACAAATATGGGCTCTTGGATTTGTCATTCTGAAAAATTATGACACCATAAAATTGTCATACTGAACTTGATTCAGGATCTCAAGGATCTAACGGTTTATACAAATTCTCCCATTTTGGATTCAAACTTTCAACCAATTCAATTTTCCATTGCCTACGCCAGGTTTTCAGCTGTTTCTCCCTTTTTATAGCTTTATCTATATATTGGAAATCTTCAAAATAAACCAAACGTTTCAATTTATATTTACTGGTGAATTGGCTGCCTTCGCCTTTGATGTGTCTTTCCATCCTATCGTCCAGACCACCAGTTACGCCAATATATAAAGTTCCATACGGTTTATTGGTTAGGATGTAAACGCTGTAGTTATGAAAGTCACGTTTAGGCATATTGAGCAAATTAGTTAAGATACTGAATACAGCCTTCCTAAACGTCAGGCTGTTTCAGTATGACAAATATAGTTGATGATTTGTCATTCTGAAAAATTATGACGCAGGAATAATTTATTCAGAATCTATAAGATTCTAATCTGCTTTCATCACATCAGGTTCCTTATAACAATATTTTACCACTACTATTTAGAATCTCATTAAATAAGCCTTATCTTTGTACTATGATATTAGAGTTTTTCAATGCTTTTTGGGAATTGACCATGGAAATGGCGCCATATCTGCTGTTAGGTTTTCTCATAGCCGGTTTGCTCAATGGTTTCTTCACGAAAGAATGGGTGCAAAAACACGCCGGGAAACCGGGTTGGAAAAGTACGTTGAAAGCCGCATTATTTGGTATTCCCTTACCGCTTTGTTCTTGCGGCGTAATTCCAACCGGCGTATCGATCAACAGGCAAGGAGCTTCCAAAGGAGCGACCGTTTCTTTCCTGATCTCTACGCCACAAACAGGCGTTGACAGTATATTGATCACTTACTCGCTTATGGGTTGGGCATTTGCTATTTTCAGACCGATCATTGCATTGATAACAGGGATTTTTGGTGGTTTAGTAACCGATAAGCAACATACTGATCAAACTTCTACCGCAACTCCATCCAGTTGCTCAACAGATGGCTGTGATGATGGTTGCGAAGCTGATACAAAAGAAAACCAAACCTGGTTCCAGAAGATATTCGTTTATGCATTTGGCACTTTTCTTAAAGATATTTCTAGATGGTTGATATTAGGTATTATATTAGCTACATTGATCACTATGTTCGTGCCGGACACATTATTCACGAATTATCTCAATGAACCCTGGTTAAATATGTTGTTAGTACTAGTAGCTAGTATTCCGCTTTATATTTGCGCCACATCCAGTGTTCCTATCGCTGCTGCCTTATTGATGAAAGGAATTTCTCCGGGAGCTGCCATTGTCTTCTTAATGGCTGGACCGGCGACCAATATGGCTACACTTACCGTTTTATGGAGAAGTTTAGGTAAAAGGACTACTTTGGTTTATCTCATTTCAATTGTAGTTGGTGCTTTAGGATTTGGACTGATGCTGGACTATGCTTTTCCACAAGGATGGTTAAAATATTTTATAATTAAAGATTTTAGCGAAACTTCCGGTCATTTATTACCACATTGGCTAATGATGGGAAGTGGCGTTATACTTTTAGCACTGATCGCAAGCGCTGAGATCAGTAAATTCATACCTAAAAAGACAAAAGAAATGGATCATACAAGCGAACAAAAAACGTATTCCATTGCAGGAATGTCCTGTAATCACTGTGTTAGCAATGTAGAAAAAGAATTGAAAAGTTTAGCGAACATCGATGAGGTCGAGGTTGATCTTGAAAAGGGACAAGCTGTGGTAAGCGGTTCTGTGGATGACGATACGGTAAAAGAACATGTAGAATCCATCGGATACCAGTTCAAAGGCAAAGTGGCCTAGAATTGCTCATTGCTTTCTATTACGAGGTTCTCTATGGATGCTCCATCGATTTTCCTGGTATTGAAAAGCTGCATACTGCTTCTTTAAGGAGCATAAATCTATATTGAATGACATTAGGTCTAAGTGTTCTTTTATTCATAGGAATCGGAATCATCATAGCAGTCGCAGGTTATTATCTGGTCAGGCTTGCTGATCAATTAGCGGATATCACCGGAATAGGAGAAGCTTTTTTTGGAGCAGTACTTTTGGGTGCCATAACTTCCCTGGCGGGGATCATCACATCAGTGTCCGCCGCCTATCAGGGTCATCCTGAACTGTCCATCAGTAATGCTCTTGGCGGAATAGCTGCGCAAACGCTATTTTTAGCACTTGCCGACTTCTTTTATAAAAAAGCTAATTTAGAGCATTCATCAGCTTCTTATGAGAATCTTCTGGTCGGTTTGTTGTTGATCATTATGCTTTGTTTCACATTGATGGTCGTTTTTTCGCCTGAAATTTCAGTCTTCAAAGTACATCCGGCGTCTATCATATTATTACTTATCTATTATGCTGGAAACAGTTTAATACAAAAAGCTAAGAAAGTACCGATGTGGTATCCGCGCTCTACATTGGAAACCGTTCAGGATAAACCCGATAAGGAAAACCTCAAAAAAACTAATCTTTTCCAATTATGGTTCAAATTTGCCGGATTAGCTATTATTGTTGGTTTGTCCGGTTATGGGATTGCTGAACTAGGGATCAGCATCGCCGGTAAGACCGGCTTATCAGAAGGTTTAGTAGGAAGTTTGTTTACAGCAGTGGTCACTTCTTTTCCGGAATTGATCGTCACGATCGCTGCAATAAGACAGGGAGCTTTAACGCTGGCGGTGGCCAATATTATCGGAGGGAATTCCTTTGATATCCTGTTCTTATCATTCTCGGACATTGCTTTTCGTGAGGGTTCTATTTACCACGCTTTCGGTCAGGAACAGATCTATGTCCTCTTGCTTACGCTCATGCTCACGGCCATTTTGATAAGTGGATTATTGATTCGGCAGAAGGAAGGTATCATAAAGATCGGTTGGGAAACAGCATTGATCATCATCACCTTTATAAGTGGTTATCTGACCCTTTATGCTTAAAATGCCATCATCTTATTATCTGCCTGCTTCCTAAAGTTTGTTTAGCTTTCCGAAGTTTGCCTGCCTAACGTCAATCAGGCCTGCCGACTATAGTCTTCAACTTCGTGACATCAGTATTTCTGACATTTATATTCTATTTTCTTAAAATAAATTTCCTGTTTTAAAACAGTTGAACTATCGACTTGACCAGATAATAAGGTAATATCTGAAATTGCAAATATCAGATAGCAGAAAATCAACGATTTGAAATCTAACGATGAACAAGTCCAAGATCTACTTATAAAAAAAAGCCGAAGATCAACTTCGGCCTTTTTCTATATTGAAAAATCAATTTTTACATTCTCAGATCAAATCGATCGGCTTGCATCACTTTTGACCAGGCGTCTATGAAATCAAGGACAAATTTCTTTTGTGCGTCCTGAGCGGCATAGACTTCACATAAAGCTCTTAGTTCTGAATTAGAACCAAAGATCAGGTCAACGCGCGTTGCGGTCCATTTTCTCTCACCGGTCTTTCTGTCTACTACTTCAAATACTTTATCTTCTTCAGAAATAGAATTCCATTTGTAGTCCATACTCAACAGATTCACGAAGAAGTCATTGCTCAAAGTGCCAACTTCATCAGTAAAAACACCATGATCAACATTATTCGTGTTCGCACCTAATACGCGCATACCGCCAACTAACACGGTCATTTCCGGTGGCGTTAGATCTAGTAATTGCGCTTTGTCGATCAGCATTTCTTCAGCGGAATAAGTATAATCATCTTTCATATAATTTCTAAAACCATCAGCTTCGGGCTCGAGATATTGCATAGATTCAACATCGGTTTGATCTTGTAGGGCATCCATTCTTCCGGGTTCGAATGGCACTTTTGCATCCACGCCGGCTTTTGCGGCAGCATCTTCGATAGCAGCATTTCCGGCTAATACAATAAGATCAGCCATTGAGATTTCCTTGTCACCTTCAGCTTTTCGGTTGAAATTATTTTGCACTTTCTCTAAAGCAGTTATGACCTTGTCGAGTTCTTTCGGGTCGTTTGCTTCCCAATCTCGCATCGGATCTAATAAAATGTGCGCTCCATTAGCACCACCACGACGATCAGACTGACGATAGGTGGAAGCCGATGCCCAGGCTGCTTTTACTAATTCGCTATGCGAAAGATCCGTTTTTAAGATTTGATTTTTTAATTGCTCTACATCCTTATTATTTACTAAGGTATGATCGACCTCAGGAATAGGATCTTGCCAGATGTAATCCTTTTCTGGCACTTCCGGTCCTACGTAAGAACTTTTAGGTCCCATATCCCGATGGGTTAGTTTAAACCAGGCTTCAGCAAAAGCTTTTTGGAAAGCTTCTTCATCTTCCAGGAAACGCTTAGAGATCTTTCTATATTTTGGGTCTTTGATCAGAGCGATATCCGTGGTTAACATATAAGGTTTTCTGTTTTCGCCTTCAAAAGGATGAGGAATGATCTTATCGGCATCCTTAGCGACCCATTGGTCACCGCCGGCAGGACTTTTCATCAATTCCCAGTCATATTTGAACAAGAATGTCAAATAATCATGACTCCATTCCGTAGGTGTTGATGTCCAGGTTACATCGACTGATGAAGTGATCACATCTTCACCTTTTCCTGATTTATAATCACTTTTCCAGCCGAGGCCTTGTTCTTCTATAGGCGCTTTTTCCGGCGCCGGCCCTTTATGAGAACCACTTGCCGCGGCGTGAGTTTTTCCTAAAGTATGACCGCCGGCAATTAAAGCAACGGTTTGTTCATCATTCATTCCCATACGCTTAAATGTAATACGGGTTTTCTCTGCTGCTGCCATCGGATCTGGCTCACCGCCTGGACCTTCAGGATTAACATAGATCAATCCCATTTGGGATGCCGCTAATGGATCTTCAAGGTCGCCATCTTCATCAAATCGTTTGCTTTCTAATAATTCTGACTCCGGACCCCAATAAATATCGTCCTTAGGTTCAAATACATCTTTTCGTCCACCAGCAAAACCGGCAGTTTCCAAGCCCATATCTTCTAAAGCCACATTTCCGGCTAAAATCATAAGATCAGCCCAGGAGATCTTCTTACCGTATTTTTGTTTTACCGGCCATAACAATCTTCGGGCCTTATCTAAGTTGGCATTATCCGGCCAGGAATTTAATGGTGCAAATCTTTGCTGTCCAGCTCTGGAACCACCACGGCCATCACCGGTTCTGTAAGTTCCGGCGCTATGCCATGCCATTCGGATAAATAAACCTCCATAATGACCCCAATCTGCCGGCCACCAATCTTTAGAATCCGTGAGCACATCTCTGATATCTTCTTTTAGTGCATAATAATCTAAGCTCCTAAAAGCTTCGATGTAATCAAAATCGGCACTCATCGGTGAGGTTTTACCTGAATTTTGTCTTAAGATATCCAGGTTTAATCGGTTAGGAAAGAATTCCTTTTTTCCCATCTTTTTTTCAGATGACTGTGCTTTTGCACTTTCTACCGCTGACAAATAGGGACAGGCTTCAATACCTTCCTGCGGTGATTGTGCAGAAATGGAATACATTGCTAATAAAGCAATGGATAGAATTAATTTTTGCATAATATGTAATTTTAAGTATTGCTTATAGCAAATTTACAATGAAAAGCGCTCTAATATTTAAATTTTAAATTCTTTTCCTAAATACTATTATAAGCTTTGCTTATGGAAATGTTACAATTCAATGATTTAATTGATATTATACGAACATCCTACCAGAGGAGGAATATGTTATAATAGGATGGATCTCCAGCTTTCCGAAGTTTGCAACTTCGGAACTATTATATGACTAAAATTTACACATTCCTATCTCATTACCATTTTTATATTCAGTTATCTTATAGATAAAAAACCACCACTTGTTTTGATGTGGAATCTGAAATTGCAAATTTCAGATAGCGGATCTCGATAAATCCCGACGAAACTGTCGGGACACCAGTCTGCCTACAAATGCAGGCTCGATCTGACGATAAATACTTGTTATTGATATTACCAGCTTTCCGAAGTTTGAAACTTCGGAACCTAAGCATGATGAAAATTTATCTTTTTACATTCATTATTAACCACCAGCTTTTCGAAGTTTGCAACTTCGGAACTATTATATGACTAAAATTTACACATTCCTATCTCATTACCATTTTTATATTCAGTTATCTTATAGATAAAAAACCACCACTTGTTTTGATTTGGAATCTGAAAGTGCAAATTTCAGATAGCGGAGTCAGTGATATGATATCTTTCAATACAACAAATACATAAGTGATTTTTCTTGCCAGCCGGCTTGATACGCATTTTCAGTGAAGTAGATCTTGAGGTCGGATTGATAGGCATGTTCAACAAAAAAGGCCTTCTTGTCTGCCTGATACGCATGATCGGTAAAAAACCAAAGCCCATTATTTTTGCCGGCTTGATATTGATGATCAACTTTATAAACGATCAGATCAGCTTGATAGGCGTGTTCAACTACAGCGACTTTGATATCGGCTTGATAGGCATGATCGGTTGAAAAAACTTTTTGTGTATAAGCGTATTGGCTCAACCACAACAATAAAAATAAGCTTAGTTTATACTTCAATATATTCGTTTTATGATCAATATCAAATTCCATTCCATTTTACATCATCACTAAAACTTTATCGTTAAAAAACCATTTTGATTTGGTTAACAAGCGTTATATATTCGGAGTTTGAAATTTTCATCATGCAAAACTTATTAAAAGAAACACAGGATAGGTTAGGCAAACCGTATCACGATCTGGAATTTTTATTACAAGCGCTTAAAGAAGTAATGAAAGAAAATGGCGAAAGTAAAATAGCTGATCAAATCCCTTATATCAATGCTGTTAATGGAGATGATTTAAATATTATTAAATCAAATCATCTTCAACTGTATTCTATGATATTCCAGTTGATCAATATGATAGAGATCAACGGAGCGGTTCAGAACCGGCGTCAGGTAGAAGGCGATTCCTTAAACAAAGTAAACGGACTCTGGGCAAAGAACTTCAAGCAACTGGAAAAAGCCGGGATCGATAAAAATGAAATATTAGATAAGATCCACGAGATCAGTGTGGAACCGGTGCTTACGGCTCATCCAACGGAAGCAAAACGAGCAACGGTCTTAGAGCATCATCGGGAGCTTTATTTGTTGATCGTTCAGCGAGAAAACACGATGTATTCTGACTTAGAACGTGAAAATATCCGCCATAATATTAAGCAAACGCTTTATCGATTATGGAAGACCGGCGAGATCTACCTGGAAAAACCAGAAGTGAATGATGAACTCCGTAATGTGCTACATTATTTAACCAATGTCTTTCCGGAAGTGATCCCTATCGTAGACCGCCGATTAAAACAAGCCTGGGAATTTATGGGCTATGACCATAAAGAGATCAGTAAGCATATGGCCTTTCCTAAGATCACATTGGGCGATTGGGTTGGTGGCGACCGCGATGGGCATCCGTTGGTAACAGCTGAGGTAACGAAAAATACTTTGCTACAACTCAGGCTCAATGCTTTCGTCGTGATCAAACGTGTGATGAGTCAATTAGTTCAACGCTCCAGCTTTACCTTAGCATTAGAAAACACATCTGAACCTTTTCAAAACCGGGTCCACGAAATGATGGAACAACTTGATGAAAGTGGCAATGAAGCACTTCAGAGAAATAAAGGAGAAGCTTTCCGCCAAATGATCAACTTGATGATCAACAAATTACCGGTAGATGTAAAACGTGGACATGCCACCCGATTGATGGAAACCAAAGGTGCTTATGTGCATTCGCAAGATCTGGTTGATGATCTAAAGCTCTTACAAAAAGAACTACTAGCTTTTCAGGCTGAAAGTATAGCTTATGACGATGTGGTCAAGGCCATCCGGATTGTCCAGAGTTTCGGATTTCATTTAGCCGCACTGGATATTCGTCAAAATTCTGCTTTTCACGATCAGGCGATGGAACAATTGTTAGAAGCTTCATTAGCTGATAAGACCAACTTTAGTCAATGGTCAGAAAGTGATCGGCTGGAATTTCTCAACCGCGAATTAGCTTCGGCCCGACCGTTTACTACCTATAGCGCAGAACTAAAACCGCAAGCAAAGGCGGTCACAGATGCTTATCGGGTGATCGCTGATCATACGTATCGGTACGGCATCAACTGCATTGGTTCTTTCATCGTCAGTATGACGCGTTC
>Ga0209923_1000101_pt1 | contig 20657 bp, 36 predicted proteins | sample SalPon1_A_H2O_MG_FD_185696 | JGI IMG/M metagenome (GOLD analysis project Ga0209923, IMG submission 185696) | Salt pond water microbial communities from South San Francisco under conditions of wetland restoration - Salt Pond MetaG R1_A_H2O_MG... | ecosystem: Environmental > Aquatic > Non-marine... | reverse complement strand
ACCATCCATCCTGGTCTAGCTGACCGCGACGCAAGTCGCTGATCGACAGTCCGGCGCTTGAGGCCGCCAGGCGCATTCCTAGGCTAACGGCGTCCATCTCGGTGCTGATGAAACCCACCTTCGCTCCCAGCCGGGCTGCTTGTTCGGCCGCGTTCATGCCGAACACGGACTTACCCATGCCCGGCCTTCCAGCGATGATCGTCAGATCGCCCTTATGCCACCCGCCGAGTTTATGATCAATCGACCGCCAGCCCGTGCGCTGCCCGAGCGCTTGGCCGGTTGCGGCGGAGTCTATTCGCTCGATGGTCTTTGCCATCAAGTCTCCAGCAGAGTAATCCGACTTGCGGTCGCTGTTGCCAGACTCCAGCAACGTCGTCATTAACGAGGCCGCCATTTCATCCGGAGACTGGCTGTCATCCTCGACGGCACCCCTAGCAGCAGCCTTGATTTTCCTACGCCGCGAATCCTCCCGAACCTGTTTGGCGTAATGCTGGATGTTGCTGGGGCTCGCACTGACGGCCATCGCGCCAGCGAAAGCCTGCAAAGCCTTGGTATCGCCCAAGTCGGCCTGCAGCGAAACGCCATCGGCGGCCTTACCCATGGTGAGGTTGCGAACGATCTGCTGCCAAATAGCGCTGCCAGCATCATCGCTGAAATGCTCTGCCCCAATGTTGACCGTCATCGCTGCGTCATTGTCCAGGACGGCGGATACGATCAGCGCTTGCTCAATCTCAGTCATAGCATCTTCCTCTTGCGCCGCGTTGGCTCCGCGGGCTGCTTACTCTCCCACGTTCTCACTGCCGCTTTCCAGTCGCGCATCTTGTTTTTGCCGACCATCCAGCCCTTGGCTTCATAGAAGTTTACGAACCGCTCGGGCTGCACAGTGTTGCTGCGCTCTTGGCAGTATTGTCGAACTTCATCGACGGTGGGTGGCACAAACCGCTTTGCGGTTTTGCCCCTCTCCCTACCTTTAGTATCTGTTAGTTCTTGGTTACTGGTTACTGGTTCTTGGTTGGCATCCAAAATCGATGCGTTCGCATGTTCCACGGATGCGTTCGCATTGCGTTCGCATTGCGTTCGCATAGCGTCCGCATTACCCCAGCGCGATTTGGCTGCCCTAGATGCCTTGGAGCTGCGATCCTGGAAGCGCTCGATTTCTTCGTCGCATCGGGTGTGACGCCACTGCCCGCTGTCGTAGTAAAAGAAATGATCGAGGATGAGTGACACCGTTTTCTCGTCGCTTCGGACGAGGAAGGCCAGCCGCTCGGGATCGTCCGGCAGCGGCTCCTCGGTGTCGTAGTAAATCCAAAGCAGACGGAGATAAGCCATCGACTGGTGATCAGTCAGCATCTCCGTGTCACGTTTGAAGTCGCCGATATGGTGTTGATAATAAAACATTTCCCACCTGTCCAGCCCTGTCCTCGAAAAAAGACGGCGGCAACCTCGGACAGGTTTGAGGCTGTCCTTGCGTGGCCAAACGCAAGTTAGCCGCCCCCGCATCTCCGCCACGTAGAACGCAGCGGTAGGGACGCTACACGGAAATTGGGGAAAGGTAAAGCCTTACCCGTCGATCTTGATCTCGACGCGCGGGTCGACCGAGTAGAGCTTTGCGGCAGTCACTGTGACGACCTGCGAGTCGTCCTCGTACGCAACGCCGTTCAGGGCGTCCATGACTGACTTGATGTAGTTATCAATGTCTGGGCGCGTGACCGGCGCCAGTTCGCCGTCCTGGGCAGCCTTTTGCTTGGCCTTGCTCCACGACTTCGGGATCGGCAAATGGAAAGTGACGGTCAGGTGACATGGTGTCGATATTGGCGGATGCAGCGGGCAGCAGTCCGCGACGATCTGCTCGAACTGCGCGGTTTTTTTCGGCGTGTAAGCGCGTGCGAAGCCGCCTCGTACAGTCACGCGGGGACGGGCTTTCGCTACAGGCGGAACCGGGACGGTGAACTTAATCAAGCCGCTCCTCCACTTGCGCGTAAAGATCGCCCTGCGAGCCGTATCGCTCGCGGAACTCGGCCGGCGATTGGTGAAAGCCTATCTCACCGTCGCCGCCGTAGCGATGATGGCCTGGGCAAAGCGGGATGGTGTTCGCGTCGTCGGCTTTTTTCCCCATCCCCGACCATGGGCTACCTTTGAGATGGTGGATTTCAGGCGGAACCCAGCTTCGCCCCTGGTTGAGGCAAACAATGCAACCCATGTCGGTCAAAGCCGCGAACCGGCGCTGGCGCTGTTTAGGCGTCATCTATCATTGCCTCGGCCATGCGCTCGATCTGCTCTGGCGTACACTCTGGCCAGTATTCAGCCGACAGGTGCCGGCAGATTGCCGTCATCAGATCGTGGAACCTCGCCTCCTCCATTTCGTCAAAACGCAAGCTGCGCGGAATACGGACATCGACAAGCCCAGCCCCAGGAACGCGCATTTGCATCATCTTGCACTCAACGCCCGTTTCGTACTGCAGCCGTTTGATGACGTCATGATCGCTCATGTGCTCGAAGCCTTCGATGTTCTGCCGCGCCAGCGCGCCGATCTTGTGGGCTAAGCGGAAAAACCGAACGCTGCGTGGCTGACGTATCTGCGCCGTCACCAGCTGGCCGACGCCCAGCTTCATCTTGCGCAACTCGCGTCGCGCTCGGTCATCAGCTGGCAGTAACGCGCCCTTATCGACGATGAGCTCGACCATTCCGCCTCGCATTCCGCTTGATGGCAAAAACCGTCTCAACGTGATTGATCACGCCTTGCTTGTACTCCTCAGGCACTTCCTCAAGGCGCGCACGGCGCTGCTCGCGGCTTTTGCCGCTTACGACGTACCCGTTCCACATGCTCTGGCACCACTCGCGCATGGGCCAATTTTGTCCCGTTGACCAATCAACAGCAAATAGGGGGTTTACATATAGCCCCAAGCTGCTATTCTGGACTCGAGTCCAACGGAAGCACAGGGGAACTCATCATGACCAACCCATTCGACGAGATGGCCAACCGGCCTAAGATTGCCGCCGCGTTCGTCAAGGCGCAGCGGGCGTTCTCTCCCGCGATTAAAGACGCGGTCAACCCGCATTTCAAAAACCGCTACGCCGACCTGGCGTCATGCGTCAACGCGGTGATTGATGCACTCAACGACAATGGCATCGCTCTCATCCAGCGCAACCATTACTGCGACGGCGGCGTCATCGTGGAGACGGTTTTCCTGCACGAGTCCGGCGAAAGCTTGTCAGGCGGGCAGCTGCATGTCGCTGCTGAGCGGGCCAACGCGCAGGGATACGGATCGGCTCTGACGTATGCTCGCCGATACGCTCTGATGTCGGCGTGCGGCATCGCGCCGGAGGACGATGACGGCAACGCGGCCAGCCAGCCAGTGACGTCGGAGCAAGCCGCAAATATCAAAGCGCTGGCGGAGGAAGTCGGCAAACCTATTGGCGAAATCTGCCAATTCTTTGGCGTTAAAAAGGCGGAGCAGATACCGGCGGCCAAATACCATGGAATCATCAAGACGCTGGAGAAAAAGCGGGAGGAAGCGAAATGAGTCGTGTTGAACTTGAACAGGGAACGCAGGAGTGGCTTGACTGGCGCCGAAAGCGCGCCATGGCCAGCGAAACGGCGGCAATCATGGGCATTAGCCCATACCAGTCGCCGGAGCAGATTCGTGCCGCCAAGCGCGGCACGGACAAGACATACACCACGGCTGCCATGCAGCGCGGTCACGACGAGGAGCCAAAGGCCCGCTACGCATACGAAGATGCCACTGGCGAGTTGTTCGAGCCGGCGTGTTTTGAATGGGAAGATTTCGGCGCAAGCGTGGACGGCATCAGCATGGACGGCGAGCAGCTTCTGGAGATCAAGTCTCCGGTCAAAGGGCGGGAATCCGATCGATGGCGCGTCGTCGCTAACGGTGGCATTGACCACCACGACTACATCCAGGTGCAGCACCAGCTGATGGTGACCGACGCCCGCGAGTGCTTTTTCCTGGTGTGGAGCGGCGATCCGGACAGCGACGAGCCGTACGTCGGAGTCACGATTGAGCCGGACACGAGGGTCTGGGATCAGATCAAGGAAGCCTGGGAACAATTCTGGCCGACCGTACAGGCCCGTGACGACGAGGAGTGGCGTGATGCGGCGGAAGCATACCGGGAAGCGAAGAAAGCCGCTGACAAAGCCGCACAGGAGCTCTCAGAGGCAAAACAGCGGCTGATCCAGTGTGCCGCTGGGTCGTATTCGTACGGATGCGGCGTTCGGGTCAAAGAAATTAGCCGTGCCGGGTCGGTTGATTGGAAGCGAGTGCAGAAGGATCAGCTGGCCGGAGTCGATCTGGAGCAGTACCGAAAGCCCGGCTCCAAGTTTTTCCAAGTGGATGTGACGGAGGAATAATGATGAGTCAAAACGAGCAGATACTTGCCTTGCTCAAGCGAGGCCCAATCACCGCGTTGGATGCAGTGCAGTATGGATGCTTGCGTCTTGCGGCCCGAATCCATGACCTGCGGATGCAAGGCCATGTGATAACCACCGAGCCAGTTACGGTAAACGGCAAACAGTATGCGCGTTACTACCTGATGGCCGACCAGTCCCAAAACCTATCGAAAACTGCAAGCTAGGAGCAGGAAATGGAAAAGCGCGATTTAAGCGGAGCACTGTTTAAGAACGACCGCAAAGAGAAGGAAACCCAGCCAGACTATCGGGGGGATGTGAAAATTGACGGACAGGAATACTGGCTCAGCGCCTGGATCAAGGAAGGCAAAGCAGGCAAGTTCTTTTCGCTGGCGTTCACGGCAAAAGAACCGAGACCTGAGCCGGCCGCACCGGCGCAAAACGCGCCAGCCGAGTTAGACGACGACCTGCCGTTCTAGTAATACACGCCCGGCCTTGCGCCGGGCTTTTTAAGGGAGCCAATTATGCAAACAGTCGAAGTATCAATGCTGCTGGATACCGCCACGATGCCGACCAGGGCAACGCCTGGAGCCGCTGGCCTTGATCTATACGCGGCCGAGGATGTGCTCATCGAACCTCACTCCTACAAAACAGTCGAGACCGGGATTGCCATTGCCTTGCCCGTCGATCACGTCGGGCTCGTTTGGCCGCGATCCGGCTGGGCCGTCAGGTATGGCATCGACACGCTGGCGGGGGTCATTGATTGCGACTACCGGGGCGGCGTCGGTGTGGTGCTGATCAACCACGGCGACGACACGTTCGAGGTCAGCGTTGGTGATCGTATTGCGCAGCTGGTTGTCCAGCGATACGAGTACGTAAACCTGATGGCCGTCGACAAACTTAGCAAAACGCATCGGGACGTTCGGGGATTTGGCAGCACTGGATAGCTGGTTGCATAGGGCCACGGATGGCCTTATAATAAGTCCCGAAGTCATCAAAAAGGGAAGCAACCATGAATATAGACCAGGACACTTATGACGACCTTGTGGCGGAGGCCAGCACGCTATTCGAGCATCTTGACGAGTGGCATGAGCAGTTCGCCGAGGACAACGGTGAAGAATCAGCTGTCCGTAATGCGATGGCGTGTATTGCGCAGGCAACGACCTGGCTCAATGATGCCAAGCGCGAAAACGACAGGCTGTATCAAGAAAAGCGCGATGCTTTGATTGAGAAGATCGCAACCGGAGCAACGACTCGATACGACGCGATTGTGGCGCGGGGGATGATGTCATGAAGATTCGGTACTTTTTGATCGCGGCGTTGTTTGTCGGGCTTTATGGATGGGTGGGCTCAATGGACGCCCAGGAGGAGCAGCGCCAGCAGGATCGCTATTGCGAGATGGTCGAGCTCTACGAGGAAACGAACGGTGATGCCGGCTGGCCGGCTTACAAGGGGAAATGCGATGAGTGACAAAGTGCAGAATCTGTACAACGGCGATCCTAGGGTCGAGCGAATGGTTCAAGCGATTGTCGAGAAGATTGACGAGGAGATGCCGCACGATACCTTGGTAGTGACAGTGCTCGGGCTGCTCGACTTTGTGAAAGACCATTACATGCAGCGGGCATACGAGGCAGACGAGGAATGAACTACCACGCGAAGGTCATCGGCCGGTACCGATCTGCCTATGCCATGGCGAAGATCACTGGCATCCCATACCGCACGACCAAAAACTGGTTCCGATCCGGCCGTCTGTCCGACCCATCCAGATGGGAGATAGTGTTGGCCGGGATCGGGAAAAACACTGACGAGTTCATTTGGGGTCTCGCTCACGACTGGGAGATAGCACTCAATGCAGCAAAAGACTAGGGCGGAAATCGTCAAGAAATACCAGCAGTTTTCATGCCGCCACATGGCGGCGAAATCAATCGCCGATGAGCTCGACATATCGCCAAACCGTGTGAAAGCGATAGTCAAGGCGCACATGGACGAGAAAAACCGCCAGCTGGTGACGTATCGGATCATGAAGCGTCGGCGCCACGGGTTGCGGCTGGTGCGCATCAAGGCCGGCAAGTCCAGCATGGACTGGTATACGGATCGAGACGACCAAGGCATCAAGGAATACGTTGATGGGATTGCCAGCAGACTGACGGGAGAAACATTATGAGCACCGACAAAGAAAGCGAGGCCTGGCGTCGGCATGATGACGAGGAGGAGGCTTGGCTCTACCTGCAGCGGCTATGCCAGGCCGCTCGCCGGGAGCACAAGACCACAAAGCGCAAAGCCCTGGACGCTTGGGGGCGCATCAAGAAAATGGTGCCCACCCGTGAGCGATAATCACCTTGAACTGGCCATCGCCGACGCCGTTGTCGAGCTTTATCAGGAGCGCGAACTGCTTCTGTCAATGGAGCAGCTGCTGGCAAAAGCCCTTGCATGCCATTTGCGCGGCGAACGGTGCCCGGATGAATGGTCGAACAAAGCCATGTCGCTTTTGCGACTTATGCAGAAAGAACGGGAGCAATCCAATGTGTAGCATTCTCAGTTACGGCCTCGCCGCCGTTGCCTTCTCGGGCGCGGCCTTGGTTTTGGCCTTCGTGGGCGTGTTCGTTTGGGCCGTGTTCAAAAAGGCATAAAAAAGCCCCGCAGCGCGGGGCAAGGGAGGAGAGTAGTGGCCGCTGTGCGCACTTGGCCTGGGCGGCCGCCAGGCGGGAAGCGAGAGCGGCGCACGGCTCTCGGGGGAAACTAGCGACGGCGCTGACGCTGCATGTTTCGCTTCATGCCAGTCTGCTTTTTGTTGCCGTTGCTCTTTTTCTTGCCGTAGCCCATACCTTTTGGCATACCTCTATCCTTTCAGCTGCTCGGGTGTCATAACGACTCTGCCAACGTCGCCATGGACTTCATGATACGTGATCACTTGCGCCTGTCGAGCCGCCTTGTACCCATGACGGCTGGCATACGCATCCCTGGCTGACAACGTGCCATGCTGCTCAACCTGCATGAGCTCGCTTTCTTTGACCAGGTAATGATGCAAATGGCCGACATGACAGTAGCTGTGCTTTGTCCTCCCGAACACCTCGCGGAACTCTGCGGTGAGCGCCCTGTCAATTTGCTCCAGCTTTTTCAGATGCCCGTGATGGAAGAATAGCGACGTCTGCCCGTGCTCAATGGCATAGAAGGGCGCCGGTGAGACATCAATGCGCAGACGCTTTTGGTTTCTGTATCGATCAGCAAATGACTCACGCAGCCATATTTCACTGACCGGATCGTGATTGCCCTCGGCCATAATCACGTCAACAAATTGATACTTCTGCAGCATCATCTCGATGACCTGCCTGGTCACCTGGATGCCAGTGCGCACCAGTTTGGCGAACCGGGTGTCTGTATCCAGCTGGTTCCGGCTGGTGGGAGTGACCGCATCAAGGCCATCGTAGTGCAGGAAATCACCTAGCTGCGCAAATACTGCCCGCTTGGCCGGCGGAGCTCGATCGATCGCTTCGGCGAAAAACTGCAGAATCAGATCGCGGGCCATGTTGGTGTCCCAATCATCACCGGCCTCATCACCCCACGCCAGCATTCCGATGTGCGCGTCCGTGAGCACAAAGAGGTTCATGAGCTCGTTGTAGACGTGTTTTGGCTTGGGTATTGGGGGTATGGCAGGGATGTCGTCTTTAAGCGCCTGAGCGGCTTCTTTGAGCGCCTCAAGCTGCGCTTCTTTGTCACGGTCGGTTTTGACCCACTCTAGCTTGTGCTCGCCAGTCGCCGGGTTCCAAAGCACCGAGCGGCCTTTGAATACCTCGTCCTCACGTAGCGCCAGCACGTTGTCGTTTCGCTGCTCCGCGCTGACGCCTTTTTGCATATTGTGCATACGACGCTCAATCGTGCGCTTATTAACCCCGAGAAGCGCAGCGGCACCGGCCTGCGTTCCGGTTTGGTCAATGGCCGCGAGTATCTGGTCGTTTGTGATTCCCTTCGGGCCTGGCTCGCTCATAATTAGCCTTTTTTGCGCAGTTCCCGAGCGATCTTCTCACCCGAGCGCCCGACCACGTATCCGCCAAGACCCACGCTCAACAGCCCCCATGCCTGGTCGGGCATATCAAACATGACGCTGGTGCCGAAAAACGCATCTAGGTATGGCGCGATGATGAAATTATTGCCGATCATCACGGCGAACATAAGCATCACTATCGGCCGCCAAGCGCTAGTGATCCAATGCTCTGACTTGGCCTCAGCGACGACGACATCACGAGCCACCTGCTGCGCGGTTTCCTCGTGCTCCATCATTGCCAGCCGCAGTTCATGCGCAGCCTGGGCTGCCTTGTCTTTGTCCTCGAAAAAGCGCCCCAGGACGTTATCGACCGCTTTGCCAAGGCCCGCTGTCAGTAATTGCTTGATCATTCCGCACCCCACTCAATCGCGTCGAATGTCGGGCAGGTTTTGCTGTCATCGACGTCTCGGTGGCCGATGACCTCAAGATGACCGTAGTCCTCGTCAAGCGAGTCTACCAGCACGCTAAGCGCTTCCCATTGCCAGCGCGTGAAATTGCAGTCATCGCCGCCTTCACTGGACATGCCACCGACTAAGCATATGCCTATGCTGTCGCCGTTATTGCCTCGAGCGTGGGCGCCCATCCGATCCAGCGGACGGCCGTCCTCGATCTCTCCATTGCGACGTATGACATAGTGATAGCCGATATCGCTCCAGCCGCGTTCCTCAACGTGCCAGGCCCGAATGGTCTCAGCGCCAATGTCCATATCTGGCGGCGTGTAGGAGCAATGGACAATAATGCGGGTGATTTCGCGGGTCATTTGGAACGCTTGCGCTCGACTGACTTGATCTCGCCGGCGTTTTTCATTGCATAGAAAATAGACCGGCCTCTCTTTGGGCCATACTCCTGCTGGAGTGCGCCCATGATCTTCTTGCCTTTCTTGGTCAGCGGCATCAGTTAGCCTCCAGCAATACGCAAAAAGCAGCTGTCAGACGCGCATTGTTTGACCGGACTTTGACCCGAACGTCGATATCAGACTTTTCTGGGATCGAAAGCGGAACCAGGAATGGATAGTAGTATTGGCCGCCAGTTCCAGATACCTCAAAGGCATGACCGATCGTGAATGAATCGTTGCCAAAGTAGCGAACAAACATATTGCCCGTTGCATCTGCGCCCGCCTGGCATGTGCAAGCGCCTTGCAGAAGATACCCGGTGTAGCCTGCTGGAACCGTGTAAATGGCCATCAGGCTCATGCCCTGTCCGGTCACGATCTTAGCGACGGTCGTTGTGCTTTTGTTGACCGTGATATCGCCAGCGTTGATGGATGATCCGTTGGTCAGGCTTGCTCGCTGGACACGGATAAAGGACTGTGTCGTGGCGTTTCCAGTTGCGTTGGTTAGCGTAACTTCCTCGCTCACCCGGTGGTAGTTTTCGTCCAGTCCTTCAACCAGGACGATTTTGTCGGCATCGCTTGCGCTGTCCCGGTCTATCGTTAGGGTATTAGCGGCGCTGAAAGACGCCCAAGGGTAGTCGGTGTCGTCAACATCCCATACTGTCCCGGACTGGCCCTGGCTCATCGAAGGGACGGCCCCAACGCGGTGGACGTGCTCAAGCCCGTCAAAGTGGCCAGCAGCAACTCCGATCATGCCGTTGGGCAGCCGTGTGATTGATTGCAGCATCCCCATCAAGTTGCCCTCTTATTTGTCGGCCTTATCGTCTAACTTCGCGATTATCTGGCGCAGCATCAGCTTCATCTCTGCCATATCATCGCGGTAGTCATCACGACGCACATACGTTTCGCTGACGTGGCGCTCGAGCTCGGATTGATCTTGCTGCAAGCGCTTGATGGAATCCCACATGATGCGCAGAAACCACCCCGCCAGGAGCATTAAGCCGCCGATCACCGCATCAAAAGCCACCTGAAAGTCCATCCTTGACTCCTTTACGGCTTACTCGGCCAATCGATGTCTCCGGGGAAGCCGGACTGTTCCGGCACATCACGCAACGCCTGGCGATACGCAGCCCATGCCTGAGCGTCAACCGGCGCATCAGCAACCTGCGTCCAGTCGCACTCGGCTAAGAGCGCATCCCGCTGAGATCGGGCTTCTTTGGCTTCCTGCTCAAGCGCCCGCTCGTCAGGGTTGTAGTCGGGCTTTTCGGGAATAGGCGCGTCCGGGAAGTCGTCAGATGTAAAGCCAAACTTGACGACTGAACTTTCATCTTGGACAAGAACCCAGTCGCTTCCGCTCCATTCGTACTTGTTGAGTGATGCCGCCAGTGACGCCATAAACCGCGAACGAACTTCGGCTGGCGCTGCATCAAGGTCTTTGCGTGTGTTGATAATCATCTGCTGATCTCCAAGTGCTTCATCAGGTTTTGCGTATCGGCCCATGTGATGTGACCAATCCATGCTGCCAAAAACCGATTCAGCGCATCTGCATCACCGCGTTTCTTTAGCGATTGTATCGCACGCCTGGCGCGAGTGACACTTTGCTTGCGAACCAGTTTGTGTCGAGGCCATATCCGATAGCCAAGAAAGTTAACCCCTCGGCTGATGGGCGAGATGTTCCATTTGCTAAAAGTAAGCCGCATCACCTCGGACGCGAAAAACTCAAGCTGCTGCTTCATATCGCGCAGCTTTGCTGGGTCGTTGTCCATCAGAACTATGTCGTCCATGTACCTGGCCCAGGCAATCGGTTTCAGCGTGTGATGCACGAAGTCGTCCGCCAGCGTGCCGTACAGGTTCGCGTTTAGCTGGCTTTTCAGGCTGCCGATTGCAATGCCCGTCTCGTCTCGCGGCTGGATGTTCTCCATCAGCGCCATTGTGCGCCAGCAATGAATCTTGGCGTCGTGTATCTGGTACAGCGTCGGGCAGTGAATCGACGGGAAGTATTTGCTGAAATCTGTCTTGAGGAAGTGCGTAATCTTTCCCCGCCGTAACTCCGATTGAATGTACTTTACCCCGGCGTGCGTTCCCTTGTTTGGCAGGCAGGCAAAGGTGTACGGCAGAAAGCGCGGCAGATATATCGGTTCCAATATATTGTTGAGCGCGTGTTGCACAATCCGATCCCGAAACGGCAGACCCGATATGAGCCGCATCTTTGGGTCGTAAATGTAAAAGTTGCGGAACTCTGCCCGCTGATAGGCACCGTCGGCGACCTCCTGCCTTAGCAGCTCCAGGTTGAGCGAGCCATATTCCTTGAACTCCAGATAGCTCATCGACTTGCGCTTGCCCTTGCGGGTTCTCAGGTACGCATCCTGAAAGTTGTCCTTGTCGATGATGCGGTCGAACAGGCGCTTGTGCTTCCGTGCCATAAATAAATGCTGGTGCCGCGTTTCGCTCTAGGCTACTCCGCAGATTGCCAGACCCTGTAGTTTGTTTCCCGAAGGAGGACAACAAAGCTGACCATCTATTGTGATCGGCCTGCACCGCCTTGTGGTAAGTGCAGAGCGCTTGGAGATCGTCACAGACGCCGCGACCGCCATTATTCGTATTCGAATTATCGGCGTTATTCGAATTGACGTTACGGGAACCCGATTCGGAGCCGTTATTCCAATTCCCGCCAAGGTTAGCGAAGCGTATCATAACCTCAGTTGCCCTTTTTCCTTTGTATCCACTTGCCGAGAAGATTGCCAACCTCCGCGACTCGCGAAAGAGCCACTTCCTCATTGTGCTGAGTGAAGTTTTCTATGTTTCCCCGGTAGAAACGGATGTAGAACCGAAGCATGGCCAGATTAGCATCCGCCGCGTACAGCTTGGAAACATGGCCGCTTTTGCCTGCCTGAATAACCAAGTCCGCCTGATCGAAAAGACAAGCAAGCATCTTGTCACGCACGACGCCGTGCTTGCGCGGAGTCCTTTGGACTATCGGATACAGATAGGCAATGACTTGCTCATGCTTTTCAATGATGAGCATTTGATCCGACGGTGCCTGCTTGTCTTTTATCTGGTCAACCATAGTTCAAGTGATGGGCCTTCCGGCCCATCAATCAAGGATCAGGTGGTCACAGACGCCACGGCCACCAAAACTCGTATACGAAGTATCGGCGCTATCCGAACGGACGCTACGGGAACCCGACTCGGAGCCGCGATCCCAACGCCCGCCAAGGGAAGCGAAGCGTTCAAAACGGAACCGTCCGCCTCGCGATGGGTTCGGCAACGACTGGTCAGATGTTTCCAAAATATGATCGCGACCCCATACAAGCAAAACACCAGTCGCATCAAAAACGCCCCAGTGTGAGGTTTGCTGATCTTTGCCACGATCGGAAACGTCTCCAGTGTTGCCCGGCCCCGATCCGCCGATAGACCGCGCCTCATTGACCCCGTATGCCAGCAACTGAAACTCGTTGTAGTCGGGAGCGCGGAATCCATGATAAGCCAGCGACTCGAAAATGTTGGACGGCTCTGCGTTTGGGTAGTTTCCGCTGTCGTCAGGAAGGCGCGGAGGGTTGCCATCTCGACACGGGTCAACATTGTATTTATGCACCGCGCCGGTCAGGTGGTTTGCGCTCATCAGATAAATGCCAGCCCAAAATGCGCCATCGCCGACAAGCGTCAGCCCACGCGGATCAGCAACAGAAGGCCGCCATTTCAGATCGTAGAAGCTGTACTCATTGATCTGCGGGGTAGTGCCGCCATCACCTGCGTCAAGGTCAAAGCTCGCATTCCCACCCGGCGCATAATGGAATCCGCCAACACGGCGGCCATTCGCTGTCGGCGCGACCGTGAAACTGGCATCCGCTTCGAGCGTACCATCAGGAGCGCACCAGATCGCATAGTCAGTGCCAGCGGATAGCGTCGGCATGGAGATGCTGGTTCCGGCAGGGACATTGACTACTGACCCGTTGACCTCGATAGCAAGTTCAGTCGAAGTCTCTGCCGTGTTGTTGCCAGTTTTTGTCCATGCGACTTGCTGGGTGTCGGACTTGGCGAAAACGCCCGCAGATGATGCGCTTGCGAAAAACAAGCTTCCAGCCCCGTCGGTTGTCAAAACCTGATCAGCCGAGCCATCCGCTACGGGGAAGGAATAGTTTTGGAATGAAACCTGGCCAGAATCCGAAACGGCGAACCTGGTTGTGCCATCATCCGTTTTGAGTGATACGCCTGCCGCGTCGACCGCCTGAACGACTGCAGAGCGAACTTCCCATTCATCGTTGGCCTGGTCGAATGCCGCCAAGGTAATCCAGGCGTCATCATCGCCGTTGCGCATCTTGAGCAGATCGTTGGCGGTGTCATACCAGAACTGGTAAGCAAAAGTAGTAGACGGCGCCGTCGCCCCGCTGCTGTTGCTGGCGAGCGCCCCAAGCCCACTGTTCAGGTCGGCGCGAAAAGACGGGAAGCCCTGGTTTGCGATGTTGAAGTCATGCTGACTCATGTTGTTACCTCTTTGCCATATCCTGCGGCAGTATAGTCAAATGTCCGACTGACTGCTGTTCCGCTTGAGTCTTTGAAGGTGATTGTAAACCCGGTTCGAGACTTGCTGGTAATTTCGTAGAAATCCCCGGTCTGCAAATCCTGGGCTCCGATGCCGATTGCCGGAGTGTCTTTGAATGCGGTTGGGAATGTAACCGACTTAGAGCCCGCGCCCGACACGATATCGAACTCGCGCTCAATTCGATCGGGCATATCCACTGCCACGGTCAATTCAGAAACCGCTGGTGTTGCTTGGTCATCTTTGGTGCTAAGCCTTGCCCGGTACTCCAGCGCCCTAGCCCGAAAATCGCCCACAGCAAATGTCTGCCAATCTGACCACGTTGGGCTGGCGGCAGGATCGTCATTCGTTGTTCTAACTTGCAGTTCCACATCGACATCATCAAACGCATTAGGGTCGCCATCGAAAAGTCCTGGGCGGCTGTCGAACAGGCCGGGCACTGTGTCGAAAAGCGTGCTGTAATCCAAGCGGGTTGTTTTGACGTTGGCTGTTACTCGAGAAAGGAACACCTGGCCCAAATCAGTCCTGGTGCCGAAGTAATAAAAACCCTCGGCATCGACATTGCCTTCGCCCGCATCAAACAACCCCGTAGCGTCATCGAAATTGCCGGATACGCTGTCAAAATTGATAGATGTATCTAGCACCAGACGATCCTGCGCATCCAGCTCCACTACGTCATCAAAAGAGCCGGGAAAGTCCGGGTGCTCCTCAATCGTCTGCACGACGTTCAAGTTCTCAATGGCCTCGATGTTTGACTGCAGCCGAATCGTTGCAGGATTCGTCGACGCCAAGCCCAGCTTATCCACGGCTTTGACGAAATACGTGCCGTTCCGCGCGGGCACCAAGACTGATGTTGCTGGCCGAGCGACCTTGGGAACCAGGCTGATGGCATTCTGGTATTCGTTGCCGTCGTCGTCGCTAGCAAACCGGATGCGGTAATGGGAAAGATCAAGATCAGGCACCGCGTTCCAAGTCAGCAGATACTGATTGCCGATCACGTTCCCCGTCAGGCCGGTGACGTCAGAAGGCGGCGCAGTCTTTCCGACAACCTGATGATCCACCGTCGTGTAGGGGGAGCTCACGCCCAGCGAGTTAATCACTCGAGCGCGAACCTCGTAGACGGCATTATCTTCGACGTTGACGAGCTCAAAGCGATCTCCGCCAGCCTGGCCTAGATTGATGAACTCCGTTGTGCCTTCTTTGCGCGCCTGAACCTCAAATCGCTCCGCAAAAGAATCGCCAGTGTCCAGGTCGACGAGCAAAACCGTGATGGCTTCCTCGTTAAAGGACTGCAGCTCGTCGGAAACTGAAACGGATGGCGCAGCGACATCAAGCGGATCGGGCAGATTCGACTGCGCAGAAGCTGGTTGCTCGGCGTCGTTGACCCAAGGATAGACTGAGGCCGTGTGCTCGCGGGCGGAAATGTTTACCGTCCCGTCGAAGTTGATGCTCATGCGCGTCACACGGAACTCTTTACCGTCCCAGCCTGGGGTAGGGTGGGTAACAGTCACAACGTCGCCCACAGCGCATTCCATGGCCTCTGACGTGGCCTTAAAGTCGATGGATATGCCGTTGCGGCGGGATGACAGGCAAAGCGTCTTTGCGATGTTCCGCGCCTGGTAGAAGTTGGTCACGCTGGGCAGGTCAATCTGCTTCTCCAGTACCACGCCGTTGTCCTCGGCGAGGAAGTCCGCAGATTGCTGAGAGTCCGGCTCAGGCCAAGTCACCGAGTCCGCTTGCCAGTTGCTATCAGGGTTCACAAACTTGGCTACAACCCGGTTGAATCGCTTTTTCTTGTTAGGGCCGGAGAAGTTGATGCCTTCGATAATGTTTTCGATTGTGAAGTCGAACGTGCTGTCGTAGTCATCTTCAATGATAAGGCGGTACTTGCCGTTCTGGTAAGGCATCAAGCCCTGCATGGCCCCGAGTATCTGCGAGACGTTGTTGAACAGCGTCTGGTCGGTGTTGATCGTTCCGTTGATGTCGAACTTGTTGACGAACTCGCCGCTGCCCTCGACTGTCTCGACCTGCTCCTCGCATGAGTCAGCAGCCGAACTGAAAGCCACGTCGTCAATCAGGTTGGGCACCAAGCCCTTGCCGTACCGAGGGTCGGTCAGGTAATCGCGCAGCGCCAAGGCCGGGTTTGTTGAATAGCCGGTTGTTCCGGTGCGCGGGTCGAACACTCGCTTGCCTTTAACCACCGCGTTAATGGTCGGCAGCGAGCTGAATACGTCTTGGTTAAACTCCAGCCGAACGGCCAGATATGCCACGCCACGCAGACGGTCTGTAGTGCTCCACGACGGCGCCTCGAGCAAGATATCCGACGCCACCTGGTCGTCCGTGCCGGTTTTCGCCTCAAACGTGACGTATGGCTCGTACTTCGAGCCAGCCAAAGGCTCATCATCGATGTTGAGGTCGGTGATGGATTCGACCTCACCCTCACACAGCGCAATGCACAGGTACAGAAACTTGTTGTTGCTGCCCGAGGTTTCAGTAAACACGCGGGTTCCACCAACGCGGCGTTCTCCGTAAATGACCGGCAACGGGGCAATGTTTGACTGCTGATTGACTAGGACGTTTTGCGCTTGCGTTCCAACGTCAGGAACTTCGGGTATATCGACAACCCATGAGACGACCTCGCCAACAACATCGACGGCCGTATCAACGACGTCACCAGCGAAGTCGACAACGCTATCGACAGCGCCAGTTACGGCATCGGCTGCACTGGAGAACGCATCGCCGACACTGTCTACAACGCTACTCATTTACTCTACCTCGACCTGCATAAGCGTTTGCACCGTCTTGGCGCCAAACTTACGCGCAAAAGCCTTTGGGTTTCTGCGAGTGTAAAACATGTATGAACCTACGCCACGATCTTTTGCCAGCTGGCGGAAAAAAACATCCCAGTATTTGCCATCACCATAAACTTGAATCACATGTATGCAGTCTGGCTTGGCGACCCACGACGCAAAGCCGTGCTCGTTCTCAATGTACCCATTCCCATCGATGTATTTGTCGCCAGAGCGCCGCATGTAATCAAGCTGAGCGTCAGTTGGCATTATGCTTTGCCCCATTTGATGTCCTTCACTGATTCGGCAGCAAATCGGAAGCCCGTATCGTTGGGGAAAAAATACTGTTGCGAGTTGTTGTTGGTAAACCGCCCAGCTTTGCGCTCAAAGTCGGCCCAATGGCTCGCGCAAGAAACAGAAATGGTCGACGAGCTCCGGTTTTCGGTGATTCCGTATCCCGTGATGTCGCCATCAAAAGTAGCAATCGGATCGCCAATGATCTGGCCAGCCTGATTCAGCAGAGCGTTCCAGATGCGCACCCTTCGGTTCAGGTAGTCGATATTCAAAAACACGGACACGAAAGCCTGGTCAACGGACGATAGGCTGATCTTCAACGAACCGACCCGCAGTTCTTCGGTCTCCTGTACATCCTGAATGCTCAGCAAATGACCGGCAGGCAAAAAGGTCTGGCCGTCATACTGCACAGGATGGAAGTTGTCTGTGATCCTAGTGATGCTATCGAAGTCGATCTGCACCAAATGGCACAGCCTAATCTCGTCCGACTGGAGCGCAGATATTGTTGACGGGTTAATCGTGCGAGGCATCAGATCACCTCGACCATGTCGACCTGGTATTCATACTGCTCACTGGCGTTCAGATCGTATTCCTGAACATCATTATCTAGCCGCATGGTGAACGTGACGTCGTTGTAGACCATCTGCTCGTCATCGGCCACGTCTGTCACCAGCGCCGGCTCAATCGAGATGTTCCCAGGGCCGCTGCGATCCTCGGTCACCATGTAAACCTTGCCATGATTGAACTTTACAAAGTCGCCCGCCTTGATCGAACCCGTGAATCCATCAACAGGCACGGAGGTTTCGCCGGCTGGCGTTGTGCCATTTACGCGAGCCGTGCCAGTCGCGTCTCCCGACGTAGACCCGATCACTGGCGGCACAATGCCGAAAGACCCAAGCCGACCTTGCTGACTGGTGACGAATGCAAACACGGGCTGGAACTCCTGCCGAGTCATCCGGTTATACCTAGCCGTGAACGCCCACCGCTGACCGCCAAGTGCCCGCACCTGAACGCGCCCCGAAACGGTCTCGGAGAATAGGTTGTTGTGGCGCGATGACACATTGATGGCCTGGAACTCAGGCTCTGATGGATACGTGCCGCTCATACGACTGCCCGCCTCCCGCGATCATTGGATGCCGAGTTGATCATGCTGATGATCTGGCCGCGACGGGACTGCAGCAGCTGATCAAACCCGCGAGCATCCACGGTGTTGATGTTGAAAGTCACATTGGTTGTCTGGCTCGCGCCCTGGCCGTCCTCGGCACGGCGCAGTGCCTCGTTCGGAATGACCCGCCCGTTACTCGAGCCCATCGTCAAAACTTCCGGCCCGCGCTCGCCAACGACGTATGATTCGCCAGCCCGTGTCTGTCCGCCAACCGCGCGGCCGCTGTAGCTTTGCGAGCGAATCTGCGATACCTGCGCCAAGCCAGCAGCAACAACGCCTGCAGCAGCGATATAGTTAAACGGCGGCGGATAGGTTGCCAGCGCCTTCGTAGCGCCGGTGTAAGTGTTCATGATTGCCTGAGCGATGTTGAACGCCTTGGCCGCCTTAAACGCGTCCTCGTTGATCTTCCCCAGCTGGTTAAGCGAGTCTCCAACGATGCCTACCTTGGCTTGCATCGTGTCCTGCTCCAGCTTGCGAGATGCCTCCTGATACTGGCGCTCGCTGATTAGGTCATCCTGGCGGAAGCGCTCAAGCTGCTCGCGGCGACGCTGCAGACTCTGGAGTTCGTTTTCCTCGCGCCCTAACAGGCCTTGCCGCTGCAGCTCGCTGACTGCTTCTTGGCGCTCGCGCTCACGCTCCAAGCGTTCCTGCTCACGCTGGCGCCGTTCTTCCTCCGCCTGACGCTCTGCCTCAAGCTGCTCACGGCGAGCCTGCGCTTCTTCCTCCCGCTGTTCCTTTAACGCCTGCTGCTCCGCCTCGTACTGTCGGATGCGTTCTGCAGCCACGCGAACTTGAAGCATCTGCGCATCGGTCAGATCCATTTGCGCCGCTTTGTACAGCAGCGCCTCGCTACGCGTCATGCCTAGCGTGTCCGCCTGCTCGCGCAAACGATCAACGAATCGCTGACCAGCCGAGGTCGCGTCGTCTGTTTCATCGGCGACGCCGGAAATCGAGTCGCGGGCTGATTCCAGCGCTTCTTCGCTAGATTCAATCTCGCGCTGCAGTTCACCGAACTCAACGGCCAGATCATCAACTCGATCCCGCTCGCGTTGCGCAGCAATAGCGCGGCCAGCAAGCGAGAACCGATCGGCCGCAGCCTCGGCCTCATCAATCTGACGCTGCAGCTTGTTCAGTTCCTCACGCTGACTGGCAATGCGCTGCTCGGTATCGCGAATGAAGATTTGCTGCTCTCGCTGCGTCAGCTCGTCGAACTTGTCGATGGAGTCCTCGATCTCATCACGGAAGTCCGCAAGCGCGTCGCTGCCGTTGAACAAGCTGGCGATCAAGGGGCCAGCAATCGCGGACGCCAAGCCCGCGACGGCGCCGACCAGCGGTACGCCCAGGACAAAACCCAAGTCAGCGGCCTGCTGCGAAAGCGCCACCATCGGGTTGGTGCCCGCCTGAACCTGGCCGACAAGCTGCTGAATCTGCACGCCAGCCTGCCCCGCATTTCGACCCATGCCACCAAAGCTGCGCCCTGCAGCCGAAGCGGAGGTCGATATGTTTTTGACCGACTTCTGGGTGCGAGTGCCGGCGCGTGCGACCGAATTGAGACGCTTCTCTGCAGCGACCAGGGAATCGGTCTCTGCAACGAATGTCAGTGTTGCGTATTCAGTGGCCATACCGGTTTCGCGTCCTTATATTTGGCAAGCTGCATGATGGCTTCAACTTCCCATGGGTCTAGCTGATAGCCTGTCACTCGCATGTACGCCTCAATCTCGGAATAAGTGTACTCCTTGAGATTGACGAACGCTTCCCAAGCATCGGAATGGTCGCCGGAAAGTGTCGGCCCATTCTTGAGTTCCGCAGGTGTTTTCCCCGTGCTCTTTTCCACCTGCCTTAGCGAATCTAACCGGCTGACCTTTGACCCGTCGGGGCAGTCGTTGATCCAAAAGCACCAACGACCGAAAGTCACGAAGTCATCGATCAGCCGTTGGTAAAAACCGCCCGATCTTCTATGAACTGGAGCAGCTGCAGCGTGACTTCCGGGGCGTCCGTATACAGCTGGATCGCGTTTTCACGGCTGAACTCATACTCCTCGCCGTTTACCGTGATGCCACGCCATCCAAGCGTGCAATCCGCCAGCAACTCAACGTCCATCCGATCCGTGTCCAGATCGTCAATGTCGATCTCGTTTTTGCGGGCCTCAATGAACTCCCGCATCTGACGTTTCTTGGCCTTGCGGTATGCCCGCGAGTCCTGTCCCTGGATCGTGATATAGACGTCAGTGTCTTTCCCGTTTGCCTTGATCCGGCATTCTGCGCCCGCCTCATGGCTAGGCGCAGTCGACAGCTTCTCAAGTTCCATATATCCCCCGTTTTCGTCTTAGGCTGCGTCAGTGCGCGTGATGACCAGCTGCGACCCGTCAGCGTCGTTGTAGAGCGCCACAAAGTCCATGGAGATCGTCACCGCGCCTTCGCCAGAAACGTCCGGCTGCCCCGTGTTGTACTTCACGCGAGGGATGTCGAACTGGTAGTCGTTGCCATCAACGTCCGTCAAAGTCAGGACGATCTCGGACTCGGTCTCGTTGAGGAACTTCTCGTACAGCGCTTTGCTGTCGAAATAAGTCGTCAGCGAGCCAGTGACTCGGCTCTTGCCGATCGAAGGGCGATTGGTCGTGTCCGACGCAATG
>Ga0209923_1000100_pt1 | contig 20828 bp, 23 predicted proteins | sample SalPon1_A_H2O_MG_FD_185696 | JGI IMG/M metagenome (GOLD analysis project Ga0209923, IMG submission 185696) | Salt pond water microbial communities from South San Francisco under conditions of wetland restoration - Salt Pond MetaG R1_A_H2O_MG... | ecosystem: Environmental > Aquatic > Non-marine... | reverse complement strand
GTCATTGGCTATGCCGTAATTCAGTACTTCATGGCGGGCAGGCTAGCGATTGCCATGAGTGGTGCTAAGGAAATACAAAAAGAAGATAATCCAAGGCTTTATCGAATGGTTGAAAACCTCGCCATCACCGAGGGGCTTCCAATGCCCAAGGTTTACATCATCAATGATCCGGCCCCAAATGCTTTTGCTACCGGACGTGACCCTAAGCACGGCATTGTGGCAGCAACTACAGGGTTATTAGAGATGATGGATGACAACGAGCTTGAGGGAATCATGGCTCACGAGATTGGGCACATCAAAAACCAAGACATCAGAGTCTCCACAATTGTTTTTGGTTTGATTGCAGCCGTTGGAATCTTGGCTGACATGGCTTTGCGCATGGCTTTTTACTCGTCCATTACAAGATCCAGAAACTCAGGCCAATTCGGTTTGATATTGGTGGCGGTTGGAATTGTTGGCTGGATTATTGCAGCCTTGATTGGACCAATTGTTTCGGCTGCAATTTCTCGCCAGCGCGAATATTTGGCTGACGCCACAGCTGCAGAGATCACTCGCTACCCAGATGGACTTGCATCTGCTTTGCAGAAACTCGGGGAGCATGGCAAACCAATGAAAAAAGTGAACAGCTCCATGGCTCACATGTATATCAACGACCCCATCAAGCCAGGCATGGTTGAAAGGTTATTTTCAACCCACCCACCAATTCCAAAAAGAATTGAAAGACTGGGCAAGATTGGCACAGGTTTCTAACCAACACTAGACTTCAGGGGTTATAAGGAAAGGTCTCTAAGTGTTGCGCCCTTCGCTCAAAGATTTTGAAGCTGCCCGCCAAGTGATATCTCAGGTGGTTGTGGAAACCCCGATTATTAGATCCAGCTACCTAAGCGACCTAACCGGCCAAGAGATTTATTTGAAGTGTGAAAACCTGCAAAGAACCGGAGCCTATAAAGTTCGCGGTGCATTGAACCGTCTAAGCAAGCTATCCGAAGAAGAAAAAGCAAACGGAGTAGTTGCAGCCAGTGCTGGGAATCATGCTCAGGGTGTTGCGCTGGCGGCCAAGAGGTTGGGCATCAAGGCAACTATCTTTATGCCAATCGGAGCCTCAATTCCCAAGCACGAGGCGACTTTGAATTATGGCGCTGATGTGGTTTTGACCGGCAGCATATTTGATGAAACCTTGGATGCAGCACTGCGCTTCACAGCTCAATCAAAGGCAACCTTCATTCCTCCCTTTGATGACATCGACATCATTACCGGCCAGGGAACGGTTGCCATGGAAATTTCTGAGCAGCAGCCTGAATTTGAAAACGTGATTGCCTGTGTTGGCGGTGGTGGCTTGATTGCAGGTGTTGCCTCGGCAACCAAACAGATTGCTGATGAGCAAAACCGAGAGATCAAAGTTTTTGGCGTGCAGGCCTCTCAGGCCGCCGCCTATCCGGAAAGTTTGAAGCAAGGCAAGCCAACCGAGGTCAAGGTCAAGCCAACTATTGCTGATGGAATCGCTGTTGCTAAGCCAGGAGAGATTCCTTTTGAGATTATCCAGCAGGATGTTGATGAGATTGTCACCGTAACTGAAGATGAGATTGCTCAGGCAATGGTGTTGCTTCTGGAGAGAAACAAACAGGTGGTTGAACCAGGTGGTGCAGTTGGAGTTGCGGCAGTTTTGGCTGGAAAGATAAAGCCAACCGGCCCAACCGTTATTACTCTTTCCGGAGGAAATATCGATCCGTTGTTATTGCAAAGAGTTATTAGACATGGACTGGCTGCCTCTGATCGCTACACAAACGTCTCAGTGATGCTTCCAGACCGTCCAGGGCAGCTTGTGCGGACCGCTGAGGCGGTTGCAGACGCAGGGGCGAACGTTGTTGAGGTTTTGCACACAAGGCACGGAAATGGCCTGCAAATCAGCGAGGTGGAGCTAAATCTGAGCGTTGAGACCAGGAACAAAGATCACCGAGACAGTCTGATTGAATCCCTAAAGAAGGCAGGACTGAATCCGAGTCTGCAAGAGGACTAAATCTTTAGGTTTTCTACTCCGGTAATCTTCACCTTGATTTTTTTGCCGTTTGGTGCTTCGTATTCGATCTCTTCACCGATTTTGTGACCCATCACCGCAGCACCGATTGGGCTAGTGGTGGAGTAAACGTCTAGCTCGCTGTCGGTTCCCTCCAAGATTTCTGAAGATCCCAACAAAAACTTAGTTTCGTTACCGTTTAGTTCGCAGGTAACAACCACCCCCTGTTGAACAACACCATGCGACTCCGGAGCTTCGCCAACCTGAGAATTGACCAGCATGCCTTCCAGTCGGTTGATGCGGGCTTCAATTCGCCCCTGCTCTTCTTTGGCTGCTTGGTAGCCACCATTTTCACTGAGGTCTCCCTCTTCACGAGCCTCTTTAATCTTTTTTGCAATCTCTGAGCGTTTATTGGTCATCAGATCAGCTAACTCGTCCTTAAGACGGTCATAAGCCTCTTGACTCAGCCATGTGATTTCTGGCTTATTCATAACCACTCCTGTTTTCTAGGGTAATAAAAAACTCGCGTGAAGCGAGCAAGCTTTATTTTACTGAATTTCGCAGTTATAAACCAGTGCTGTTACCGCCTCTTCGGTGGTGTTGATGGTTGAGCTGATTCGAACAGAACTTTCTTGAGTGGGGATGCTCACAGTTTTCCAACCAACGATTCCGTATTGTTGATTCAAAGCCTGAACCTCACAGCTGACATCCTCACCAGCATTTTTTTCAACATCGAAGGTGACTTCGGTGTGCCACTGGTCTTTTACAGAGAAACCAACGTCTGTATAGGTGAGTCTTTCTTGAGTCAGTGCAACCCATGCGGCAAAAGAAACTATCGCCAATAGCCCCGTGATGGCTAGCACCCAGACGATTTTTTTATTCTGAGCAGGCTGGCCGTAGCGGGAATTAAGCAATTCGGAATTGGTCACGTTATAAAACTACCAATTAGATGGAATACTAAAGCTATGGATTTGCTGATTTATGCCTCCCCCGGGATTGATGCCGCAGAGGCATTCAACTCACCCGGCCTAATTGGATTCTTAGTTACCTTCGGTGTTGCGGCACTGGCAACGCTTTTATTTTTTGACATGAACCGCAGGGTTAGAAAATCTAAATACCGTCAGGAAATCAGGGAGCGCATTGCCAAGGAAGAACTGGATGACTTCGATCCAAATGCTAAGCCCGACAGGCCCGATCCACCTGCTCCGCCCTCTCGAAATTAGCCTCCGATAGAACCAGGTATTGGGGTTGTGACCACCAGTAGTGCCCCAACCCAGTGACAGATGAATGCAACCACGGTTAGCGCGTGAAAGATTTCGTGAAAGCCAAAGTGGTTTGGAACTGGATTGGGCTTTTTCATTCCATAGATGACAGCACCCACTGTGTAGGCGATGCCACCGATAACTATCAAAAGCATCATCAGCCAGTTGGCATCCCATAAATCAGTTATGTAGATGACTGCAGCCCAGCCCATCAAGACATAAATCGGAACATATAGCCAACGCGGTGCGGAGACCCAAATCAATCGAAAGCCAATTCCAACCACCGCAATAGTCCAAACCAGGGTGAGAAGGAACCATCCCTTATCGCTTGGTAAAGCCGCAACCGTAAGTGGCGTGTAGGTTCCAGCGATCAGTAAAAAGATATTTGCGTGATCGATCCGCTTCAGAACTCTTTTAGTCGTTGGACCCCATCTGAAGCGGTGATACAGAGCACTGCCACCAAATAATAAAAACGAACCGGTTAGGTAAATAGATGCTGCAATCTTGGTTTCCCAGCCATCGGCAAAAAATATCAGCAGGATTCCAGCTGCAACCACAAATGGAAGCACGCCGGTGTGGATCCAACCGCGCCAGCTAGGACGAAAATCGTCCTCGTGAACGCTTCCCTTGAGTTCTGAAAGGGGCACGTGCAGCGGGTCAGGTGATGTTTTCTTGGTCTTTTTCCCCGCCTTTACCATTGTTCAAGCCTAACCGCGACAAGGAGTAACCTTGGAATGTGAAAAACATTCTTTATCGTGGCTATGAGGCGACACTTGAACGTAGCCTCAATGGCAAGGGCCTACCAAAGCACATTGGTGTGCTGGTGGATGGAAACAGACGATGGGCTTCACTGCAGGGCGAGGCCAGTGGCTTTGGTCACTCGGCAGGTGCGAGAAAGATTATTGATTTCTTGGGGTGGTGCAGTGATGTTGGAATCAAGCACACCACTTTGTATCTACTAAGCACAGACAATCTAAAAGGCAGAGACCCAAAGGAATTAGAAGACCTGATTGAAATCATCACCAGCCTCAGCGAAGAGCTAGCAGAACTTGGCAGGTGGGATCTCAAAGTAGCAGGGGATTTTGAGGCTCTGCCCGCTCAGCATGCACAAAGACTGAAGGCGGTTGAGCGTAAGACTGATGGCATTGCTCCATTTCAAGTAAACCTAGCTGTTGCCTATGGTGGAAGAAATGAAATCTCGCAGGCGGTTAGAAAAATTCTTTTAGACAATGCAGCCACCGGTTCTACCCCTGAGGAAATTGCAGAATTACTGACACCAGAAAATATTGCAGAGAATCTTTACACCTCGGGTCAGCCCGATCCAGATTTGCTAATTCGAACTTCGGGAGAGCAAAGGTTGAGTGGTTTTATGTTGTGGCAAAGTGCTAACAGTGAGTTTTATTTCACGGAAGCTTTGTGGCCAGATTTTAGAAAAGTAGATTTTTTGAGAGCCATGCGTGACTTCCAAAAACGTCATCGCAGGTTCGGTTCATAAACACTTTGTAAACGATTTCTAGCTCCGCGTGTCTTGTGCCAAAAACCTTCAACAGAGGGTTTAGTGTCACATTAATTACCGCGAAGGAGCTACGTTGCCAAAAAGCCCAGAACCCGCAAAAGCCAGTGCAAATAAGCAAAAGCGTGCGGAGGGGGTGAGCAAGGCAACTGATGTAAGAACCTTCATTCTGGACACCTCCGTTTTACTCAGTGATCCTCGAGCGCTGTTTAGGTTTGCTGAGCACGAGGTGGTTATCCCAATTGTGGTGATAAACGAATTAGAAAAAAAGCGTCACGATTTCGAAATTGGTTTCTTTGCCAGAAAAGCACTTCGCTACCTAGACCAGCTTCGGGACAAACACGAAAGACTTGATTTCCCAATGGAGGTTGGCGACAAAGGTGTTCTCAGGGTTGAGCTGAACCATATAGATCAAACTGTTTTGCCAGCCGGTTTCCAGCTGGGCGATAACGACTCCCGGATTTTGGCAGTCGCTGCAAACCTAAAAAACGAAGGTTGCGAAGTGACGGTTGTCAGCAAAGACCTTCCCATGAGAATCAAGGCGAGTGCTCTGGGAATGAAAGCCGAAGAATACTTGGCCGAGCAGGCTCAGGCGGATGAGTGGGCAGGGTTTGAGGAAATAGACCTTAGCGGCAGCGAAATGGCCTCGCTTTACAACGACGAAGAGATCTCTCACCCGCTGGCCGATGAAATGCCAGTCAACACTGGGCTTGTAATTCACTCCGAGCGGGGAAGTGCTCTGGGTCGAGTTGGTTCGGACAAATCGGTTCGTTTAGTTCGCGGCGACCGAGAAGTCTTCGGAGTTCACGGCAGATCCGCCGAGCAGAGATTAGCTATCGACTCACTGCTTGATACGGACATTGGAATTGTTTCACTCGGAGGTAAGGCCGGAACCGGTAAGAGTGCTTTGGCTTTGTGTGCAGGACTTGAAACCGTCTTAGAACGTCGCCAGCACAAAAAGATTATGGTTTTCAGGCCTCTCTATGCAGTGGGTGGTCAAGAGCTTGGATACCTACCTGGCACCGAGGGGGAGAAGATGAACCCTTGGGCTCAGGCGATTCATGACACTCTTGGGGCACTGGTCTCGAAAGAGGTCATTGATGAGGTTGTTGACCGCGGAATCTTAGAGGTTTTGCCACTCACACACATCCGAGGACGCTCACTGCACGACACTTTTGTGATTGTTGATGAAGCTCAATCACTTGAGAGAAATGTGTTGCTCACGATGCTCAGTCGAGTCGGCCAGAACTCAAAGGTGGTTTTGACCCACGATGTTGCCCAGAGGGATAACTTGCGAGTTGGCAGGCATGACGGAATCGCATCAGTAGTTGAAACACTCAAGGGTCAAGAGATCTTCTCTCACATAACCCTGACTCGCTCAGAGAGAAGCCAGATAGCCGCACTGGTAACAGAGCTTCTAGATTACTGATTGTGGATAACTAAATCTCGGTTTAGTTATCTAGCTCTAGTTTGATTGCGTGAACTTTGAACTGTTGATTCTCGCCATCCCATTTGGTTATTTCTTGGCCGTCGCAGGCCCACTTGCAGTCATCGATCTAAAATCTCACAGGTTGCCCAATGTTATGACTTTGCCCGGGGTTGCAATTTCTGTGATTGCAATTTCTTTGGTTGCAGTTATTTATTCGAAATGGTTGCAATTAATAATTGCCATCGGCATTGGGCTTTTAGTTTTGATAATTGGTTACCCATTGGCCAGAGCAGAGCTTTTAGGCATGGGGGATATCAAGTTAGTGATTGGCTTTGCATTGCCAGTCGCCTTTATCTCACCAATGGCATTGCTAATTGGAGTCGCAATCAGCTTGGGGGTTGCCAATCTGTTTTTGCTTCCCAGGTTGATTGCGAGAAAACTAAGGGCAAACTCGGCCATCCCACTTGGACCATATTTATTGATTGGACTGCTGGGGGTGTTTGGCTACCAGTTATGGCAGCTTAGCCCTGTGGTGGTCTAGTCATTGGCAATACATCCAGTAATTGATCCAGCTGCTCGATGGTTATCTCGCCTGCCTCAACAATTCCCAGTTCAGTCACTGCCTCTTTCACCGTCAATCCCTTTTCAACCGCATACTTTGCAACCTTGGCTGCTTTTTCATAGCCAATAACTCGGTTCAGCGGGGTAACAATTGAGGGCGAGGACTCGGCAAGTGCTCGAGCCCTCTCAACGTTGGCAATAAGACCTTCAATGGTCTTATCAGCCAAGACTCGGCAGGAGTTTGAAAGCAATCTGACCGATTCCAGCACAGAACTTCCCATAACAGGAATTGCCACATTGAGCTCGAAAGAACCGCTGGCCCCGGCCCAGCTAACGGTTGCATCATTTCCAATTACCCTTGCAGAAACCATCAAAACAGCCTCTGGTATCACTGGGTTTACCTTGCCGGGCATGATTGATGAACCTGGCTGCAGGTCGGGAATCTGAATTTCTGCAAGACCGGTGTTTGGCCCTGAGCCCATCCATCGAAGGTCATTATTAATCTTGGTGAGACTCACGGCAATAGTCTTCATTGCACCACTGACCTCAACCAGAGAATCTCTGGCCCCCTGAGCTTCAAAGTGATCGCGTGCTTCAGTGATTGGCAAACCTGTTTCTTTTGCAATCTGTGAAATTACTTTTTGAGGGAATCCAAACGGGGTGTTAATGCCAGTTCCGGTTGCAGTTCCACCCTGAGGAAGTTCAGCAACCCTTGGCAGAGCTGATTCAATCCGTTCGATGCCGTATCTGATTTGGGCTGCGTAGCCTGCAAACTCTTGACCCAGAGTTACCGGGGTTGCATCCATAAGATGGGTGCGGCCAGATTTGACGGTGTCTTTCCATTGCTCAGCTTTTGCCTCCAGCTTTTTGGCAAGGTAATCCAAAGCTGGAATCAGGTCCTTGATGAGGGATTCTGTAACGGCGATGTGAACGGAGGACGGAAAGACGTCATTGGAGCTCTGAGAGGCGTTTACATGGTCATTCGGGTGAACTTCGGAACCCAGTGCTTCGGTGGCCAGGGTGGCCAAAACCTCATTCATGTTCATGTTGGAACTTGTGCCACTACCTGTTTGATAGGTGTCAACTGGAAATTGGTCTAGGTGCTGACCAGAAATGATTAGGTCGGCGCTGTCTGCAATTGCCTTGCCGATGGAGGCTTCGATAACACCAAGTTCAACATTGGCCAAAGCTGCTGCTTTTTTGATTCGTGCCAGGGCTTGAATGTGGGCGGGTTCTAAACCTCTTCCACTGATTGGGAAATTCTCCACCGCTCTTTGGGTTTGTGCTCGATACAGGGCGTCAATAGGAACTTTGACTTCTCCCATGGTGTCGTGTTCAATGCGGTATTCCATCTATCCTCCAGCTAGTTGATTTCCACCTGAGCTGCAATAGAGCCAATCGCATCCTCGGTGGCGGTTCCATAAATCAGAATAGCGTTTTGCTCGTATTCGTATACGAGTGCATAGTGTTTTGTTTCCTTGGGGGTGGAGGGTGTCAGATCTTCCCAAACCTGCCAGGTGTTTCCGTCAATCTCTAACTCACCGCTTTGCCAGTTTCCCTGCAATTCCAGAGCCAGCCAGGTTGGGTTTATGCCAAAGCCCTGCTGGATCCCAATGAATTCATTGTTATCGGTAACCAGACCTATAAACCAGCTCTGCACGCCGCCGGTTTGTTCCAGCCTGGCGGAGTTCGCCCACCAAGACTCGTCAAGATCGGGAACGAAAACGTCCTCGCCGATAGCGGCTTCAGCGGCAACAGCTTCGGATTTATAGTCCACCCTTTGAATCTGCATGGAATCATCTCTTGGGACAATCATGATTATTAACACCGTCGCCAATACAGCAACAATCAAAGAGAGTGCGAGGTTATTTACCGTTTGTTTTGCTCTGCGCTTGGCAGCGGCATCACTCACCGGTTTGCTCCAGCGCCTGGTCTAATTTCTTTCTAGCCCCACTGAGCCAAGATTCGCAGTGTTTGGCCAACGCCTCGCCACGTTCCCAAAGCTTCATTGAATCCTCCAGGCTTACGTTCTGCTGCTCTAATTCGGCAACCACCTTTTGAAGCTCATCGCGGGCTTGCTCAAAGCTCATTTCCAATACATCTGCGTTTTGATCACTCATCTATTTCCTTAACCTCTTCTGCGGTGGCAGTTATTTCTAATTGGTGGCTTCGAATCTGAAGTTTTTGCCCCGCCGCGGTGTCGCTATCCACTGCATTGCCTTTTTCGTCTCTAACAAGGCTGTAGCCGCGTTTTAGAGTCAACTGGGGAGAGAGCGCTTTTGCTTGGTTATGAAGCGTTCTAATCTCAGTCTCTGCCCTGTCAAGGCGAACTCTCATTCGCTCTCGCATCAAAGAAACCCGCTCGGTCAAACCCTCACTTGCTAAATCAATAAATCCATATGGATTGGCAATGATTGGTCTGGAGCGGAGTGAGTCAATTAGAGCCTGCTCGGTATCCAATTTCACCTGAACCCGATAGCGAACTCGAGCCAACAGGTCGCCAAGCTTTCGGCGCTCTTCCCCAATGTCAGGGACCACTCTTTTGGCAGCGTCTGTCGGGGTGGAGGCTCGAAGATCTGCAACATCATCAAGCAACGGCTTGTCATTTTCGTGACCAATTGCGCTTACGATGGGGGTTTTCGCATTGGCAGCAGCTCTAACTAGTTGCTCATCGCTAAAGATAAGTAAATCTTGGAACGAGCCTCCACCTCGGGCGATGATGATTACATCTACTTCAGGGTTTTCATCCAGCTCACCAATTGCAAAGATGATTTCAGAAATAGCCTTTTCTCCCTGCACCATGGTGTTTACTACCTCGAAATCAACCTCAGGCCAGCGAAGCTTTGAATTTTCTAAAACATCTTTTTCGGCATCACTGCCACGACCAGTAATTAGTCCTATCTTGTTCGGCAAAAAAGGCAGGGCCTGTTTGTTTTCATCCAGGGTCAAGCCCTCGGCAGTCAGCTGCTTGCGAAGTCTCTCGATTCTTTCCAAGATCTCGCCGAGACCAACTTTTTTTAGCTCAAAAACCTGCATGCTGATGCGACCGTTTTTGGCCCAGAACTGCGGGCGAATTAGGCCAACCACTCGATCTCCCTGAGCTAGGTCGGGGTCAATTAGTTGATTGGAGCCCTTCCAGGCGTGAATTGAAATCGAATTTTCGGTTTGTAGGTCGCGAAGCTCGGCGAAGAGGTTTCCACCACGGTTGTTTATCTGAGAAAGCTCTCCCTCAACCCAAACTTTTCCAAGCCTTTCAACCCAGTCTTTGATGGTTTTCGAGAAGGCAGATACAGGCCACGGGGAATGCTCGCTGGAAACCTTTGATTGACTCTCAGTGGAATCACTTGTGGTTTCATTCATGAGGCCTCGCGATTAGACTTGAAGGGTGAGCGCAATTAACAATACTCAGACTACCGACAGCAAAGCTTCAAAGAAAGTTCTACTAGCTGCCCCAAGGGGTTATTGTGCTGGAGTTGATAGGGCCGTTATTGCCGTTGAGAAAGCTCTGGATCACTACGGAGCCCCGGTGTATGTTCGCAAGCAAATCGTTCACAACCAGTTTGTGGTTGAGACCCTGGAACGTCGCGGAGCAATATTTGTTGAGGAGGTGGACGAGATCCCAGAGGGTGCCGTCACGATTTTTTCCGCTCACGGAGTTTCCCCCGCTGTTGTGGAACAGGCCCAAAGTCGCAACCTGCACACCATCGATGCAACCTGCCCGCTGGTAACAAAGGTTCATAAAGAGGTTCAAAGATTTGATCGAGAGGGCTATGACATTCTGCTAATCGGCCACGACGGTCACGAGGAGGTCGAGGGAACCGCAGGCGAGGCTCCTGATGCCGTTCAGCTGATTGATGGCGATGAGGACATTGAAAAACTCAACGTCAAGGACCCAGAAAAAGTTATTTGGCTTAGCCAAACCACACTGAGCGTTGATGAGACCATGGAGACCGTGAACAAGCTTCGCAAGAAGCTGCCCACCTTGCAAAACCCACCCTCAGATGACATTTGCTACGCAACTCAAAACCGCCAGGTTGCCATCAAAAAAATCGGCGCTGAGTCTGATCTTGTCATCGTTGTGGGTAGCGATAACTCATCAAACACCGTTCGCTTGGTCGAGGTTGCTTTGGATGCCGGAGCAAAAGCCGCCTACCGAGTAGAGGACGAGCGCGATGTCAAAGACGAGTGGTTTGAAGGAGTCAGCACGGTCGGTGTTTCAAGCGGGGCATCTGTCCCTGAGATTCTGGTAAACCAGGTTTTGCGTCACTTAGCTGAGCGAGGTTTCAACGATGTTGAAACCGTCACCACAGCTGAAGAAGACATTCAATTCTCACTCCCCAAGGAATTGCGTAAAGACCTTAAAGCCTCCATCGAGAAAAAAGCCGCCGAGCAGGCAGCAAGCCAAGGCTAATTAGCCTTACCCGCACTGCCTAGCTGGTTGGCAGCCTCAATCACTCTTTGAGCCATGCTTGCCTCAGCAAGCTTTCCCCAAGCCCTTGGGTCGTAGGTCTTTTTGTTTCCAACTTCGCCATCGATTTTCAAAACACCGTCATAGTTTTTGAACATGTGATCAACGACTGGTCGAGTAAACGCGTACTGAGTATCAGTGTCGATATTCATCTTGATAACACCAAAACGAACCGCATCGGCAATTTCTTTTTCGGTTGAACCGCTACCACCGTGGAAAACAAGGTCAAAAGGCTTTTGCTTTCCATACTTTTCTCCAATGGCAGTTTGAATTTCCTCTAGCAGTTCTGGTTTCAAAACCACATTTCCTGGCTTATAAACCCCGTGCACGTTTCCAAATGTCAAAGCGGTCATGTAGCGACCGTTCTCACCAAGACCAAGGGTTTCAACGGTTTTGATGCCATCTTCGATAGTGGTGTAAAGGTGTTCTCCACTTGCGCCGACAACCCCATCTTCTTCGCCACCAACAGCGCCAACTTCAATCTCCAGAACGGAACCTACGTTTTTAGACCGCTGTAATAAATCTTTAGCGATATCTAGATTCTCATCAAGATCAATTGCACTTCCATCCCACATGTGGCTATTGAAAATAGGCTCACCGGTTTTCTTCACCTGCTCTTCGCTGAGTGCAAGCAGTGGCATGACAAATCCGTCTAGCTGGTCTTTTGCGCAGTGATCGGTGTGGATTGCTACATTGATTCCGTAGCTCTTGGCAGTCTCTTTCGCGAACGCTGCAAAAGCGACCGCTCCCTGAATGCGGTTTTTCTTATTGGCACCACTGAAATAATCAGCTCCTCCGGTGGATACTTGAATAATGCCATTGGAGCCCGCTTGCTCAAAACCCTCCAATGCAGCATTTAGCATCTGCGAGTTTGCAACATTGACAGCAGGGTAGGCGAACTGGCCTTTTTTAGCCTGGTCCAACATCTCTAGGTACTGCTCCTGATTTACTACTGGCATTTTCTCTCCTAGCCTTGAAACTCTGCCGGCTCTCTTAGCGAGGCAGATAGATCCGGTTGTTCCAACACAACCCCGATGGGTAAGTTGGCAATTGATTTCAATCCACTTGTTGGTTGTTGCACTTTGGCACCGCCCCAACGAACTGCTTCTCTGACGCCTTTGGCAACATCAAAGCCAACCCCAAATAATTCCGGGTCGTCGGTTTTATTCATAGTTACTGCGGACAAAAACCCAGCAACCGTTGAATCCCCGGCACCTACTGTATTGATAACCCGGACTGGTGGGGTGAAGCCATGAACGGCATGGGTCTTTGTCACTGCCAACATCCCATCAACACCCAAGGAGGCCAGCACGCATTCAACGCCCCAGCTATTTAGTTCGTGGGCTGCATCAACTACGTCTTGCAAGGTGTTTAGGGTTCTGCCAACGCAGGAGGCAAGCTCCTCACCATTTGGCTTCATGATGGTTGCGACTCCGGCTCGCGCCCAATGCCTCAGCGGGTCACCGCTAGTGTCCAACACGACCTTTACCCCCATTGCCTTGGCTTCGTTTAGTAGAGGGATTAGGTCGATAACTTCATTGGTTTCGACAATGTTTGGATGAGCTCCCGCCACCACCAGCCATTCGGCTTCGTTTTCTTTCAACAACTTCAGCGTGAGTTTCACAACCTCATCCCAGTCAGCCTGCCTTAGGGGCCTTGGGTTTTCGTTGACCTTTGTGGTTGGCCCATCGTCTTCAATGATTGTGGTTGAAACTCGGAGAGTCCCATCAACCCAGATGGGTGATAAAAAACTTGTTGAGCCGGTTCTTTCCAAGACAGCTGGATCGGCATTGCCAATTGGAACCACTCCGGGAGCACTAATTTCCGCAAGCTCCAAAGCTCGGGATACGTTGATTCCTTTTCCGGCAAGCTCTTCGTTAACATCGTGAGCTCTGTTCACGCCACCCTCAATAAGCCCTTTTACAAAATAGGTGCGGTCCAAGGTCGGGGACGGGGTAAGCGTGATTATCGGAGATTTTTCGCCGGACAAATGGACTCCTTATTTTCCCGGTGCAAGATTTTCATCAGCGGAAACTTCATTGTTGCTCGGCCTTAGCTAACGAGTATATACACGCTTCGTAAGTTAGTGGTTGTCTGAAGAAAGTTCGTTTGGCTCGTCTGGATCAATCTCGGTGGTGAGCTCAGGTTTACTGAAATTCGCTGTTGCCTGCTCAATCTCCTCCACCAGTGGGATTTCTCTGCCAGAGCTTAGAGATTCTCTACTTCGCTCATTTACCTGCCTGGTTGCGGTGAGCATATTTCTTTCCAAGGATGAGGCGAATGCGTTGTATGCACTAACCGAGCTATTGAGTTCCTTGCCAAGTTTTTCCGCATGCTCTGCAACCACTCGAACCGTTCTGTACAGCTTTGAGCCTAGATCCAATACTTCCTGAATCGTTTCCTCGGCGGCCTGTTGTCTCCAGGCATAGCTGATGGTCTTAATAGAGGAGTAAAAACTAACCGGAGAAACTACAGCCACTCGCTTTTCAAAGGCGTCCTCCAGTAAACCAGGGTCGACTTCCAATGTGGCCGAAAGAAGCGATTCGCTTGGCATAAACATGATTGTGAATTCTGGGGACTCGGGTAACCCCGAGTAGTAGTCCTTTTTACTGATTTCATCGATTCTGGCTTTTACGTCTTTTGCGCTTTGTTTGAGCAGTTTTTCTCGTTGGGCCATATCCGCCTCATCCGATAGCTCATTGATTTCAAATGCTCGCTGATAGTTATTGAAGGGGACCTTTGAATCAACCGCGACATATTTGCCATCCGGCATGTGAATAACGACATCTGGCTTAATTGTTTTTCCGTCATCGTTTTCAGAGCTGTATTGCTCATAGAAATCAACATGCTTGACCATTCCAGTCTGTTCCAGCAATCTCCTCAGCGTCAATTCGCCCCACTGGCCTCTGACCTGGTTATTGCTCATGGCCCCTGCCAACACACGAGTGGTGTTTTGAAGCTCTTGTTGAGCTGAGTGGGAGGTGCGGAGCTGTTCCTTGATGGTGGTGAACTGCTCAGTGCGCTCGCGCTCTAGTTCGCTAACAACTTTTTGCATTTGATCAAGGCGATCTTTGACTGGAGCAAGTTCGGTAAGAACCTTATTTTGCTCTTGCTGACGCCTGCGAGCTTCTTCTTGCTGACCCTGTGCCTGAGCCAATTGTTCGCGAAGGGAAACCTCATTGGCCTTTGCAGTTGCTAATTCAATTGCTATTTGCCCGGCATCCTTTTTCCTAAAAACAAAAAAGCCAATACCCAGTCCAATTGCTAGCCCAACTGCCAAGCCCACTAGTACCGATAGTAAATCCATGCTCTAACTATCGCAGTCACTACCTACATTTAGATTTAGAACACAGTTTTTGGCTTTTCTGATGTTTTCAACATCAGTTCGTCCAACGTGTCCACCTCGTGCCTATTGGCCATGTGCATAACGATTCGCGCGCACGCATCACTATCGGCCAGTGCATCGTGATGATTGAATTCTTCATGACCGATGGCATAGGCAACCGAGTTCAATCTGTATGAATCAAGGTTGTAGGTCTTTCTGGACATCCGAAGTGAGCAAGCGTAGCTGTAGTTTGGTAAGTCAAAATTAATTGCTTGAGCGCTGGCACGAAGTACTCCCATGTCAAAGCCTGCGTTGTGAGCTATGAGCGTGTCGCTTTCTGCAAACAGTAACAACTCAACCAGGGCCTCTTCCCAGCTGGGTGCTTCCAACACCATCTCTGGAGTGATTCCATGAACTCCGATATTGCCCGCACTGAAGTAATCATTGGGGAAGGGAGGCTTGAAAAGCATCGAAAGACTTTCCACAATTTCACCCTCTCGAACTCTCACCATGCCAACCGCACATGGAGAGGCGGGGGAGCGATTTGCTGTCTCAAAATCGATTGCGGTGAAATCTATTGCCATGAAACCCATTAAACTTCAGAAGTGGCTCTAACTATTGGAATTGTCGGATTACCGAATGTCGGAAAGTCGACGTTATTTAACGCACTCACTAAAAACAACGCTCTGGCGGCGAACTATCCGTTTGCGACGATTGAACCCAACGTCGGGGTGGTGAACCTTCCCGATCAAAGACTGGAAAGGCTAGCGGAGATATTTCAAAGCAAAGAGATATTGCCAGCGACTGTTTCCTTTGTTGACATCGCAGGAATCGTCAAAGGCGCCAGCGAGGGCGAGGGCTTGGGAAACCAGTTTTTAGCCAACATCCGTGAGGCAGATGCAATCGCCCAAGTAGTTAGAGGATTTGCTGATGGTGATGTTGTTCACGTGGATGGGGAGATTTCACCTTCGAGCGATATAGAAACAATCAACACAGAGTTGATCTTGGCCGACATGCAGACCCTGGAAAAAGCAAAGACCCGCGTTGAAAAAGAAGTGAAGGCTAAAAAAACTGAAGCTGATGTTTTGCAGGCAATTGAAGATGCGTTGAAGATTCTGAATGAGGGAAACCCACTCAGTGTTGCCGGTTTCGACACCGAACCAATCAAGGATCTTGGCTTGCTAACCGCCAAACCAATGCTGTTTGTTTTCAATGTTGACGAATCAGTTCTTACCGATGAAACCAAGATGGCAGAACTTGCCTCACTGGTAGCACCCGCGGAGGCTGTGTTTTTAGATGCCAAGGTTGAGAGTGAATTGATGGACCTAAGCGTTGAAGAGGCAAATGAGTTACTGCAAAGCCTTGGACAAAACGAATCTGGGCTGGATCAACTCGCTCGAATTGGCTTTGAAACACTTGGGCTTCAGACCTATCTAACGGCCGGACCCAAAGAGTCCAGAGCATGGACTGTGCGAAAAGGCTCAAAGGCCCCGCAAGCTGCGGGAGTCATTCACACAGATTTTGAAAAAGGATTTATCAAGGCAGAGATTGTCAGCTTCACAGACTTAGACACTCTTGGCTCCATGGCTGATGCCAAGGCAGCTGGCAAGGTCAGACTTGAAGGAAAGGACTACGTCATGAAAGACGGTGACGTGGTGGAATTTAGGTTCAACAACTAAAGTCTGGGAATTATCAGAGCCGCAAGACAATTGTTTTTCAAATGCAGATAGACCTAAACCAGAGCATCGAAGAGCTTTTTGAGACCCATTTCAAAGATCTTGCATTAGACGAACTCATCATCAGCCCCATCACCGGAGGCCAAACTGCAGCGGATGAGGCACTTAGTAATTTCAAGGTTTCAGGTTATGCCCAAAACCGCTCGCAGGTGCTCCCAGAGTCAACCCGCGGTGCAAGTGTCTTAAGTCCATACATTCGTCATAACCTGCTTCCCCTGCAAAGGGTTTGGGACTCAATTGGCGGCCCATCAAAAGATGTTTCCAAATTCCAAGATGAGCTTTTATGGCAAGAGTATGCGAGGCATCTCTATGCTCGGGTTGGAACCGACCTATTTGAAAACTTTAGATTTGACGTGCCTTGGAAAACTGAAGGTTATGGCTGGCGTCGAGAGATGCTTTGCATTGACACCGTGGTCAATGAATTGGAACAGACTGGCTGGCTGGTCAACCAATCAAGAATGTGGCTAGCAAGTGAGTGGACAGTTCATAACTCCGAGGGCTGGCTTACGGGTCAAGAAATCTTCTATCAGCACCTGCTGGATGGCTCCAGGGCTGCAAATCTTGCTGGCTGGCAGTGGACGGTTGGATCTGGAACGGGAAGGCCCTATGGCTTTTCTCGTTGGCAGGTGAATAAGCGTGCCCCCGGTTTATGTGCCAAGTGCCCACTCAACAAAAACTGCCCAGTGGAGAATTTCCCAGAGGAACAACAGCTTCCAAGACTAGATAAGCACCCACTGATTGAGAGCGACCCAAAGCCACATCTGACAGCTGGTCCAATGCGCGCTATCGAGCGCGATAAACCAGAGGCGGTTTATTTGACCATCGAGTCTCTGGGTGATGCTGACAACGCCATGCAGGCAAACCCTGATTTGCCAGTCGTATTTGTGTTCAACAAATCAGAGTTAGAAAAACTGAAGCTTTCATCTAAGAGAATTGTTTTTTACCTGCAGACTCTGAAAGATCTAGCGAAAAGGAAAGATTTGACTGTTTATCTGGGTGAACCTAAAGAGGTGATTTCTCAGGGGAAATACGCTGTGACCTACGCCCCAGTTCCAAGTTTTCAAAATCTGCAGAGTCTTTTTGTGGAGTTGCACCCCTGGCCATGGCTTAGAACCCCGCACGCAGGATCAATTAGAAGCTTTTCCGCTTGGAGGGCGAAACTTAGTTCTCGATGAGTTTGTTTTGCCCAACCACTGTTGAGCCTGCTTGAACATCCTTGCTCACAACAGCGTTAGCGCCAATTTTCGAATCATCCCCGATGTGGACTGCTCCGATTAGTTTAGCTCCAGCACCAATTACTACTCGGCTACCAACTGTTGGATGACGCTTCTCGTTTCTCATCGAAGTTCCACCCAGGGTCACCCCGTGATAGATCAAAACGTCGTCGCCGATTTCCGCAGTCTCACCGATGACAACTCCCATTCCGTGATCGATGACTACGGCTTTGCCAATTCTCGCTCCGGGGTGAATTTCTATTCCGGTGATCCATCGAGTGATGTTGGCAAGCATTCTGGAGAGAGTTCTGAGTCTTATTCGATAAATCGCATGCCACACCCTGTGCCACATCAAAGCATGAAAACCTGGGGAGGTTAGCACCAGCTCAAACGCCGATCGGGTGGCTGGGTCTCGCTCAAGGCCTGCTTTTATGTCATCGATAAGACTCAAAGGTTAGGACCGCCCTCTTGCCTGAGGTCTTCATACAAAACAGTTGAGAGATAACGCTCTCCGAAACTTGGGACGATTACAACAATTCGCTTGCCGTCCATCTCTGGTCGGTTAGCAACCTGGTAAGCCGCCCACAGAGCGGATCCAGAGCTGATTCCTGCCAAGATGCCCTCCTGATCAGAGGCCATTCGAGCGAAGCGAATTGATTCCTTGGTTGGGGCATCTAGGACTTCGTCATAGATTTCAGTGTCCAAAATCTCTGGCACGAAGTTTGCACCAATTCCCTGCAGTGGGTGACCTGAGGGGTCGCCACCGGTGAGGATTGGGCTGGCCTCAGGCTCGACTGCGAATACCTTTATGTCTGGGTTGTGCTTTTTCAAAGTTTGACCAGAGCCTGTGATTGTTCCACCAGTTCCGATACCCGCGACCAAAGCGTCAACGGTTCCATCGGTGTCTCGCCAAATCTCTTCACCGGTTGTGTTTCTGTGGATTTCGGGGTTTGCTTCATTGGCGAACTGACGAACCAAAACAGCACCTGACTCGCCACCGATTTCTTCTGCCCTTGCCACTGCTCCTCGCATGCCCTCGGCAGCTGGTGTTAGCACAAGCTCCGCCCCATAAGCCTTCAGAAGCGTCCTTCGCTCCATGCTCATCGAATCGGGCATTGTCAATACAACTCTGTAGCCACGAGCGGCACCCACCATGGCAAGAGCAATGCCCGTATTACCACTGGTTGCCTCTACGATTGTTCCTCCAGGAGGAAGGTCACCGCTTTTCTCAGCGGCGTCAACCATGGCAATTCCAATGCGGTCTTTCACGGTTGCGGATGGGTTATAAAACTCAAGCTTTGCAAAGACCTCTGCCTTTGAATCTCCCATGATTCGGTTCAGTCTTACCAGTGGAGTGTTGCCTACCACCTCGGTGATGTTGTCATAAATTTTCATTTATCTTCCTTGGCTCTTTCAAAACCCTAACAACCTAACTGCAGATGTTGGCGATTGCTTCCTTATTACCGATTCTGAACGAGTGATGTTTTCAGTGAGTCAATGGTTTTTTGATTCAAGCCACTTTCTATCAACATCGATTTCAGTCCACCGTGCTCTTTGTTGGCTAAAAACAAAAATCTCTGCATGGCTTCCCGGTCTGCTCTGAGCAAAGCCCCAGCCTGACTGATTGCCTCCTCATTGAACATGGGTTGCAGGTTCATAAGTCTGTTAAGAACCTTTGGCATATTGGTTTGGGTAATGCTGAAATCATCCAATATGTGCTGTTCATCGGTGTCTAGCGCACTTAATAACCCAGCTGCAAACACACCGGTTCTGTCTTTGCCTGCAGCGCAGTGGAAAACAACGGGTGCCGAAGTGTTGGCAATTGCCTCAATTCCCTGAACCACAAGTGGTGCAACCTGACCCATTAGGTAGAAATACCACTGTCCCAGATCATCGGCTGAAAATGAGTCGTCAAAGATTTTGTGCAATACCTGACCGGGCTCACCACTTGATTCAATCAACGGCAGGTTTAGATAACCCTCAACATGGTTGGCAATTGGGCCACGACCAGTGCTGGTTTCATTCAAATCTCGGAAATCGATAACTAACTCAATTCCTAGCGATGCAATTCGCTCTGCCTCTTCATCATCAATCGCGCTGACATCATCTGAGCGGTAGCTAATTCCGGAGTTGATGATTCCGTGACCTGTGATGATGCCACCTAGATCTCGAAAGTTTGCAAGTTTTCCGTGGGGGTGGAGTTTGTCGATTAGCACAAGACACAGATTACAGCCTGCGGATTGACAAGTGGTTGCCTGGGATAATTGGGTCACCGATGAAAAAATCTTTTTTGCTCGCCCTGCCACTTTTGTTAGCAGGTTGTTCAGTAAATCCTGCTCAGGTGGCAGCCGATGCAGCTTTTTGCGCATCCGCCGAAAGTGTTCTGAACACGGTTCAGAACAGCTATCAGCAAAATGTTGTTGACAGTGAGTTTTTGGCCTCAGCCACTGAGTTTTTATCTGACATCACGGCACCTCTGAGTGATGCACTCGGAGATGACATCAAATCTTTGTCCGAGCAGCTTTCTTCCTCGCAACCGGTTAGTGAAACTGAGGATGCGGTTGATGGACTCATCGAGGACATAAAACTCCGATGCTCGGAGGTCGGAGTCGAGTTTTAGGCATTGGCGATAGGCTTATGGCCATGGAACAACCCTCACTACACCCCGATAGAAACCTGGCCATGGAATTGGTCAGAGCAACCGAGGCGGCAGCAATCCGCTCATATCCATTCATTGGCAGGGGTGATAAAAACGCAGCTGATGGCGCAGCGGTTGATGCTATGCGCGCATTTCTAACAACCGTTAGTTTCCAGGGAAAAGTGGTTATTGGTGAGGGTGAGAAAGACGATGCCCCAATGTTGTTCAATGGCGAGATTGTCGGATCGGGTGAGGGGCCAGAAACTGACATAGCGGTCGATCCAATTGATGGAACTTCGTTGACTGCAGCTGGTCGTATGAACGCCATTAGCGTTATTGCGGTGAGTGACCGCGGCAGCATGCTGGATGCATCTGCCGTTTACAAAATGAACAAGCTGGTCACCGGTCCCGCAGGTGTTGGTGTTGTTGACATTAGAAACTCACTGAGTGAGAACATTCGCGAGTATGCGAAGGCTTCAGGAAAAGACACCGAAGAGGTTTTGATTGCGATTTTGGATCGCGATTACAACGAACACCTAATCGAAGAGATTCGCTCAGCGGGTGCCCGAACCAGGCTTCTGAGAGACGGTGACGTTGCAGGTGGCATTCAAGCAGCCAGGGAGTCATCCAGGGTTGACATGTGTGTGGGAATTGGTGGCTCTCCAGAG
>Ga0209923_1000098_pt1 | contig 21047 bp, 19 predicted proteins | sample SalPon1_A_H2O_MG_FD_185696 | JGI IMG/M metagenome (GOLD analysis project Ga0209923, IMG submission 185696) | Salt pond water microbial communities from South San Francisco under conditions of wetland restoration - Salt Pond MetaG R1_A_H2O_MG... | ecosystem: Environmental > Aquatic > Non-marine... | reverse complement strand
CATCGCGGCGGTCATCGCCGCTGCCGACGACCAGACCCCGGTGATGGCGGTCACCGCTGTCGATGACCCGATCGCTTACGGGGTCGTCACCGTGGAGGATGGTTGGGTCACCGCCATCGAGGAGAAGCCGACGCAGACGACGAGCGGGCTGATCAATGCGGGCATCTACGGCTTCGACCCGTCGATCTTCGGGGTGATCGAGGGGCTCAGTCCTGATGTGGCCGGTGAGTTGTCGCTCGTCGCGGCGATCGAGCGATGCGTGGCGGATGCGGGTGTCGCAGCGGTTGCCACAAGCGGACGGTGGGTCGATGTCACCGCACCAGGGGATCTGCTCACGGTGGGGGCGACGCTCCATCGTGAACCCGCGATCGACGAGACCGCATCGGTCGATGCGACGGCGGTAGTTGGCCCCGGTGTCACGCTGGCCGCAGATGTCAGGGTGGGGCCGCAGGCGGTGCTGACCGGCGATGTGGATGTGGGTGCGAACGTCACGATCGGCCCACAAGTGAGCATCGAGGACAGCGTAATCATGCCCGACACCCATATCGAACCAGCAGCGACCGTCGCGACGAGTGTGATTGGCCAGAACGTCCGTATCGGCCCCGCAACGGTCGCTGTGGGCCAGAGGGAGCCCGCAGCGGAGGGTGCCCCGCCGGTGGTCGTCATCGGGGATCACAGCAGAATCGGACCGGCGGCCCTGCTGGAGGCACCGGCGGCTGTCGGCGTCGACTGTGAGGTCGCCGCTGGTGCACACCTCCGGGACCGCATTGGCGATGCGACGCAGGTGGTGAGCCGCTGAGATGTGTGGTATCATCGGATACGTGGGCGCCGACACCGCGCTGCCGGTGCTCACCAGCGGCCTCGACCGTCTGTCGTATCGGGGGTACGACTCAGCGGGGATCGCCCTGCTGGATGACGGGGGTCTGCAATCCTACCGTGCACCGGGCAAGCTCGATGCGCTGCGTGCGGTCCTCCCAGACACAGCAGCGGCGACGATCGGGATGGGCCACACCCGCTGGTCCACGCATGGGCCGCCGACTGCGGAGAACGCCCACCCCCAACTCGACTGCAGCGGTGAGATCGCGGTGGTGCACAACGGCGTGATCAGCAACGCGGCAGCACTGCGTGGAGAGCTTGAGGGACACACCCTGACCAGTGAAACCGACACGGAGCTGATCGCGCATCTGCTGGAGGAAGCCCAGTCAGCGGGCGGCACACCCGCCGACCAGATCAGGACGGTCACCGACCAGCTCGAGGGGAGCTATGCGCTCGTCATCGCGTTCGCGGACGATGGCCACCTGTATGCCGTCAGACAGCAGAGTCCTCTCGTCATCGGGGACGGTGACCGGGGTCGCTACATCGCGAGTGATGTGCCTGCGTTCATCGAGCACACCGATGCGGTCCGGTATTTGGAGGATGGGGATATCGCGGTGGTGGGGGCCGAGACGGTGAGGATCCTGAACGACGAGGGGGAGGTCTCTCGGCCTCTGACGCGGGTGGAATGGGACGCCGAGGTTGCCGAGAAGGGGGGCTTCGCGCACTACATGCTCAAGGAGATCGTCGAGCAGCCGGATGCGATGCGACAGTCTCTCAGTGGCCGGACCGACCCGACGACGGGGACCGTCCGCTTCGAGACGAACCTGGGCCCACTCGCCCGGGTCCAGAACGTGGTGCTGGTCGGCTGTGGGACCTCACACTACGCCGCAGCGTACGCCGCGGGTGTGTATGAGGCCAACGGCATCGCAGCGGAGGCAGTCATCGCCAGCGAGTTCCGCGAGCGACCACACTGGGACCCCGCGGTGACACTCATCATCGCGGTCACACAAAGCGGCGAGACCGCCGATACTCTGACCGCGATGCGTGCCGCTGCGGGGCAGGGCTACGCAACGATGGCAGTCACGAACACTGTGGGCAGCTCCATCACCCGCCTGGCTGAGCACGCGGTGTTCATTCGGGCGGGCCCTGAAATCGGTGTGGCAGCGACGAAGACGTTCTCCACGCAGGTCGCGACGCTGCTTGTGCTCGGCGTCGCGTTGGGTGAGGCCCGCGGGAGTCTGAGCCGGACGGTCCGGCGCCGCCAGCTGGAGGCGATCGATGGGCTACCGGGCCAGCTCCAGGCGATGCTGGATGCCCGTGGGGTGATCGATGAGATCGCCGCGATGGCGGCGACCGCCTCGAATCATGTGTTCATCGGGAGGGCACTCGGGCTGCCAGTCGCCCGGGAGGGTGCGCTGAAACTCAAGGAGATCAGCTACGACCACGCGGAGGCCTTCCCGGCAGGCGAGCTCAAGCATGGTCCACTCGCACTGGTGACCGACGAGACCGTGGTGTACGCCATCTTGACCCCCGGAGCGGACCCGGAGCGCACGGTCACGAACGTCAAAGAGGTGCAGGCACGCGGTGCGACGGTGGTCGCACTTGGCCCGCCTGACCGCTGGCGATCGCTCACCGACTGGGGGGTCCCCGTCGAGGGGTCTGCGACCACAGCACCGCTGCTGTCGACGCTGGCACTCCAGCTGATCGCCTATGAGATCGCCGCGGCTGCAGGGCGTGACATCGACCAGCCACGCAACTTGGCTAAGAGCGTGACGGTCGAATGATGCGGTCGCAGGGGCCCCACAGATGACCGATGATGAGCCGATGAGCTATGCTGCTGCGGGGGTCGACATCGGCGCGTCGGAGGATGCGACCGCTGCCCTGGTGAGCGCAGTCACGTCGGACATCGGGGGGTATGCAGGGACCGTTCCGATCGGTGACCGCGTGCTCGGCCTGGTGACCGATGGGGTCGGTACGAAGCTGCTCGTCGCGCAGGCGATGGACCGCTACGACACCATCGGGATCGACTGTGTGGCGATGAACGTGAATGACCTCGTTGCAGCGGGGTTGCGGCCAGTGGCCTTCGTCGACTACCTGGCGGTCGAGACACCAGATCCGGCGGTGGCTGCGGCGATCGGCCGGGGGCTCGAGCAGGGGGTCACCACAGCAGGTATCCCGCTTATCGGCGGCGAGACCGCCGTGATGCCGGAGGTAATCGCTGACCTCGACATCGCAGGGACTGCCGCCGGTGTGGCACCGCCCGATGCGCTGTTCGATGCCGGCGCAGCGCCGGGGGACGTCCTCGTGGGGTTCCCGGCGACAGGGGTGCATGCCAACGGCCTCACCCTGGCCCGAAAGGCGCTGGCACGGCGGTACGCGCTCACGGATCCCGCCCCCTATGACCAGTCGGTGTCGATCGGAGAGGAGCTGCTGCGGCCGACGGCCATCTACACAGGGTTGTATGAAGCCCTGCAGGCGGTCGACGTGCATGCAGCAGCACACATCACCGGCGGTGGCTGGCGCAACCTCTTTCGGATGGGCGCAGATGGCTTCCGCATCACACAGCGGCCATCTCCCCCGGCGATCTTCGAGATCATACAGCGTGCGGGGGCGATCACCGACGCGGAGATGTTCCGCACGTTCAATATGGGCGTGGGGTTCGTCGTGGCGGTCCCGCCAGCGGCTGCGACACAGCTGACCACGGCGACCGATGGCCAAGAGTTGGGCACCGTCGAGGCGGACGGTGGCGTGATGATCCAGGATATCGGGATCGCCCTCTCCTCATAGTCTGGCGGCGAGATCGGCGTCGGTGATGATCCCCACGAGCCGGCCTGCACTGACGACGAGCACCGCGGTGTGATGATCTAGGCTCGCTTCGAGATCGACCAGCGGCGTCTGCGGTTCCGTCGTTGAGATCGCCTCCTGCATGATCGCTGCGACGTCCAGATCCGCCAGGTGCGTAGGGTCGGCAACCTGACGGATGTCGCTGTTCGCGATGATGCCGACCGGACGATCACCATCGACCACCGGCACCTGCGAGAACCCCGCATCGATCATGCGATCGCGGGCGGTGCGGACCGCATCATCCGGTGCGACGGCGACGACATCGGTCGTCATCACATCGGCTGCGCGGACGATCTCCCCTTCGGCAGCATCGAGTGCAGCGACGATACGCCGGAGTGTCGACAGCCGCGGGTCGACATCACCGCCCTCGATACGGGCGATAAGCGGCTGCGAGACCTCCGCGGCGGCCGCCAGCGCACTCTGGGTCAACCCGGCTGCCGTGCGGCGCTCCCGGAGCTCCGCGGGTGTGGGCAGGTCCATCAGGTCGGTGATAACCCAGAGTTATATTAAACCGTATCGCTCTCCTCGACCGCCTCGACGGCGAGCACCCCAAGCGGCACCTGCCGCAGTGCCCCGCCGATCTCCTTCTTAGCGATGCGTGTGGCATGGTCGGCGCTTTCGGCGTTGAAGATATCCAGCTCCAAGATGAGCCCAACGAGGGCGGTCTCTGCGGTGACAAACGCCGCCTCGAAGGCCTCACCGCATGCCGGACAGCTGGTCGCCCCCACGGAGACGTCCACGTAGGATTTGCCCGCACTGTTGAGCCGCTTGCCCGCCTCGCTGACGGCGACACCGATCGCATCATCGACAGCCGAGACATCTCGCACCAGCCACGCCGCCTCGAGCGCGACCGCATAGTCGGTCATGAAGACTGATACAGCGGCATGTGACACGTAGCTTCTGGTCTGGATGGGTGGAAGGGTGTCACTTATACGGCACAATCGCCTCGTCCCCTTATGCTGCCACCGACGCGTGATGCGATGAGCACGCCCGCAGACCCGATGTTCCCTGATCATCAGCCGATCTTCGCCCCCGAACTCGGCGGCCAGCCCGTGGCTCGCGACCAGGGGGTCGGAGAGGGGGAGGTCAAGACCGGGACGACCACCGTAGGCCTGACCACTGACGACGGGGTGGTCCTCGCCACCGACATGCGAGCGAGTCTGGGCTACATGGTCTCATCGAAGACGGTCCAGAAGGTCGAGGAGATCCACCCGACAGGGGCGCTCACGATTGCAGGATCGGTCTCGGCGGCGCAGTCGCTGATCAGTTCGATCCGGGCGGAGGTACGGCTGTACGAGTCACGCCGTGGCGAGGACATGAGCATGCAGGCGCTGTCAACGTTGCTTGGCAACTTCCTGCGTTCCGGAGCGTTCCTCATCGTTCAGCCGATCCTGGGTGGGGTCGATGACGAGGGTGCGCACGTGTACTCAATCGATCCGCTGGGGTCGATCCTCGAGGAGGAGTACACCGTCAGCGGCTCCGGAAGCCAGTACGCCCTCGGTGTGCTCGAGCAGGAGTACGAGGCGTCGATGAGCATCGATGAGGCGACCACCGCGGCGGCAAAGTCCATCCAGTCCGCCGTCGAGCGGGATCTTGCCTCCGGCAACGGCATCAACCTCTGCATCGTGACCGCCGAAGGCGTGGAGATCACCCAGCACACCGAGATCGACGAGCTACTCTGACGGCGGCGTGACCAGGTGGTTCACACTTCCGTTGGCACCGAGTGCAGCGGGGTGGGCCACCGCCCGGTGGACGTAGTCTGTCGCCGAGGCAACCGCGTCGACGAGTGAGTCGCCCGCAGCGAGCCCCGCAGCCGTCGCACTGGCAAGTGTGCAACCGGAGCCATGTGTCATCGCCCCCTCAACCCGTGGGTGGGTGAACCGGTGTTCACCCTCTGGGGTGACCAACACATCGAGAACCGTCTCGCCGGTGACATCCACGTGTCCGCCCTTGAACAGCACCGCCTCTGCGCCCCACGCTCGGTATCGCTCCGCTGCTCGGGCCCGCTCAGCGGGCCCGGTCGGTGCGATCCCGGTCAGCGCTCGCGTCTCCTCGGCGTTCGGTGTCACCAGAGTCGCTGTGCCGATCAGCTCCTGATATGCCTCGACAGCGTCATCCGCCAGCAGCTGATCCCCGCTGGTGGCGATCATCACGGGATCGACCACCACAGGGCAGCTGGCCACATCGAGCACCTCCGCCGCCCACAGGACGACCTCACGCGTCGCGAGCATGCCGGTCTTGATCGCCGCGACCGGGAGGTCCTCGAGCACAGCAGCGTACTGCTGCTTGATAATCGGTAGCGGCAGGATCTCGGTCCCCGACACCCCCGTGGTGTTCTGCGCGGTCACGCCGACGATGACGCTCCCACCGTAGACACCGAATGCACTCATCGCCTTGAGGTCGGCTTGGATGCCCGCCCCGCCGCTGGGGTCGCTCGACGCGATTGTGAGCGAGTACGGGGGTCTCCGCGGTGTGGCGGGTCTCATACCCCCTCCGTGATGCGGTCATCCAGCGATCCGATGGACGTCTCCCGCATCCCCGCCACGGCGTCGATAAACCGCATTTTGAATGATGCTGGTCCCGCGACGGGCCCGTAGCGGCCACTCATCGCCATCTCCGCCGCTCGTCCGAAGGCGACCGTCCCCGCGACAGCTGCCTCCATCGGCCCGGATGCCGACGCCGCGACGGCCGCGAGCGTGCCCCCGAGCATGCAGCCGGTGCCCACGACGGCCCCCAGCATCGGATCACCACCGGCGATGGTGACCACCCGCTCTGCGGATGCGACCACATCGGTCTCACCCGATGCGACCACAACGGTGTCCGTCGCCGCCGCATACGCTTGCGCCGTCTCCGCGATCGCCGTATAGGTACCGACAGCCTCGACGCCCCGGACCTCCGCATCGGCGCCGGCGAGTGCACTGATCTCCGCATGGTTTCCCTTGATGATCGTCGGGGTCGCAGTCTCAATGATGGCCGCGGCCACCGCGTCGCGAGTGGGGGTCGCACCGACGCCCACCGGGTCGAACACGGACGGGATACCATGCGCTGCGGCGGCCTCCGCAGCGGCACAGAGCGCCGCCTCGCCGTCCGCATCGACCGTTCCCATGTTCAGATGGACCGCCTCCGCAGCAGCGACCATCGCATCAATCTCCCGGACATCATCCGCCATCACCGGGAGCGCGCCCCACTGCCTGATCACCTCGGCCACGTCTGCGATCGTCACCGCGTTCGTCACTGACTCCACAAGTGGCGCCTGATCGACGACCCGCTGCAACAGTGCATCTACCGCAGTCGTGGTGGTCATCGTGCCTCCGCGACAGCCGCCTGCAGCCGTCGTGTCGCCGCCTGTGGGTCCGGGTCGGCCATGATCGCAGAGACGACAGCCACCCCTGCCGCACCGGCTTCGATCACCGCACCCGCGCGGTTCGGCGTGATCCCCCCGATGCCGACGACCGGGATATCCACCTGGGCGGCGATCGCGGCGATCCGGTCCGGGCCCACCGCCTGCTGTGCATCACGAACGGCCTTGGTTCCGGTCTCATACACCGCACCCACCCCGACATAGTCCGCACCGTCAGCGGCCGCTGCGGCCGCCGCATCCGCCCCGTCGACGGACCTCCCGATGAGCGCATCGGGTCCAAGCAGCTCTCTCGCGACCGTGATGGGGACGTCATCTGCACCAAGATGCACACCATCGGCACCCAACGCCAGAGCCAGGTCGATGCGGTCGTTCACGATCATCGGCACCCCCCCTGCGGAGCAGATCGCGCGCACCTCGCGGCCGATCCTGTACCGCTCGCGGGCGGTGTGTTCCTTCTCCCGCAGCTGGACAAGGTCGACCCCCGCGGTGACCGCGGCCTCGACGACCTCAGGTGTCCCACCCCTCGCCGCGAGGGCATCCTCGGTCACGAGGTACGTTGACAGACTGGTATCCATGGTGAATACCACCCGGTGGTCATGCCTAACTGCTACGGTCTGCTCAGATAATCCCCATCGCGCCGAGCCGGTCGGGCAGGTACGTGTCGGTCACGAAGTCCAACCCGCGTGATGCCAGTGCCTGCTGTTCGGCCTTCTGTTCGATCTCCAGCTGCAGTTCGATCTGCTCGGTCCAGTACGACGAACGGAACCGCGGGTCCTCGAGCTCCGACTCGAGCGCGTTGACATCGGAGTCGCTCAGCGGGTCCGTCGGCAGGTCGTACTCGACGATGTCTGTGGGCTGGATCCCCACGAACCGCGCCTCGGGTGTTGCGAGGTACTCCGACAGGTGGGCGGACTTGATCGACCCGTAGGCCACGGAGCCGTAGATGCGATACGACCAGGGGTCACCATCGGTGAAGACCACCACCGGGACCTCCAGCTCATCGTGGAACCGCTTGATGATCCGTCGCGTCGCGCGTGCAGGCTGCCCCTTCAGATGGACGATCATCGCATCGTGAGCCTCATCGAACCCGTTCTCGATCAGTCGATCCCGCATCCCGCCGGTCTCGACACACAGCACGAACCCGATGTCATCCTCGAGGAACTCGATGGTGTCGGGGTTGTTGGGGATCTGGTATCCCCCCTCGCCCACATCCTCCTGGCAGTGGATCTCGCGCTCGCCGCGCCGTGTCTGCTCGCGCAGTCGCAGCGGCCCCATCAGGGTCGCACCTGATTCTTCCGGCCGCATGTGGAGGTCCTCCCGGGTGATCGCTGCGACGATCTCGAGGTCCTCGATCAGCTGGTTCGACTCATCCTGGTCGTTGAACTGGGCGTCATCGTTGTCCCAAGACTCCGACAGGTAGTATAGCTCCCGCAGCGTGGACGAGCGGTCCTCATCGAGCTGGTCGATGAGGAACTCGATCGCGTACGTCGTCTTCAGCAGCTTCTGTGCCCCGCTGACGGTGTTCGCACTCCGCGCCGACCGCCGCTCTCCGTAGACCCAGACCTGCGTCTCCTCGTCGAAGACGATGTTCGCCTTCGTGCGGGTGGGGATCTGCATCTCGGGGATGTCACCACCCGCGAACTGCTCGTAGAACTGTTCTGCGAGCCCGATCAGGCGCTGTTGTGCCTCCGTGCGATCACGCATCGGCGCGCTCCTCCATCCAGGTCACCAGCTCAGGATCGATCCCATCGACGGTCCCCTCGATGCTGTCTGCATCCCCCGCGGTGTACTCGAGTGTGATCGCCTCACCGGCTGGGACCGTGGGCTGCCATCTGATGTACCACTCGTCATCCATCTCGACGACCTCTGCGCTCGAATCCTCCATCTCGACGCGCCCATCGATGATCTCCGTCACGAGCGGGTCGACCTGCCGATCCGTGAAGTTCCGGACCGTCAGCGTCACCCCTTGTCCATCGCGACGTCTGTCGATCCGCACGTTGTTCATGATCCGCGCGAGGGCACCCTCGATCCCCGGGGGCTCTCGGTCAGTCATCCGTGCCAGCTTCATCGCCATCGCCGGGAGGATCCTACCGAGGACATCCTGCTTGCGCCGCCGCTTCCGCATCGACTTGCGCCGGTTGATGAAGCGTTTCAGCTCCCGTGCGGCCTCGCGAACCGCAAGTTCGACCTCGTCTTCGATCTCCGGGATGTTCGCGAGCGCATCCTTCGACTCACTCGTGAACGGCACGTTCGTCGACGCCACGTGCACCATCACCACCGCAGGGCCGCCGGGGATGCCCCGCCCACCCGGCTGGTCCAAGCCGTAGTTGCGCCAGCCGATATCGCGGATACTGTCGGTGATCGCACACGCCCCCTGCTGGTACACCAGCGGCACGCGGTTCGCGAACCGCAGCAGGTCGACCGACCCCTCCTCTCGCAGCTCGCCGCCGTAGGCGATGCCGGCCTCGACGATGAATGGGTCACCACCGGCGACACCCGCATCGCGGCTCGCCGCCGCGTAGAATTCCGCCTCGAACTCCTTGCGCAGTCCGGCCTCGACGAGGTCGGCACCGATCGGGGACAGACAGTCTGTCGGTGGGGCAAGGACGTCCACCGATCGCATCCCCAGCAGCAGGGCCGATGCCAGGTCGCGGTTGGCCGCGACGGCCCTTACCGCCGGCGGCTCATCGGTCACCGGGACCATCGCCGCCCACAGGGCCTCCGTGATGTTCTCGCACGCCGTCGCACCGACGGTCTCCTGCTCCTCGCCCTGCATCGACGCGGCACGCTCGACGGCGTCCGCGACCTGCTCATGCCGGAGTCGATATGCGGGCTGGGCCTCCCGGAACCGGTGCACGATGCGGTCGGTCAGCGCCTCGACGGTCGCATCATCTTTCTGCGCAGCCGTCGCCGTATCGATGATGCGGTAGACAGTCGCCGACAGCTGCTGCACATAGCGCTCCCACACCGCCGCATGGACGTGCTCGCGTACCGTCGCACCGAGGCGGACCTCCGCATCCTCCAGATCATCGGCGACCTCGTCGATGATCCCGCGAAGCTGCTGGTGGGCCGTCGCCTCGCGTGCGATGAGCACTGTCGCGACCTGCTCTGCGAACCGCTCTGTCGTTGCCGCGGGCTTGTTGGCGACTGCATCGGCGACCGTCGCCTCCAGCGAGCCCGTGTCGACTCCCACACGCAGGGCCAGCTCCCGCCCTAATGCGATGTCTCGGAACGCATCGATGACCCGCGAAGCGGTCTTCGCGCCCACCCGGGTGAACTCTCCTTTCAGAAACCCCGAGATTGAGTACGAATCCGATGCCTCGAGCATCTTGATCAGTGTGCCCAGCTCGACCCCATGCGGATGCGGACGGATCGCCCGCGTGGGTGCCGGGAGGTCAGCACCCGCCACGCGATCGAAGCGCATCGGCGCATCAAGCCCCGGCTCATCCAGCACGATCCGTGCATGGGGGTTGACCACCGCGGTGTGCTTGATGTAATCATGCAACTGCTGTCGGGCGCGCATGTTCGCCTCGAACTCTAGGGCGATTCGCGTCCCGTGTGTCGATGACAGGGCCACCGTCCCCGGATCGCGCGTCTCTGCTGTCTGGATGTCGGGCTCGTTCGTGTCCGTGTCTATGATGAGCTCGAAGTACTCCGCATCCGTCGCCCCCTCCGTGCGGGAGGTGATCTCGACGGGCTTACCCGAGGTCAGCTGTGCGTACAGCACCGCCGCGGAGATGCCGATGCCCTGCTGGCCGCGCGACTGCATGCGTGCGTGGAACCGTGATCCGTACAGCAGCTTGCCGAACACCTTTGGGATCTGCTCACGGGTGATGCCAGGTCCATTGTCCTCGATCACCAGCCGGTAGTACGCACCTGCCTCATCGATTTGCACGGAGATGTCGGGCCTGATCCCGGCCTCCTCTGTCGCATCGAGTGCGTTGTCGACGGCCTCTTTCACGGCGGTGACCAGTCCGCGAGCGCCCGAGTCGAACCCCAACATATGCTTGTTCTTCTCGAAGAACTCCGCGATCGAAATCGATCGCTGGTTGGCCGCCAGCTCCTCGGCGATGTTGGGGGTGTCATCATCGAGGGCTGCCTGGTACGTCGTCATCACCGCCAGCTATCCGATGAGTCCGTATGAACCGTTCGGAGGCAGGGTGGAAGTGAAATCAGTCGCCGGCGTGCGGCACCTGACCGATCGGTGGTGGCACCCGTCGACGCCTACCGGGGGCGCTGGTACCAGTTGGCATCGCGCGCCCGCGCGCGTGCGAGGGTTTAAAGCACAAGCCGCCGTCTCTACCACTATCTTCCATGAGCGATGAACCAGCGTACGCTGCGGGACAAATCCAGGTGCTCGAGGGGCTCGAGGCCGTCCGCACCCGACCGGCGATGTACATCGGCTCGACCGACCAGCGTGGGTTGCACCATCTCGTCTACGAGGTGGTGGACAATGCAATCGATGAGGCGCTAGCGGGCTACTGTGATGCGATCGAGGTGGAGCTGTTCGACGACGGGTCCGTAGCGGTCACCGACAACGGCCGGGGCATCCCGGTCGATCCACACCCCGAATACGACCGCCCCGCCGTCGAGGTCATCATGACGATCCTACACGCAGGTGGCAAGTTCGACTCGAAATCCTACCAGGTCTCGGGGGGACTCCACGGGGTCGGGGTCTCCGTCGTGAACGCCCTCTCCGCTCGGCTTGAGGTGAGCATCCGTCGCGATGATGCGGTGTGGGAGCACAGCTTTGAACGGGGAGAACCCACCCCTGGGGCCTTCGAGCGTGTCCGTGAGCTCGCGCCCGAGGAGGAGACCGGTTCGACCGTGCGGTTCTGGCCGGATCCAACGGTCTTCGAGACCACGACGGTCACCTTCGAGACGCTGGAGGGGCGCCTCCGTGAGCTGGCCTTCCTCAATGCCGGTGTCACCATCACCCTCCGCGACCATCGCGACGGCGCGTCGTCCACGTTCTACTATGAGGGTGGCCTGCGCGCGTTTGTCGGGTATCTCAATGAGTCCAAACGACCGATGCATGATGAGGTCATCACCTACAGCGACACGACCGACGGGATCGAGGTCGCGGTTGCGTTGCAGGCGACCACTGATATCCAGGGGTCAATCCATGCGTTCGCCAACAATATCAACACACGCGAGGGGGGCACACATCTTACTGGGTTCAAAACAGCGCTCACGCGGGTCGTCAACGATTATGCGAAGCGACATGAGCTGCTGGAGGAGGTAGATGCGCTGACGGGTGATGATGTGCGTGAGGGTATGACCGCGGTCATCTCTGTGAAGCATCCAGACCCGCAGTTCGAGGGACAGACAAAGACGAAGCTGGGGAACTCCGAGGTTCGCGGTATCACCGAGTCGATCACGCACGCGCAGCTGCAGACGTACTTCGAAGAGCATCCAGAGACGGCCGCAGCGATCGTCGAGAAGGCGTATGAGGCTGCGAAGGCGCGCCGGGCGGCGAAGCAGGCCGAGGAGCTCACCCGCCGGAAATCGGCGCTGTCGTCGACCTCGTTGCCGGGTAAGCTGGCGGACTGTCAGAGTCGGGACCCTGCGGAGTCGGAGCTGTTCATCGTCGAGGGTGACAGTGCGGGCGGTAGTGGGAAGCAGGGCCGCGATCGACACTTCCAGGCGATCCTCCCGCTGCGGGGTAAGATCCTCAATGTGGAGAAGCACCGACTCAACCGCATCCTGGAGAACGAGGAGATCCGTGCGCTGATCACGGCCATCGGAGCCGGGATCGGCGACGAGTTCGACATCGCGGAGGCACGCTATCACCGGTTGATCCTCATGACCGATGCGGACGTCGATGGGGCGCACATCCGGACGCTGCTGTTGACCCTGCTGTACCGCCACATGAAGCCGCTGATCGAGGCGGGCTATGTGTATGCAGCCCAGCCGCCGCTGTACCGCATCCGTCACCGCGGCGAGACGTATGATGCGATGGACGCCGCGGAACGGGACCGGATCATCGCCGAGGAGTGCGATGGCAACCCCACCCAAGTCCAGCGGTTCAAAGGGTTAGGTGAGATGAACCCCGACCAGCTGTGGGAGTCGACGATGAACCCGGAGAACCGCATCCTCAAACGGATTACCATCGAGGATGCCGCCGCGGCAGACCGCATGTTCTCCGTGTTGATGGGTGATGCGGTGGAACCGCGCAAGGAGTTCATCAAGACACACGCCACGGAGGCCGAGTGGGTGGACATATGAGCGCTGAGACCCCGGACGATCCTCCACGCGCGGCTGGCGTCGAAACAGCGCGGATCGAACAGGAGATGGAGCAGTCGTACATCGATTATGCGATGTCCGTCATCGCGGGCCGCGCGTTGCCTGACGTCCGGGATGGACTCAAGCCGGTCCACCGGCGCATCCTGTATGCGATGCATGAGGCAGGTGTCACCGCCCGCGCCTCGCACCGCAAGTCATCATCGATCGTCGGGGAGACAATGGGGGACTACCACCCGCATGGGGACTCCGCCATCTATGATGCACTCGCCCGTATGGCGCAGGATTTCTCGATGCGCGAACCCCTGATCGACGGGCAAGGGAACTTCGGGTCGATCGATGGTGACCCACCTGCGGCGATGCGGTACACCGAAGCGCGGATGGCGTCGATCGCCGAGGAACTGCTCGCGGACCTCGAGATGGACACGGTGGAGTTCGTCCCGAACTACGATGACCGCGAGACGGAGCCTGCGGTGCTCCCGGCAGCGTATCCGAACCTGCTGGTCAACGGCTCGTCCGGTATCGCGGTGGGGATGTCCACCAACATCCCACCTCACAACCTGGGGGAGGTGATCGACGCGACTGTGGCATGCATCGATGACCCCACGGTCACGATCGATGGCCTGATGGAGCACATCTCGGGCCCGGACTTCCCCACCGGCGCGACGATCGTCGGTCGCAACCCGATCTACAAGGCGTACACCACGGGGCGTGGTCGCCTGCGGGTTCGCGCGGAGTACGAGGTGACCGAGACGGCGATCATCATCTCCGCACTGCCGTATCAGATGAACAAGGCGCGCATGATTCGCAAGCTCGCTGATGACGTGAATGCGGGCGTGATCGAAGGGATTCGTGACCTCCGTGATGAGTCCGACCGGGACGGCATCCGGGTCGTGATCGAGCTCAAGCAGGGGGTGAATCCTGATCTGGTCGAGAATCAGCTGTTGCAGCATCATCTGGAGGTCACCTTCGGGGTGATCAACCTGGCGCTCGTCGACGGTCGCCCGCAGGTGCTCGATCTAAAGCAGACCCTGATGTCGTACCTGGATCACCGCCGCGAGGTGGTCCGTCGGCGCTCGGCGTTCGAGCTTGATGAGAAGGAAGCGCGCGCTCACATCCTGGAGGGCCGCCTGAAGGCGCTGGAGATGATCGATGCGGTGGTCGCGACGATCCGCAACTCGACAGACCGTGCCGAGGCGCAGTCGGCCCTCCGTGGGGAGATCAGCATCGAGATCGATGCTGAGCCCGCACCCGTCTTCGACTTCACCGAGGAGCAGGCGGCGCACATTGTCGCGATGCAGCTGGGGTCGCTGACGGCCATGGAGGCCGCAGATATCGAGGATGAGTACGAGCGCATCCGAGCGCGGATCGACCGGTTGGAGACGATCCTTGGCGACCCCGCTGAGCTCGACGGTGTGGTGCGCGGCGAGTTGCTGGAGCTGCGTGCCGCGTACGCCACTGAGCGCCGTACGACCATCATCGAGGATGACGGTGTCGTCACCCACGAGGACCTGATCGCCGAGGAGGACGTCGTCGTGGTCGTCACCGAGGGTGATTATCTCAAGCGCATGCCACTGTCGACGTTCTCCGCCCAGCGGCGGGGCGGCAAGGGGATCATCGGTACGGGGCTCAAGGACGACGACCATGTCGCATCCGTGTATATCGCCTCGACGCACGACTACCTCCTGTACTTCACCTCCCATGGCAAGATCCACCAGCTGAAGACATACGAAGTCCCTGAGGCCTCCCGTACCGCCCGGGGCAACTCCGCGGTGAATCTGCTCGACCTGGAGGCAGATGAACAGATTACCGCAGTCGTCAACACCAGCGATCTGGACCCTGAGACTGAGCAGTACCTCACCATGGTCACCGCCGAGGGGTACATCAAGCGCACACATATCGACGCCTTCCAACATATCTACGGCCGGGGGATCATCGCGACGCGGCTCGCAGAGGGGGATGCCCTCGTCGACGTGGAGATTACTGATGGTGGATCGGATCTGGTCGTCGGGACCGCTGGTGGGATGGCGATCCGCTTCGCAGAGGCGGAGGTGCGGCCGATGGGTCGCACCGCGCGTGGGGTCCATGCGATCGAGCTCACAGATGGTGACCACGTCGTCGGCGTCACCCACACCCACGGCGAGGATGACACACAAATCTTGAGCGTGACCGAACAGGGCTACGGCAAGCGCACACCGATTGACGCTTACCGGGCGCAGTCACGGTATGGCAAGGGGCTCATCGATATCAAGACAGACGCTCGCAATGGTGCGGTCACCGCCATCTGCGCCGTCGAGGGCGGTGAGGACCTCGTTGTGATGACTAGGGCCGGCCAGCTCATGCGGACACGCGTCGATGAGATCTCATCCGTGGGACGCAACACAAAGGGGGTGGTGGTGATGCGGATGGACGCGGCAGACGAGGTGGCTGCGGTCGCGTTGGCACCAGGCGATCACTGATACGGCCGACAGACCCGACGGATGCCCTCGGCGAACCCGACCGTCGGCTCCCACCCCGTCGCGGCCGTGAGTTTCGAGGCATCAGCACACGTGTCGTGGACGTACACGGGCAGCGGGTTCTCCACGTACACCGGTTCGACCGAGCTGCCGAGGGTCTCGTTGATCATCGTGATCATCTCATTGAATGATGTGGCCACGCCAGTCCCCACGTTGAACACACCCGATAGTCCCGCCTCAGCTGTCAGCTCCAAGGCGGCGACGACATCATTCACATGCGTGAAATCCCGGGTCTGTGTCCCATCGCCGAAGACCTCCGGGCGGTCGCCCTCCGCGATCGCATCCGCGAACTGTGCAACGGTGTTGGCGTACTCCCCCTTGTGGGCCTCCGCTCCCCCATATCCCTGATACACACTGAAGAAGCGCATCCCCGCCAGTGCGAGGTCGTAGTGGGCGCCAAAGTACTCCGCATAGACCTCACGGGCCCGCTTCGAGGCCTCATATCCTGTGCGGACCGTCACCGGCATCGCCTCCGACGATGGCTCCGTCTGCGACCCATAGATCGATGACGTCGACGCATAGACGATCTGCCGGCACCCCGCCCGGCGAGCTTGCTCGACGACGTTCACGAACCCCTCCACGTTCACTCGTGTTGCCTCCTGTTTCGCCTCCTCAACCATCATGTACGAGGAATACGCCGCGAGGTGGAACACCACATCCACGTCCTCGACGGGCAGCTCTGGGTCCAACACGGACTGCTCACGGAACTCCACCGTCGTGTCGAGGTGCGTCGGAGTCCCGAGGTGGCCATCATCGACAGCGATGACGGTGTTCTCCGTCGCAAGATGGTTCGCCAGGTTCGACCCGATGAACCCCGCACCGCCGGTCACGAGCACACGTTGACCGTGCATGCGTCGACCACCGCATCCGCCGCATTAGCGGTGACGGAACGGCCCGCGATGGTCACCTCAGCCCCGCGCAGTGTGACCTGTTCCACCGGATTTATGTGGATATATGAGCTACTTTAATTAATGTCAACCATCGAATTGACCTCCAGCCAGAAGACGATCCTCTCTGCGCTGATCAACTTGTACGGGACCAGCGAGGAGGCGATCAAGGGCGAGGATATCGCTGCGGAGGTCGATCGCAACCCAGGGACGATCCGGAACCAGATGCAGTCGCTGAAGGCGCTGCAGCTCGTCGAGGGTGTGCCTGGGCCGAAGGGGGGCTACAAGCCCACTGCGAATGCGTACGAGGCACTGGATGTCGAGACGCTGGATGAACCGGCATCCGTGCCCATGTATCATGATGGTGAGTTGGTCGAGCACGCCAATGTGGAGGAGATCGACCTCTCATCTGTCCACCACCCCGAGCTGTGCCGGGCGGAGGTGCACATCCAGGGCTCTGTCCGGACGTTCCATGAGGGCGACCAGGTGACCGTCGGCCCCACACCGTTGTCACGGCTCGTGGTCTCGGGGGCGGTCGATGGGAAAGACGAGACCCAGAGCATCCTGATCCTCACCATCGAGGATATGCAGGCGCCCGTCGGGGACACCGCCCACTGACGCGGCCGCTCAGAGGCTGGACCACGCCCGCATCGCCCGTGCGTACGAGGCGACGTCTGCGATCCACCTAGCTGCGATCACCTTCTTGAGGTTGCGTGCGACCACCCCACCGAAGGTACCAGCAGGCAACTCGCCGACCACCGGCATCTCGATCGCGTGCGCGACCGCATCATCACCCACGGAGACGACCATCCCGTGGTCATTGAAGCGCCATGGTCGCAGCTCCTGCCCCCGAACCGCTCTGATGAGGTTCTCACCCGCGACCTCAGCCGCCTGCCAGGCAGCCTGCGCCGTCGGTGGCGCGGTCGCCCCCTCGCCCTGCTCGATGATCGCCGCATCACCCACCGCAAAGACATGTGGATCAGATGACTGGAAGGTCGCATCGACGGTGAACCGATGTGATCGCTCATCCTTCTCGACCGTGGCGGTCTCCGCCGCTGGTCGCCCCGTGATCCCACCGGTCCACACCAGCACATCATACGGGACTGCCTCCGCGGTATCGTCCGATCCGACGGTCACCTCCGCCTTCCCGACCGATGAAATGAACTCGCCCGTCATGATCGTCACCCCGCGCTCCTCCAATCGCCGACGCAGCGCGCCCTGGAAAGTGGGATCGCTGCCGGGGAAGACCTCATCGAGCCCCTCGATCAGGGTGATCGACACGGGTGCCGCATGCGCATCGCGGTACGCCGCGATCTCTCCGGCAGTCTGGATCCCACTCAGTCCTGCTCCCCCGATGACCACCTCGGCGGGTTCACGTGGGCTCGCCGCGGTCGCCGCCTCCACCATCGCCGTGTGGATCGACCGCGCATCGTCCAGTGACTTCAGTTCGAACGCATACTCCTCCAGCCCCTCGATTCCGTAGAAGGCCGTCCCCGTCCCGATCGCAACGAGGAGATAGTCATATTCCACCGCGCGGTCATCCGCGAGCTTGACCGACTGCTCGTCGGTGTCGATCCCCGTCACTGTCGAGTGGATGAAGTTCGTGTCCCCATGCGAGACCTCATCGATAGGAATCGCGATCTCTTCAGCGACCGCGGGGTCGCGGATCACTCGGTGGACCTCATGGAGGACGAGGTGGTGGTCGACATCGGCGATCCACGTGAGTTCGACGTCCTCAGGGGCATCCTGCTCGATCGCTTTCACAGCGCCCGTACCGGCATACCCCGCCCCGAGGACGACCACGCGTGTTGCCATACCAAGGCTCGGTGTGTCGGTCATAAAGCGGCTCCGGAATCGCCGACCTGGACCGACGCAGGTTTGAGCCGCTGCACCGATGAGATTGTGTGCAATCACTCGACTCTCGACAGACCCGAGCGGTGCTCGTCGGCATCGCAGCGGTGGTGGTGGTGCTGTCGATGCTCGTCGGATTCTTCATCGGACACAACGCGCAGGTGGTCACCGATCGGTTCACCATCATCGGTGGTGTGGTGACCGTCCCGATCACCCCACAGCACATGGCGGCGTACGGTGGCGTCATGTCGGCGGGTGTGCTCTCATTGCTGTACCTCCTGCTCAGTGTGGCCAGTACCGTCGATCCGCAGGCAAAGCGCTGAAACCGGTGGGTCGCCTACTGGAGGGTATGCCCACAGATCGCACCGGGTTCGACCCGTTCGACCCCCTGGGTCGGTCCGCGCGGCGTCATCGCCGCCGGGCGATGCTGGCGGTCGCGCCCTTCCTCGCGTTGGGGCTGTTGAACGTGGTGCTGCTCGTGGGCTGGGGCCTGGAGCCACTGTGGGCTTTCGCCATCCTCCCCCCCATCATCTTCTGCAGCGTTCTGGCGTACGTCGTTTTCGCGACGGACTTCTTGAACGACCGAGCCTAGCGCACATCGTACTTGTGGGTGGTCGTCTCTGGGTCGTACCCGAAGTCCTCGGGTGTCTCCTTCACCTCGATCGCATCATCGGCGACGGTATCGACCTGTTTGAACGCCCGCCGCGCCGATGGTGGCATCTTGAATCCATCCGTCGCGATCGTCATCGGTGCGGCTGCCTCCCGCTCCGCTTGGACCTCTGAGAACCGCTCCTGCAGCCCATGAGGCAGCGCTGTCTCCCCCAGAGGTTCGAAGCCGAAGGTACTGAAGTACGATGGTTGTGCGGTGAACGTGTAGACGCGGTCGTACCCCGCATCCCCCGCCTCAGCGATGAGCCGCTCGATGATGTGCGCGCCGACGCCATGGTCCCGCCACTCCTCCAGCGTGTAGACGAAGGCGAGCTCACAGTGATCCGCTGCTCCGTCCGCATGGACGCGGATACGACCGAACCCGACCTTCTCGCCGGTGTCCTCATCGAGTGCGATCACGTAGTCACGCGAGCGGAACGCGGGATCGTCGATCGCGGCGGCTTCGATCTGATCGAGCAACCAGACCTCGTCGCGATTCTTCGCATCCCGGACGTACATGCGATGACGATGACGTCAATTGGCAAGGACCTTCCGACCGGTCACGTGGAGAGCCTCACCCTGTCGCCTGCGGCCAGCGGGGCGATGATGTCGTCGATTAGCCGTCTACCGGCCGTGATGGGTCCCCGGACCCGGGTGGGCGGCCCTGCATGTTGGACCCGCTGCATCACCTCCGCATGGGTCCAGGTGCGTCTGCCGTCGGTGAGCACGGTCCATCCCTCCTCGACGGCCACGGGATGGATCGCGGGGTTCTCACTCCACATCGTGGCCTCCCAGTGGATGGCCGTCGGCGTCGAGGGGGCTGCCCCGTACACCGCGACACGGTCATACGGCGCCGGCGCCTCAAGTGGAGCCTGCAGCACCCCCACCGCCGCATCAGCCATCGCCTGCCCGATCGCCACGACCGCGCCCAGCTGAGCAGCACCCAAGATCGCCGGGACCGCCCGCAGGAGGTCCGTTGTATCGATGGCCACGCGGTCGCCCACATCCACACCCAGATACCGCAGTGCGTTGCCAGCACGGTAGGTGTCGGTGATCAGCGTGTGGTACGACACCGCCCGCTCGCGTGTCTGGACCGCCGGATCTGCGCTGCGGCGCTCGCGTGCACACAGCGCCGCGACCGTCCGGTCCCTCGGATCGGCCGGGGCGGTCACAGCGACCGACGCAGCTTCTCGAAGAGCCCCTCGGAGACGTCGATCTCCTCACCCCCGGCGGCCGCGAACGCCTCGAGCGCCTCGCGCTCCTCAGGACTCAGCGACTCCGGGGTCACCACCTGGATGTGTGCGATCAGATCGCCGTGGCCGCCACGACGCATCCGGGGCATCCCCGCCCCCCGGAGCCGCTTCCGCTCGCCTGACTGGGTGCCCGGGGGGACCTCGAGCGAGCGGGGCTCATCGAGCGTCTCCACATCGATGGTCGCCCCGAACACCGCCCGCGGGAACGAGATTGGGACCTGTCGATGGAGGTCGTCCCCATCCCGCTGGAAGACCGGATGTTCGGCCACCTCCACATCGATGAGGAGGTCACCTTGGGAGCCGCCGCTGCTGCCGGGGGCGCCCTCGCCTTGCATCCGCAGTGTCTGGCCCGACTCGATCCCGGCGGGGATCTCGACCGTCAGCCGTGCCTGCTCCCGGGAGACCCCTGAGCCATCACAGCGGTGGCAGATCTCACTGTATGTCTCTCCAGCCCCCTCACAGCGCCGGCACGTCTGAGTCTGCTGAATCCGTCCGAAGGGGGTGTTCTGCACGATCCGTTCCTGGCCTGACCCCTGACACTGTGGGCAGGTCCGCACCTGTGCATCCGCCGGGTAGCCGCGGCCATCACACTCCGGACAGCGCTCCGGGCGGGTGATCGAGATGCGCT
>Ga0209923_1000097_pt1 | contig 21112 bp, 21 predicted proteins | sample SalPon1_A_H2O_MG_FD_185696 | JGI IMG/M metagenome (GOLD analysis project Ga0209923, IMG submission 185696) | Salt pond water microbial communities from South San Francisco under conditions of wetland restoration - Salt Pond MetaG R1_A_H2O_MG... | ecosystem: Environmental > Aquatic > Non-marine... | reverse complement strand
TATCGTTACTTTGAAAACAAACATAAACTATTGCTATATTTATCCTCTTTATATTGGGGCATTTTGGAATATCGTTTAGTATTTGAAACGAACAACATTATCGATCCAGTGAAAAAACTTGAAAATGCCATAGATGTCATTGCTGATACGCCTAAGACGGTTAAAGCAAACCCCAGAATAGACCTGGTTGAGCTAAGGACGATCATCATAGCTGAGTTTACTAAGTCCTATCACAATAAATCAGTTGATATGGAAAACAAGGAAGGTTTCTTTAGTGAATATAAAAGATTGATCAATAGGATAGTGGACATGATACATGATATCAACCCGGATTATCCTTATTCCAGGACCTGGGCATCCAACCTGATAGATGGTGCGCTTCATCAGCACTTCCTGGTAGAGCACTTCCCTTCCATTACGGATTGCAACAGAAAGCAGCCACCCAACCTGTTTTATAAACATCAGGTCAACCAACTGATAAATAGTAGTAACCATGGAGAACGAAAATAAAAAACTTACACCCTGGCAACGCTTAATAAGGCTAATGGCCATTGAGCGGAAGTCCATTTACGGGATATTAGGTTATGCCATTTTTGCCGGATTAGTGACCTTAACTTTACCGCTTGGGATTCAGGCGATCATTAACTTTGTGCAATCAGGCTCATTCAGCGCTTCCTTGTATCTATTGATCGCGCTTGTGCTATTAGGAGTACTTTTTGCAGGTTTGCTACGATATATGCAAATGCGTGTGGCTGAGGACATCCAACAACGAATCTTCACGAGGTCATCCTTCGAGTTCATCTATCGCTTTCCCAAGATAGTCTATACGGCCTTCGAGAACAGATATCCGCCGGAACTGGCTAACCGTTTCTTTGATACCATGACCATACAGAAAGGCCTTCCTAAATCTTTACTGGTCTTCGCTCAGGCGATCATCCAGATCATTTTTGGGATCATTCTATTATCATTTTATCATCCGTTCTTCATACTTTTCGGTATGTTGTTGTTGATATTGATCTATGTGGTGTTCCAATTTTCAGCACCAATGGGACTAAAGACCAGTTTAAAAGAATCTAAACATAAATACGAAGTAGCGCATTGGATAGAAGAAGTGGCACGAAACTCACCAACATTCAAATTAAGCGACAGATATTCACTGGCATCGAACAAGAACGACTCTCTGGTGTCTATGTATCTGGGAGCCAGAGAAAATCACTTTAGTGTCTTAAGGTTACAATTCTTTAAGATGATAGGCTTCAAGTTGCTTGTAGTCGCTGCTTTACTTATCATTGGAGGTTTATTAGTCGTGAACCAGCAAATGAACATCGGCCAGTTCGTTGCCTCTGAAGTTATTGTCATCTTGATGGTCAATTCTGTAGAAAAACTTATCCTACAGTTGGAAAGCCTGTATGACGTATTAACGGCTCTAGAAAAAATAGGACAGGTTGTGGACCTGGAACTAGAAAAGGATCAGGGAGATGTACAGTTGACCGATTTTGACGATGTTCACTTACAGCTGAACGACCTGGGTCTTATCTACCCTAAGAGCAAAAAGCATTCTTTGAAGAACGTTAATTTAGACATAAAGAACAAGCAACACATCTATATAGAAGGCGAAAATGGCTCCGGAAAGACCAGTTTATTAAAAGTACTGGCTGGACTTATCATACCTACCAGTGGAAACCTTTTTGTCAATGAACACGATGTGAAGCACCTGAACCTGGCCACTTATAGACCATTAGTAGGACATTCGCTATTAGAAGAACTTCCTTTTGAGGGAACGATCAGGGAAAATATTAAAATGAACAACCCGCTTATCTCTGATCATGACATAGATGATGTGCTTGAAAATTTAAACCTTACCGATTTCGTACAGCATCAAACTAACGGTCTATCTACGATCATAGGCACAGAAGCAAGGCATTTACCGTATACCATCGCTAAAAAGATCATGTTGGCCAGGGCCATCGTAACAAAGCCCAAGTTCCTGGTCTTAAAGGATCCCTTAGTTGAATTTGATCAAAAAGAGGTAAAGAAGATATTGGATTTCCTCTTTGATGAACAACAACCCTGGACGATCATTATTGTGAGCCGGAATAAGAAATGGCAGGAGTATTGCCAGCGAACAGTGACATTGCAGAATGGTCAAATCACTAAAAATTAAGACAAATGCTGAACATTACTAATAATCATTTGGGGAAGATAAAGAGGTTGGAAACCTCAACTTCCTTTCAGTTCGTGAAGGATAAGAACAACTTCTTTAAGTTGGACCGGATACTTTACATTATAGCTTTTGTGTTCTTAATATTCATGTTCCTTCCCTGGACGCAATTCGTCACAGGAAGAGGACAAGTTACGACCTTAAGCCCAAGTAACAGACCCCAGACCATCGAGTCTGCTATTGCAGGAAGGATAGAAGAATGGTACGTGAACGAAGGTGATTATGTTGAAAAAGGAGATACGATCGTTCACATTAAAGAGATCAAGGATAAGTATTTTGATCCTGACCTTATAAACAGGACGGAAAATCAGGTAGAGGCTAAAAAACAGACATTCAACTCTTACACCAGCAAGGTCCGTTCGTTAAACTTTCAGATAAACGCACTTAAAGAAACCCGCGACCTAAAATTAGAGCAAGCCCAGAACAAACTGAAGCAAGCTAAACTAAAAGTGCAGAGCGACAGCATTGACCTGCAAGCAGCCAAGACTCAACTAACCATCGCGGAAAGACAGTTCGATCGATTCGATAAACTTTACGATGAAGGACTAAAAGCACTGACGGAGCTGGAGAACAAGCGTGTGAAATTACAGGAAAGTCAAGCGAAGAAGATCGCACAGGAGAATAAACTACTGAGCAGTAAGAACGAACTCATCAATGCAAAAATAGAGATCTCCAGTATCAAAGCGTCTTATCAGGATAAGATATCAAAAGCTGAAAGTGAAAGATTTACCGCACTATCTTCAAAATTCGATACAGAAGCAGGCATTAACAAACTAGAGAACGAGTTGACGAACTATCAGGTGAGAAGAGGGCTCAATTATGTAACGGCACCACAGAACGGTTATATCAACCAGGCGATACAGAAAGGAATAGGTGAGACGTTCAAGGAAGGTGCTGAGATCATCAGCATTGTTCCTTCTCAAAATGACCTGGCCGTAGAAACCTTCGTGTCGCCCAGAGATCTTCCGCTGATCCATAAGGGAGAAGAGATAAGGATAATATTTGACGGGTGGCCGGTCATATTCTTTTCAGGTTGGCCTAACTTATCTTACGGCACCTACGGAGGTGAGGTTTTTGCCATAGAAAGGAACATAAGTAAAAACGGGAAATACCGCGTTCTTATCAAACCGGATAATAGTTTCAAGGAATGGCCAGAGGCTATTCGACCTGGAATGGGCTCAAGAACGTTTGCCTTGCTCAAGGATGTGCCCGTCTGGTATGAAATATGGCGCCAGATCAATGGTTTCCCACCGGATTATTATGTGCCGCAAGGGAAAAACAGCGGGAAAGATAACAAGAAAACCAAGTGATCAATGAGCAAATTGTCCATCTTATTCTTGTTGGTCCAGTTGTATGTTCCTTTTCACTCTTCAGGTCAGAATAACACCATCAACAACGATTCCCTCAGTCTTGTGGAGTTCATAGGTTTTGTAAAGGAATATCATCCTGTCGTCCGCCAGGCCGGTTTACAACTTAGCGAAGCACAGGCCGAGCTCATGAAAGCCCGAGGAGCTTTTGATCCTAAACTGACCGGAGATCTTAACAGGAAAGAATTTGATGATAAAAGATATTATGAGCTATTTAATGCAGGATTTAAGATACCTACCTGGTTCGGCGTCGAACTAAAAGCAGGTTTTGAAGATAATGAAGGAGAATTCCTCAACCCGCAGAAAAATGTTCCCCGGGATGGCTTATATAAGGCGGGCGTTTCGGTTCCCATTGGTCAGGGCCTTTTTATCAATGACAGGATGGCCACCTTAAAACAGGCCAAGATCTTGAACGATATGAACGCGATCAGACGTCAGGTGCTGATCAACCAGCTGATCACTGATGCGATCAATGCTTTCATAGAATGGGAGATCGCTTATGATAAGATGAACTTATACCAGAATTTCCTGGAAAATGCAAAAACCCGGTTCCAGGGAATAAGAGCTAGTGCATTATCGGGCGATAGATCTTCTATTGATACCGTTGAAGCGAAGATCATCGTTCAGAACAGACAGCTTCAACTGGAAAAAGCCAGGCTTAAACAGGTAAGGAAAAGGTTAAAGTTGTCTAACTTTCTGTGGCTCGATAACAACGTCCCATTAGAGATCAATGCACTTGTTGCTCCAGCCGATATCTCTAATTTTGAACTCCAACAGATCCTGGGGAACAATACCTTATTGGTCCAGGAGTTCGACATAGAAGACCATCCAGCATTGAGGTTGACAAACTATAAGATCGATCAGCTGGAGATCAACCGCAAGCTCAAGGCAGAACAGCTGAAACCGCAACTTGACCTGGAATATAACTTTATATCAGAAGACCCTGACCTTATTAATACGTATAATGATGATGAATATACCGCAGGTATCAAGTTTAGGATGCCCCTTTTCCTGCGGAAGGAAAGAGGCGACCTAAGGCTTGCAAAGATCAAACTTAGGGACGAAAAAATCAATTATGACGTAAAACAACTCCAGTTGGACAATAAGATACAGGAAGCGGTGGCCACGATCAACTCCCTGCAGGAACAGACCAGTATAATAGATGGTGCGACATCTAATTATCAAAGAATGCTCGAAGCAGAGAAAAGGAGGTTTGAATTTGGTGAAAGCTCAGTCTTCCTGGTGAACACCAGGGAGCAGAAATTGATCAAGGCCAGGATCGATCAGATCAATATCAATGCTGAACTGCTCAAGAGCAAAGCAAAATTGTTCAATGTTTTAGCGAAGGAAGTTAATCTGGAACAAAATTAGAAGACCATGAAGCATTATAAAAGATGATCAGGTTCCAAATAAAATTATGAAAGATAAATTGGTGGCAGCCATAAAAAGTGTTGGCCGACCGTTACAGTTTTGAATGTTTATACAAATCGGTCATTTAGCTGCTTATGGTTTTGTATGGCAACTTGGACTTGCCCCCAATATCTTAATCAGATACGACTGGAAAAAAAATTATAAGTTTGAACTAGAAATCACTTATGTCGCGAACTGGAAGATCACTTGCAGATTTAATTCCTTCACCGTTTAGCCTGGCAGTCTTATTGACCGTACTGGTCATGATCCTTGCCTTGAGTATTGATACCGGTAATCAAACAGATATCATAATGGTTTTTGATCATTGGGTGAACGGAGTTTGGAATAGTTCTCTCCTGGTATTCGGATATCAAATGATGTTGATATTGGTATTAGGTCATGTCCTGGCACTAAGCCAACCTGTTCAAAGACTTCTGGACATCATAACCGGTTTTGTTAGATCTACTGCTCAAGCCGTAGTATTAGTAAGCCTTTCTTGTATGTTGGTTGCTTTTTTTAATTGGGGTTTGGGGTTAATATTTGGAGCAATATTGGCCAGAAAGATCGGGGAGAAGGCGCAGAGGGATGGTTTTATGATAAATTATCCTTTGATAGGAGCATCGGGTTATGTAGGTTTATTAGTTTGGCACGGCGGCATCAGTGGCTCAGCACCTTTAAAAGTATCTGAACCAGGGCATTTGAAAGCGCTCTTAGGTGATAAGACGATGAACCTTCCTGATGTTATTCCAGCTTCTATGACCATGTTCAGTATCGAAAACCTGCTCCTCTTTAGTCTGTTCCTTGTATTTGTTCCGCTTTTGCTTTTGTTCATCAGCAGTAGGATATCAACCGGGAAAACAGCCCTGGACCTAAGGTTGAGCCTTCAACCTGCAACAAAAAGATCGTCAAAACCAGAAGATAAGGCCTGGTTTTCAAAAAGCTTTGGTCTATTGATGCTCATAGCCTGGGCATTTGCTTACCGTTCGCAATGGGAAGCGTTTTCTATAACACCTAACATGCTAAATATGTTGATGCTAAGTCTGGGTCTCCTTTTCCATCAAAACTTGAACGCCTTTACTTTAGCGGTGAGAACGGCGATCAAAGGAGCCTCAGGGATTCTTATACAGTTCCCACTTTATTTTGGAATCATGGGTATTTTAAGTAGTAGCGGACTGATCGAGACCTTTGCAATGCAAATAACATCATGGGCGGACCAGCATACGCTACCATTGTTCACGTTCATCAGTGCCGGAGTGGTCAATTTCTTTGTGCCAAGCGGCGGCGGGCAATGGGCCATTCAGGGTCCTGTTAACATCATTTCTGCTCAACAGTTGGATGTTCCGCTGCATCATCAGATCATGGCCTTTGCATATGGCGATCAGGTTACGAACATGTTACAACCTTTCTGGGCATTACCTTTACTTGCTATAACTAAGCTGAAAGCCCAACAGATACTTCCTCACACTGTGTTGATCTTCCTGCTGGGAAGTATTTTATTTATTCTGGGAATTTTGTTCATCTATTAATGGAGATCATTCGTAATTTTGCAAAGTCATGTACCAACTCACTCAAGACTTAGTTTTTCCGCACCCTAAATTATCGGATGAAGACGGATTGTTAGCCTTTGGCGGCGACCTGTCTTCTGAAAGATTGTTGCTAGCTTACAGGAACGGTATTTTTCCATGGTTCGACGAGCGTTCACCTATTTTATGGTGGTCACCTGACCCCAGAATGGTCCTTTTTCCTTCTGATCTCAGGATATCCAAGTCCATGAAGACCCATTTTAATCAGAAAAGGTTTAAGGTTACCTATAACAGGGCTTTCCCTGATGTCATAGATGCCTGTGCAGGAATTGAAAGAAAAGGTCAACAAGGCACCTGGATTACTGAAAGTATGCGAAAGGCCTATATTGAATTGTATGACAGAGGTGTCGCAAAATCTGTGGAAGTATGGTCAGGAAATGATCTGGTAGGTGGATTATATGGCTTACTACTAAAGGACCAGAAGATATTTTGCGGGGAAAGTATGTTTGCCAGGAAAACTGATGCTTCCAAGTACGGATTCATTGTTTTTGTAAAGAAACTTGCAGAGAGAGGCATAAAGCTCATTGACTGTCAGATACACACAAAACACTTAGAAAGTTTGGGTGCCAGAGAGATACCGAGAGAGCTTTTCCTAAAGTACTTAAATGAGGATATCAGCGGGAATCGATAAAAGTTAAAGTCTAACAAATTTCAACTTACTTTTTAATTTGATCGAAATTTAATAGTACATTTGTGTAGCTTCTAAGGAAGTTTTTTCATAATAGATTGGTTAGTTAGATTAAAGTCCTGATATCCTCGGGACTTTTTTCATTTATTCTACCATGAGTAGAAAGGTCTTTTTCTTTCCTCTGTTGATCAACACATATTTTCCATTGATGAGGTTATCCGCAGTGATTTCAAATTCAGTTCCTACCTTTTGCTTATTTACAGATACGGAGTTCTCTTTTAAAGCTCGTCTGGCTTCTCCTTTTGACGCCAGAAAATCAGATTTATCAGATAGTAAATCAATGATAGGAACCGGTAATTCATCCGGCTGAACTTTCGCTTGTGGCACTCCATCAAATACAGATAAAAAGGTTTTTTCATCTAATGTCTTCAAGTCATCAAAAGTACTTTTACCGTAAAGCACTTGTGTGGCCTTTTGGGCTTTTTGTAGCTCATCACTTCCGTGCAGCATAAGCGTTACCTCTTCCGCTAACCTTTGTTGTAGCTTTCTCAAATGTGGTGCTTCAGCATGTTCATTAACGACCGCATTGATCGTGGTCTGGTCCAGTAAGGTGAACAGCCTGATGAACCGGGCAGCATCTTCATCTGAGGTGTTGATCCAATACTGGTAAAAGGTAAAAGGTGAGGTTTTATCAGCATCCAGCCAAATGTTCCCTTGTTCTGATTTTCCGAATTTGGCACCATCGGCCTTCGTGACCAGCGGCGCGGTCAATGCGTAACCTTTGGACTGGTCGATCCTTCTCAGAAGCTCAGTTCCGGTGGTGATATTTCCCCACTGATCGCTACCGCCCATTTGAAGCGTACAATCATATTCACGATGAAGATGAAGATAATCATAGGCCTGCACCAGCTGATAGGTAAACTCTGTAAAGCTCATGCCTTCATTTGCATCTTCTGACAGGCGGTTCCTCACAGAATCCTTGGCCATCATATAATTTACCGTGATATGCTTTCCAATATCACGAATAAAGCTGATGAAACTAATGTCTTTCATCCAGTCGTAATTATTGACCAGAATGGCATGATTGGGTTGAGCGGTATCAAAATCAAGGAATCTAGAAAGCTGCTCTTTAATAGCATCTTGATTTTTTCTCAAGGTCTTTTCATCCAGCAGTTGCCTTTCTTTGCTTTTACCGGAAGGATCACCGATCATTCCGGTAGCACCACCAACTAATGCGATAGGCCGGTGTCCTGCCAATTGAAAATGCTTGAGCATCATGATGCCCACTAAGTTCCCTATATGTAACGAATCTGAAGTAGGGTCGAAACCGATGTAAGCCGTGCGCATTCCTTCCTGACAATGCGATCGGGTCTCAGGTATCGCCTGATGCAACATTCCTCGCCATTCTAACTCTTCGATAAAATCTAAGTTCATTGGACCTTGTATATTTTCGGCAAATATATTATAATCACAACTAACGAATGACTATATTTAAACTATGATAGCAGTAACCGGATCAACAGGGCTCGTTGGGACACATTTGCTCGCCCATCTAGCAGCATCTACTGAACAAGTAAAGGCTTTTTACAGAACGCAGGGTAAGCGAGAAGAAGCGCTCAAGGTCATTCGTGATGTATATGGTGATAGAACAGAAGCATCCGTGGCGCAAATGCTATGGGTACAACAAGACATACTGGATGTCCAGGCGTTATCTACCCAACTCAAGGACGTGGATCAGCTCTATCATTGCGCTGGGAAGATCAGCAATAGACCAGCCGAGATAAAAATAACCAGAAAGGTCAATATAGAAGGTACGGCCAATGTAATGAACATGGCTTTGAAGTTAGGGATTCCCAAAGTTTGTCATGTAAGTTCTGTGGCCGCTTTAGGCCATGCACAAAATGGAAAGTTAAACGAAGGTAGTGTAAGAGATAACAATAAATCCGTTAGCAACTATAGCATTGCTAAATATGGCGCTGAAATGGAAGCCTGGCGCGCGGCTCAAGAGGGATTGAACGTTGTTATTGTAAATCCCGGGATCATCATAGGCGAAGGTTTTTATGATACGGGTAGCGGTAAATTGCTGGCAATGGTCCGGTCAGGAACTAACTTTTATGTTGATAAAGTAGGAGGCTTTGTCGATGTTAAGGATGTTGCGCGCTCTATGATGGAGCTTATGGAGCAGGAGACCTTTAACAGTCGATATATCCTCGTAGCGGAGAACCTTTCTTTTAAGAAAGTAATGCATCAACTTGCTGGTCATTTAGGTCAACGACCACCTAAAATAAAGCTTAGGAAGTCCCTTTTATATGTGTTCTGGTTTCTGGAATTGATACTGGCCCTGTTCAAGATAAAAAAGCGCCTTCTGACCAGGCAGATGATAAACGAATTGCACAGCAAGACCTATTATGATAACACGAAGGTAAGGGAATCGTTGCATTTTAAATTCACTCCTATACAGGAAACCCTTAAGCGGGTAGCTAAACATTTAGCGTTTCAAGCTTGATATTTTCTGCAACGACGGCATTGATATCTTTCAAAAGCGCTTCATCATCCCTGGAAAATGCATCTTTTTGATGCGAATCGATATCTATTTGTCCAATGTTCTTCCCATAGATGAATATCGGAATGACCAGTTCTGACTTAGTAAATAAGCTACAGGCAATGTAATTCTCTTGCGCATTGACATCATCCACGCGAAAGTTCTCACCGGATTCCGCTACCTGACCGCAGATTCCTTTGCCGAACGGGATTTCTGTATGTTCCGTAGGTTCGCCGGCAAAAGCCTTTAGTATCAGTTTAGCTTCTGTCCGATGATGAAAATAAAAACCTACCCAATCATAATGGTCCAGGTTTTCTTTAAGTTCATTACATATGAACTCTAAGGCTTGCCTTTGATCGGTGTTCTTTTCAAATGCTTTTCTGGCAAGGTCTGCGGTCATCTTTTGGGGCATTTTTCTCGAGTTTTGGACAAAAATAAACATCACGGCTTCTCGATCACTTAATTATTTTGTAAATAAAGTAGATATATTTGCAATAAAGTTCTCAGCATTGAAAACCTTTATCAGGAAAAATAGGGCAGTGATCAGGTTCTTGCTAATATTCTTTGGTTCTTATGCGGTGTTGACGCTCTTTTATCAGCTATATCTCACATATCTTACCTCACCAGAATACTATCCGGACCATTTTACTAATGTCGTGGCGCATCAGAGCGAAAGGCTCATCGCTGCCTTTGGTTATGAAACCTATATCGCGCAAACGCCTTATGATGAATCCATGTCCATCGCTATTGGACAGGATTATATCGTCCGGGTGATAGAAGGTTGTAACTCTATTAGCGTTTTGATCATGTTCCTGTCGTTCATATTGGCCTTTCATGCCAGCTGGAAGGCTACTTTGCTCTATATCATTGCGGGATCGGCCGTTATCTATGTCTTGAACGTAGTTCGTGTTGCGCTCATCACCATTGGTATTCATGAGATCCCGGAACATAAAGACCTGCTACACGATGTCTTTTTTCCTTTGTTCATCTATGGTGTCGTCTTCTTGCTTTGGGTGATTTGGGTGCGTTATTATCAAAAAAGGAAAAAGCTTGAGACATCTGATTAAAATACTGGCAGTGGTCCTCACCGTGCTCGGTTTTGTACTGATACGCCTTTATCAGGAGGAACTTTTCTATGATCCGTTCATCAGATTCTACAGCCTCTATTATCATGACATGCAACCGCCGGAAGTAGATCTTGTAAAACTGATAGGTAATACATCTGCACGGTATTGGCTGAACTCACTGCTCTCCATTGCGCTGATCCATGTCCTCTTCAGAAAGAAAAGCACCTTACGTTTTACTTTTTCCTTTTATGGTGTTGCGTTCTTGCTTTTGATGATCAGCTTTTATCTCGTTTATGAGCAACTGTCCCCAGAACTTTATATGGTCTTTTTCTATATTCGGCGCTTTCTTATCCAGCCGATATTCATCCTTTTACTGATACCGGCCTTTTATTACCAACGCATCGAGCACCAAAAAAAAGATTAGGACCGGAAGTTTTTCTTAATACCATAAAAAGCACCGAAGATGAGCATGATGACCAGGTACATATTAATAGGTACATCGTTCACGCTTCCCGGACCGCCACCGCCATCCGGTGGTGATGGTGGTCCGCTTTGTGCCAATGAAGACAGGGAGATGAACAGTAAAACGATGATCAAGCAATATTGATCGTGGGAAAAAAACCTTTTCATGATCCTATTCTGAAATGATTAGTGTAGATTGGTACTGAGCTTTATCTTGAGATACACTTAACTGATAAACACCGGTCTGTAGCGATCGGTCGATATCTATGGTCATTATATCTTCCGCCGATACGGTTGTATCAAAGACCAATTTTCCATTCACATCAAACAATCGTATCGTCGCATCGTCTTGACCGGCTAAACCGGATATGCTAAAGCGATTATTCGTGACCGGATTAGGATAAACGGCAATATCCTTTTTTTCTGGATCATCAACAGCTAAGGTTTCATTAGTAAACCGAATACTAAAGCGGAACGGATTAGAGCTCGCGGGAATGTTGCTGTCTATATCAAAAGCGATGCTTGTTTCATCATTAGGGTTCAATAGCGTTTCCGTGTCTTGATAAGCATCAACCAGCACCGCCTCGTGATCGATATTGCTGATATCAATATTCCAAACATAAGCATCAGACTGATAATTTCCAGTATAGATCTGAAGAGTATCATTTTCGACTGGCGTAGCGCGTTTTTCTATAGATAAATAAGTATTAGCATTAAACAAAGCAACCCATTTATCAAAATTCCTGACTTCATCAGCATCCGCATTATTGACGGCATTCGAATGATCTGGATCAAATCTTGCGGTAACGCCATCTACGACAACGTCTTCCGGTTGGCGCTTCAGGTTGATATGCATTTCAGAAAGATTCGTATCATCTGAAAAAGTATCTACAAAAGTGGACGTTGTATTTTTATAAATTTCTTTAAAGGTAAGCGCCGGACTGGTTTCCGGTGGTTTCTACAAAGAAAGCTTGAGGCTAGCCCCTCCAGAACGAAAACAAAAGACAGAGTTTAGTTTACACTCCCTCCAAAATTACTTTAACTCTTCGACAAGCTCAGGGCGACCTCTTTAACCTTAATCCGCTAATGCTTCCGCGCCGGCGACGATCTCAAGGATCTCATTTGTAATAGACGCCTGACGTGCTTTGTTGTATTCTAAGTTAAGGTCTTCGCTGAGTTCGGTGGCGTTTTCGGTGGCTTTGTGCATGGCCGTCATTCGCGCGCCGTGTTCAGAAGCAAAGGAATCCCGTAAAGCTTTAAAGAGCTGGATTTTTAAAGACTTGGGCATTAGGTCTTCTAATATTTCCTTCTTATCTGGCTCAAATATGTAATCTTGATTAGCTACCGCTGATTTATCGGCTTCAGGTGGAACGATGGGTAAGAACTGTTCTTCCTGGATGATCTGCGTAGCAGCATTCTTAAACTGATTGTAAACCAGTACGATCCTGTCGTATTCATCGTGGGTAAACTTTTCCATCAGGTCTTCTGCGATCACCGCCGTATGTTCAAAGTCCAGGTTATCATAGATTTCATTTTCGTTAAAAACCAGATCGAATTGCTTTTTTAGCACATCGGATGCTTTTTTACCGATACAAGCAACATGGAAATTCTCTTGATCGTTAGAATGTTCATACATCTTATTTACCTTCTTAACGATATTGGCATTAAAAGCACCAGCCAAACCGCGGTTTGAAGATAAAGCGATGACCAGTGTTCGGTTACCATCTCTCTCTTTTGCCAGTTCACTGCCTATTTCACCTTCCATCGTAGCACTTAGGTTCTGGATGATCTCCGTTAACTTCTCGGCATACGGACGCATATTCTCAATAGCTTCCTGTGCCTTGCTTAATTTTGCAGCCGATACCATTTTCATGGCACTGGTGATCTGCTTGGTGGATTTTACTGAAGTTATTCTACTACGAAGTGCTTTTAAATTGGCCATGTTCTATGCTTGTTTAAGACTTGGCATATTTTGATGCTACATCTTCTGCTACATTTCCCAACAGATCAGTAGCTTCATCGTTTATCTTTCCGGATTTAAGGACGTCCAGCGTATCTCTATGCTTAGCCTCCAGAATGTTCAGGTATTCCTCTTCAAACGCTTTCACTTTATCTTCAGGAACGTCCTTCAAGAGGTTTTTAGTTCCCGCATAAATGATGGCGATCTGTTTTTCTACTGGATAAGGCTGGGATTCGCCTTGTTTGAGGATTTCCACGTTACGTTTTCCTTTCTCAATAGTGTTCATCGTCGCTTTATCAAGGTCGGAACCGAACTTGGCAAAAGCCTCTAGTTCACGATACTGTGCCTGATCTAACTTCAGCGTTCCGGCAACTTTCTTCATCGACTTCACCTGTGCGGAACCACCAACACGCGATACGGATATACCTACATCAATTGCCGGACGAACACCAGAGTTGAATAAGTCTGATGTTAAGAAAATTTGACCGTCTGTAATCGAAATAACGTTCGTAGGAATATAAGCGGAAACGTCACCGGCTTGTGTTTCAATGATCGGCAGGGCGGTCAATGATCCGCCACCTTTTACTTTGTCTTTTAATGGTTCCGGTAAGTCGTTCATTTGTTGTGCAATCGTATCGTCGTTGATGATCTTCGCTGAACGTTCCAAAAGACGCGAGTGCAAATAAAAGACATCACCCGGGAAAGCTTCACGTCCCGGCGGACGACGAAGTAACAGAGATACCTCACGATAAGCGACTGCTTGTTTGGACAGGTCATCGTAAATGATCAATGCTGGTCTTCCGGTATCGCGGAAATATTCCCCGATGGCCGCACCGGCTAATGGCGCATAAACCTGCATTGGTGCCGGATCTGAAGCATTGGCTGCGACGATCGTGGTATAGTCCAGCGCGCCTTTCTCGTCTAAGAGATTGGCAATTGCAGCTACGGTTGATGCTTTTTGGCCCACGGCGACATAGATACAATAGACCGGTTCACCACGGTCATAGAATTCTTTTTGGTTTAGTATTGTGTCGATACAAACGGTCGTTTTACCAGTTTGACGGTCACCGATAACAAGCTCACGCTGACCACGACCTACAGGAACCATCGCGTCTATCGACTTGATACCAGTTTGAAGTGGTTCGGACACAGGTTCCCGATAAATAACGCCAGGCGCTTTACGTTCGATGGGCATTTGGTAAGTTTCGCCTTCTATAGCACCTTTCCCGTCGATAGGCTGGCCTAGAGTGTTGACCACTCGACCGGTGATGCCGTCGCCTACCTGAATAGAGGAAATCTTTTTTGTTCGTTTGATCGTATCTCCTTCACGAATAGCGATGGATGAAGCTAATAGAACAATACCTACATTATCTTCTTCCAGGTTTAGGACCATTCCCTGATCGCCGCTTTCAAACTCAACAAGTTCGCCGAGCTCCGCGTTAGAAAGTCCGTAGGCATTCACGATACCGTCACCTACACTTAGGACGGTCCCTACTTCCTCAAGTGAAGTTTCCGTGTCAATGGATGACAATTGTTTTTTGAGTATTGATGAAACTTCTGATGGATTTATTTCTGCCATAGCTGATCTATTGCGATGTTAATTTTGTGTTGTTAATTCTTGTCTTAGTTTTTTGAACTTTCCCGATACACTTGCATCGAATTGTTTATCATTGATCTTCAAGAGTAAACCTCCTATGAGCGAAGCATCTATTTCCTGTTTTAACTCTGCCTCACTGCCGGTAAGCTCCTTTATCTTCTTCCTGATGTCCTTGATAGTTGCCTCATCAAGTTTATTTGCGCTGAAGACCGTTGCCCGCTGAATATTATGTGCTGTTTCGTACAGCTCTACAAAAGCATCGGCGACCTGGTCTAACTGATGTATCCTATTTTTTTGTGCTAATAAGTGAAGTAGCTTGATCGTTAGCTCATTGGCACTTTTAAAGATCTCGACGGCTATTTCAGCTTTTTTGCTTAGGTGAATAACCGGATTCTTTAGTACGTTCCTAAGGGAAGATGATGAAGCAAAAGTATCGCGCAGCATCTCCATATCATCAAACGTATCGTCCAGCGTTTTCTGCTCCTGTGCTAAACTGTAAATTGCCTTGGCGTATCTGTAAGCTGCTTTCTTGGCCATAGAGATCAGTTAAAGTTGGCTTCTTCCAGATAATTATCTACTAATTTTTGATTCGACTTCTTATCTTTAAGTTGTTCTTTTACTACTTTTTCTGCGATCTGTAAGGAGAGCTCGGCCACATCCTGACGTATCTCTTTCCTGGCGGAACGTTTTTCGTTCTCTATGGATTCTTTAGCCTTAGCGATGATATTATCTGCCTTCTCCTTGGCTTCATCTGAAGCTTCCTCGATCATCTTTTTCTTTACATCTTGTGCTTCCTTGAGCATTGCATCGCGTTCAGCACGTGCTTCCTGCATCATCTGTTCGTTATTAGCCTGCAATGACTGCATTTCCTTTCGGGCATTTTCCGCGGATTCAAGTGCTTCTTGTATTCCTTGTTCTCTTTTGTTCAGGGAATCAAGAATTGGTTTCCAGGCGAACTTCCTCAAAAGAAATATAAGAACGATAAGCACGAAGGCTTGCCAGAAGAACAATCCGTAAGAAAAATCATTAATAAGTTCCATGGTTCAAATTTTTTAAAAAAAGCCTTGCAGCCAATCGCTGATCAAGGCTTTTTGTTTTTGTTTACACAGCAAATAATGCTGCAAATGCAAGACCTTCAAGCAAAGCGGCGATAATGATCATCGCTGTTTGAATTTTACCTGCTGCTTCAGGCTGGCGTGCGATCGCTTCCATTGCAGAGCCACCGATCTTTCCAAGACCGATACCGGCACCAATGATTATTAGACCTGCTCCAACCATTACTGGGATTTCCATAACTATCTATTTTAAATTAAACAAAAATTCATATTCTTAAACTACCGGAACTTCTTCAGTTCCTGTTTCTTCTTCGTGATGCTCTTCTACCGCCATACCGATATACAACGCACTTAACAAGGTAAATATATAGGCTTGTAGAAAAGCAACTAATAATTCTATGACGGATATCATGATCGCAAAACCAAAGAATGCCGGCCCGGCAATCCAGTTGCGCATGATGACGATCAATCCTAATAAGCTCATGATAACGATGTGTCCAGCGGTCATGTTCGCAAACAAACGGATCATCAAAGCAAAGGGTTTGGTGATCAATCCGATCAGTTCAATGGGCATCAACAATATCTTCATTGGAATCGGAACGCCCGGCATCCAGAAGATGTGTTTCCAATAATGTTTATTTCCGCTGAACTGTGTGATCAAAAAAGTAGCTAAAGCCAATGTGAAAGTAACAGATATATTTCCCGTTACGTTGATACCCAGTGGCGTCATACCTAAAAGATTGAGTAACCAAATAAAAAAGAACACCGTTAACAGGAAGCCCATGTACTTTCTGTACTTCGGCCCAATATTAGGTTTAGCGATATCATCCCTAACATATAAGACCAATGGCTCAAGGAACCTTCCGGCTTTTTTAGGGATCGATCGTTTTTTGTAGGAACTTGCCAGACTTGTAAACATAAAAAGTAATAAAGCACTAGCAAGCAACATGCTAACCACGTTCTTGGTTATTGATAAGTCTATTGGTCTCTCATTGGTCACAAAACCTTCTTTATCATACTCGATCGTACCTTCTGCATCCGTCTTATAGATCTTGTTATGATACAATTTATACTGCTGACCATCTATTTCTACTAATTCTTTACCATGATGGAATTTTGATGCGGAAAAGACATGTAATCCGTCATCCCAAATGATAACAGGAAGCGGAAAGCCATAGTATTCGTTCTTGCCTTCTTTATGGTCTGAAAAGAAAGTAAAGTAATGTGAATCGTTCAGGTGATGGTCTATGTAATCTTCTACTTCTTCCTCTGTATTCACATCTGAGTCCCCGCTATCACCATGTCCTTTTTCATCCCTGGCTTGTAAGGAATTGGTTAGACCTAGCATCAAGAATATTGAAAGCAATAAGAGCGAGAACCAATGTCTTATAAAAGGCATTTCTATACTTTTAAAGTGTTTGCAAAAGTAAGTATATTTTTTAAAATCATGATCAAAAAAATTATGATTTTTAGGAAGGGAAATCCTGCTTTTTATCCTTTGCATAAAGTAAAAAGAGAATGGCTGCAACCTCGAGCAGGAGACAGATAAGATAGGGAAGGAAGAACACTTGCCATGTTAGCTCAAAAGTTCCTGCAATATAGAACTTCTTCAAAAATAGGAACAATATGATCTTTAAGGTCATTTGGCCAAGGAACACGAATCCCAGATATTGACCTAACTTCTTGTTCAGTATGATAATAAGGTCTGTGAACAATAATGTGAAGGAAAGATTGAAGATATAGGAAAAATGCAAGCTTTCATCAGAGACATTCTGTGAATCGGATTGTAAATAAAAGGCCAGGCCAGAAAAAATGACCAATAAAAGGTCAAAGGCCAGTACCTGCGTTATCGTACGTTTCATTTATTAAAGCGTTTCAACTGTTGAAGGACGGTATAAAGCGATATGGCCAGCCCAATCAGGACAAAGGTCAGCGTCATCCATTGTTTTTCAAATGCAAAATAGGCATCTAATCGCTTACCTAGCCAGGCGAACAGAAAAATGGTCGCTCCCATCTGAATGGCGATACCTGAGAATATTGCCCAGTTCTTAAGCGGTTTGTCCTTCTTTGGTCTTTTCCCCTTTTGATCGTTTTGAGTCACTGCCCAGATCTTTGACCGCACCTTTCATCGTGCAGGTTGCATTGAAAACTGCACCTGGTTCTACGGATAATTTATCAATATTTGCCTTGCCGTTCACATTGGCTGTAGCACGTAATGCTAATGTAGCGTTCACCGATATATCACCTTTAAAAGCGCCTTCTATGTCAGCGTTCTCGCAAGTTATTTCTCCTTCTACTTCACCGGTCTTACCTATGACGACCTTACCGCTGGTCTTGATGCTTCCTTCTACTTTACCTTCTACCCTAAAGCTGCCCTCTGATGTGATATCTCCATTATAGGATGTACCCTGCGCTATTTTGTTCTGTTCTTTGCTTAGGTCTTCTTTGCCGCCTTTTTGTTTTTCTGTGAACATGTTCATGCGTTATTTAAATATTGTTTCAGGTTCTTGTGGATCTGAATGATGTTGTAATTATGATGAGATATGCTAAAATAATCGTAATTTTTGAATTGAAGGTCGTTTTCAGTCAATTTTTTGGCGAGACCTTCAGCCCCTTTTTTACTGATCAAACCTTTGATCACAACGAACTTCTCATCAGGGAGATATTTATCTATCAGGACGTTCGTTTGAAAATCGATCTTTTGTAAAACTGCGTTCATCCGCTGGACCAGGGTGTCTGGATCCGCATGCCTCGTTGTAGGATAAAATACCAATTTGAATTTATTCCCTTCTGCAATGTTCTTAAAGTTGGCTGGTGCCATCTTCCTATTGACCCTGTCCAGGATAGCCTGTGCTTTTTTTCCGGCATTGGACTGAGGATATCTAAAACCCGTAGCCTTCAGCTCTTCTTTATATTGCTTAAGTCCTTTGGTTCTCGCGGTGACCAGGGCTTTAAGCAAACTGAACTTTGGGGCGACCGGCATTCCCTCATAAGCTTTTGCATAACTTTCTACTTCTTCTAACAGGCCATTTAATTTGAACTCTTCATAACGCCGATAAAGTCTTGTATAGATGTTCATAGGGTTTTCCTCAGAATTCTTGAACTTTTTAGGGTTAAGGAGTATTTCGGCGTATTGCGAATCAGGGTGTTCTTTGATGATCCTGTTCTTCCAGTACTTCGCGCGTTCAGGCTTGTCTATTTTCTCATTAGCGAGATAAAGGTTGTACATAGTTGGTAATATAAGCTCTTCTTGCGGATCATCGTCCAGTAAGTCGGAAAAACGATGGATCGCTAAAGCATATTCCCGGAACTTTTCCTTGTAGATCACGCCCAGCTGGAAATAGGCATAATTGCGCTCATCCTGTAAACTATCTATTACTTTTTGGTCTTTGGGGATTTTATCGATATAAGTTGAAGTTTGGTATTTCGGCCCTTCAAAGACGATCTCGTTATTTTTTTCTTTTCTCTCATCAGGACTATCCTTACCGGAGGATTCATCACCTTCTGTCCGCCAGTTATCTTTGAGCTCTATTTTTCCCCATTTATCTGTAAAGGCGAGTTTTCCCGTATTAACCTGATTTGGCTCGTAGAAATAGAAACTTCCCGGACTGTTCCTGTCCTGTGGGTTATTCCCTCTACCGCCCAATTGATTCCTTCCAGAACCGCCTGCTCTTCTCATCCTATTGTTCCCGGCATTGCTTCTTGGCCGCTGGAAACGTTGCTGTTTGAACTTGCTTTCTCTTTCCTTTTGTTTTGATGGGGCAAAGAGCTTCTTTTCCTGTTCTTTTATGGAATCTATCACCTTTTCAAAATAAACCATCCGTTCATCAGGCTTCATATCGACCAATCGAAGAATGCTATCGTTCATTCTGGCGATATCTTCATATTTGATCACTTCGCCGATGTTCTCGTTCTTCTTTTTTATCCGCCTGTACTCACGGGTGGACTTGTCAAGATGGTTCATGGTGCTATCATAATAGGCTCCGGCGGTCTTATAGCTGCTCTTATCAAAATAGATCTGGGCCAGATTAAGATAATTTCTGGACAAGAGATGATCTGTCTTGGGTTGCTCCTTTAAGGACTCATTATAGTAGGTGATCGCGTTCGCTATAGAATCATTTTCATTTTCATATCGAGCTCTTCTGTAGTAGATGACATCCCTGAAATCTCTGTTCTCCCAGTTCTCCGCAAATTCCGTGAAACGCTCTCTAATGGCCATAGGCGGTAAGCTGTCTTCTGCGATCTCCACGAAAAGGTCTATTTGTGCATTGATAAAGTATTTCCTGGGCGGTTTGCGCTTATAGTCCAGCACTTGTTGGAGGCTGTTGATCAAGCTGTCGCGCATGTTCAATCTTTCGAAGAGTTGAGCCCTTATGTAAGTATACCTTGCTTTTTGCTCGTAATCTTCTGTAAGGTCTCTGGCCATTTTTAAGGCATCCTTAGCAGACACGAGCTCATCCTTATCCAGATAGGCCTGCGCTAAAGTGGCGTAAACCTCTGATGCGGTCTCAGGCGAGTCGCGGTTCACCTCATCCTGTAGCGCCAGTAGCTTTTCCAGGGCCTCATCCGTATAGTTCATCCTTAGATTGGCCTTTTGCTTCCACACCTTGGCCTTGATGATCTGGTCGCTTTCGTAATAATGGTTGATGATATAATCGAATGCGGACTTTGACGGTACGAAACGTTGATCAAAATAACGAGCTTTCCCTAAGAGCATGAAGGCTTCATCTATTTTGTAATTATATTCCTGACCAGCGATGAACATCGAATGTTTTTGGATGGCCTTGGCCGCCTTTTCCTCTGCCTTGCCAATGCTTGCGTTTACCGGCACGGTATCATTCCTTTTCTTGGGATCTATCAGGTTCATCCTTTCTATTGGTAATATCTTGTGGAAATAATCCTGATACTTTTGGTTCTCCTGTTCTATACCTTTCTCAAGCGCAAGGTTACCGTTATAAAGAATGTTGTAATACGTTCCCATCGCGTGGAAATTTCGATTGACGAACTTGTTCTTCTGCGTAGAACATTGTATCAACGCAAATAGAACAAACAGAGATACCGATAAATAAAACAGTGATCTTTTCATGCGGTCTTCTTACTACCGATAATAACCCAGTAAACTGAAATTTAGTATTTCAAACAAAAGTAAGTTTGTTTTTTCCGACAACAAAATCTTATTTTTCTTATTATTTGTAATGAATTCATGACATAGTCTTATTA
>Ga0209923_1000095_pt1 | contig 21631 bp, 42 predicted proteins | sample SalPon1_A_H2O_MG_FD_185696 | JGI IMG/M metagenome (GOLD analysis project Ga0209923, IMG submission 185696) | Salt pond water microbial communities from South San Francisco under conditions of wetland restoration - Salt Pond MetaG R1_A_H2O_MG... | ecosystem: Environmental > Aquatic > Non-marine... | reverse complement strand
ACGGTGACAGATTTGAAGGGTGTCACTCCAGGTAAGTGGGATTCGATAACGGCTGCGGCCTGCAGCAGGTTTCAACGAAACATTGGAAGAGTTGGATCTGACGTAACCGGCCTGCCTGACCTAAACACTCTTAAGCGATTGTCCAAGGAGACGGGTATCTTTCTGATTGACGACGAAAGTTACCGGGCGTAACTTTTAACGAACCGATGACAAGTTGCAGCGCTGCGCACTTTTGATTATTGTTTAATTATGGCAGCAGAAGAAGAACTCATAACTTTTAAAGAAGCGGCGCGCATCGCTCGCGTCTCTGAGCCGACGGTCAGGTATTGGGTACGACGGGGGAGACTGCAGACCAGAAAAAGTACTCAAGGAACCGACAAGCGAAAGAATTCTTCACTGCTCGTCCGCGACGAGTTCATAAAAAGTTTGATGACGGCGCGCATCGAAGAGTTGAAAAAAGAAACCGGATCTAATGTTTTAACGATTAAGCAAATGTGTAGCCGGCTAGGCATTACAAAATACTCCGCCTATCAAATGGTGAGAACCCTCGGCCTGCGCAAGTACAAAATTTATGAAACGGCTCGCGAGTTTGTGATATCTGAACGGGAGCTCTACCAGGCAATGGAACCGCATCCTTACTACGGTGCTTTTGCTATAGAAGCTCAACACGCCAATAGACCTCGGCTTGCGTGTGACTGTAGACACTGCTATAGTGAAACCGTAACCTACGAAGGGATAAGGGATGATTGACATTAATGACGAGACTATGACCGAATGCGCTTGCGTTAACTGTATGGAGGAAGAGCTTTACTCAAGGCTGTATTGCCAAGAATGCTTTGACCTGGCCTGCGGTAAAACCGATGAGGATATGCATTGACGGCGTGCCCGCGTTGACGGGGTCGGCCCGCATTCAGGCCCGCCTAGGTAACTGACTCAAATCACCTAACGGATGCGTTTGTAGAATAGTGGCATGCGCTCACTTGAACTACACGTATTCGAAACCGATGAGGATATTGACTCCGGCCTGCAAGCTGGCCTGCTCGAGTTAGACGACCTAGACGAGACCGCTTGCTCTGAATGCGCTGAGCAGGTAGGGAACGTCAACGGAGTGTTCGAGCCATTCGTTGTGTCGCTAAACGAAGAAGACTTAATTTGGATAACCTGTAGCGATTGTGCCGCACCAGTAATCAACGGACACATCGAGCTCGAGTGGGCTATCGAGTTCAGCGACTTCAGTGAAGAAGTTGATGGAATGATTGAAGCAACTTTTGAAGAGCCAGACAAAGATTCATAACACTCTTTTTCTTATGCCTTATATATAGGGCAATTTTCAAACGCAACCCCCTTTACCTTTTAGAGGTTTAGGGGGTTGGTTATTTTTTCTGTAATTATTCAAAAAAAGTTTGTAAATGTGCTTGCGAACTTTTGACGAAAGGTGTAATGTTATCTGTATTGGAACAAACAGCAACTAGAAAGGTGAATCCAATGACAGCAACAATTACAGAAGTAGTAGGCAAAGCCATCTACATTGAGACAGTTCCATCAGGTTGGGTCGGTGGATATGACAGGGTTAGTCAGACAATAATCTTGCCATCATATAAATCTGACTCAGGTGATGAACACTTGCCTCAGGTTATGAGCAGAAATGTAAATGGCTACTCTCCGAGAGCTCAGTGGGATTTTTCTCAGTTCAATTTAGCTATGTCACCAGAAAAGCAACCTGAGATTTCAGAAGATAAGTTGGGCTATTATAGGAACAAGGATAAGACCAACGAAACTCATTCACAGCCAAAGTTTATTCACAATGTTGATGGTTACGAATTTTCTGATGAAGATAAGCAACGCACCAAAGACTACGAATTGCTAGACCAAGATACCAAGAGCGATTACTTGGCTAATGGATTGTCTTACGCACTCAAAACAGAATTGTTTTCAGTTGATGTAGACAACAACATATCTCTGAAACAAGAACTAAGGACAGGTTCTAATAAGAGCGTGTTTGTAGTTGAAGTTACCAATGAGGAGATGGAGCAAGTTATTGCTCGTAGAACTCCACAGTCACTCATTCGCCGAATCCAAAAAGTTCGAGTTGCCAATGGGCTACCCGACAAAGTAGTATCAGCGTTATAGGAACAAACAGAGAGGAATAGAGAAATGCTACTAAGAGGATATTATGGTTCGTCAGACCATATACTGACAAATAACGAAATCGAGAAGCAGTCACTAGATTTGACTCTAGGACACGAGGGAGTAGAGGAAGCACTTAGGGAAATTGTTGAGGGAAATCTTGGCAGTCCAACACCTAAGCTAGACTCTTTATTGACTGTTACTGGTAGAGCAACACTTAGGGCAAAACCAGCTAAGGGTGGTTCTGTCAAAAAAGCAACACCAGCAGAAGCTATGCCAGACCCGACAGTCGAGGTTGCCGATAACAAACCAGAACTAAAGGTGGAAGTAGTGGAAGCAGAATCCCTAGAGGGGCAAGAGAGATACCTCAGACCAAATGGCGACTACTACTACGCTCGCCAGTGGGGTGAACACTCAGATGTTGAGGTTCTAAGAAAAGCCAGAGAAGCAGGTCAGTATGTAATGCTCTATGGAGTTCCTGGAACTGGTAAAACAGCTATGGTCGAGGGAGCTTTCCCAGATGAACTTTATACAGTTCTAGGCTCTGGCGACACTGAGGTTGCCGACTTGGTTGGCTCTTATGTTCAGACACCCAGTGGTAAGTTCGAGTGGGTAGATGGAGCTTTGACAAAAGCGGCTGACGAGGGCAAAGTCCTACTGATTGACGAGATTGGGCTGATTGACCCAAAGGTTCTAACAGTTGTCTATGGTCTGATGGACGGAAGAAAAGAGCTTCCAGTTACAGCCAACCCAGAGCGAGGCACAGTCAAAGCCAAAGAGGGTTTTTATGTTGTATCAGCGACTAACCCAAATGTAGCAGGAGTTCGATTGAGTGAAGCTTTGCTATCTCGATTCACTATCCAAGCTGAAATGACAACTGATTGGAATCTTGCCAAGAAGTTGGGAGTGCCAGCAGAAGCAGTTGTCGCCAGCCAGAATCTATCTCGCAAGCTTGAAGCAGGTGAGGTTGGTTGGTCACCACAGTTCCGAGAGCTACTAGCGTTCAGAGATTTGAGCAAAACTTTTGGAACTCGTTGGGCGATTCAGAATCTACTAGCAGGTTCACCAGAGATGGATAGACCAATTGCTAGTAATGTATTTGGTCAGGTATTTGGCGAGGAATTGCTACCAGCCAAAATCTAACAAAATTGGTAGGGCAAGAAACTTATAGAAAAACTTGCCCTACCAAACAGTTTTAGTGTATATTGGGAACAGGAACAAACAGAGAGGTAGTTATGGGACACTACAAATCAAGCAGGTTGAGAACAAGAGATGGCGATTCACCTAGAGAGTGGTTGCCGGTCACAGCGTCTATTGGTCGCCAAGTAAATATATGGTCAGGTCGTAATGACCTAGTTGTCTATGGTGGAGAGGATTCCGCCGAGGGCGAGGCAGTAGCCGCTTTTTACCACGACATAGCCGAAATCGAAATAAATGTAAAAAAGACTTTTGGTGAAGTTACCAAGCCAGCGTTTATTGGAAATTTTACAGACAGGAATAAGCAGTTCGATTTTCCAGTCGCAACTGGCGTTTGCCTACACGAGGCACTACACGCTAAATACACTCATTGGGATAGAGAAGATTTGGTTGAAGCTTTTACGCCAGACCCAATGGTAGGTAAGATTTTTATGAATCTTGAGGAATCAAGAATCGAGCGTAATGGACTTGCCGACTTTCCAGAGAACAGGGAATTTCTAAGAGCCTCAGCTTTGACTATGGCACTTGAAGATTTGACTGATGAAACACTAGCCAAAGCTAGTGACACTTGGTCAGTTGCGAATCTAGCTTTGCTATCTCTTTCCCGATACGATTGCGGAGTTTTGGAAGCAACTGATGTTGCCAAGATTCACGCTCAGGTTGTCGAGGTTTTGGGAGTCGAGCTTTACAAAAATCTTCAAGCTCTTTGGTTGGAGTTCCAGACACTTTCAGTTCGCCGACAGAATCGAGCAGTTGAGATTGCCAGAGAGTTTGTTGAACTACTGAGAGAAGCTGACCCAGAGGGTGAGCCTCAGGTTACTGAATCAGACTTTGCTATGGCAGGTGGCGATTCAGGAGATGAAGATAGCGAACAAGATTCTGGCTCAGGTGAGATTAGCCAAGAGCTACAAGACTTGTTAGATGAAATGGAGAGTTCAGCTACCAACGCCGAGTTGGAAGCAGAGGATAATCTCCAAGAGCAAAAAACTAAAGAGCGTTGGAGCAAAGAAGTAAAAGAGCGTAAAGAAGTTACCAACGCCAAGAACACTCGAAAAGAAACAGCCAAGAAGATTTTTGATAAGCGTTATGACGAGTATGGCTCAGGTTCTAATTCTCGAATCCAAGAGAAGCGACAGCCAAGTAGCACAGAGCGAGCTATGGCAGTGAAGCTTGCTAAGAGCTTGGAGCGAGCTAAGTATCGAGAGAGAAGTGTCCACACTCGACAGAGTAATCTGCCAATGGGCAAACTCAACTTCCGTAATGCGATTCAAAATCAAGCTATGGAATCCAGAGGTCAAATGCCGAATCTTCCAAGTTGGAAGCAAAAGGTTCGTAAGCACACAGACGACCCAACGCTATCGCTTGGGATTATGGTTGATATTTCTGGCTCAATGGGTCACGCTATGGAAGCTATGGCAAGCACAGCGTGGATACTAGGCGAGGCAGGTCACAGAATCCAAGCTGAAACTTCTATGATGTATTTCGGAACTGGCGTGTTTCCGACACTACGCCGAGGTCAGAGATTGCCTCAGGTAAATGTATATTCAGCCCCAGATGGAACTGAGGAATACAACAAAGCTTGGGAAGCATTAGATGGTGAGCTTGGGCTTACTTTCGGTTCTGGTGTTCGTATGTTGGTGATTGTATCTGATTGCCAGTTCACCAGTAGCCAGTTTGAGAAGTTTGAGCAGAGCTTGACTGAGTGCCAAAACAATGGCGTGGCAGTTCTGATTATCTCACCAGAGGGTTGCTACTCAAACAGAGCAGGTCACGCTATCGAGCGAGCCAACTATGGAATCCACCTAGACCAAATCAAGGTCGAGGATATTGCTAACGAGGTCGGGAAGTCAGCAATACGAGAACTACAAAAGATTGGTGGTCAAAGCTGACAGCCAAATAGAGTTGGGGTTGGTACCTTTCTGTTGATTGTTCCCCCCTATAAACCAACCCCAACACTAAGACTCCCTTAGAGGTCGCCCCCCCCCCTTGCGACCCTAAGGGAGTTTTTACATTTTCAGAATTGGTTATTTTTTCTGAGACACACTGTAAAAACAATTTGCTATGTTTCATAAAAAGTGGTATATTTCTTTGTAAGACAGGAACAAAGCAGAAAGGAAATAAAATGGCAGAGTTCAATGAGGGCGAGTTCGAGGGAATCGAAGATTACAGGGACTTGGCTGGAGTAGCCCTATCCCTAAACGCTATGATTGCCGAGATTTATCTGGAGATGGGTCACGCCGACCCACTACTTTTCAAGCTAATTGAAAAGTCAGCAGAGATTTCACAACTGATGGAGATACAAGAGTTCACAGACAGGCTGGAACTTTTGAAAATGAGAATTGGCCAGCAGGTTGATGAGATTATCGAAGAGTCAGGTTTTAGCGTTGAAAAGGGAGAGTGGTCATAATGCCGAACTGGACATTCAACACGATAGAGGCGACAGGCGATAAAGATAAGATTGCCGAGCTAATAGCTCAGGCAGGTAAGATTACGCCAGAGAGCATAGATTCAGGCAATGACCCTGAACATATTTACTTTGGAAACTTTATACCTAAGCCTCAGGAAGTCATAGATTCGGGTGATTGGTATCACTGGAACATAGACAACTGGGAAACAAAGTGGGACGCTTGCGAAACTAATTTAGAATCAGCCTCACCCACCTTAGTTACCTTTACTTTTACCACAGCGTGGAGCCCACCCACTCCGATATTCTCAGCAGTCGCCGAGCAATATCCAGAACTAAAGTTTTTTATCTCTTACGAGGGAGAAGAAGGTTGGGGCGGCGAGTATGAGTCCACCTCAGACGGAACTGGAAATCTAAAGGTTGTGCGTGAGTGGGACATTCCAGATTCTCACACCGAATATGCTAATTTAGACCGAGTGGATTCTTGTGTATGTAGCTGGGACGACGACCCAACGGAATGGTATGAGGACTGCCCTAAAGACGGCGTGGTATCAGAGTTTGAAGTTGAGATAACACGAACAGTGAAAGTTGTAGCACTGAACGGCACGCACGCAATAGATGTAGTTGAGGAAGCTTTGACGGAAGTTCAACCGATTGAACGGCGTGCTAACGGAGTCGCTGACCCATTCGAGGTAACGGAGTTCGACAACGGCGTGGTGGTAGAGTTAGCTAACGGAGAGTTGGTATCGTGAGTAAAGAGGCGTGGAGAAGACCGCAGACGGATTGGTCTCAGAGAGTCGGCGTGCTCCTTAGGGAGCTGAGAGAGGAACGGACACTCACTCTGAGGAATGTCGGCGAGCACTCGCACATATCACTCGCTCACTTGTCTGAGGTCGAACGGGGAGTGAAAACAATAACTATTCCTATGCTGGAGCATTGGGCTAACGGACTGGGTATGAAGCCCTCAGACCTGCTCATTGAGCTGGGATTCAGACTGGCAGAAGTCGAGGTTCCAGATAGTCCAGAGGAACTTCTCATCAGAGATGAAAAGTGGCAGAGCCAGTATTCAGATTTGATTGGGTAGTCTTTCCTTCCTTTCTGTTATCCCAATCGAAAGCAAGCCCTAGCGAAAGCTAGGGTTTTTGCTTTTTTCGGGTCTTGGTTATTTTTTCTGAAAAATAAAAAAACTTTACATTTGGACTTGACTTGCTACATTTCAACCACTACGCTTGTAATTACAAGCAGATAGCTTGTGAAGTTCGACAGAAAGGTGGAGTTATGGCTCAGGTCAAAACTCAACTGCCCTCAGGGGGCGTAAAGGTGAGCAGAGATATTGCTCAGTCACTAGCAGACTTGGCAGAGTTCAGGGAAGCTTTCAATGCCGTAAAGAAGCAGACTGACGACATTCGTAAGACTGTCTTGGAGATAGTTGGGGATGAGATTAGTTCGGTTCTCTACCACAATGGCAAAGTTGTTGGTTCAGTTGATGTAAAGCCAACTACGAGTATTGACACCAAGAAACTTGAACGAGAGTTTCCAGAGGCATACGAGGCTTGCTTGAAAGCTGGCAAGCGTGTCACTCTGAACACCAAGTGACAACACGAGCTGGGTATCTCGAAAAACTGCCCACCAACTTTTCACGAATTGGTTGGTTATTTTTTCTGAAAACTTTTTACCAAGAGTTTGGTGAAAATAAAGAAGTATGGTACATTAGAGCCATCAACAAAAAGGAGTGGGAAAATGGAAAGAGAAGAAGTATTACGAGTTGGGAACATTGAGCTTCTAGTAGAGAAGTTTGGCTTGTTGAAAGATGAGCCATACAGAGCTATGGTAGAAGTTGATAGAGGTGCGTTTGTCCAGAGCTGGGGAAGTTCACCAGAGCAAGCTATCCAGAGAGTGTTCTCTCGATACGCCGAATATGTAAGTGGCGAACTAGTCGTCAAAAGTTAGGGAGAGATAATGAGAGTTAGAAATATTGAAAAACTGGGTGAAGATATTTACAACATATTTTCACCACACTGTGATTGCGGAGCCACAGCTTCAGTCGGAGTTAGTGGTCAGCAATTGTTCGCATACCACCAGGGGTATGGAGTTGAGGTTGTGATACCACAACAGCCACCCGAGGTGCGTGAACAATTCATTAGCGGAGTTTGCCCAACCTGCTGGGTGGAGCTATTTGAGGTGGTGGAATTATGAGCTACCAGAGAGAATACAGACTACGCCGAACATATTGGGTAGGACTGGGAGTCGCTTTTCTAGTGTCCCTGTTCCTATTGCTAATAACATTTGACTTAGCCTTGTGGAACACTTGGTTCACAGCGTGGGTCACAGCAGACAACATTTTGCCAGTTATGTATGGAGTAGGGGCTATTGGTATTTTGTTTTTAGTTTTGTCTTATCACGCCGAGAAACACTTGCGTGTGATAGACTCATAGAGTTGTCCCCCTAACACAACACGCCCCCTAGAGGTTCTTCCCCCCTTTCCTCTAGGGGGTTTTCTTTTGTTTGAATGTTGGTTATTTTTTCTGAGAAACTTATTAGATAAGTTTGGTTTTTATTAGATTGCGTGATATAGTTCAAGAGGAACTAAAAGAAAGGACAGAAAATGACAGTCAAGTATCCAGAGATTGAAGTCCAGTTAGTTGGACAAGATGGTAACGCGTATATGATTTTGGCACTAGTCCAAAAAGCACTACGCCGAGCTGGGGTCTCCAAAGAGGAGATAGCCGAGTTTCAGGCCGAGGCCACTAGTGGCGACTATGACAACCTATTGAAGACAGCAATGAAGTGGGTGAGTGTAAGCTAATGGGAGATTTACAGGCGAGGGAGTATGCCGAAATGACAGCAAAAGGTGAAATGCCGATTGAACACGCTATTGCTTGGCACTTACAGAGCAACCACTATCCACCAATTCCGGTGACTATGGTTGTGCCTTGCATTGAGGCGATAGACGCATACAGCGAAGAAGATATAGACAGAGAAATTACAATGCCAGATGGCGTTCTCTATCGCGGAATGGAAACAGCACCAGCTTGGGCGGTCGTTGAACAACACCACTTAGAGCCTTGGATTGAGAGCGAGGAATACTAATGGAATGGAAAGAACCCCCCAATATGGAATGGATAGACACACCACCTAGAAAAGGCGGTGGCAGACCCCCTGGCAAATGGGCAAAGGTTACTGAAAAGCTAAAAGCAAGTCCAAACAGATGGGCGTTTATTGGAACAACAAACCATCGTGCCACAGCATACACTATAGGTAACAAGTATGGAGTGCGGATTGTTGCTAGAGCTAACAAGTCTGGAACATACGATATGTATGGCATAGCAGAGAAAGAAAGGAAGGAAAACTAATGGGAAACAGAAGTTATATACAGGTAGATAGCGAGAGGTTTGAGTTGCCGATTGTTCTCTATGGGCATTGGTCGGGCGAGGATAATGTAGTAGCAGTTCAGAATGTTCTGGCTCGCACAACTAGAGTCGGCGACCCTAGCTACCTTACGGCTCAGTTGTTCTACGAGTTTGCACGGCTCGGAAACTATGACGGCGAGCTTAGCTTTGGTATAGATACGGGCGAGGTTGGAACGGAGGCTTGGACAGACGCACCGACAGTCTATGTCAATGCCGATACGGGCGAGACCAAATACAACGGCGAGCCTATGGACTTATATCAAACCGAACCGATAGGCCACGCATAGGCAACGGCCTGCCTTATATGCCTGACGGCACGCTCAACGGCGTGCCTAACGGCGTGCCTAACGGCGTGCGTAGTAATAGCCAACGGCACGCTCAACGGCGTGCTTAGTGGCCTGCGTAGTATTGCACAACGGCGTGCGTAAAGATTGGCCTGTCCTTATGAGGGCGTGCCAATGCTCAACGGGTGGGTTGCTAGCTGACCTGCCCCACCTTTCTGTCCCCCTAACGGATGCCCCCTAGAGGACTTGCCTACCTGCAAGCCCTAGGGGGCTTTCGCTTGTCTGCCTTGACGGGTGGGCGTTTGGTGGCATAGGCGACTGACGACCTGCTTGCCTTGCCTTGCCTTGCCTTGCCTCGCCTCGCCTTGCGACTTTCGCTGAACCTGAAAAAGTGAAGCTCGCAAACTTTCAACCAAAGGTTGAACCTTGATGACTGTCGGAACTTTCAACCAAAGGTTGAAGCTTTTGAAAAATGTCCAAGGGGTCTGCTATGTCTAATTTTTCAATGTTGGTTATTTTTTCTGAAAAAGTTAGATAAGCAACTTTTGATGATTGTTGAAAAGGTGGGCTCTTCTGCTAAGCTGTTGCTATGAGGTTCAAAGGTAAGCAAAAAGCTGGCTGGGTCGCAACCTCTGCTCGTGCGCCCAAGGGCGTGGGGCTGTTTTAGGGGGTTCAAATATGAACTTGATTGATACTTTCACGCAGGCGTGGATGGATGACGCTATGCCTATGTTCGCAACTGTTGCTATCGAGGGCGGGGAAACTCGTTCGATTGCTATGGTCGCCAAGCTTTCCGAGGAGAGCTACCAAATTATCCCGATGGCTGGCTTTGAGTCATTTGTGCGTGGGGTGGTTGATGTTGTCGAAATTGCCGAGGGCTTGCTTGTGGCAGGGGTTCAGGAATATCTGGACTACGCCGAGGCAAACGCCGAAGATTGGCAGGGTTCAATGACACAGCTAACACGCAGGTTCAACGCCCTGGATGTTATGTAATCAGCCAACACGAAAAGGTAGCTTTCTCCACACAGGGGGGAGCTACTTTTTCTTTGCTACACCCCTTGGTTATTTTTTCTGAGACTTCCAGGAACACAGTTGCGGAATGTAGCCACTCTGTGCTAAGCTGCAATTGCAGCTAGAGGCTGGCAGCGGTTTTCCGCTTTGTCCCCTTTACGCCTGTTTGCTTCTTCAAAACTCAACACTGCGTTACCAATAAACCTCTGGGGGCTTCTTTGTCCTTAGGGCTTTCCTTACCCACTTTTATTAGGGGCTGGCAACCAGAACTGCCGTGAAAGGGGGTGATTGGTATGGAGATAACACTTTCACACGCTGACAAGCGTAGGGCTGTAGAACTTGCTAAGCAGGACTACACCAACGCTGCGGAGTTCGTATCTGGTTATTCTGATGGCTACTGCTTTCACGGAAAGTTTGTAGGTGGTTCAGGAGCTGACCTGATGTGCGGGCTTTGTGAAGATGGCGACTCCCCTGAGTCATACCTTTCTGGTCTGACTCGCTACGAACTTGCTTTGAGCAAGGTAAAAGGGGAAGCTTATGTAGCACAGGCGAAAGCTTGGATACACGAGCAAATGTCCGTTAGGGGGCTAGATGTCGTTGAAGTATGGAAGTTGGCAGAAGCTTCGGAAAATTTAATTTTTGCGAACACTGTCAATTGGTTACTTTTCCGCTAGGTTCCTAATCTAGGTAACGCAGTGGTTTTGGAGAAGTTTTTTCTTACGCCGAGAAGTTGGTTATTTTTTCTGTGGAGACTTTTTACGAATTTTAAAAAGTTGCTGGCAGCGAGTAGTGTTTACTTGTAAACAAGTTAGAGGAGGACAGAAATGTCAAAGGTAGCAATTAAGGTAACACCAGGATTTGGATTTGAAGTTCTGGACATCGAGGAGAATTTTCTCCCAACTATGCAGGGGGCAGTTGAAGGGCTTATTCAGCCAATCGACTACAACGACAATCTCACCATATGGGTCAATGAAGAGTTCTACTCATTATCAGACCCAGATGTAAACTTTGTAGCAACTAGCTTTTACCACGCCCTAGGCGTCGAGAGACCAATTCTAGGTAACGCCGTCTTCACTGGTGGCACTGATGAAGATGGTGAAGTCTTAGGGCTGACACCAGAGTTACACGAAGCAATCGTTGAGATTGTTCTTGAAGCCCAAGAGTATGCAGCCACTATGTAGTTCAAGTGGCCTAGGACAGCCCCCGCTAAATGCGGGGGTTGTTCGCAGGCTGTAGGGGCTCCTTTTTTTTTTTTTTTTTTTTTTTTTTTTTTGTTTTTTTTTTTTTTTTTTTTTTTTTTTTTTTTTTTTTTTTTTTTTCGGGCTGGTTATTTTTTCTGCGAACTTCTATCTAGGTTTGTTTTTTCAACTAAGGGGTGATATACTTGGAGTATCTCCAAGGGGGAGATACAAGTAGTTATCCACAGGTTGTGGATAACTTTGATAACTCAACATAGAAAAGGGGCGGTCTATATGACTACTACTAACTCACAAAATCAACTAAGCAACCTACTTGATGAAATGGACAGAAGGATTGTCCAAGAAATAGAGTGGGCCAAAAAGGGCTTAGATGATGCCGAGTTCACCAAGGGCCAAGCTGATATGGCCAAGGAAATTCGGGAGCGGTTGATAACCATTTACCACTTGATGAATAACGACTTTACATCGTTACACGAGCAACTGGGAATCGACTAATGCGGGGAACCCCGCCCTTCGGGGCGGGTTTTCTTTTTCTCAAAAAATACGACACGACTTGACAAGAGATAGTTTTTTGGTATCGTTGAACTATCAACAAAAGGGAGAGACAAAATGGCAAAATTTCAGGTAACTATGATGGTGGAGTTTGTTGGAGAGATTGAAGCAGACACACCAGAAGAAGCAGAATCATTAGCAATCTACGACCAGACCTGTATGTATTCAGGGGTGGACAGCATTGAAGTAGATGAACTAGAAGAAGTGGAGTAGAAAGATGGATACCATTATTTTGTATGGAGTTAGGGAAGTGGCAGTTGGGCAGTATGAAATGTTTTCTCAAAACTTTGGACACTGGGTATCAGTTGCCGAAGCTAAAGAGAGTATGAGTGAACTCGGGGCAGTTGTCAGCTACACGCCCGAGGAGTTTGCCAAACTGGAAACAATAGAGATATAGGGGTAGACACTATGGAAATGATGGACAGGATTCACTGCCTAGCTTGCGATAAAATTTCTTTGATTGAGCTGGGTGGTAACACTTGCCCCGAATGTTCGGTTGTTGGAATGAATGTTTGGGCAGACACCAGAGAACCAGAAGTAGAAGTTTAGAGAGATAGGGATAGAAATGCTTACAGCAGGTAGAAATAAAAGCGCCGAGACAGCTTACGCTATGGCAGTAAAGCTACTAGGGGCTACTGAACAGACTTCTAAGAGTTCATTGGCATATGTATGGCGTGAGTGTCACGACAGCCAAGAGCTTCAGAAATTGGTTGACACTTATCTTTACTCAACGCCGAGCTACGCCCCTAAAGCTTTATACAAAGTCCACACCAAACTAATGGATATGTTTGGAGAGTGGGTATGAGATAGAGTTGTCCCCCTAACAACACGACCCCGCAAGTTTGTCAGATTTCTTGCGGGGTTTTCTCTATCTTTTTTGGTTGGTTATTTTTTCTGTGAAGTTTGGTCTGGGTTTGGTATTTGGTGATTTGTTTGGTATAGTTGAACTATCAACAAGGGAGGTTAGAAAAATGAGCAACACACTGGCAGGACACCTAGGTCACACAGTAGTCGTGGCTAAGTCTACTTACACAGACCAGTCTGTAACCTACACGCTAGAATGCCACCAGTGCTTAGAAGTTATCCAAAGGGAGGAAGCATAATGACTTACGACAACAAACACGATGAGCAAGGTGAGCGTATCGCCGAGAACGCCAAGCACATCGACTGGGAAAATATGGATTTAGAGGAGATAGAAGATATCTTCGAAGATAGGGATCCGTTCGAATTCCTCTAAAGTTTGCGGGGAAGTTCCCCCACTTCCCCGCAACCCCCGCCCGCAAGTTCCCCCACTTGCGGGCATTTTTTGCCACTCCGGGGTTGGTTATTTTTTCTGGAACTTTGCTCACTTGTTGCGGTATTGTCCCAAAACCTGATAGGATTTAGTTATAACTAAATAGGTAATTACAGCCAGACACTTCGGTGTCGCAAGTTAGGGAGATAAAGAAATGGGAAAAGAAATTCAGGAACTTTTGAGAGTAATCGAAGAAGCCAGAGATGAACGAAAAGAGCAGGACTCGGATCTTTGGCTTTGGGACCAAGAGAAGTTGACTAACGCCGGTTTTATAAACGCTCTTGACCAAGTTGAAGAATACATCAAAGAGAACTTCTAGGGAGTAGCTCCCGACCCCTTGCCGATTTTTCGGCAGGGGGTTTTTTGTATCACGGGGTTTTAGAGAGTTGGTTATTTTTTCTGGGAATGTGTAGGCGACTTGCGAAAACTTGACAAAGGGGTGTAAGATTTAGGCATAACTAAATACAAACTCAAACAATTAGGGAGATACAAAAATGACAACAAAGACAAGTAACCAAAGCCCAAGCGAGTCAACCAAAGTTTCTAAAGCTATTGTTGAATCAGCTAGGGAGTTAGCAGAAATTCGTGCCGAAATGCGAAAGCTTGACGCCCGTAAAGCGGAACTAACAAGAACACTTGAAGAAGCTTTTGGTAAAGACTCGGAAGCCAAGACAAGCGAGTTCACCAAGCTCACTCACAACAACCTAGAAGTTGCTAGTTTGAATTGGGTGACTCGTGAAGAAATAGACAAAAAAGAGCTAGCTAAGAGCTATCCAGAAGCCTATGAAGCTTGCCGTTATGGTAACAAGTATTCAGTAGTGAAGCTCTAAGGGGGCAAGTATGGGAAAAGCTAGGTTTATGCCGGGCAGGGCTGTTTATGGCTTTACTGCTAGGGCAACTCGAGTAAATCGCCAAAACAGTTCTAACCCCGAATACTCGGAGCAAATCAAACACTCGGCTAGAGTGGTTGTTGCTGTTGCGAGTGCCATTGGGGTTATCTTGGGGCTAGTAATAACAAATATCTAATCTAAAGGGAGAGAACATTGACAACAAATAAGAGATTACCAAACCACTCATTGGACAAGCCACTAGGCAACGCCCAAGAATTCACCAACTACAACAACACGATTATTGGCTATTACTTGGGAAGTCACTATTTCGTTCAGCATTGGTCGACAACTATGTTTGAAATTGATCCGATTTCAGGAGAGATTATCAACTTTGAGCTTGACTACATTAGCCAGACAAGCTCAACCCTAGTAGGTCGAATTCTTAGGTCAAAGCTAGTAACGCCAGCTAGTTTGCGGAAGTATGTTTTAGATAATAAGAACTCACTACAACCTAAAACAGTCAAGAACTATCTAGCTTGGTGTGACAGAGTCGAAAGCCATCAACACCACAAAGTGGTTTACTAAAAGATAGCTCGCCCTACGGGGCGAGTTTTCTTCATTCAATCGAGTTGGTTATTTTTTCTGGGATTTTTAACCTGAATTGCGATTTGGGTATGGGGTCTGCTAAGCTGATTCCATCAGCCAAAAGGTTGGTGAAAATCTTGGGGCAGAAGTTTTGCCCCCGAATGTAAAGGGGGACTCGAATGAGTTCATATGTACACGCCAGCGTAAGTGACATTGAAGGCAAAAGCTTTGCGGGAGAGAAAGAAGTAAGTCTTGACCTGACAACTTTTGTCAAGAACTTAGATGGCGGTAGGCAGATAGTCGCCGATAGTAGTGTCCACCTGACACTGGAAGAAGCGAAAGAACTAATCGCCAAACTGGAAGAAGTTACCCTAGCCAAAGTGAGCTAGTTCACGGAATTGCCCGCCCCTAAGGGGGCGGGTTTTTTCTTGCCATTTTTTGGCAGCCAGGGTTTGGTTATTTTTTCTGTAAAAACTTTTGCGGGGTTTGACAAAGTTTTGTTTTGTGCTAATTTTGTAGTTGTTGAAGGGTTCAACAAATTAGGGAGATACAAAAATGATTAGAAAAATAAACAACAGGAGCAACACCTATAACGCCGTTCAGGGGGTTCTGGGAACTTTCGGATTGACCTTTGGGGCATTGTTCGTAGGTGGAAGCGTTGATTACTATATGCTGAAGTCTGAAGCGGATTTATCCGCTTTCGGTGCGGAGCTGTATCCAACCCTGCTAAGTTTTAGCGGAATTGGGTTAGCTGTTGTTGTGGGGCTAATGGCTTGGGGCTATGTTGTCCACAACAAGTTCTGGGTGAAGATTGAAATCGCCGAGACACTACGCCGAGTAGCAAGCAAGATTGACCCTAGAAGGGGGAACTAATGAGCAAGATTTCAGAAACTGAACTTGAAACTATGTTTGACGAGCTACTGAACGAGCTGGGCGAAGTTGCCGTAGCTGGTTACAAGTTCGACCCTGCCAGAGTTCTCAAAGAGCTAGACCCTATCGCTTATCGAGAAGGGTTGGCAGATTATGCCGACAGCCTGTCCAGAGATGGACACCGCGTAGAAGGTTACGAGTAGATTTTATCCCCCCTAACCCCCTAACAAAAAGACCTGAACAAGTCTCAAAACTGTTCACTTTTTTTTTTTGAAAAGTGCTTGACAAACCTTTGGGGTTTGATAAGCTTACTATGTAAGCAAGTTAGAAGGGACATAAAAAATGACTTACAAGACTCAAGACCCAAAGTTCGTAGATACGGACTTTCGTTGTTCAGACTGCGAGCTATGGACACCTGAAGCTCCTTTGTTTGTGGAGGAGATTGTAGAAGGTGATGCCGTAGTTCACTGTCCACAGTGTGGCGGTGGTATCAAGTGGGTTTCTATCTCATAGCCATTCATCAACCAAGCAAAAGACCCCCGACCAGTTCGGGGGTTTTTTGGTTTCTTTGCGGCTGGTTATTTTTTCTGAAGTTTTCAACACGGGTTTGACAATTGTTTTTTAATGTAGTAAGCTTACAACTGTAAGCAATCCCGCTTACACCAAACCAACCAAGATAGGGGGGAGCAAAATGCTTCTAAAATCTTCCAACCAATTTCCACTTCACACCTCATTCGGTGGTGATGAGTTCGCCCCGAACTACCGCAACCAATGCGGTAAGTGTGCCAGCAGGGTAACCCCCTCTGACCTCTTTGGGGTTCACCTAGATGAGCTGAAGCTCATCACAGCTGAGGAGGCTCTCAGTGCGGAGAGTGATGACCTCCACTTCACCGAGGTTCCAATCTGCCACCCTTGTGCCAGAGGGTTCTCAGGTGAGCTCCTGTTCAGTATCTACTGAGCAGGTCCGCCCTCCAGCCCCCGCCTAGTGCGGGGGTTTCTTTTTGCTCAAAACTTTTTTTAAATTGACTTGACAAGTTTGCCGTTACCTGCTAAGCTGGATTTATCCAGCTGGAAACTGGATACTTCCGGCAAGGGTTGTCGGAAAAATTACCCCCGATTTATCGGGAAGTTAGGGATAGACAGATGGAAAACTCTAAGGCAGTCAAGAAGTTAGCTTATACGGTTGAAGAGATGGGCGGTAACTTGGAGTGGTTCTATGATGAGACCACTGAAAAGATAGACTATGCCGACCTAGTGAAGTGGCTCAGAAATCAGGCTGAGGATTTAGAAGCCTTGATTGAGTTGATTGAGTCGGGAGACTTTAGCCGATAGGATAGTCAAACTAGCCCCTAGAGTTTATGCTCTAGGGGTTTTTTTGCTCAAAAGTTTTTTAATTTTTTTTTTCAAATTGACTTGACAAGTTTGCTACTGTTTGCTATGATTACTATGTAATCAACAGTTAGGAACTCAAAAAATGCTTACAACAAGAAGAAACATTGCTGCAGAGTCAGCTTTTGACATTGCTCTAAACAGCTTGTTCGACTATGGCAGAGGTATGTCAGGGGAGCAAAGAACAGCCCTCTGGGAGTTGTGCCACGCTAGTGAGCCAATCCAGTGGGCAACTAATAAGTACCTTGCGGCTACTTCACAATACGCCCCTACAGCTTTTGAAAAACTCAAAGCTGTTCTAGCTCACTACACTGAAGAAGCTGGATTGAGCTGACCCCTAGCAGACTAGACCCCTAGCAATTAGCTAGGGGTTTCTTCTTGTTTGCCGCTAAGTGGTTTATAGGTTGTAGGTGTTACTAGGTTCTAATCTTGTCACGGGTGTAACACGGGCAACTATCAGCAAGCCCTATATAGCTTTCTAAGAGCTTCAGTGTTTTCCTGTAGATATTCCCATAGGCGTAGAACTAAAAACCTTTTAGATTGCCACTGGTGGCTTTAGGTGATATTTATATATTGCTTTATAGTTATTGCTTATAGCTTCTTCTATTTCTTGCGGCTATCGGATCTTTAGACATAATTGGCATTGATGTTTATTTGCTTAGGCTCAAGGGTATGGGTTGTTTTAGCAGTGTTCTATATTGTCCTTGTATTGTTTTTGGCTGTTGTTCGGGTTACGGGATTTATTGGATAAATACTCATAAGCTTTTTTTGATTAGGGTTGTTTATCTACTTTTTTATAACTTGTAATAGATAATTCTTTGATAGGTGTTTTGAAGAGGTTAATTATGGAAAAGCTTGTAGATTTATTTATTTCTCAAAAAAGTTGTCAAAATAGCTAGAAAAAAAGTTTTCAAAGAATTGTCAAAAAAGTGTCTTTTTTGCTTGACAATTTGACAAGCTTATGGTAGGCTATAGATTATAGCGTTACACGAGAAAATCAGGAAACAATCTGACTCGACGCCCAAAACAACCGCTTCCCACTCACAGGCCAAAAGCAGTTTATGCCTCTCACTTGTTTTATGCACTTAGTCTATTCAACTCGCTTTTACTATGTTAGTATTTATATATGAACAACATTACGTACGTTTACCGAGCATATAATGGTCTCAACGAACTTTGCTACGTGGGATTGACAAATAACTTTGATATTCGAATTCGTTCTCACAGACTAGACAAAGATTGGTGGCGGACAGAAGTCTCCACTATTAAAGTAAAAACCTTTGACTCAAGGTCAGAAGCTGAAACAGAAGAGTCCAAAGCTATAGCCCTAGAATTTCCAAAATATAACGAACTAAAAGGAAGAGAAACACCGAGCAGCCTTGCCGATTCTGAGGAGTTGGCTAGGCTCTCTATTTTTAAGACAAAAAAGCCACTTCCTTCTTCCGAAATTGAATACTTGAAGACACTAAGCGAGCCGGAGGTGTATCAAAGAGCAGCTGCATTACAGGATGCTGGTTGGCCGGTTACTCAAATACTTTTAGGTGTTAGGGTTGCCCCCACTCCGATCCAATTAAGAACCTCAATAAAACTAACCAAACTTCGCGATACTTCTAGGCCAGTCCCCAAACCGCCACTAACTCGCACCGAAAAGAAAGCTCTAAAAGAAGCATCCATTGTCCACTTGAACCTGTCGCAGAAGCGACGACTAATATATCTTAGTAAGCAAGTTAAAAAATATAGACCAGGACATCTCCCAGGCCACCCCATATTCGAAGCCAGAGAAGAATACAACAGTTTAATTAGCTATTTATATCATTCAGGAGTTTCTGTGGCGGAAATGGCGCAGACTGTGAACGTGGACGAAAGCAACATTAGAAGACGGATTACGTAGACCCCCTATCATTTCAAAAATCAATTTTTGAACTTGCCCTTTTTTGAAAAACCCCCAGAAAAATTTTTAAAAGAAAAACGTTTAAGGTACTAAACACACCAACACTGTACAGATATGCTAAACTATTACTCATGCCTAGAAGAACAGCACGAGGTCAGCAGCTTCCACCCACTGAGGTTGAGTTCCTGAACAGTCTTTCCAAAGACTTACTCGTTCAGCGAACCCACGACCTTTATCAAGCAGGTTGGGCCCTAGATGCCATCGGATCTGCACTTTCTCCTAACAGGCCTAGAACCACAATTAGAAGCTGGGTACAGCGGGCAACACTTTCAGAGCAGAAAGTAATAGACGCCCCTATTCCTAGCCCCCAACTAAAAACCAGCCCAGAGGGTTACCAAAAGAAACGCCCTGACTCTCCAGGTATCAAGCAAGCTGACTATGACCAGATCAAGTCTCTTGCCCCTACCGCTCGCACATATCGATCACGCATGGCATCTACCTCTGCTCCTGCGGTCGCTAACCAGCGTCTAACAGAACTGTGCAAGCGCCTACACTCAGAAAACGTATCTATCAAAGAACTAGCAGAGGCAGCAGGCGTCACCTACAGAGCAATGTATAAGCGAGTACTTCTCTAGATACTTGACAAACAGTAGACGCGCCTACTATAGTCACTAGGAACTATGAAAAAATCAAAGTTTGATGCCAACAAGGGCCTGACCTGGACACTAATGTTTTCGGTCTTTTTAGCGCCTCTATTAGTTTCCACTACACCTGAAACCGAAGAGCTAAAAGTTAAGGTGCCGAGTGGCAGTCCAGTAGTTGCGGACAGAGCTGACAACTCTGAGTCTCTAGTTATAACCAATCCTCGACTTGCTTCTGGCGGACCTCTTACAAGCCTCATCTTTGGACCCCTTGAAGATAAGGCTCCTGAACCAGAAGAAAAAGAAGAAGAAGAGCCCAAGGCAGAAGTCATTCTTCGAGAGAACAAGCTGAATTATAGTAACGCTATTTTTCCGGTTGAGCCTGCTGACATCAGCTCCGACTTCGGCTGGAGAAGCCCACCTTGTGAAGGATGCAGCGCAGACCACCACGGCGTTGACTTTGTGCCAGGCCACGGTTCAGACGTAGTTTCCATTCTTGACGGGCTTGTCGTTGAGGCAGGCATTAATGGAGGATATGGAACCTGGGTAATGATTAAGCACCTAGTTCCAAGCACAGAAGAAGAGGGGGAGTTCGAGGAGTGGCATACAATCTACGCCCACCTCATTGCAGACTCAATTCCAGAAGACGTTGGCGTTGGTTCTATCGTCAAAAAAGGTCAGCTCATAGGTTTGGTTGGAAACACTGGACAATCCACCGGTTCTCATCTACACTTTGAGATACTAGTTAATGGAGAACCTGAAGACCCAATGCCCTTACTCGCCCAATACAGCCGAGTTTTAATTGCCCCGGACGGCACAGAAACGTTTATAAAATACGAATAACTTAGCAGACTTGCACATATCCGCCAGTAGTGCTAAGCTATTCCCATGAACATAGATACAGTAGTCGCATGGACGGCGTTTATCGCAATCCTTTTCTTGATTTACGTTATTCCGAAAGCAGTGACTATTCGGAAAGCAACTAAACCAAAAAAGAAAAAGGAAAAGAAAAAGCTACCTCCACCAGCTCCTTTGCTCGGTGTAGTTTACCCACCTAACCAAAGAAAGAAGCGCAAATGAAATTATTCACCTTTCTTAGAGATCTTGCTTGGATGTCGCTGTTTTCAGTAGCGGCGTCTGCCATCTCTATAGCCCTTGCCCTAAACCAGGCTCCAGTAGAAGTAGTCCTATCTACCGCCTCTTTAGGAATCGTATTTGCTATTTTAGGCACAAAGGAGTAAAGTAATGGACGCACTTACTTCAGCGTTAGCAGTTATTGCAGTTGTAATACTGCTGCTGATTGTTGGATTTGCAATGGTTGCTTTGGCAACAGTTGCAGGATTTTTTATTGCACTAGAAAAAGCAGATAACGAAGAAACGACAAACTATGAAGAATGACGAAAAAAACAAAAAAGTCTTGCGGCCCAAACAGGTTGAAGATTTAACTAAGATTATGGCCGAGAGCGGGGTGTTTGAAATGCTTGACTGCACTGTTCATGTTTCATTTCCGCAAAACACTACGGTTGCAGAGTTAGACAAGATTTATCACCTAATTCATTCAATGATTAATGTTGAAGACATCGACTTTGACATGGTTCCGATAAAGGGTGACAGATTCAGAATCGAAATCGAGTCCGTAAAGGCCGACTACAAAACTTACAGAAACGTTAAGAGAGAAGATTAATGACGCTTATGACAACATCATTTGACAAAGAACCAGAACCGAATTTCATCAAAAAGAATCAGCGTCTACCAAAAGAGATTACTGACTTCTTTTCGCAGACCACAGTAGCTGATGAAAGGGATTCAATGATCAAAGCCCTCTGCGAGAAGGGGTGGACATACGAAGCCGTTGCTTCAGCTACTACCCTTACTCGTGAGCGCGTTCGTCAAATTGCAAAGAATAATCCGCAAACCGATGCGCTAGAGATTGGAATTGAAATTCCC
>Ga0209923_1000094_pt1 | contig 21760 bp, 18 predicted proteins | sample SalPon1_A_H2O_MG_FD_185696 | JGI IMG/M metagenome (GOLD analysis project Ga0209923, IMG submission 185696) | Salt pond water microbial communities from South San Francisco under conditions of wetland restoration - Salt Pond MetaG R1_A_H2O_MG... | ecosystem: Environmental > Aquatic > Non-marine... | reverse complement strand
GATTGCCAGCACAATGGCCAACAGTCCGATTACCAAAGCTGCAACACGAGCTGCCCTAACTTCCTCAGCCTCTGTTGCCTTGCCCTTGCGGATCACCTTCGCATACAAATCGTGTGCAAAAGATGTCGAGCTTGCCAGGGTCAGACCAGAAACGGTGGCCAAAATAACGGCAAAGGCAATAGCTCCAATAATCGCCAACATAATGGCACCACCGAGGCTTCCTGCTCCGCCACCCAGCTCAAGAGCTAGCTGGGGTGCTGCAACGTTACCGCTTCGATTGACAACCGATCCGTCATCATTGAGCCCCATGCCCAACACTTCTCTTGGAACCAAAGCTGCCGCTCCGAATCCCAAAGCAATGGTCATCAGGTAGAAGGCACCAATGTTTCCAATGGCCCAGTTAACGCTCTTGCGAGCAACCTTTGAACTTGGCACGGTATAGAAACGAATCAGAATGTGTGGCAAACCAGCCGTTCCCAAAACCAGCGCAAGCGCTAGTGAGATTAGGTCGATTTGCCCGATCAAAGTTGCTACCGGATCCCCTGCAATCTCTGGAGCGAACCTTCCGCCCGGCTCCAAAAATGCCATGCCCTGACCACTCATCTCGGCTGCTTTGTCCAGCAAGCCGGTGAGGTCAAAGTTAAAGTTCCACAAAACCATCACGGTCATTGCAGTTGCACCAGAAATCAGCAAAAATGCCTGGGTGATCTGAACATAACTTGTTCCACGCATTCCACCGACTGTCACGTAAAGAATCATCAGCAAACCAACACCAACGATGATCCAGTTCTTGGCAGCGGGGTCAGTAAAGCCCAGCAACAATGCCACCAGTGCACCAGCACCAACCATCTGCGCAAGCAGATAGAAAACGCTAACAATCACGGTTGATGTGGCAGCCGCAGTTCTGACTGGACGCTGGCTCATTCGGAATGAGACAACGTCACCCATGGTGAATCGACCAGAGTTTCTCAATGGCTCAGCAACTAGCAACAAAGCTAGAAGCCATGCAACCAAGAATCCGATTGAATACAGGAATCCGTCAAATCCGAAAAGTGAGATCAAACCTGCGATTCCCAAGAAGCTGGCAGCCGACATATAGTCAGCGGAAATTGCCAAACCGTTTTGGAAACCGTTTAGTGAGCTTCCAGCATTAAAAAAGTCTGCAGACTTTTTACTCTGCTGGTTTGCTCGGTAGACCATGAAAAGGGTCACCAGGATGAATAGAACAAATAGAGATGTCGCCAGAAGCGTCGTGTCTACGGTCATGCTTGCAACTCCTTTTCAATTTTCTCTTTCAACTCGGATCCTGGGCCATCAAGGTTCTTCGTTGCGTAACGGTCGTAGAGCCATGCGATAACGAACGTGGTAAGGAATTGCAAAATAGCCAGGACGAATGCGAGGTTGATGTTTCCAAACACTGGAGTTGACACAAAGTCGCGAGCGAAGGTGGTCAACAGAATGAATGAGAAATACCAAACTAGGAATCCCACTGCAAATGGGAAGGCAAACGATCTAAACCGCTTGCGGTGAGCTACGAACTCGTCAGAGTTCTGGTACTTGATCCAGACTTCTGATTGGTTTTTTGTCTCCAATAGAACTCCTTTGTCCTAATGTGCCAACGGCGTTGCTGGCAACCATGGCCTAAGCCTGACAAAACTTTACACTTGAAAAAATTTTCTGGTTTTACCAACAGGCAGATATTTAACCAGGTTAACAAACCAATTTTTGGGGGATGGTTCCGGTCAATAAATACTCATTTACCTGCCCGTCTATACACTCCACGCCTTGCCCATAAATGGTGTGGCCCTCACCTTCATAAGTGAGCAACACCGACCCCTCCAATAACTGGCTCAGACTCACCGCCTGTGAATATGGAGTAGCGGGGTCACCAGTGGTTCCAACCACTAAAGGTTTTGCATCGGTCGCTTGTTGAAAATCCAGTGTTTGCTCGGGTGGTGCTCCCGGCCAATCCGCACACATCAGATGTCCGTCCTGCCACGACTCACCAAAAACATCACTCAGCTCGGCTAATTCCTGATTAAGGTTTTGAACATCTTCCGGATCAGAGCTCAATCGACCGTCAGCACAGTTGATTGCGATGTTCGCGTCAATCAGGTTCCCTCGATAACTTCCATCTGATTCTCGCTCGTTATAAAAATCGGCCAGGAACAGCATGCGCTCACCATCGTCATTCAGCACATTTTCAAATGCTTGGCTCAAAATTGGCCATGCCGCTTGCTGATACAAAGCGGAGATTATGCCAGTGACCAATCCGGCTCCGGTGAGCTCTCTGGATCCAACCGATATTGGTTGCTCCGCTATGCTTTCAAAAAGTGTGGCGACTGTTTGTTTTGCCTGTTCAACATCATCACCAAGTGGACATGTCCCACTCACGCAGTTCTCAAGGTAGTTTTCAAAAGCCTCATCAAACCCAATCAATTGGTTGATGGTTGCCTGCCTGGGAGAGATGCTTGGGTCAACCGCTCCGTCCAAAACGAACCTGCCGACTCTGTTTGGAAACAGTGCCAAATAGGTGGATGCCAACTCCGTTCCATAGGAATAGCCCAAGAAGTTGATCTCTGGTAACTCCATTATTGAGCGAATGAGGTCTAAGTCTCTGGCGGCATTTCTGGTCCCGACATATTCCAAAATGGCTCCACTGTTATCGATGCAGTCTTGGATGTAGTCATCAATCAGCGCCTCGCTTTGAGCGACCGATTCTGGCTGACCGTAAAGCAATCTGTCTTTGAGGTCGTCGTCTTCGCAGCTAACAGCTGTTGACTCACCTACTCCCCTGGGGTCGAAGGTAACTAAGTCAAAATTCTCAATGATCTCTGGTGTGGCAATGTTCGCTCCCCGATCGCGCATCCATTGATTGGCACTTACGCCAGGTCCACCTGGGTTTAGAAATAAAACTTCATCTGTGTTTGGGTTTTCTAACTTCAACAAAGAAAGGTTTATGGATTCAAATTCCGGAAACTGCCAATCAAGTGGTGCGCTTATATCCGCACACTGGTAATCCCCGCAGTCTTCCCACTCAATGCTTTGCTCGTAATAATCAATCGACTCAACCTCTGGAGCCTGCTCGACTGGCACCGGCGAGCAGGCTGTGAGTAACAGGGCCAGGGATAGCCCAAGCTTTTTCAATTGCCCCAACCTCTGAAGATCATCTTTGTGGCAAGTGCCTCCATTGCCAGCAGATCTCTCACGTTTCTCTCGATGCGCTTGCGTGCGACCTTGATTTCATCCAAAACCTCCAGGGTGCTTTCCACCCTGCTGGCTCTTGCTCGCATTTCCAGCTGATCGCGAATGCTCTCATTGACCAATTCCATACCAGACTCCAGCTGAATGCTTGCGATGTCCCGATAAGCACTGGCAAGGTCGAGCAAAATTCGATCCAGACCATCGCGAATGGCTCTGGTTGTCCGCCTCTTTTGGTCATCAGTCAGTGCTTTCAACTCGGGCTTAAGCTGCGTCGGAACTTTATCTTCAGGTCCCAGTCCAACCGATGCCAACAATGCTCGCTGCTGGTTTTCGGATTCTTCCTGCGCCAGAGCCTCGCCGTCTTGCTTTGCCAGAGCCAACCACTTCTCGGCAGCAAACATTGCCTTTCCCAAATCACTTATGGACAAACCTATTTGAATTGACTCAGACCTTCGAGACCTTGCCTCGTAGCTGGTTGCAAGCCTTCGGGCCATGCCTATGTGTGACTGGGCCTCGCGAGCAACATTGATTGCTAACTCGGGTTCCACTCCCTCTTTTTCACTCAACAGTCTTGCAACCTCAACCGGACTTGGAACCGTTAGGTTGACCTTGCGAACACGGGAGCGAATTGTCGGAAGCATGTCCATCTCACTTGGTGCACACAACAGCCAAATTGTTTTCTCTGGGGGTTCTTCTAGGGCCTTTAGCAAAACATTTGAGCTTCGCTCAGCCATTCGATCAGCATCCTCAATCAGCATCACACGATAACCACCCGAAGACGAGCCCAGCGCACTGGAGGCAACCATTGACCGAACCTCTTCGATTGTGATTACCACTTTGTCCGTGGTCAAAACACTTATGTTTGGGTGATGCCCAGCGATTGCCAACTGGCAGTCCTTACACTCTCCACATCCGTTTTCTGAGCAGATCAGTGACTGCGCGAAAGCATGCGCCATGTTGGACCTTCCAGAACCAGGAGGGCCAACAAACAGCCAAGCGTGGTAAACGCCGCTTTCCTTGTCCAACAGGGCAGTGTTTAGTTGCTGCAACGCCTCGGGCTGCCCCATCAGGTCAACAAACGCTTGAGTCATTTATCTAATCAAACCTTTTTTCAAGCTCAGAAATAAGTTTTTCCGAAATCTGTGAAATGCTCTCGGACGCATCCAAAACCAAAAATCTCTCTGGTTCATTTTTCGCCAGAGTCAAATACGCCTGCCTGGCTCTTTCGAAGAAATCAACTTTTTCTTTCTCGAGCCTGTCTGGACCCTCTCCGGTTTGATTTCTTCTTTGCATGGCCTGCTGGGCATCCAAATCCAATAGAACTGTTAGGTCAGGCAATAAATTATCAATAGCCCACAAAGAGATATCCCGCACCTCATTCAGGTCAAGCTCTCTGGCTGCCCCCTGGTAGGCGACAGAGGAGTCGAAATAACGATCTCCCAAAACAACCACGCCTTTTGCTAGTGCTGGCTTTATTTTGGTTTGCACGTGGTGTGCTCGATCCGCTGCATATAGAAGCGCTTCGCTGCGTGGGGCGACATCACCCTTTCGATGCAGAAGCAGATGTCTGATTTCTTGACCCAGTTCAGTGCCGCCCGGCTCAAATGAACGAATGAATTTTTTGCCCTTTTGTTCTAACCAACGCTCTACGGCGTCAATCTGTGTGGATTTACCAACACCATCGATTCCTTCGAAGGTGATGAACATCAGCGCTACTTTCTTCTTCGTTTAGCCGCGGTTTTTGGCTTTTGACCAGGCTCAACCCCTAGTTTCTCACGCCTAATGGCCAATAACTCGAAGGCTCGGTCATTGGTGAGCTCATCCAAAGCCTCATCACCCGGAATGGTGGCATTAACCACACCGTCTGAAACGTAATCGCCAAACTGTCCAGTCTTGGCAACAACGGGTAGCTTGCTAGCTGGGTCTTCGCCAAATTCCCTAAGCGGGGTTGATGCAGTTCTGCGCCCACCGTATTTAGGTTGAGCGAAGATCTCCTCTGCCTCCTCAACGGTGATGGTCAACAGCTTTTCCTCTCTGTCGATGCTTCGAGAATCATTACCCTTTTTCAAATAGGGGCCATAGCGACCGTTTTGAGCGGTAATCATCTTGCCCTCATTGTCCTCGCCAACCTCTCTTGGCAACGACAAAAGCTCCAGGGCCTGTTCGTATGTCACATCGGCTGGAGACATTGATTTGAACAAAGATGCGGTTTTGGGCTTGGGATTTGATTCATCTTGAATCTGAACATATGGCCCATAGCGACCATCTTTCACCACTATTGGGTTTCCAGTCTTTGGGTCATCTCCCAGTACTCGATCTCCGGCAATTGGAGCGTCAATTAGTTCTTGGGCTTTTTCGGCTGTCAGTTCATCCGGAGCCATACCCTCGGGGATATTGACAATTCTTCTACCCTTTTCATCAAACCCTTCATCTTCTGGCTTGCCGGCAAGCTCAATATAAGGGCCGTATTTTCCGGTTCTGAGGGTCACACCTGGCGAGATTTCAAAGCTGTTGATCTCCCTTGGGTCACTATCGCCAACGCCTTCAATGATCTTGGTGAGGCCGCGATCTTTACCGCCGAAATAAAACTCGTTTAACCAAGTGCTTCTGTTGAGATCCCCCGTAGCTATTTTGTCGAGATCCGCTTCCATGCCCGCGGTGAAGTCATACTCGACCATGTCGCCAAAGTTCTGCTCCAAAAATCTGGTGACTGTAAAAGCAATCCACTCTGGAACCAGCGCACTTCCCTGCTTTGAAACATAGCCTTTGTTGATGATGGTGGAGATAATTGCCGCATAGGTGCTGGGGCGCCCAATGCCAGCTTCCTCCAAAGCCTTAACCAGAGAAGCCTCAGTGAATCTTGCTGGTGGTTGAGTGGAGTGATCCTTTGCCTCCAAGGATGCAATTGGGTGGCTCTCCCCCTCGCTTAGTGCTGGCAACTTGGGCTGACTGTTTTGCTCTTTATCTTCGCTGACCTCGTAGGCAGCCATGAAACCCTTGAACAAAATCACCGTTCCGCTGGCGGTAAAGGTGTATTCCTGGTCTTTTTTCAAACTGAGCTTGACCGAGGTGGTTGAAAGCTTTGCCTCCATCATCTGGGAGGCGATGGTTCGCTTATAAATCAATTCGTAGAGTGCGATGGCCTTCGCAGAGAGTGATTTAGGGATGCTTTCAGGCGAGACGAACTTGTCACCACTTGGCCTGATTGCCTCGTGAGCTTCTTGCGCATTTTTATTGGAAGACCCGTACTGCCTGGGCTTTTCTGGTAGATATTCCTTTCCAAACCGAGACTCAACTTCTTTTCTTGAGGCTTGGATTGCCTGAGCAGAAAGATTGGCTGAGTCGGTACGCATGTAAGTAATGTGTCCTTCTTGATAAAGCTGTTGAGCTAAATCCATGGTTTGCTTTGCGCTCAAACCCAGTTTCCTGGAGGCGTCCTGCTGCAAAGTTGAGGTAGTAAAAGGAGCGGATGGTTTTCTAGTGCTGGGCTTTGATTCAACACTTATTACTTCCAGTTTCTCGCCCTGTAATTTTTCACTGAGCTCAGCGGCCTCTTGGTTTTTCAAAACCATGTAATCGCCATTGAGTGCTCCATCAGCATCAAAGCTTTTACCGGTGGCCAATTTCTTACCATCAATTGCAAACAGCTTTGCTTCAAAATCTGCCTCGGAGTGGCTAACGGTTGCAGCCACCGAGGAGTAATCGGCACTCACGTGTGCCATTCGCTCGCGTTCCCGCTGCACAATCATCCTCATGGCTGGAGACTGAACACGACCAGCACTCAAACCACGATTAATCTTTCGCCACAAAATTGGCGACAGTTCATAACCAAACAGACGGTCAACGACTCTCCTGGTTTCCTGAGCCTGCACCAAGTTGTCGTCGATGTCTCTCGTGTGTTGATAGGCCTGATCTATTGCCTCTTTGGTGATTTCGTTGAAAACCATTCGCTTCACTGGAACTTTTGGCTTCAAGACATTCAATAGGTGCCAAGCGATTGCTTCACCCTCTCGATCCTCATCAGTTGCCAGATACAACTCATCGGCTTCTTTCAAAGCTGACTTCAATTCAGAAACGGTCTTGGTTTTACCGGGTGAGATTTTATAAAAAGGGGCGAAGTCATTTTCAATGTCAATTGCGAATTTGCCCATGGAGCCTTTTTTCTTATCCGCTGGAACATCCTTGGGATCAGCTAGGTCACGGATATGGCCAACACTCGCTAAAACCTCAAAATCACTACCCAAATATTTCTTGATGGTCTTGGCTTTAGCTGGTGACTCCACGACAACTAGCTTCTTGGTCAAACGCTCTCCTATTCGGCAAATGCTTTGTAGCTCAGGTGAAATAATCCATGATTTTTGGTCATCTCAACTTCACTAACGCCCTTGACAATACGACATGAAACTAGATTCAAGTCAAGTTGGCTCGCTAAATTCCCCGTCGCTTCGCAGGGAAAGCCGTGGCTAACTCCTCGAAAACTATCGGCCGCCAGCACTGCTCCCTGCTGGGCTGCGAAGCTAAGTTTCTGAGATAAAAACAATAGATTTGATGCCGTCACCGAAACAAAAATAAGGCTAGTTGCCAAAAACATTAGACCCAGCATCATCGCTGTAGCCAAGCCTTGTGAATCTGTAATCAGGGGCACAGGCTTTTGCATCTAACACCTCCAGGGTTCCGCTCACAGTCACACAAACCATCTGCTCCACTCTGGTTTTTTGATATTCAGTTTCCCCACCGAGAGAAACTCTGATTGCCTCTGACTGGGCAAGTTGCTGATTGTTGATGCGCTCCATACCCAATTGAAATGAGCCGAGAAGTGCAAGCAACAAAATCACAAAGCTTGGGATGGTTAGGGCAAATTCAGCGCTCACCAAACCAGAATCGTTATTCAGTTGTCTCAATGGTCAGCGCTTGGTTTATGAGATCAAACAAAATTGTCCTCACCTCGTCGCTTCTCATAATCACCACCAGAAGTCCCGCAAATGCGACCGCCGCCATCATCGCAATCGCATACTCGGCTGTTGCCGCTCCCCTGTCACTGTTTATTAGCCTCATGTTTTTCCTTTCATAGATTGACCAGTCGAAAACTTGAAATCAGTAGCGGGAAAACACTGAGCAAAATAAATGCCGGTAGAGAGGTAAGACCCAAAGGAATCAACATCTTGATGGAGTCTTTAGCTAACAGCTTTCTTTTTTTCTCAAACTCAAGCTGTTGGTTCAATAAATACTGCTCCACCAAGGCTTGAGAAACAGGGGCTCCTGCGTGGATTGCTTTTTTCAAAACTTTGTTTTTCACATTCACCTTGGAAATTGGCATGCCTGCCTTTAGCTCAATAGCTGCTTTCAGGGGAGATAGGTCAGTCCTTGGCGCAACGGCAGAGAGTTTGTCGTGAATCTTTTTAGATAAAACCATCCCGGTTGCGAATAAACCAAAAGCAAATACAAAGACAATCACCCCAAAGGTTGAATCCAGTGCTGAAAAAGGATCCAGGCCTATTACCTGTGAGACTGCCAGACCAATCAAGGGTAACCATGCCAATAGCTCTCTGGTTGCAGCGGGGGCCGAGGAGATGATTTCCAGTTCCGAGAAAAACTTTCTGCGGTGTTCAATGGAAATCTGAATCATTTCAATTGCTTCTGCAATTGGTGCTCCGGCGGTCACTGCTGTGCTCCAAAGCTCCCAGAAATCCTCTTGGTCTTGCGGGCTGAGTTTTTCAATGTTTGGCTTTTCAATGGCAATCACTTCAGCCGGGGTCAATCCCGCCCTGATTCCAGAAATCAACGAGGTCAGGCTCATAGATCCTGCCAACGATATATTCCTTGCAATTCAGTGTTTTCAACATGAATCAACCAATCAATAGAACTTGCTAAATCAAGCATCAGCTCGCCAGGAACACCAGCCATCAATCCCAAGGTGCGCAGTCGATTGGGAACTGCTTTGGCCGATTGGGCGTGAATGGTGGCAGCCGCTCCCTTGTGACCGTTGTTTATTGCCAGCAACAGAGCAAGAGCTTCTTTTCCCCGAATCTCTCCAATAACCACCCGATCCGGTCGCATTCGAAGAGCTTGATTCAATAACTCCGACATCGTGAGTTCCCCGGCGAGCTCAATGTTTGACTCTCTAGATCTAATGCTCACCGAAGGTGGAGACATCTCAATCTCTTCGGTTTGCTCAACCAATACCGTCCTGCCTGGACTAGCCCTTAGCATCTTTGCAAGCAAAGTGGTCTTGCCCGAACCAGTTGGACCACTGATTAGAAAACTTTCATTGGATTTGGCGATTAGTTCAAGCTTTGGAGCTAGTTGAAAATCTAAATCAGGTTTATGAACGCGAATTGAAAGCTGGTCAGACTTCGAAACCACCCCACCCATCAATGCGTGAAACCTAAAGTTTTCAACACTGAAATCAGCGTGCGGTCTTGCTATGTCCCAGCGTTTACCACTCGCCAGCACCAAATCAATTATCTGTTGGCGAAGCTTTGACTCGTCTCGAAAGGGGTTTGCAACTCGCTTCCATTCCCCATCAAATATGAAGGAGTGGTCCGCACCCTGCAGCAAAACATCAGTGACACCCTCGATTTCTAACAGCTGGAAAAGGGCGTTGTTGATCTTCATCAACCCAGCCTGTCCAAACAGATTTGATATCGACGGTGAAAATCAAAATCTGTGGAAAATAAGAGAGGCGGCAGGAATGGGGGGAAACCTGCCGCCATGAGAGCCCGATTGGGGGAACAGAGCTCTCAGTCGGTAAACCGACAGACAAGAGTCTAAACCCTTGTTGGGGATGTGCAATCCAATATGAGTGAATTCCAAGAATTAAGTTTTGTGGCAAGATAAAAATTGTCAAAGTCGACTGGAGGACAATGATGTCAAACGATCAAGAGATCGAAAACCTATCTTCGGAAACTCGACGTTTCCCACCAACAGCTGAGTTCTCTGCTAATGCAATCGCTCAGCCAGACATTTACGAGAAAGCAAAGTCGGATCGACTGGGCTTCTGGGCTGATCAGGCAAATAAGTTGCACTGGCACAAGCCCTTCACTGAAACCCTGGATTGGTCAAACGCACCTTTTGCCAGATGGTTTCACGATGGCGAACTAAACGTCAGCTACAACTGTCTGGATAGACATGTTGAAAATGATCTTGGAAAACGTGTGGCTCTATTTTTCGAGGGGGAACCGGGTGACACAACGGTCTACACCTACCAACAATTGTTGGAAGAGGTTAAAAAGGCTGCCAATGTCTTGATCAAGCTGGGGGTAAAGGCAGGAGATAGAGTAGCGATCTATCTGCCAATGATCCCAGAAGCGATCATTGCCATGCAGGCTGTGGCTCGAATTGGGGCAGTCCACTCAGTCGTATTCGGTGGATTTAGTGCTGACAGCTTGGCGCAGAGAATTCAGGATGCTGAGGCAAAAGTGGTCATCACTGCAGACGGTGGTTACCGCAAAGGGAAAGCGAGTGCTCTGAAGCCAAACGTTGACGGAGCCTTAGCTGATGGCAAGTGTCCATCGGTTTCAAAAGTGCTTGTGGTTCAAAGAACCAAACAGGAAGTCGCTTGGAATGACAGCATCGATGAGTGGTGGCATGAACAAATGGCCACCGTTGAGACTGAGCACGTAGCCCAGCCATTCCCTGCTGAGCAACCACTGTTTATTTTGTACACAAGTGGAACAACTGGAAAGCCAAAGGGGATTCTTCACACCTCCGGTGGTTATCTAACACAGGCCAGCTACACCCATAAAAATGTCTTTGACCTCCATGACAAAACCGATGTTTATTGGTGCACCGCTGATGTTGGCTGGATCACGGGTCACACCTATGTGGCCTACGGTCCCCTAGCAAATGCGGCTACCCAGGTGATTTACGAAGGAACTCCAGACACCCCAGACTGGGGAAGATGGTGGGACCTGGTGGCCAAATACAACGTCAGCATCATGTATACGGCTCCAACGGCTATTCGCAGTTTCATGAAAATGGGACGCGAGGTTGTTCAGCACTACGACCTTTCTTCAATCAGGTTGCTGGGTTCAGTTGGAGAGCCAATCAACCCAGAGGCTTGGGTTTGGTATCGAGATGTAATCGGTGGCGGTGAGGCTCCAATTGTTGACACCTGGTGGCAAACCGAAACTGGTTCCATCATGATTTCGCCACTGCCCGGCATCACCGAGGCAAAACCTGGGAGTGCTCAGGTTCCTCTTCCCGGTGTTGAGGCAAAGGTTTTGGATGATGACGGAAACCCAGTTGGTCCAGGCCACGGTGGTTACCTATCCTTGGTTGAGCCATGGCCTTCAATGCTCAGAGGAATCTGGGGAGACCCAGAGAGATTCAAAGAGACCTACTGGTCGAAATTCGAAGGTGTTTATTTCGCGGGGGATGGCGCTAAATACGATGATGACGGCGATGTTTGGTTGCTTGGTCGAGTCGATGACGTTATGAATGTTTCAGGACACAGACTCTCAACCACAGAGATTGAATCCGCCTTGGTTTCCCACCCATACGTTGCAGAGGCAGCAGTGGTGGGTGCGAAGGATGAAACCACCGGACAAGCGGTTGTTGCCTTCTGCATCTTGCGCAGATCTCAAGCTGAAAACACAGGCAATGAACTCGATGTCTCCAGAGAATTGAGAGAGCACGTTGCCAAAGAAATCGGACCAATTGCTAAGCCTCGTCAGATCTTTGTGGTGAATGAGCTTCCGAAGACTCGAAGTGGAAAAATCATGAGGCGATTGCTTAGAGATGTTGCTGAGGACAAGCCAGTTGGTGATGTAACAACTTTGGCCGACACATCAGTGATGGATTCCATAAGTGGAAAAATGTCATCAGCTCCGAGTGAGGACTAGTCAAACTCAACAATTAGTTCAATCTCCACAGGAACATCCAGGGGAAGGACCGCCACGCCCACAGCGCTGCGTGCGTGGCGTCCGACCTCTCCAAAGATTTCAGTGAGTAAATCACTTGCTCCGTTAATCACCTGTGGCTGTTGTGTGAAGGATGGGTCGGAAGAAACAAATCCGACGATTTTCACAATCTTTCTAATCCTTTGAAGATCGCCGATCTCACTTTTGACCGCCGCCAAACCATTCAGAATGCATATTCTTGCAAGCTCCTGAGCTTTTTCTAACTCAATCTCTGACCCGACTTTGCCAGTCGCCGCAAGCTTGCCTTCAACCAGTGGAATTTGTCCCGCTGTGAAAACTAGGTTTCCGGAAGTAATCGCCGGCAGATAAGAGCCCGCCGGTTTGGCAACCTCTGGCAGTTTGTATCCCAGAGACAGCATGTTTTGCTCGAAATTCAACTGACTACTCCTTTGGGCGCTTCATGAAAGCGATCAAACCACCCTGCGGTCCTGTCTGAATGCTGACCAGTTCATAGCCCTTTGCACCCCAGGTGTTCAAGATATCTGTTTCCTTGTGCAATAGCAGTGGTGTCGTTACGTACTCCCATATGACCATGTTTTTCAGCTCCCTTTAGGCTTAGACCAGTTATCCTTGAGTCTATGGCTGCAAATAATAAATCTGCGCCAATACTTTCTGTCCTCAAGTTTACTTTCTTGAGCGTCACTGCAGGAGTGTTGGCTGTGGCAATTGCCGCACCCGCTGTTGCGGTTGGTGGCATTTTGACCACCACCGGTGTTTCGATGTTCGAGGGTCTACCCGCTTACATCCGCCCAATCAATTCAAGCGAGGCCAGTACCATCTATGCAAAGCAGGATGGCAAGCCAGTGGAGATGGCCACCTTCTATCATGAGAACCGAGTAGAGGTTCCCTACGAAGAGATATCTCCGAACATCATCGATGCAGTTTTAGCAACTGAAGACCCAAGGTTTTACGAACATGCCGGTGTAGACATGATCAGCCTTGTCAGGGCAACACTTACCAACCTGGCAACATTTGGCGAAGGCCCCGGTGCCAGCACAATCACCATGCAGTATGTAAAGAACTCTCTAGTTGACGCAGCCAATCAATCGGGAGACGAAGAAGCTATCCGTGAAGCCACCGAGATAACCGTGGAGCGAAAACTTAGAGAGATTCGTTTAGCAATAGCTCTAGAAAAAGAGGTTTCTAAAAAACAGATTCTTGCTGGTTATCTCAACCTTGCGTTTTTTGGTAACCAAATCAATGGAGTTGAAACGGCCAGCCAGTACTACTTCGGTACCAGCGCTTCTAATTTGAATGTTCCGCAAGCTGCTTACCTGGCGGGTATGTTGAAATCCCCTAATGACTACAAGCCTGACGATTCAGACAACCTTGATCGCGGCATGGGTCGAAGAAACTATGTGCTTCAACAAATGGCAATAGAGGGATTCTTGACTCAAGAGCAAGCTGATGCTTATAAGGCCACACCGATTCAGACTCGAATCACTGACACCAAAGAGGGTTGTGAAGCTGACCAAACAACAGCATATTTCTGTGATTACGTTGTTTGGACAATCAGAAACTCTCCAGAGTTTGGAGTTAGCTCCGAGGAGCGCGAGGAGCTTCTGCGAAGAGGTGGGCTAGAGATTTACACCACCCTGGATGTTGATTTACAACAAACAGCGCAAGATGCGGTTTTTGATGCACTTCCTGCAGATAATGAATGGAGCTTCGGAACCTCAGCAGTCTCAGTGGAGGCCGGAACCGGACGAATCATAACCATGGCCCAAAACAGGGTTTTTGATCAAAGTGATAATCCAGGCACTGGCAGAACTGCAGTTAACTTCAACACTGATAGAAACTTTGGTGGCTCGAGTGGGTTCCAGCCAGGAAGTACCTACAAGGTATTTGTTTTAGCCGATTGGCTGAAATCTGGATACACCCTTGGCGACCACGTTGACGGTCGTGAAATCGAGTGGGATGTTGCAACCGAATTTAACGCACGTTGTGGTGGTTTGGTGGGAACCTGGGAACCGGGGAACAGTGGAGAGACAGTCGAAGATTTGAGTGTTCTGCAGGCGACTCGAACCTCGCAAAACACCGCTTATGCCGACATGGCCAGTCAGCTTGATCTGTGCGATATTCGTGACACAGCGGTTGATTTCGGTGTTCACCGAGCTGATGGTGAACCTCTCAGCTTTGTCCCGTCCTCAATTCTTGGCGTGAATGAAATAGCTCCTTTGACGATGGCAAGTGCCTTTGCCGCAATCGCAAACGATGGAACATACTGCTCACCGGTAGCAATTGACAGTGTGACGCAAAGAAGAACTGGCGAACAGTTAGAAGTTCCCAAATCACGTTGTTCCCAAGCGGTGACCCCTGATGTTGCAGCTGCCCTCGCCTATGCCATGCAGCAAGTGGTTAGTGGCGGAACGGCGGTTGCCTCAAACACAGGACAAGGTATTCCTCTAGCGGGAAAGACTGGGACCACTGATGAGTCGATTCACACCTGGATGGTTGGCTATTCCAGCGAGGTGGCAACAGCGGTTTGGGTTGGAAACGTCCAGGGGCTGATAAGCCAACGTGGAAAGAGCATCGGAGGCAGCGCGGTTTCGACACTGAGGCACCAAATCTGGCGCACCATAATGACTGATGTCAATGAAGTTTACGGGGGAGAGGCATTCCCCTCAGCTAACTCCAGATTCCTATCACCGCTCACCATTGAAGTTCCAGATGTCGCCGGCATGGATCCATTGATGGCCGCCGAGCAGATTGAGCTTTTGGATCTAAATGCGAAAATTGTTGAACAACCCATCGACTCAGCGCGTCCAGAGGGTGCAGTTGCTGACACCTTCCCATTTGCTGGGGAGGAACTCCCTCGAGGAAGCATGATTGAGATCTTTGTCTCTGGTGGGGGGCTAATTGAAGTCCCATTGGTAAAGGGTGCTGAAATGGCCCAGGCACAATCCACTTTGGAAAATCTTGGTTTTGCAGTGAGTCTGCCGCAACCATCTCAGGGCTTTTTATACGACAGGTGTGATTTGGAGTTACCTCCAGGTGTTGCTTGGGGAACAGACCCCGCAGTTGGATCACTGGTTCAAGGCAATAGCGCCATTGTTCTTATCCCGAATTGCGGCTAAATGATCTGGTTGTTGCTAATACCGGCAGTTCCGGTTGCAGTATTTTTGTATGCGGTGTTCATTGAGCGGCTTAGCTTCAAAATTCGCAAGGTGAAAATAAAAGCAGAGATTGAAAACCCAATCTCAATCCTGCACATCTCTGATCTTCACTTTCGTTCGGGACAGCGCAAAAAAGCTAGGTTTCTAAAATCTTTGGTCAAGCTAAACCCGGACCTTGTTATCAACACCGGAGACAACTTGGGTGGAGTGAACCAGGAAGATTCAACGGTCTCGGCACTGAAAAGCCTTTTGACACTACCCGGGGCATTCGTCTTTGGGGGCAATGACTATAAGGGGCCTGTTTTCAAAAACCCGCTTGGCTACCTCACAAAGCCCTCCTCAAAAAAGAAGTCTCCTCAGCTCGACATCGAGAAATTAACTGAGGGTTTTGCCGGTTGGGTGAATCTAAATAATGATTCCAAAATCATTGAGTTGAATGGCCAAAAGATTCAGTTGATGGGCCTTGATGACCCGCATGAGCAGTTTGACAATCCCGCCAAACTGCAAAAAACAGTTGAGTCAAAAAAAGTTGCCTACAAAATTGGGGTGGTGCACGCTCCGTATCACCGAGCCATCCAGCAACTTGGCCTGCAGGGGGCTGATTTAGTTCTGGCTGGCCACACCCACGGTGGTCAAGTTTGCCTTCCCAGCGGCAAAGCGCTGGTTACCAACTGCGACTTGCCGACTGAGTTTGCTAAGGGTGCATCAAGCTGGAGCTTTGATGGTCAAGATGTCGAGTTGCACGTCAGCGCTGGGTTGGGAACCGGTATTTTCGCCCCCTTTAGGCTTTTCTGCCGGCCCGAGGTGACACTAATCGAAATCTCTAATTGAACTCTTTTGCAACCAGTTCGGCGATTTCGTAGGTGTTCAAAGCAGCACCTTTTCGCAAGTTATCCCCCACCACAAACATCTCAATTGACTGATCAAAGTCAAGACTCTGCCTGATACGACCAACATAAGTTGGGTCTTCACCTGCAACCTCGGCGGGTGTTGGGAAAATGCCGTTTTCTAGGTCGTCCTGAACGACCACGGTTGGCTGCTTTTCAAGTTCTGATCGAACATCATCAACGCTAAGTTTTTTATTGAATTTCGCATGCACCGCAAGCGAGTGAGAGACCTGAACGGGAACTCGAACACAAGTCGCAGCCACCTTCAAATCATCAATGCCCAGAATTTTTCTAGATTCATTTCTAACTTTTAGTTCCTCGGAGGTGTGCCCCCCGTCTCTTGCTGATCCAGCAACGGGAATCACATTCAATGCAATTGGGGCGGGCCACAAAGAACTTTCTATGCCTGCATCCTTGATAGCCTGAGCCACCTCACCGGCTTTCATGCCTGGGTTTTCTGCATTGGCCACTGCTTTGGTTTCATTCTCAAGCTGACTAATACCCTCTGTTCCAGCACCACTAACCGCTTGGTAGCTGGCAACGACCAACTCTTTCAACTCCCATTTTCTATGCAGGGCTCCAAGGGCCGCCATCATGGTCATGGTGGTGCAGTTTGGATTTGAAATGATGCCAAGAGGTCGCTGCTTGGCCATCTCTGGGTTTACCTCAGGAACGACTAGTGGAACCTGGTCATTCATTCTGAATGCGCCCGAGTTATCAATCGCAACCGCGCCTCGCTCGGCAGCAATTGGTGCCCAAAATTCACTCACTTCGTCCGGAACGTCAAACATCGCGATGTCTATTCCGTCAAATGCCTCTGGTGTTAACTCAACAACCGACACTGGTTTTCCGTGAACCATAATTTGCTTACCCGCACTGCGAGCAGATGCAACCAGTCTTATTTCTCCCCAGATGTTGTCTCGGTTGTTGATGATGTCAACCATCACTGTGCCCACTGCACCGGTTGCACCGACGAGGGCGAGATTAGGCCTCATCGACCGGTTCCCGTATAAACAACCGCAGTCTGTTCTGCATCTAATTCAAATGCAGAGTGGATGATACGGGTCGCCTCCTTAAGCTGATTCGCTCGAGTCACCACCGAAATTCTGATCTCAGAGGTGGAAATCATTTCGATGTTCACATTCGCACGAGCAAGCGCTCTAAACAGTTTTGCGGAAACACCTGGGTGGGTTTTCATACCAGCACCGACAATGCTTAGTTTTCCGATGTCGTCATCGTAGGTAATTTGAGCAAAGCCCAATTCTCCCTGCTGGTCCTTTAGCTCCTGAACGACCTTTGCTCGGTCGCTGTGTGGGAGGGTGAACGAGATGTCACTGACTTGATCTTCGGTGGTGGAAACATTTTGAACAATCATGTCTATGTTCGCACCTGCCTCACTGACAACACTGAAGATTTCCCCGGCCTTGCCTGGAATGTCAGGAACGCCCACAACAGTTATTTTTGATTGGGTGTCATCAGTTGCAACACCGGAAACAATTGGCTCTTCCATATCATCTCTTTTCTTTGAATAAACATACGTGCCAGGGTCCTGGCTAAAAGTTGACCTGACCTGAAGGTCAACCTGGTGCCTTCTTGCAAACTCGACTGCTCGGGTGTGCAAAATCTTTGCGCCAGAACCAGCAAGCTCCAGCATCGAATCAATATCGATTTCAAATACTCTGTGTGCTCGTGGAACAACTCGTGGGTCTGCGGTGTAAACGCCATCCACATCTGTGTAGATTTCACACAAATCTGCTCCCAAAGCTGCGGCCATTGCGACCGCAGTTGTGTCTGAACCACCACGACCCAGAGTTGTAACGTCTTTTACCTCTGCATCAAAACCTTGGAAGCCTGCAATGATTGCAACTTCGCCACTCTCCAGTGCTTTCTTGATTCGCTCAGGTTCAATGCGACTAATTCGCGCCTCACCGTGTCGGCTATCGGTGGATATTCCAGCCTGGAAGCCAGTGAAGCTTTTTGCCTTGCCACCCATGTCATTGATTGCAAGCGCTAGAAGCGACATTGAAATACGCTCTCCAGCCGAGAGCAGAATGTCCATTTCACGCCCCTTGGCAACATCAGTGACGCTGTTGGCAAGATCAATTAGTTCGTCAGTTGTGTCGCCCATCGCACTTACTACCACGCAGATTTGATTGCCAGCATTGGCGCTTTCCATTACAAGACGCGCGACGTGCTTGATTTTCTCGGCGTCAGCGACGCTGGAACCGCCAAACTTTTGGACGATTATGGACAACGGATTCTCCTGGTTCGAGGCGAAGTGAAAAGTCTAGTTCACCCGGCGCTTTCCTTCAAAGGCTCGGCCCAGTGTTACTTCATCTGCATATTCCAAATCTCCACCAACCGGAAGCCCGCTTGCAAGTTTATATACCTCAATCTCTATACTCCCGAGCATGCGAGTTAGGTATGTTGCGGTTGCCTCGCCCTCAAGGTTTGGGTTGGTAGCGATGATTACCTGATTGATCTCGGAATCGGCCAGCCTGGTCATCAATTGCTTGATTCTTAGCTGATCTGGACCCACACCGGCAATCGGCGAAATAGCACCACCCAAGACGTGATACCGCCCGCGAAACTCGCGAGTTCTCTCAATTGCCTGCACGTCTTTGGATTCCTCAACAACGCAGATAGTTGTCTGATCTCTTTGTGGATTGGTACAGAAATTGCACCTCTCCTCCTCGCTGACATTTCCGCACTCTTCACAGAATCGGACCTTTGAGCGAACCTCCTGCAAAACAGTGGCAAGCTTCGAGGCCTGGTCCTCCTCTACCTCAAGTAGGTGAAAAGCAATCCTCTGAGCAGACTTTGGGCCAACTCCCGGCAATCTGCCAAGCTCGTCGATTAGGTCCTGAATAACGCCGTCGTACAACTACTGGTCCTTATCAATCGGCTTTGCCCCCAAAACATCTCGAAGTACGCTTTCGCCCTGCTTCTGCTCTGGTTGTTCAGATTTTGACTCTTCAGGTTCATTGTTCGCGGGCTCTGGTTGCTCAACCTCTGGCTTAGATTCAGCAGGTGGGGCAACATCGGGGGTTTCCTCGGCAGTCTGGGTAACCTCTTCGGGCTCTGATTCTTCGGTTGGTTCTGGTTCTTGATTGGCAACTGGGGCTGGCTCTGTTTTTGGTTCAGGCTTCGCTGCCTGCTCGGCAATCCTTGCTTTATATTTCACTCTGACACCCATGAGCTCAAATATTTGCTGGCGAAGCACCTCGGCTGCATTACCGGCGTTTTTGAAGTTTTCGACATCATTATTAGATTGAAACAATAAAGTCAGAACGCCGTTTTGATAATCCACAACCTTGGTGGTGAAGGCAACTGCCCATGCAGATCTGGAAGCTTTGGCAAGTCTTTCCAAAACCTCATCCCAATTATTTTTGAAATCTTGTGCTGAGTAACTTTCTGGATCCTGAGTCTGAATCTTTTCGGCCTTAGCGGGCTTTTTGGATTCCTCTGGCTCTGGTTTTTTAGTTTCTTCGGGTTTGGCAGAAGGTGCTTTCGTCTCAACCGGCTTTGTCTCTGAAGGGGTTGAAACTTCAGGCTTTGATTCGGTTTCCGCTCTCACCGTAGATGGAACCTGATGAGATGGCTTGCCAGAAACCAATACCTTCGCACACAAAAGTTCCAGGTGAAGTCTTGGAGAGGTTGCGCCACTGAACTCCTGCAGAGATTGGTTTACGGTCTCAGCAATTTCAGCAAGCTGACGCTCTCCGAATTTTGACGCCTGGATGGTGATTCTTTCAATTTGCTCAGGAGCCATTCCCCGTAGGACTCTTTCCGCTTGATCACCCAGGTTCATGGCGATGATCAAATCCCTGAGTCTTTCTAATAGGTCATCCAAAAACCTTCTTGCGTCTTGGCCAGTTTGAATCACCTTGTCAATTGCCTCAAAGGCTTTCGCCCCGTCGTTACCACTGAAGGCGTCAATTATTTCACTTAGCAAAGCTTCGTGGGTGAAGCCCAAAAGCCCAACCGCTCGCTCATAAGCCACTAGGTTGTTTTCACTGCCTGCAACCAGCTGGTCGAGAAGTGACAAGGTGTCTCGGACTGACCCTCCTCCAGCTCTGACGACTAGAGGTAGCACGCCATCTTCAACTTCAACCTTTTCACTCTCAAGAACCTGAACCAAATAGTCCAGCATCTCCGCAGTTGCCACCAACCTAAATGGATAGTGGTGGGTTCTAGAGCGAATGGTCGAAATCACCTTGTCTGGCTCGGTGGTGGCAAAAATAAACTTCACGTGCTCTGGTGGCTCTTCAACAATTTTCAATAAAGCATTGAATCCTTGTGGGGTAACCATGTGCGCCTCATCAAGAATAAAAATTTTGTAGCGATCACGAGCCGGAGCAAAAATAGCGCGCTCACGAAGATCTCTGGCGTCATCGACACCGTTGTGACTGGCTGCATCGATTTCCACCACATCTAGAGATCCATGGCCGCCTCGACCCAACTCAACACAGCTTTCACATTCACCACAGGGATTAGCTGTTGGACCCTGATGGCAATTGAGGCATCTAGCCAAGATTCTTGCCGAAGTTGTTTTTCCGCAACCTCTGGGGCCGCTGAATAAATAAGCGTGATTTACGCGGTCAGATGTGAGTGCCGCCATGAGTGGCTCTGTCACCTGATCCTGCCCAATGAGCTCGTCAAAGTTCTGTGGGCGATAGCGACGATACAGTGCGCTGGACATCAAATAAGCCTAACCATTTACCCGGCATAAAATTAGAGGACTCCCCGGGTACCCGTCAGAGCCCAGTTACCCTTGCTATCTTTCGATCCTGGGGGAGTTCGCCGAGATGGCGCCACCCGGGAAGCCTCAACACATTCTAATTGGCTGAGGGAACAAAGAATTATCTAATCCACAACTTCGGTGTCGATGTGGATGGTTCCCTCCAAAGTTTTATGCACCGGGCAACGATCTGCGATTCTCAACATGTCTGCTTTTTGCTCTTCTGAAAAATCCCCTCGCATGGTGATTCTGCGCAAAAAGTGATCGTGTGTTCCAACATCCTCAGCATCTTGCTCTGCATGTCTTTTCTCGTGAAACACCTCCACCGAGACGCTCTCTAAGGGAATTGACTTCCTCCTGGCATAGAGCCTGATGGTCATTGAGGTGCAGGCGCCTAGGCCGGCCGCAACAAACTGATAGGGGGTGGGACCTGTGTCAGTTCCTCCAATGTCTTCGGGTTCATCTGCCAACAAATGATGAGACCCGACCAGAACATCTTGTTTGAAGCCATCTGCTGAAACCTCCGAAACAGTCACCGCTCCGTCTGGCGCTTTATTAGAAACTTTTCTGTCAATCGGATCTAAATATTTTTGCAACCAACCAGAGATGACTGATGCCGCATACTCAGAGTGTTTAGGGTTACGCAGCAGATGATCAGAGTCGTCAAGTGAAACAAAGCTTTTTGGATGTCTGGCCTGTTGAAATATTTCAGCTGCGTTATCAACCGAGACAATGTTGTCAATCGGTGAGTGCAGCACCAGCAATGCAGCATTCAGGTTGCCGATAGCACTTCGAATGTTTGATTGTTCGAGGTCTTCCAAAAACTGGCTCTTGATGTTGAATGTTCGCCCTGCAATCTCAACTTCAGCAGACCCCTCACGTTGCATTTCA
>Ga0209923_1000093_pt1 | contig 22414 bp, 11 predicted proteins | sample SalPon1_A_H2O_MG_FD_185696 | JGI IMG/M metagenome (GOLD analysis project Ga0209923, IMG submission 185696) | Salt pond water microbial communities from South San Francisco under conditions of wetland restoration - Salt Pond MetaG R1_A_H2O_MG... | ecosystem: Environmental > Aquatic > Non-marine... | reverse complement strand
ATCAAATATTTCCTGTTTAAGTGTTGCTAGATCAGACATTTTGTAAACTCCTTGACTAGTATTTATGCTGCTAAATATGTAAAACAGGAGAAGAACAATTCCTCGGCTATCACTATACCGTCCAGAAAAGGGCAACGACTACGACTTTCTAGATCAACAGATTTTCGAAATGTTCACTGTAGGCGGTACTGACATTCATCTACACAAGTATCTCGGCGCTCAGAGTGCGGAGGATGGCGAGGGAACAGCAGATCAACCTGTGTATGATTCACTGGATCCCACAAATATACAGGATCTTCTTTTCCTTGAAAACAGAGACAGAAAATACGATGAAGATATCTATACTTTGAGAGGCATATACAATGTGCAGGATATCGACTTTAACCTTTCTCAGTTTGGCATGTTTCTAGATAATGACACACTGTTTTTGACTATCCATATAAATTCTTCAGTGAAAACTGTGGGCAGAAAGATTATATCAGGTGATGTTATAGAACTGCCGCATTTGAAAGACTACTACGCTCTAGACGAAGCCAGTGTAGCACTTAAAAGATTCTATGTGGTAGAAGATGTAAACAGAGCGTCAGAAGGTTTCTCACCTACTTGGTATCCACATCTATATAGACTGAAACTGAAACAGATTGTGGATTCACAGGAATTCAAAGACATACTTGATCTTCCCGCAGACGAAGAGGATCCTGGTGGTGAGACTCTGAGAGATCTGCTTTCTACTTACGATCGAGAGCAGAGTATAAACGACGCAGTAATAGAACAGGCAGAAGCAGATGCTCCTAAAAGCGGTTATGATGTCAGTCACTACTATCAGTTGAGACTGAATCCAAATGAAACTGGAGCAACTGTAGAAGTAGAGCAGGTAGACGGTAACTATACATCAGCACCTCCTGCTGGCAAAGGCTATCAGGGTTACTTACTAGGGGAGGATGCAACTCCAAATGGCTCTCAGTTTGGACATGGTATTCAGTTTCCTGCCGAACCTGCCAAACATGATTATTTTTTAAGAACTGATTTTAGACCTAAAAGAATGTTTCAGTTTGATGGCAACAAGTGGGTGAAAGTACATGATGATGTAAGAATGACAATGACAAATTCTCAAGACAGACGTACACAGAAGACTGGCTTTATCAACAACAGAAACTTTGTGTATAACGATCTCGCAGCACAGGATGTGGTACAATTAGAAAAAGGTGATACAGAAATACATACCAATATCGCAGTCACAGACCAAGCAGAGTATTTGGTTCTGAAATATGACACACTAGAAAAATCCTATGCTGTTGCGGACTATCCTGCTATGATTACCACGCAGGACAGTTCTCGAATCACAATAGAACTGCCAATTATATCAGGTGTTCAAGAGTCAATCGACTACACAGGCGCATGGGAAGTGAAATTCTATCGCAACAGAGAAGCAGAGCGACAGGCACTGTCGAAAGCACTTAGACCACGGGCAGATAACTAATGTCAAATCAATTAGACCATTTTTACGACGGACAACTAAGAAGATACATCACTCAGATGGTAAGAATGATGAGTGGCTTTTCCTACAAGGACGGTTCAGGCAACGTAGTCACAGTACCTGCGATGTACGGGGATCTTACTCGTCAGGTTGCGAATATTATAAGAAACAATTCAGAAAATAAAATTCCAAATGCGCCTCGGATGGCGCTGTATGTCACAGGCCTAGAACTAGACACGTCGAGACTGGCAGATTCCTCCTATGTCAACAAAGTCAATATTCGAGAAAGAGAATTTGACTCTGCAGGCAACGAGTATCTAAACACAGAAGGCAAGAACTACACTGTAGAGCGCCTCATGCCAACACCCTACACTCTCACAGTTAGTGTAGATCTATGGAGTACAAACACAGATCAGAAACTGCAGATACTTGAGCAGATACTAATGCTGTTTAATCCCAGTCTTGAATTACAGACCACTGATAATTACCTTGACTGGACTTCCCTATCCGCAGTATATCTTGATTCAATAACTTGGAGTTCAAGAACAATACCTCAGGGTACAGAAACAGAAATAGACGTTTCTACACTGTCATTTACCACACCTATTTACATCTCGCCACCTGCGAAAGTAAAACGAATGGGTGTTATTACGGACATTGTCAGTCGTATTCATAATTCCAAACAGGAGTTAATTGATGCTACAACAGATATAGATTTTTCTCTACCTGAAGGTGACGCTGATATACAAACGGAATTGTTTGTAAACGAGTCAGGTGATATAGAACGTGCTACTACAAGAAAAGACTATGACACAGAAGAGTCTGTGCTCGCAATTCTTAAAACCACTTATCAGAATATTGATCTGCTGGTTTTGAATAATACTCTACAACTGGTTAAGAATGGTAGCGTAGGCGGAATATCATGGTGGCAGTTCCTAGAAGCATTTCCGTTCAAGTTAGAAGAAGGCATATCAACTATAAGATTACAGCGTTCGGATCTACCAACAGAAATTGTCGGTACACTTGCTGTGTCTACAGATGACACAGTTGCGCAGGTAAACTGGGATGAAGATTCAATTCCCACTGACACTGTGATTACCAGCAGTTTAGGTGCTAGATCTAAAATAGATTATATTATAGATCCGCAAAAATCAAATCCCAAAAATTTGAATTTGAATGCTAATCCAAGAATTCTAATACTAGAGTCAATTGGCAACTCTCAAAACACAGACGGAGCAGACGCTTGGAAGAACCAAGACGGTTCGGACTTTACTGCAACTGCTAATGACATCATAGAATGGACAGGCACAGAGTGGCAGGTTGTGTTCGATTCTACTGACTCGGATTCCACAGTGACGCCAGTGTATACTACTAACCTAAATACCGGCGTTCAATACAAATTCGAAAATTCTGAATGGCGCCTGTCATTCGAAGGCGAATATCCTAACGGAGCCTGGCGCATAGAATTCTAAATAGCGCTTAGTCTCTTAACAGTGATTGTGCCATTCATGCCAGAGTGAAACTGACACTGGTATTGGTAATTGCCTGAGAGACTTTCCTGTATCCTCCAATAGAGTGTTCCAGAATCAAAACCCTGTGCTGACGATCCTGTGCTAATAGATCCTGTAGCACTGACATGCACAAGTCCACTAGATATAGCAGTTCCTCCGGAATCCTGTATTTCGAAAGGATGCCCGCCTATTTGATCGAGGTCAAATGCTATCGTAGTGCCCGAAAGTGCATAAATTGTGGGATTATCACCTGCGTAATGAGAATCAAATGTATATGCACTTGCTCCGTTGTTGTCTACTCTGAGAGTAACAATAGCAGCCTCAAATATGTCATTGACATCTATGCCTGCAGAACCAACATCTGTGAGTTCGTTAAAATTTGCAGCGCCGCTACCTGAACCGGTGTAACTTATAGTGACTGTGTCTCCGGATATGGAGGTTGTGATATCTGTGCCTCCAGAAACAGTTAGTGTGTCTGTGCTGGTATCTGCTGTTGTAGATCCTGAATCTGCTGACACAGTTTCAAACAGATTTTGACTGGTGCCTGAAGAGCCTGTGAAATCTATGGTCACAGTGTCTCCGCTCACGGATGTTTCAATATCTGCGCCGCCGGCAATTGTTAACGTATCAGTTACAGTGTCTGCTGTGGTAGAGCCCGAGTCTGAACTTACAGTTGCAAAGATGTTTTGATCAGGATCGCCTCCGCCTCCTGACACTGCTTCAAATTGAAAATTACCCGCACCATCTGTAGTTAATACTTCGCCGTCTGCGCCGTCTGTTATACCAAGGTCAGTGAGAACACTGGGGATGCTTGGCGTGTTTGAAAGATCTGTGTAATCTCCAGAAAACGCATCTGTGATTCCGTATCCTGCAACAGTTGTTGGAGTTGAAGTTAAATCATCGAAAGCGACTTCTGTGAGTGCGCCTATGCCTTCTGCAGTAGGAGGTGTATATCTAAACACACCTGAGGTATTGTCGTATGTTACAGCACCGTTGCCAGTGGCGGTTAACTCATTACCAACAGACAGGCTATCCAAAGTTAACACATTCGGAGTGTTCGTAAAATTGTTATAATTTAAATAGTAAGAACCGTCTTGTCCGTCTAAGGTATCAGCATCCAGTCCTGAACCACCTTCTGTTACGTCTGTTCCCGGTGCCCATTTTGCACCGTCCCATTTCAGCACCTGCCCCGAACTTGGCGGGCTGGTTGCAGTGTCTACATCTGACAGAAAATCTATAGAAAAAGACTGTAGATTTACTGTTACAGTATCCGAGTCTGTAACAACCTCGGTTGCAATGTTTGTTCCACCTGCGATGGCTAGATCAGTTGCGGATTCTGCTGTGTAAGTGCCGTCATCTGAAATCACTGCGGAAAACGCAGCGGCAGATCCGCCTGTAGGGTCTACAAAAGAGAATGTACCAGCACCGTCAGTGGCTAAGACCTGGCCATTTGAACCGTCTGAAATTCCAAATTCCGTAATGCTTGTAGGTGTGCTATTTAAATCTGCGTAAGAGTTGGAGTATGCTGCAGCGCCGAGAGGGGAAACATAGCCTGCTGATTCAACATCTGAATGTGCTGTGTCGGTTATTAATTTTCGCCATTCGCCTGCATGAGCATAATATAACGCACCTGTTTCATGGACGTGCATGGTCATTCCATGGTATATGCCGGCGTCGTAGTTTATTAAATCCGCTTCTAATTGTATTGCATTAGCGTATTTTATTATGTTGTTGCCAAAATCCCAAGTGCCTTCTACCCACTGTAATTCATCTTCTGTGTCCGCTTCGTAAGGAATGCTCTGTGCCTCAGCGAGATTTGCAACTGGAATCCATTCACCTGCGTGAGCAAAAAACAGTCTGCCTTCTGAGTGAACATGCGCAATCATACCGTGATAGACGACTGGGTCTACCTCTGTTTCCAAATCGCCTAGTGTGTCCCAGTGAAAACGTATGCGATTCTTTTTGCTCTGTAAATCCAGTTGTGCATTAGAGTTGATGTTTTGAAAATCTGCTCTTGCAACTTCCGTTCCCCCTACAGTATCACCGTTGTAGACACGTAAACTACCAGTGCTTCTATTTGTGTAAATTTGGCCACTAGAGCCTGTGATTCTGTCTAGGAAGATGTTTTCTCTGGGTATGATTCGGATTCTGTCAAATAGTTCACTCATTGTATAGTTCCATTTATAAAGTATTTATTTGGTTAGAGAATATAATTACGAGTATGACACACGTTTGCGCAGGCGCACTGTTTTTTGCTCGAGACACAGGTAGATTTTTATTTCTGCATCGCACGCAATCAAAACACAGTCGAGTATGGGGATTAGCAGGTGGTACAGCAGAGTCAGGAGAAACTGCTTGGCAGGCCTGTAAGCGTGAGATCGCAGAAGAAGTTGGTCGAGTTTTAATAGAAAAAACAGTGCCTCTAGAAACTTTTGTCTCTCATACAAACGGTTTTGTATTTTACACCTATCTCTGCGTTGTTAAACAGGAATTTATTCCTATGTTAAATCAGGAACATGACGGGTATGCTTGGGTATCTTATTCTGCATGGCCTCGGCCATTGCATTATGGTTTGAGAAATACTCTAAATAAAAAATCAAATCAAACAAAGATAAAAACCGTTGAATCGTTGTATTATACAATAAATTAATGCTGTTGCATTGCGTTTTTTAAATTTGCAAAATACAAAAATGAATGGCAAAACTAATAAATGTTGCAGACCTTAAGTTAAGTATCTATACTTAATTGTTTTTGCGGTACGGTCTCTTAGTACGTATCTATAGTATCACTGGAACCTTGGTCTACATCTGTGGCTGGAAATTCTCTACCATTGCCCCATACAATTCTTACTGCGCCTTGTCCGCCATCAGTCCCAGAAGCATTTGTATCGTCCTCGACAGCAGCGCCGCCGCCGCCGAATTCGCCTGCTCTACTATTTGTAGGAGCAGATGGAGCATTACTTCCGCCTCTGCCAGCCGGCGAACCAGATGTTCCGCTGGATCCTCGGCCTTCGATGCCTACACCACCACCACCGCCGTCTGCTCCTGGTGGTCGACTGTTTACAGGCTCTCCACCGGCGCCGCCGCCGCCGCTGCCACTTTGGTTTTCTCCGCCGCCGTTGCCAGAATACCCGCCGGCACCGCCACCGCCGGCGCCTGCACCATTATTTCGAGCATCGCCGCCTTGGCCGCCGAAGCCGCCGCCGTCACCTTGAAAGCCGCCGCCGGCGCCGCCTGACGCACTAGACCGATTTGAAAAACCTCCTCGGCCGCGTAAGCCTCTAACAACTCTTGAACCGCCTACTTCTATGTAACTCTCTTCGCCGTCTCCCCCGTCGCTGGAATTAGTTCCGGCATTCCCGCCAGCACCAACTCTAACAGTAATAGTTGATCCCGGAGTCACAGAAACGTTGTTTGTCCAGCCCAAACCGCCACCGCCGCCGGCTGAAGCACCAGGTCCTGAAGATCCATTGTTGCCGCCGCCGCCGCCGCCGCCGCCGACACTGACTACAGAAATAGACGAAACGCCATTGGGGACAGTCCAAGAAGTGGTGCCTATAGAAGTAAACACTGCTTCGCCTGGAGCAGATACGTTTGCGCTTGCAACAGGCAACCATTTTGTGCCATCGTATACTTCTACATAAGTTTCATCTGTGTTATATCTCATCATTCCTAGGCTAGGAGATGAAGGGCGCTGTGCTGTTGTCCCGACAGGTAATGTTATAGATTCTGTTGAATTTATTCTTGTGTTTTTTAGATTTGCCATGTTATATCGTTACCCATCTTGATCCGTCGTACACTTCAAACTTTCCGTCGTCGGTGTTATATCTAAAATCACCAATTTGCGGACTATTAGGTCTTTGAGCAGTAGTCCCGCTGGGAATTTTTAAAAATCCCGTATCATTAATTGTAGTGTTTTTTAGTGTTGCCATGCAAAATCTCTTAGTACGTATCTATAGTATCACTGGAACCTTGGTCTACATCTGTGGCTGGAAATTCTCTACCATTGCCCCATACAATTCTTACTGCGCCATTACCACCGTCCGCAGCGCCGGCACCAGAATCATCTTCTGCTCCTGTTCCGCCGCCGCCAAATTGTTTTCCGTTTCCGCCAGAACCAGGGTTTCCTCCCGTGGTTCCAGAAGAATTATCGACTCCTGTTCCACTCGCACCTTCGCCTAGTATGCCCACACCTCCGCCACCGGCAGTAACATCTGAAGTGAAACCGTTTGCTCCGCTGTGGCCACCACCACCACCGCCGGTTCCGTCTGTCGGTCCGCCGGTTCCTGTACCACCATCTCCGCCATTACCTGAGTATCCCCCGGCTCCGCCGCCGCCGCCGGATTCATTTCCGTTTTGACCACCACCACCAGCACCGCCGGATCCACCTCCGCCGCCTAAAAAAGTACTCGGTGTTCCGGAACCAGATCTGCTACTTGAATTATATGTTCCTCTTGAACCGCCTGAAGCCTGGGCTAATACGGTGCCGCCTCTATTAACAGACGAGCTACCACCGTTTGTTGCATTGTTGTTTCCGGCAGACGTTCCGCCAGAACCGCCGAACCCCACAAAAACTGAAAGTGTTTCACCTGGCGTTACCGGAATGTTGTTCCTCCAGTGTAATCCGCCGCCACCTCCGCCGCCTCCGGAGAAACCGTTAGACGGCGAAGTTGATGTCGACCCGCCGCCGCCTGCGCCAACAGTGACAATAGATATAGAGGTAACGCCTTGAGGAACTGTCCAACTTGTATTTCCGAGATTAGTAAACACTGCTTCGCCTGGTGCACTATTGCTGCTGCTGCTTTGGATTGCTACCCATCCTGAACCGTCGTAAAATTCTACATAATCTTCGTTTGTGTTCCAACGCATCATGCCCAATTCTGGCGAGCCCGGGCGCTCCGCAGCATTGCCTACAGGAAGATTAATAAATCCTGTATCGTTAATAACAGTTTTATCTAGTTCAGCCATTTTTCTGTGCCAATTCCTTTACAGCGTCTATTAGATAAGCAGTTAATCGCGAGTAAGAAACACTCTTATGTGTGCCTTCTGTATTAACTAATTCGGGTATAATTTGTTCTACTTCTTCTGCTATTAGGCCTGCTTCTCTTTCACCTGTGCTTTTTCTTGTAAATTCTACTGGATTTAGGGCAAGTATTTTTCTAACAGAATCCGACAGTGGCTCAATATCCTGTTTGAGCACCATGCTTGATGTTTCAGTAATTGTGCCTGCTTGCACTGTGCCTGAAAATGTACCGTTTGTAGCATTTGTAATCGATCCTGACGAAATACTCAAAATTCCATCACTGAACACTGTAGATTCTAGTGTTCCTGTGCTAGGAACAAAACTTAATTTGGAAGAAGCAGTGTCTACACCGGAAATTGTTCCTGAGTTTGAAGTGCTAATAAGCGGATAGTATGTGCTGTTATCTGCAGACTGGTTTGTAACTTCTATAGTAAGATCTGTAAATGAAAGATTGCCACTGCCGTCAACTGTTAAAACATCGCCTGCAGACCCTGTGTTTGTAGGAAGCGTAAGAGTGTAATCTGTTGCAAGTTCTGGTGTTTGAATAAACACGCTGTTATCTTCTGAGTTGTCATTAAACACCAAAGAAGACGAACCTTGTATACGTAGATTAGAGTTTACAACGGTCTCACCAGTGCCGTTGGGCGCAAACTCTATGTTTTCATCGGCAGGCAGAGTTCCAAAAATATTTCCGCTACTGAAATAGTTTCCCAGTATCGATCTACCTGTTACACCTGTTGATATTCTTCTTGGCATTTTGTATCCTTGTTAGCTTGTTGGAGTTTCTATTCCGTATACTACAACATTGACGTCTGTAGAATTTGAAAAAACAACTATTCTTTTATCTGCATCTAGCACAATGCCTGAACGCTCTAGCACACCATTACCTAGTAATTCTGCATCATACTCTATCCATTCATCGTTTGTGGGTGAATCTGCTAGAGCAACAGCTACTCTTACTGTTCGCGACTGTGAGTTTCTATTTGTAACATTTACAGTTACAACCGAAAAAGTATTTGCGGGAACTGTATACACTGCTGTGTTTGTAGTTGCTACTAGATCCGCTGTTCCTAGTATTCCTGTTGCCATTTGTTTTATCTCCGTTTTATCTTAAAAAGTACTGAAAGGCCAGCGGTACACCTAATACCGTTCCTCTAAATCTTATATTACCAAATATATTTATTGGTTCTCCATTAATACTTGATATTTGGTTGCCGCCAATAAAGATGTTACCTGCAGTAATAGTATTTACATTAAGTGACGCTCCGCCGCCTCCAATCTGCGATTCGATGTAGGCCTTGACTGCTCTTTGAGTGGGAACAATATTGTCGGAGTCTGCAGTAAAGAAAGGATCTGTTGAGAATTCACTTATTGCTGCAGAGTTGCCTCCTAGTGAAACTTCGCCCAGTGTTAGTTCCTGCAGGCCTGCAAGGTTAAACGCGTCTGCAGAAATTGTAGCAACACCGGTGCTCTGTTCAACAGAGAACAAATCACCTACTCTAAAGTTACCATCTTGGTCAGTTGAAGTAAAGAACACTCTGCCACCATCTTCACTGCGTGTTTCGTTATCTTGATCAGGAGTATTTTGGGGTTGTCCTTGAAAACGACTGGGATAATTTGTATCTGAAAAATTGCCTGTGCCGATATCTAAGAAATCGTGACCAGTTAATCTTACCTGTGAATATCTTATTCTTAGAGTAACTTCATCTTCGTCGTCTGGGGCTTCTGCAATAGTAAGTCCAGGAGATATTTGCAGGAATGCAGTATAAGATCCGTCGTTATCTCCCACAAAACTGATAGTTGTAACCAATTTGAAATATCTTCCTGGCAAACTTGCAAACTCGACATTAGAACCGTCTATAGGTTGATCTGATATCCATTTTACTGCTATCTGATCAACCGGCTGTCGAAAATCTGCTTCACCATTTGAATTTTCAGCATTTACATCAGCACTTGCTTCTGAATAATTGCTGCCTCTGCTGATAAAGGTTGGATTTGCAAGAGCACCTTTACCTAGTCTTGGCAGAAGAATAACATCTTCTGTGTTACTTGGATCTGTTACAGTAACGGTAGGTTCGGTGCTGTAATTCGACCCTGGCTCTTTCAGTCTAATTTCAAATATCTGTTCGTTTGACACACTTGCTCTGCCTGTTGCTCGTGCACCAAGATTAGCAACAGATAGCGTGCTATCTTGCGCAACAGAACTAGCAACAAATGAAGTTGTTCTGTCAGGATTGCCGTGGGCGACTGCAGAAAAACCTGTGGTTACATTGGTATCAACTGATTGAGCAGTCCATTCTAGACCATACTCGGAATAATATACAACAGAATTTTCTGTTGCACTTGTGATTACAAACACTCCTTGTCCGTAAGCAATTTGTGCAGGTTGATTTATTGAAGTAACTCCTGTGTCTGTCCAGGTTACGCCGTCTAGACTGTAAAGCACACTTCCTTCTGAACTTATAAGTACAAACCTTCCGTTGCCCCATTCTATATCAGTCCATGTGCCTGAAGTTTCAATGTCTGTTGTGGTATTCCAGTTAACACCGTCGGTAGAATATGAGATTTCAGTCACCCCTGACCTTGCAGCAACAAACAATTTTTTCCCGTATGTAAGGCAGGAGTAGCCAGTTGCCGGTAAAGCGTCTGTTGTGGTGATCCAATTATCTGCACTATTCTGGCTGTACACAACGTCTCTTGAGTTATTACTTATAGATACAAATCTATTATCGTCTGCATCTATATTTCCAAATACGATCTTTTTATCTCCCGATGTAGGTAATCCAGAAAGAGCATTATTCCAATTTTTTGCGTCAGATGAATAATTTACAGTACCGTCTTCTGAAATTGCTACAATTAAGGCAGATTTAAACAGTGACGATCCGTCGTCTAGCAGTCCTGTTGCAATATCCCTCCAGGCCTCTGTAGTTGACATCGTTTCTGTTGTCCAATTAATACCGTCTATGCTTGTATGAGCAATTGCGCTTGAATTTTGATCAACACCTACAAATAGACCTTTTTCGCCGTAGCCGTCAAAATCAAAATCAAGAACAGTGCCTGAATCGTCTAGAGCAATCAGTGTGACTGTGATATCATTACTTGGAGTAACACCCCCTAGAAGAGTACCGTCGATAGTTACAGTTTCCAGTCTCTTGTATCCTGACCCTGTAGAGTTAAGAGCAACATAGTATTTTGATCCTACTCTTACAACATCGAAAGACACGTTTGACCCAGAGCCCCCTGTTGCTGCAACATTTGTGTATTCTTCTGAAGTTTCAAAATATTCGATTGCAGATAGAGCCACCGAAGAATTCAAAGCACCGGTTGCTACAGAGTTACTAGGAGCAGAAAATTCTACTCTAGGTTCAATCTGATATACAGATGTCGAATTTGGCTCCACTATAGGAATGCCTGGAACAACATGCTCCCAGCCTGCAGTACCGTCTTCTCTGACAACTGTTGCTTCTTTTGAACCTGCATTATAGGTATCAATGAAAGCATACTGTCCTTCGCCGGCGCCGCCTATGATATAAATGGCCATGCCAGGATATGCAGCGCTTAAACTTCCGTCTGTGGCTGCAAGAAAAATACCAGTCAAACTGCCTTCCTGTGCAGTATTACTTTGTATCGTGTATCCTTCTCCGCCTGCAGGTACGCCTTCTGTTGCGCCTATTCGAGCCTGGAATACTGCGTCGTCTCTGAATTCATCTGCTTCTATTTCGGCTCCTATCCCTGCGCCAAACACTTCAATTTCTGCTTCTGTATAGTTATTACCAGCGTGTTCAAATTCTAAAGCAAGTATCTGATCTCCGTCGACTGTAACATTTGATATAGTAGCGTTAAACTGTGAACTGTTATCTACTACTGCTTTTACAGGAGTTTCTTCTAGATCGACACCTTCTGCTACAGAACCAAATGTGCCATATGAATTATTGCCGTTTGTTGCTCTTATTCTTCCTCCATTTTCTGCAAGATAACCTACATGAGCATAATATGAGAACACTGATACAAGTTCTGCTCTGCCGTTGTTTGTTATCCATGCTCCGATACCGTCCGATATCAGTTGAGTAAAGTCGTTAGAGACAATAGAATCATTGCCTGCTGCGTGTAATTCTCCGTCGATTTTCTGACCAATAGCAGCTTCGCCAAATGTAGAGACATTTTGCACATAAGGAGATCTTGCTGTGATATGCACTCTTTCATCTTCTGGTCCCCAGCCAGGGTCGAGACTGCAGTATGCGCCTGCTGTAGGTCTGCGTGTGCCGAGTTCGTTCTCGGGCGTAAGATCTCCGCGCAGTCCTGCTACTGATTGCAATCTTATGCCAGTTGCATTTCTAAGATAGTACATGTCTTCTTCTTGAGAGCCAATTACAGAGTTCACATAATATCTTGCTGCTAGTCTATGTCTATAGCTTGCTGTTCTGTAGATAGTAAAATCAGCAACAGAGCCTATACCTGTATAAGATCTTTCCCAGATTGAAGGATAAATCAAATCCCATTTTATAGAATCTATATATTCTCTCACATCTCTAGCACAGAGTGTTTCGTTATAATCATACGAAGATTTTACAGTAAATTCGGCATTCCATGCTTGAGTTAGGTCTACCTCTTGTATCTGTCCTCCTGATACTTGGGCAATTTTAAATTCTGTTAGACTGGTAATTTCTAATATAAAGTATTGAATTTGAGGTGATAGCCCTGCGTCTGTTACTACTGTCGATTCTCCGGCGAATTCTATTTGCTGATTTCTAAACAGCCATCTAGTATCAGATATTGTCAATGTGTTTGCGGTTGTGTCGATATCCGTTACAGTATCACAAAAGTAGTCATCAACGTAAGTCAACACTTCTTGTACTATAAATTCTTTGTTAAGTTCCAGTTGTAAAACAGCATTGTAAACTTCTTGATCTTCGATCTGATTATTATTTCCTTCTGCAAATCCTGTGAAAATAGCATCATCTAGCTGCTGGAATGCGGCGTTTACGCTATCTTCAAATGCCTGTTCTTGCACCGTAGTACCGCTTGGTATGTAATCTGCTATAATCAGTCTTCTAATAAATTCAAAAACCGCAATTCTTACTGTTTTTTCTTCTCGGCTCAATGTGCCTGCAATAGATTTGATATAGAAATTTGTTTGTAGAATTGCAGCAACATTTGTAGAAACTGCATGGTCGTATGCTAATGCTTCTACAATATCTGCAATTGCATCTTCGTATTCTGATTGATTGTAGGTGAAGTCTGAAAAGTTTGTAACGACAAAACTAATTGCTTGAGATTGAATTGTAGAAATATTAGAGTCTAGCGTAGATACCACAGTTTCCTCATATGTTCCTGCATCAACTGTAGGATAAACTATTGCTACAGTGCCTTCTCCGTTTTCTATAATATCAGTGATATTTGTAAACAAGGCATTTATTCTATTAGCAACTGCTGTTGCTCCGCTAGGTCCGTTATAAATTTGCCCAACATCAGGCTGGAGAGCAGATATTTGAGTTCCTGTAGCAACATCTCTCGAATGATTGTTCAAAAAAGTGTAAACATCTATAGGCAATTGAGATTCTGCTGGATCAATAACCAAAGTTGCGATATTTTCATCGTAATAGAAATCTCCTATTCTCACACTCTGCCAATTGCCTTCATATGTCAAATCGTACGAAACAGCGTCAATTACAGCGGCAACATCCCGTTTAACTTTGGTCTTAGAATAATGCTCTAAGGTGCTGTTTTGATTTATAAACTCTATAGTTTCAGCCTTTAGAAATTCTAGATTCAATCTTAATAGATCTCTACCGTACCCAAACTCAGGAGCATCCATAGAATAAGCAGGTAGAAATTCAGCAGATATTAGATCGCCGATATTAAAGTCTATATTTTTTCTAATACTTCTTGCTAGTTTTTCAGTCTGCTCGCCTACCTGAACAGTTTCAGCAAAAGGCCATTCTTGACTTTGAGATTGTGTATTTGCCGGGCTCGGAGTAACAATAGCGCCTGTTACCACATCGCCTATAATTTGTTCTACTCTTTCTAGTCCTTCAAAAGAATATCTAAAATCTGCTCTTGGTGTAAGAGTGCTGTTTACGGTGTTTCTTGCTTCGATTCTTGTGGATCTCAGTTCGTCGCCGAGCACACAGCATTTTGCAGGAACAATAATTGGACAAACTTCTCTATAAGTACCAGTTGATACTCTGATTAGTGTATGAGGTTCAAATTCTAGAGGAATGCCAGAATCATTGCCTGCTGTAATTGCATCAGTTATTATAGATACAAGGTTTTCAATTTCTTCGAATGATCCGTCTTCTGATTCAATAGAAGAATCTCTGTATTGTTCTGCAATTCTTGTAGAATTGTCTCCTCGAAGAATCTGATAGTTTTCAGCCGGATCTTGCTGGTTTAGCACTGCTTCTATAACTTGTAAGCTATAATTAATAGCAGCAACAGTTTCTTCTTCTTGTCCTAATGTGTAAAATTGAGAAGCATTGTTTGCGTATTCTAGTGCAACTTTTCTTGAACGTACATTCCCTCCGTGGGCTATGTCCCAAACTACTGCATCTACAATAAAACCAATATCTCTTTCACACTTTATGCTATCGAAAGTAAAGTTAGTAGTAAACGGAGCAGTTCCGTTTTCTATTTGTTCTTCTATCCATTCGCTGGTTTCTCTCTGAATAAATCTTCTATTCAGCTCTAGCAATTTTGTGCTGGAAGGATTTTTTGTCCCCTTTTCAATTTGTTCGCAAGCATAGCGAATAGAGCGCCACGGCCTATCTGTTGATTTTCCGTATATCGGTGCTGGATTGTTTGTTCCGTACTCGGTAACATAGTAAACATCTTCTATGCTTCCGATAAATTCCCACTCAGGTATTCCCTCAGGAGAAACTGTTAAGATTTGTCCGTCTTCGCCTATTGGCAGCCTCTGAGGAGATGTGTCTGCAAAATATACCAAATCGCCTGTGGTAGTAAGCACGCTCTGTTCTGTGCCTATTGCAAGCGCACTCCAGAATTCAGAAGAATCTGCTACATCAGGAGAATTAACACCGTCGTCTGCTATGTGATAAGAATTTGCTACAAATGAACTGTCTAGGAATCTTACAACATCGCCTGCATAATATTCGGCACCGTCGAGCCATTCGCCTCTCCATTCAAAGCCAGAATTTAGTCTCTGCCAAAATTCTTCGTTTGGTGGTTGCTGATTGGCATGATCTTTAACGGCTCTGTATGTAAAGCCACCTAGTCTGACTACTTCGCCAACTCTGTATTCTACATTAGACGAATCTTCATTCCAATCGCCTAGGAATTTCAATCCTTCTGAAAAAATCTGCCATTGTCCGTTGCTGCCTGTAGGGAAATCAGAAACATTATCGGATACTGCGATATATTGATTGCCACCGTATTTTACAATGTCTCCCGACTGGTATTTTCTAGTAGCATCCCATTCGTCTTCGAATTCGAATCCTTCTACAAACGCTTCCCAAAAACTGGAATCTGTTTCAAATTCTGCACTGGAACTGTGATAGGCTAGGCAAATCCAAAGTTTTGCTCCTCTTTGAACTACATCATTTTTCTTGTATCTGAATCCTGAAGTCCAATCAGATAGATATTCGAATCCTTCGTTGAACACCTGCCAGCTGGAAACATCGTCTTCAAGGCCTAAATCAGTAGTTCCGGCTGAGATATGATCCTGTATACAAACGTATGTAAGGCCACCGTATTTGACAAAATCGTTTATTTTATAATTGAAAGAAGTTTCCCAGTTGCCTTTCCAGTCTAGTCCTTCTGCAAATATTTGCCATTTTGCTATATCGGCTTCTAGTCCCTGGGTAGAATCTTCAGCGGAAATATGATCTTCTGTTGAAATGTAAAGTCTAGCACCATATCGAACTATGTTATCTACAAGATATCTTTCGCCCGGCTGCCACTCTCCTTGCCAACTTTGTCCGTCTGCTACGAGATTCCACTTCGAAGGCACTGTGTTTAGATCATCGAAAAATTCTGTAGAACTGTCGTGACCTATAACACATATAAAAGACTTGCCATTGAATGATACAACATCATCCTTGTAATATTCATTACCTGAACTCCACTCTCCCTTCCAGACAAATCTTATTCTTCCTAATTTAAATTCAGCCATCTATAAACTCCGCACTAATGTTATTTATTACTATTGCATACTATCGTCAAAACTTCTTAGAAATAATGATTGAGTTATTATTGTCCCGGAGGCATGCGTAGAAGTGCCTGTCCTCGGGTCGGTTCCCTGTACAAAAGTCTGTCGAGGGATATCAATGAAAGGTTCTGCAATTGCATCTATACTGTTAACAGAGCCTCCTAGTCTTATCCTTCCTGATATAAGAGTATTTGTTTCGAGGTTTTCGCCGCCAACGGAAAGTCGTTGTGCAAGGAAACTTGCTACAGCTCTTTGAGTAGGCACAATGTTATCCGAATCCTGTGTGAAATTTGGATCTGTGCTAAATTCTCTAACAACCGTTCCAGAACCGCCTAGTCTAATACCTCCTAGAGACAGTTCGTCAAGTCCCTGCAGATCAAAGAATTCTGCTGATATAGTGATAACACCTGTGGCCTGTTCTACTGCAAACAAGTCTCCACCTCTGAAGTTACCGTCTTGGTCTGTGGAAACATAAAACACTCTGCCGCCGTCAAATTCTCTTACTTCGTTGTCGGGAGATGCTGTAAAAAAATTGCCGCCGGCGTATATTTGAGGATAATTTGTATTGTCGAAATTTCCTGTACCTATATCAAGGAAGTCATGATTTGTTAATCTTGCCGTGCTGAGATTTTCAACAATAGTAACAGTATCCCCATTGCTAACATCATCTTCTAATGTAAGAGCAGGCGTAACCTGTACTTCTACTAAATTAGTTCCTTGATTAGTTCCGTCGTCACCTAGGTCTGTTACTATTGCAGCAGAATACTCTTTAAGTTGTGTAGGATTCTCGTCGTCAAACACACCGTCTATTAATATTTGGGCGCCGACGCCCGGAACTGTAGACACATTGTTGATTGTTAGTATATTATCTGCAGGAATTACATCTGCAAAGCCGTCGCCGCTTATGATAACATTCGCCTGTGAACTAACAAACCCTGACCCTCTGTTAATAAAGTCGGGCTGAGCAAGAACTCCTGTGCCAATTCTTGCTTCTATGGCTGCATCTACTGATGCTACATTATCGAATAACACAATTGCAGGAAGTGCTGACGAATCATATCCCGATCCTGGATCCCAGATTTTCATAAAACTTATCTGACCTTGTCTTACAAACGGTCTCATAATAGCAGGTTTCCCCGTGCGTATAACACCCACGCCGTTTGATCTAACACTGTCTGCAAAAAGAAACCACTCTGGTCTATCATGAAAAGTAGCAAATCCAAAAGTAGTCCAAGGTTTAAATTGGTCTAACTGTGTTTGTTGCCAGTTAAGACAATTATACGAAGTATATACTAGCCCAGATGTGTCTAATGCAAAGAATACGCCTTGATAATATTTTATAGTAATAAATGTACTTGATCCTTCCCCGGCATCTGCAGGTCGAGAACCAGGCAGCCAGTTCATTCCGTCAAAACTATAAAAGCACGATCCGTCTGTTGTAATTGTTACAAATTTGTTATCACCGTAGGTAAGGCCAACAAAATCATTTACTTCTTGGCTTTCTGGCAATACCGAATCATTTCTTGTCCATACTATGCCATCTTCCGATGTGGCAATTGCTCTATCTGATATAGATAATGCTAGGAATTTTCCTTTTCCGTACGTTATATATTGATAAGAAGAAATTGTAGAATCTAGTGTAGAATCACTTTCTGTGTCTTCTGGTATCTCAGTTAACTGCCATGTTTCGCCGTCTGCGCTATAGGCAACAGTGTTAGAATTATTGGAAATTACAACAAATAAATCTTTTCCATATACACCATCTATCCAGTTTTGAGTTTCTGGTAAAGAGCGTACTGACCATGTTTCGCCGTCAAGACTGAATGCGATCCTGTCTTCTAGAGAAGCAACAGCAACAAATCTATTATTACCGCTTATAATTCTAGGAAAATCTGCAACAAACGGAAGCGTGACTTCTGTATAATTTCGTCCGTCGTCTGTAAACAGCGCAAAGTTCGGATTTGCAACATTTACCAATCGCCCGGCTCTTCCTGTGCCTTCAACTTCAAGTGAAGTAATACTGTTTGTGCTGTCTTCGCTTACTTCGATTACTGTCACAAAAATATCATTGTCAGGACTGGACCCGTCGAATTGTGTTCCTGAGATTGTAAAAGAGTCTCCCACAAGATATCCTGCTCCTCCGTCTGTGATGCTAGCAGAATAATCACGTCCAGATTTTAAAACTTCGATTACAGCAGACTGGACTGGTACATCGGGATCTGCTTGAATGCTGGCAGGTACTTGAATATTGGCAAAAGTCTGAGTGATTTCACCGTAGACTGAATCTTCATATGTTCTGTCTGCAGGTAAATTGCTATAATCTTGCTCGAACGGCGGCGGGTCTACATCTACACGAGGCTCTATTCTATATTGGTTGTTAGTATCGAGAAATGCAAGTGCAGGCGTCCCTGCTACGACATGATCCCAGCCTGGTTCTCCGTCGGATTCTCTTATCACAGTTGCGTCTTTAGTAGTAGGATCGTAAGTATCTATTATTGCATACTGTCCGGCAGCAGGTCCGGCAATGATAATCACTCTTTGACCTATATAGTTTGTATCTATCTGATTACTGTCGTTAACAGATAAAGTTATTTGTGTTGTGGCATTCGAGTTAGATTGGCAGAATCCTTGCTCCTGTGTATAACCTGATCCTCTCACTGTGGAACTATCATTAAAGCCTATGATTTTACCACTGAATATTGCACTGTCTCTAAAATCTGTGTATTCAACGGACGTAAAATCGCCTGCGCCTGTTATGTCTGCGCCTGCTAAGGTGTATTCTTCCCCTGAATTTATGTATTCAAAAGCAAGAATTTCGCTTATCGAACCACCTGCTATAGCATCCTGCACTAGTGCTTGATTGTTGCGAGTAAATGCCGATACTACCTGTGGAGTTTCGTTAGGATCACTGCCGTCGGCAATAGTGCCGAATCTTCCATAGGAGTTGTTTCCGTTGGTAGCCCTTATTACTCCGCCTGTTTGGGCAAGGTACCCTACTGCACAATAATAACTAAACACGGATACAAGTTCTGTTCTTGCGCTATCTGAAACCCAAACTCCTATACCGTCCGACAATACTTGAGTAAAATCGTTCGAAACCATTGACCGGTTACCGCCATTGTGAAGAGTGCCGTCTAATCTCTTGCCGACACAGCGATTTCCTATTGTAGTAACCCCTTGAATATAAGGCGAGCGATTTTTAATCCAGGTTCTTTCGTCATCTGGACCCCAACCTGGATCTAGGCTGACATAAGCACCTCCGTCTACAGTTCCGTATTCTTTACCTTGTACTGGTAATAAAAGGTCGCCTTCAAGACCTCTTAGCGTTAATCCTCTCATGCCGGTTGTATCTCGCATATAGAAAAGATTTTTTCTTTCAGATCCGGTTACAGCATTAACATAGCGTTCACCAGCTAAAATGGTTCCGTAATTGCCTGAATTTTCAAGATCTCTTCTTACCCCTCTAAAAACAGCAATAATATCGTTTTGCACTCTTGATCTTGTAAATGTCTGTTCAGGATATTTGTTTTGCAGATATGCCCATGATTCCGCTGCTATAAACTTTCTATTTTCCCAGAGGGCAAGTGCAGCGTCTATGTCTGCAGTATTCGAATTAGGCACGTTCGAGCCAATAAGAACAGGATCAGTTTGCCCTTGGTTTAGCCTAAAGTCCGCATACTCTAGAAAAATATCTATTTGTGTTAGCAATATGTTAACGCCGGCATTGTCGGTAGTAGTAGTATTCAATAATTGTTCTTGGTCGTTTCCTGCAGTTGGTTTCACTGGCTTATTTGTTAGCACATCAAGAATGAACGAAGTTAAGTTATTGATGGCGTCTTTGACAAATTTAAGATCACCTTGGTATTCCGGAATCGGAGCATTTGGCTTTATAGTGGTAGACCTTAATTCATCTCCAAAGATAGCAGTTCCGGCAGGAACAATTACGGGTGAAATTTCTTCAAATGTGCCGGTAGACACCTTTACAGTAGAAAGAGTTCCGGGGGCAAAATTATCTTCTATATAAGAGCAGGCATATTTCACAGTGCGAAAGGGTTTATCAATTCTCAAACCCCTATCTCTGTCAAATTCATCATCGTCTACACCGTTGGGGGAAACATATATCACATTCCCTTCAACTTCTACCTTGCGCCAAAATACTTCTAATCCTTGTGAAACACTGAGAACATCTTCTGCTGTTCCGATTGATACTGCTGTATCACCTATAGTAGATCCATCGCCTGTTTCTTCTCTTGCTAGGCCATAGGTTAGGATATCGCCTTTATAATTTAAACCACCAGGTTGACCGGCTTCGATTACGGTGTCCCAGTAATCGTATATGTTGCCATTGTCTCCTGGAAAGTCTTCGATACTAGAAGTGTGTTGTATATTTGCTCTGTAGGCTGTGCCTTTGTAATAGACTACTTCTCCTACGGAATATTTCTTATTTGGCTCCCATACCTGAGAAAAAATAGATCCTGGAATTAACAGTTCCCACCAGTCCGGATCTAAATAATCAAGAGTACTTCCATCATATTGTGTTTCACCTTCGCCTTGATTTATTAGCGCAATCTGCCTTTTTGCAACATAGAGCTGGCCTCCTCTCTGAACAACGTCTCCTGTGTTATATTCGCCGTTAAAACTCCATTCGCCTCTGAAATTAAAAGATTGAGACAACTCGCGCCAGTTGTCTGATAGGTTGTCAGAAAAAGGATCTGAATTAGAATTATTTTTTACAGCGACGTATAAAACGCCGTCACGTTTAACTACATCACCGATCTGATACGAAGTGTTAGAATTCCAATCTGATTCAAATTGGTATCCCGAAAAGGCTATTTCAAATTTTTCTTCATCAAAACTAGCCTGAGAAGTGTGAGTTTCTATGCATTTGAATACAGAACCTCCGAACTTAACAAGGTCATTTTTTCTAAATTCTGTGCCGGTTTGCCAGGAACCTTGATACTCTATCCCGTTGAAAAACACCTGCCATTTCTGCAAATCATCTTCTAGTCTAGTTTGTGACGTGTGCGGTGTTATGCACTTGTAAACTATGCCGTTGTATTTTACTAAAGAACCATCCGCATAATCTGTAGCAGTGCTCCAGTCTCCGAGATAATCAATATGGAAGGCAAAAAACTGCCAATTTTCTTGATCCTGAGAAAATACCGTAGCCACATGATCTACTTCACAAATATAGACGGATCCTTTATAATATACCAACTGGTTTTTATTGTACTCTGTGCCTGTTAGCCAGTTGCCTCTAAAGGATATGCCGGTTGCCATTAGAACCCAGCGCGGCTCCAACTGTGGTGGATCTGACTGAGGTAGTATAGCATTTAGATCATCTGTGAAATTCTGAGAGGCAGTGTGTCCAATCAAACACACATAACTTGAGCCGTTGAGAGAAACTACATCATCTCTCTGGTAGAAATTTCCAGAATTCCATTCTCCTTTCCATGTGTAACTTAGTCGCTGTATTTTAAATTCGCTCATTGTTTAATCTCTTACCGCGTCTGTAAAATCTGTGTTAGACAATACTTCGTTGTCTTTGCCTTCGCCGTAGCCCGGAGTAGATATCTTTTCTGGATAAACATAATCCTCTGATACTCTCTGTACAAATTGACCTGTGCCTTCTTCTACATAAAATGTCAGTGAACGTGAATCCCATTTTAATTGTGGATAACGAAGGTTAGGATAGACTATGTCGTGCGCTTCGTTTACGCCGTCAAGATAAGAAATACCTTCTTCGAAATCAGGAAAACTTTCTTCACTTGCACCCTGTTCGTTTATCACAATAGAATTCTCATCTCCGCCGTTAAGTTGGTCTATTCTAAACAGAAACAGTTCTCCGTCGTCGTTTCTTCTCAAACCGTAGAGGTACTTTTTAGCAAGTCCTCCTAGAATGTCTTGTGGTGTTCCGCCTACAAAGTAAGTCATTATACAATCTCCGCAAATGAACAGATAACGTCAAGAGAGTCATCTGTGTTCGCTACTATTATTAATTCATTGTTTGGTGCCAGCACTAGCTTTTCGCCTTGGTTAACTGCTCTCAAACTTGTGTTGGCTGCAACTAGAGTTTCTTTCAAATAAAAACCTGTGATAGAGGAATCGTCTTTGATTAACAAGTCTACATAAACAAAACTCTGTAATAGATTAGTAACACTAAGTCCGATAACAGTGACTTTGTCTGTAGGTCCTGTGATTAACACAGTCTGTGGCACAGTGCCAACATCTTTTATTACT
>Ga0209923_1000091_pt1 | contig 22856 bp, 31 predicted proteins | sample SalPon1_A_H2O_MG_FD_185696 | JGI IMG/M metagenome (GOLD analysis project Ga0209923, IMG submission 185696) | Salt pond water microbial communities from South San Francisco under conditions of wetland restoration - Salt Pond MetaG R1_A_H2O_MG... | ecosystem: Environmental > Aquatic > Non-marine... | reverse complement strand
CGAGGATGTTGTCGATGTTCGGCCTCGACAGTTCGACCGACTGCGTGCCGGGTGAGACAAGCGACAGCGACTCCTGCAACTGCTGCTTGTCTGCGCCGTCGTCGACCACGACCACGTCGTTGTCGTCGTTGTAGTAGACCGCCACCTCGTTCACGGACTCCTTGCCCTCCCGCGGGATGTCGTAGTCGAACCAGTCGACATCGGTGATGCCGCGTTCGATGATGCGGGTCTCCGGCGGTCGGAAGAAGAACGTTCCATCGCGGTCGACACCGAATTCCTCGTTCACTGACTTGAACCGCAGTTGCTGCAACGTCTCCTCGACAGGCTCACCCTTGAACGATTGACGCAACTCGACGTCATCGCCGACATCCACCTGTGCGGAGTCGAACTGCACAGGTGTGTCGTTCTGGATGATAAGTGCGAGTGCCTCCGAGATGCGCTTGCCGGACAGGTCGGTCGACACCTTGCTCCGGCGCAAGAACTGGTCGAAGGTGTAGAGCGTGACCGCCAACACGTCGGCACCGTTGCGTTCGTTCTCCCGCGCCTCGACGACGTACCCGATGAACCGTTCGTCGAACGTGACGCCATCGTTCGTCGAGTACTCTACCGTGACGAGTTGCCCACGCCGGAACTGCTTGAACAGCGTGCCGGCATCGTCGTCCATGTACAACTTCGCGTAGTTGCCGAACGGGTTCGCCGTGTCGCGGACGTAGACGTCATACACCTCGTCGACGACATCGGTGCCGTCGAGCAACGCCCGCCACTGCACCGGTGCGACGTCGGAGGTCGCATCGACAGCACGCATCCCCGGAGTGAACGTGTATGCTTGCACACCTGATGGTGCGATTGTACCTCCATAGCCGGGCTGTGCGAGGAAGACACCTTGGGTCTCTTGTGTCCCGAGGGGGAGGTTATCTCCCGTAGACAACAACGACGCGCCAATCGGTTGGGTGAATGGCTGCGCTGTTTGCGTGACGATGCCGACAGAAGACGAAGGCACGAAGTTGGCTTGTGCACTCCCACCGCGGTCAGACTCGTAGGAGGAAGACACGGCGAACTGTCCATTTATCTGCGGCCTGCCTCCGAACTCAAACGCATAATCCAATACAGCGAACGTGTCACCGTGTGGGCCGTGGGTGAACGACGCCGTCGCCGTGATGGTGCCTTGAGCACTGCCGGCCTTGTCCGACGTGAATGAGATTGTAGGATTGTACGGCAAGGCAGTCGCGCCCGAACGGATGCCGTCGTACTCCGTGCTGGACGCGAAGGTGCCGTCTGCCCCCGACCTGATGGCACTGCTGGTTGAAGTGACATTGAACGACCCTGCGGCCCCACCGCCGATTGGTGCAGAGAACGCGATGCTGGGACTGTACGGCAAGGCAGTCGCGCCGGAACGGATGGCATCGAACTCGGCGTTCGCCGCGAGGCTCCCGTCTGTCCCTGACCTGATGCCACTGTTGCTTGCAGCAACATCGAATGACCCTGCGGCCCCGCCGCCGATTGGTGCAGAGAACGCGATTGATATTGTGAGACTGTCTGCCGTAGCACCAGAACGTATTCCTGTTTGAAGCGTCGGTATCGAGAATACACCGACCGCTTGCCCAGACTTATCTGACGTGAACTCACCTGCGATGTCAAACGCACCGGCTGCTTGTCCAGATTTGTCAGAGGTGAACTCACCTGCGATGTCAAACGCACCGGCTGCTTGCCCGGACTTGTCAGAGGTGAATGACGATTGTGTCGAGAAGTTTCCGAAGGCGCTCGGTGGTCGAAGTGCGAAGTCGACCTCATCTGATTCGAGGCCGCCAAACAGTTCCAACTCAAAGTCGACGTTCTCGTTGTCTGGAGGAGTGTAAGTCATATCCTGTACCTTACGAGCACAACCCCGCTCCCGCCGAGTCCTCCAGGTACAAACCCTTGGTAGGCATCTGTATAGGCACCGCCGCCCCCGCCACCTGTGTTGGCTTGTGCCGGGTCAGGTTGAGTGAACTGACCAATCGGCGTTCCGTCCGCCCCACCACCCGGTCGGGCTTGAGCGCCGGTGCCCGCACCACCGGATGCGAACACACCGGCATCTCCAAATGCCGTCCCGAACTCGTCAGATAAATCTAAACCGGGACCTCCAGTTGTGTCACCGTCGCCACCGGGGGGGCTACCACCAGCGCCGCCACCACCGCTGGTGCCTATACTGTTATCATTAGTCCCAAACACACCGTCCGAGCCGAAACCGAACGCGCCGGAATCTCCGGGTTGGTCAGGCTGCACACCCTCCCCCTTGAACTGTTCAAATGGATTCCCCTGTCCTCCACCGGACCCGCCATCGCCAGCCCTTGTGGTCTCTATCGGTTCTTCGACGCCAAACCACCCACTTGAACCTCCGTTCCCGCCACCTATCGCTATCAGCGAACCAAACGAGGAGTTCTCACCTTGTGCATTGGGTGTTCCGCCATCACCCACTTGTATATTGTACGTCTGTTCCAACACGGGCAAGTCTGGTCGGTAAATCAATCCGCCCGCGCCCGCACCTCCACCAGTGTGATTCTGTTGACCCAGGCCGTTGGTTCCATTCCCGCCACCACCGCCGCCTGCGACGACCAGCACATCAATGGTAGACCCACCGAACGCTTCTGTGACAGTCAGCGTATCGGACCCCACATTCTCAAATGCGTGAACTCTGTACCTATCTCCGTTCGCGTCTGTGATTGTCGTGACGGTCGTGCCTCCGGTAGCATCGACGTTGAAACCTCCCAGCGCAGACTGCACCCCGAACTGGCTTTTCGCAAAGAACTCATCGCCGCCTTCTTCGTAGCTTGCAACGACGTGCCAGGTTTGTTCTGACCCCGTCGCATCGACGTGACGGAGGAACTCATATTCTCCATTCGCGTCGGTGGTCGTCGTTTCGAGTGCAAAGCCGTTGTCTTGTAGGAACAACTTTAACAGGGCACCCTCGACGGGTGCACCGCTCGCATCCGTGACAGTTCCAAATATCCCGGCGTCCGTGTCGATGTTGAGTTCGCCTCCGACGTTGAGTTCGCCTCCGACGTTGATGGGACCCTTGAGTAACTCCGAACCAACAATCTCTCGACTGTCCGATGGGTCAATGTCGGTCATACTCGAAACGCCTGTATCCTACTGTCATTAACATCGTACAAAATCGTTCCGTCACCCAGCCACTCTGCCTCGCGAAGTTCGTTTCCGAGTCCGTCAAATGAATCTACTTCGGTTGTCGTCCCGGACACATCATACGGTGCTTGCAGTGCAAGTTCGACTATGACACTCGGCGGGCCATCATACATCTCGAACAGCTTCATCCCATCGTTGCTAAATGCAATATCTACCAGTTGGTATTCCGGTCGAGAAAAACCATTTTTTCTATGTGCGAACGTGGCGTTCTCTATATCGTAAGGTGACTGTGCATCGTATGCGTCGATGTCGCCTAAACCGGGCGAGAAGAACCTCGTTCCGTCATCGTTCCATTTGAGTGTCTTCCCCTCTACGACTACATTTTCAATCTTCTTTTCCAATGTCAATGTCGTGATGTCATAGGGCGTCGATGCAGAGTATTGAACCCAATTGAAGTTGGCAACCTCATAGAACTTGTTCCCCGAGTCTGCCCACGTTATTGATTGTCGGAACTCATCGACAGTCTCGTAAGTGGTTTGGGCGGTGATGGTCGCGGTCGAGAAGTCGGATGGGACAGAGCAGTCGAGTTGCAACAATGACTCGTCCTTCGTCCCCCCGCCGTCTCCTGTGATAATATGAAACCTTGAGCCATCGGGCTTCATCGTCATAGAATCAAGCACTCCGAACCCGCCAGTTTCGTCGACGAAGAACTCGAACTTGTTGGAGGGACTGGGTTCCATTCGACTCACCGTGAACGGCTCAAATCGCCTACCGCCGTAGCTTGTCCCGACGGAAAATTCTCCGAACTGGTTGTTCAACACCGCGGTGATGAACGGCTTAGAGAAGTCGTTGTAGATAGGAGCCTGGTCGTCATAGACAGCAACGTGCCACTGCTGCTCGGTCACGGTCGAGTCGTTGTGCGTGGTGAATTCGTAGAAGCCGTTTGCGTCTGTGGCCGTGTATTCCACGACAGTGCCACCGCTCTGTAACATCAGCGCAACGGTCGCGCCATCGACCGGTTTGAAGTTCTCATCTTCAACGATGCCCGAGATGGAGTTGAGGGTCATGGCTGGAAGAATGGCGCTGTGGCATCGTAAACAGCGTCGATTTCGCTATCTGCCAAGGCTCTGTTGTATAACAACATCTCTCCCACGTATGGAAATTCTTGCCCCCCAGAATCCACACCTCCAAAGGCATCATGCCTGTTACCGGGGACGTGATTTTCCCCGATGCTGCCAGATGCGCGTCTTCTGTCGAGGTAAAATGTCATCGTGTTGTTTGAGTTGCCCCTTACAGTGTACATGGTCCAATTGTTGCGGGCATTGTCATTCACAACGTCAAGTCCAGATGAACGAAAATCACTACCACCGTTTTCATATGACCCGATGGCGGTCCCGCCACTAAGAACAAGCAGAGGGTGGTCATCAGGTTCTGTCCTCCACAACGTCCTCCACGTCCCAGATTCTGTTGTTTCCACGGCCCAGCCTATGTACGTGTATGTCGATGCGATGGTGGGTGACTCGGAGAACCCAACGATTCTATCGTTTGAATAAGTGTCAAACGCATCAACGCCGTCAAATTGAGTGAACGTGGCATTGGTAAAATGGTCCCGATTGTTTCCCGATATATCAAACCACGTTGAACCGCTGCCGGGGTAGCTGTTCGGGTCTCTGACAGTCAGGTGTATCTCAAGGCCGTTCGTGGGGATTGGCACCACCGATGTGTAAACTGTCGTCCCGTCCACCTGCACTTCACCGATGGTGTTGCCATTCAACTGTATGTCGCCAACAGTTTGTCCGTTGACTTCTATGGGCATTACTCTGGGATGAAGTTGATTGTGTCAGTTGAATCGACGGTACTCCCATTGAACTGCAAGTCCGGGAAGTTGGAACTGTCCACCGCGCCAACGTCCGATGCAGTCAACGTCACGCTACCACCGAGGGCGACAGTGTTGCCGTTAATCGTCACACTGCCGGAGGTGAATGTCAGGTTGCCAGAACCGTCGGATGATAGCAGTTCGTCTGCCGCGGCGACGGATGTGTCAGCGCCGTTGATGGTAGTGACATCAATCTCGACGATGACCCACTTGTCATTCGCCTGGTCATATTGGAGAATGGCCGTGGCTGCGTCGAGGTCGTTGACGACGAAGTTGCCTCCCCCCACGGGGTCGTCGTCCTGTATCTGATATGTCGCTTCGGTGTCGTCTGACCCGAAGTTGATGGTCCGGTCAGACATCTGCTATCAGTCGAGGTCGCCCCGGAACTGGACACCGAACGTTGCGAAGTTGCCGGCAGAGTACGGGCCACCGTCGAGCGTGGCTGTGGCGATGAGGTGCGGATTATCCGAGGTCTCGGTGTTGACGACATCGGAGGTGAAGTCGTTTATCAAGCCGTAGGAGTCGAACGTGCCGGTGACCCCGTTGAGGTCAAACGTCACTGTCCCGATGACTCGCAAGTTGCCATTGTTCACCTCAAGGGTGATGTCACTGCTATCAAGGTTGAGCGTCTGCCTCGCATAGCTTCCGCCCGTCAACTCTGTGGTGATGTCCCCGATGTCCGAGGTGTCATCTAACGCATCTGTTGCGTCATCATACAGCAACACATCAAGTGTCGCGTCTCGTGCGATGAGGTCGGACCTCCATGTCAACTTCTGTGACCACTCTTCGCCAACGTCGGTATAGCCGGTACTGACCATGTCTGCTCATGCACCTGTCGACGTATTAACTTTGACCTATCGGGTTGTTGTTGTTGAAGATGACGCGGAGGTCGAGTTGACTCACGGTGATGGTATCGGTCTCGCCGGCGGTCCGTATCTCGCGCAACGGTTGCGACCCGACGGTCGCGACCGGGAACGCGCCCATGCCGAAGACCCCGTTGAAGTCGAGGCCGATACCACGGCGACCGTACTGGTTGCGGAACACATCGTCGGTAAAGTTGGACATGAACTCGACGGCGTCCGAGGTCAACTCAAAGCGCACCTCGAACGCATCGTAGGTAATCTTCCGCTTCATCGTCACCTTCGGGTCCTGCGTGACAGGCGTCTTCCGTGCGACGTCGTTCGGCCTGCCGACCGTCCGCGTCACCGATAGCGACTCGGCGATGTCGAGGCGGCGGTTCTCGGTCACAATCTGCACGGGGCCGGTGCCTGTCGCCGTCGGTGTCTGTGCCAACACCTGCCCCGTTCCGCGTACCTCGTCGGCCCGAGTCAGTGTGAGTTGTACGTTGACGTAGTCCGTATGCCCGAACGGATACTCCAACGTCAGCGCACCGTCGCTACCAGCGCCGGGGATGACCAGCGTCTCGTCGGGGTGTTCCGGCAGTGGGTTCTGCAACCGGAGCGGGTTGTCGGGGTCGAACGACTTGACGAGGTCGGCGAGGCTGATGGCCTCGGCATGGTCGAACAGTCTCCCGACGATGTTGTAGTTGACCAGCCCCGACTCGCGGTCGAACACCCGCGGGTCGAGTGTCCCGCCCCTGCCTTTGACAGACTGATGCGGCTTTCCAAACGATGCGATGAACAGCGGTGTGCCGCCGGTGTCGAGCAGTGGGATGTCGACGGTGGTCGTTCCGTTCGTCAGCGTGACGGAGGTCATCTGCTGATGCCACCATTCGCGTTGGTCGTCGTCGTGGTGGCACGCGAGTTGGACTCCGCCACCGAGGCATCATCCAGGTTGAAGTTGTACGTCACGCTCGCCTGCTGCCCGAACGTCGGCCCACGGTCCGGTCCGACCTGCGAGGAGTCCGACCCCGATTGTGATATGTCGGCCTGCACCGATGCCGAACCACCACCGGTGATGAGGTCTGCGACCCACCCCGCCGTGTTGGATATGGCTGCCATGATGCCGCTGACCAACGAGTTGATGAGGTCCTTGCCCTTCTGCACCATGTCGTCGATGAGTCCGTCGAGGAATGACTTGACCGATGCGCCCACCGACCGGAAGGCTCCGATGAAGTCAGACAGGTCGATGCCGCGTGCCCATTCGAGGATGTCGGCACCGAGTCCGATGAGGTACTCCTTTATCTGACCGACAATCTCGTTCGTCTTGTCGCGGGTGCCTCGGAAGTTCGTCAGCCACGCAACGGCGAAGGCGGCTGCTGCTGCGATGGCGAGGAGGACAATCGCAGGTAATCCCAAGAAGGTGCCGATGAGTCCGACCACGGCCCCCACGACTGTCTTGACCGCTGCGGCAGCGGCTGCGAAGACGGCGGGCCATCCGAGCAACTGCGAGGCCACCAACACGATTGTACCGAGGACCGTACCCGCAACAGCAGCAAGCAGACCAAACACACCGATGAACGTACCCAGCGGTCCTTCGGCATCGTAGACGGCGGACTCGATGTCGTACAAGAATTGGACAACAGGTTGCAACGCCGGTCGGAGCACCTCGTCGATTTTGTAAGCGACGGCCTCGATGATGCCGCCGAAGGCCTCGAACACGGAGCCGATGATTGGCACCTGCGACAGCAGCCCCGCCGACGCCACGGTGATTCCCGCGACGGCGACCGCAGCCGCACCGGCATAGCGCTCCGAGAACGCTTCCATCTCGTCGGCACCCGCCGACACCTCTTGCACGACGTCGTTAAACTTTGACGACACGCCTTCGAGGCTATCTCGAACGAGTTCCGACCCCTCCTCGCGGATGGCGATTAAGAACTCTTCCGTCTCGAACATAGCTGTCTATCCCCGCCCGCGGTCAAAAAGGATGGCTAAACCTGTGGCGTCTGGTCGACGTTCTTGTTGCGCTCCTTGTACAGCCGGTGTGCGAGTTGGGCTGTCAGGTAGACTTCGAGGTCAGGACGTGCCGCAACCTCCGATGGCCACGCACCCGTGAGTTCGCAGGCCAACGCCCACATCATTCCTTGTGAACTATGTAGCGCGAAACCCATCCGCCGCACCCATGCGGCGCTTCCGTTCTTCGTTGATGCCCTCGAACACACGTTCCATCATGCCGACGAGCACCTCCATCCCCTCGGAGTCGTACACCTCCATGAACAGGGACTGGTCGAAGTGGTCCTCGGCGATGACCGACGACATCAACTCGGCTGTCAGTTCGGCCACCTCTTGCAGTTCATACGCCCGGCCCTCGCCGGACTCGATGGACTCGACCCGCCGGTCGATGTCAGCCATCGTTTTAGTGACGTGTCCATCCAGCTTCGTGCTGACCGTGACGGCGAACCCGTCGACGAGCGTCACCTTCGTCTCGATGAGTTCGGCCTGGTCGGTGTCGCGTATCGTCTCTAAGAACTCCTGCCGCTCACGGTCCGACTCGCGCTTCGACCCCCGCGACTCGTCGAGTATCGCCGCGCCACCCTCGCCCAGAAAGTCATCATCCATACTATGCTGTCGTGTCCTCCAACTGTGAAACCCTTTCGCCGACGCCGGTCAGGTTGTAGGACTCGTACTCGTTGAGTCGCCCGTCGATGATGGGGAACTGGTCGAACGTCACGCCCGTCACCTCAATCGTCCGCTCGATGCTGCCGTCGGTCGAGGACGACACCGCCTTGATGTCGAACTTCTGTGGCGTCGATGTGTCGACCTCTGTCGTCGTCGCTGTGCCGTCGCCCGACAGCCACTCCTGCGCTGCGTCGATGTCGAACTTCGTGTACTCAAGCGTGACCTGGACGCGGTACTGCGCCTGCTTCTGCGACTCGATGAACACGGAGTCGGCGGTGTACAACTGCTGCACGGACTGGAACTGTGGCGTGACGGTCAATCCGAGGATGCCGGCGATGGCTGTATCCCCGTTTCCGTCCTTGACTGTGATGGTCCCCTCGTCGAACCAATACGCATCTGCGGCCATGTCCGTCTATCCCCTTGTCGGCTCTTAAGGTCTGGCCAAAATGTCAGCGATGCGTTTCAGCAGTCGCCGGCGGTGCAACTGCTTGATGAGTGTCGTCAACCAGAGTAAGAACCCGATGACGAACAGGAGAATCGACTCAACGAGAATCTGATTGTTCATCATCTCCGTTGGTGACCTCGAAGTCGATGCGGAACTTCCCGAACGTGATTGAGTTGATGGGGATGCCATTGAGTAGCAGCAACGTCGTCATCGCACCCAACGCCAACACAATCATCTGCCAGGTGACGCCGTTGCCCATCACGGTGTAGACAAAGATGATGCCGAGGAGGATGGAACTCATAACGCCGTTGATGAAGCCGATAGCGCGGTCGAGGTTTGTGCTCATGTACTGGACCTTGAGTCGGTAGTGTGGGGTGTGGTTGATAGCACTCATCGTCACTGTCGGTTGCTACGATGGACCATACAAAAACTCATAGCCCAGCGGCGGCGAGTCTTCGCCCATTCACGTGGATGGTGTGGATGAAGTGGTCGCTCTTGATGGCGGTCGACTGCTGCCGGTAGTCGCCCAACTGCTCGATGGTAAAATCGACGAAGCGCGTCTCCGAGTTGTTGTCTGCGAAGAGGTCGCTGACGATGGCGATGACGTCGCGCCGTATCGTGTTGATGGCTGTGTAGTCGGACGAGTCTTTCAGCACCCATATCTGTATCTCGGCCTGATGTATCTCATCCATCTCGTCGTTGTCCGCGGTGAACTTCGTGACCATCGCCGGGGCTATCTCGTGGACGTACAACTGCGGGGGCATGTCCGCACCGGGGCCGCGTTCCGACTGCGGTATCTCGAAGGAGTAGTACACCTCTGGCGTCTCGCCCGACCACGATGTCGCCGACTCCAGGATGTCGTACAGCGCGTCGACCAACTCACTCGCCTGGGTCGTAGACATATAGTTGATTGAGTAGGTCGTCGCCCATAGCACTATGCCAATTGTGGTGGGCAGTCGCGTGCTCCACCTTGTTGTCCTCGGGGATGAGCGCCGCGCACGTCGTGCAGAACAGTAGGTCGTCATCCTCCTCGGGAGCGACGATGCCCGCCGACTGACGCAGCAGTGTCAACTCCTGATGGATGTCGAGCAGCACGAACAGTATCGCCTCGGTCAGGTCGTCGTCAGGGTTCATTGGTCTTCAAGAATCTCCGCACGGCATCGTGTGCCGGCGGGTCGAGGTACGGCTGGTCGTCGACACCCTCCCGCGCTATCTTGTGCTGGACGGCGTAGGCGAACCCCTCGTCCTTGCCGCGACGCTTCGCCCATGCGATGAGTGGGTCGATGGGCACCCATCGCGGTTCCCCACCGTAGTTAATCTCGCCGGCATACGGTTGCGTGTAGCCGAAGACGATGCGCTTCTTCTTGTTGCGGAACTCGGGCACGACCGCCGTGCTCTTGAGAAGTCCGCGGTCCTCCGGTGCGAGTTCTTGCGACACGCCGAACCCGATGTCCGCTGCCTCCTGCATGAAGTCACGCACTCGCTCCTGGTAATCCTCGCCGACATCTGGGTCGGCGTCGGTCGACCTGATGTCCAGCTTAATCATGGATAGCTGCGGATGATAGCGACCGACTCGTCATCGCGGATGTGGCGACGTGCCGTCTCGCCGAAGTGCGTCAGTGACAGGTAGTCATCCGAAGGCGTGACTGCGAATGATGCCGACCCACCCTGCGATGATTCTGACGTCGCCTGTCCGCCCTCGGCCAACTCCCACTTGTGCGCGGCGAGGTTTTTGACGAACACGTCGCGGTCACCGTCGAGTGTGGGGAACCGTGCGTTGCGGTCGGAGTACAGTGTCTCCGATTCTCGAACCGCGTCGTCGAGCAGCGCTGCCTTCCGACTGTCGCTCAAGTTGTTCCACCCCTTCGCGGACAACAACTCGACGTCGTCGATTGTGATGGTCATACTTCGCCTTCGCCGTCTCCCCTATTCAATGATGGTGCAACCGCGCTCTGTCTTTGCGCCTGTCGGTATGCCCGCTCCTCGGCGAACCACAGCACGCGCTGGTCATCAGTCATCAACCCCCACACTTCGGGGAACGTGTAGTCAGTCGTGTTTGTACTCATCAAGTGACCGTTGACACGCGAGGTAGTAATGTATCTGCAACTTGACCGACTTGCCGTTTATCTCGTCGGAGTTCGCCGCGGCGGCGAGTCGTCGCAACATCGTGTTGGACATCTTGTCCAACTGTTCGCGTGTGAAGATGAGGTGGCTGTCGCCCGTGTCGATGGCACGTTGTTCGAGCAGCCGATAACTCATACCCGCCGTGCGCCGACCAGCGCAGCTTCCATCTCGTCGCGAGACATCGACCCGTTGACCTCCTCCGACGGATGCGATGCCGCGATGCTTCGGAGTTCACGCCACTCCATCCGCGCCAATTCTCGCTCCGTGTATCGTTCGTCGACGAACGCTTGTCCGGGGAGGATTGACGGGAAGACCTTGCTCATCTGTCTTTGAGTTCTCGGATGTCCGTGCCGTTGATTTTCAATATGTCGATGTCCCGGTCGAAGCGGAACGACCGTGGATTGAGACGGCCCGTGATGTCTGCGGTCTCAAGGTCGTACCGCACTATCTCCTCGTCCGACCAGTCCTCGATGCCGAATGTGTACGTCCGTGCGATGTGTCTGTTGCGATGCCACTCCTTGTCGGTGTGCTTGCCCGACCGGTCGCGGCGGAACCTCATGTGTGGCAAAACGTTCGCCGGCCTACATATCTGTTGCGGTGGTCAGGTCGAAAATGAAGAAGGGGTCAGGTCAGAACTCGATGGTCGAGGCAGCGCGACCCTGTGAGTACACAGCGTCGACGTGCACACGAGCATTGACGCCCTGCAAGTCGCGGATGGGGTCCTCGTAGTCCTTGACCTCGATGTCGTTCTCAAGGATGACGTGGATGGCCTCGCGGTCATAGACCACGGCACCGAGTTCGCCGTCGGCAGCATAGCCCCAGTCGTTCGCATCGCTGTTGTAGACCGAGTCGGATGCACCGTAGTGCTCGACACCCAGCAGTGGGTCGAACACACGCTCGCGGATGACATCATCCGTGCCGGCGCGGTTCGCGAACGCGATGTTCTCATCGTCGAACAGCGTGGTACGGAACTCGGGGTGGGTGACGAACGTGTCCGGCACGAAGTCGTCCTTGTCCACCTCGCCGTATGCACCGTTGATGGCTGCGACACCCTGGTCCGCCCCGGCGGTGTCGAAGTTGTTCTGTGCACCGTCGACCAACTCGTTGAGCCACACGCGGTTGATGGAGTTCTCCGCAGCCATACCGACGTACTCAATCTGTCGCTCGATGACGTCGACCATCGCGTGGCGGGTCATCTCGTCAGTGATGCGGGCACCGATGCCGAACTTCTGCGTCTCGTAGGGTACGGTCGTGTACTCCTCCTCGTCATCGCGAATCTCTGCACCCTCGCGGGTGAGCGTCGCGAACGTCTGGTCCTGCGCGACAGGGATGTCTCCCTTGCGAGTGTCCACGTTGATGACGTTGGCAGCATCACGCGCAATCTGTCGGCGCTGTGCTCCCTCCATCACGACGTCGAGAAGCTGCTCGCGGAACAGGATGTCGACCTCCTCCGGCGTGGCGGACGCGAACAGTGCGCGCTTAATCATGTCATCGACACCGCTGCCGAGTGAGTGACCGCCGATGTTCTTTGGCTTCGACGCACCGAGTGTCTTCGACATGCCGCCGCGTGCGGCGTAGTCCTTCAACAGCCGGAACGTGTCGTCACCGGGTGTGGCGACGACCTTGCGTCGTGCCTCCTCGGTGGGGTCGTACCGTGGGTTCTTCGCGAGGAACCGGTACTGCGATGGGTTCCCGCTGGATGGCCACGCCCGTGCGACCTCCTGCTGCGATACACCGGAGCCGGGGAGTGCTGCAAGCAGCAGCCCCTTGAATCGCCAGTTGCCCTGCTGTCCGTGCTTGAACAGCTTGTTCCGGGCATCAGTGACTGTGCTCATCAGGTACCTCCAAAGTTACCGACGACAAACGTCAGGTACGCCTGGAACGTCTCGCCGTCTCCGCCCGCACCGGTCTGCGCGAGAGCGACCGCGTTCTCGCTACCGGTTGCGACTCGGAACTTTCCACTGCCTGCTGTCGTCACGGCGTCGCCCGCGCTGATGGCCTCGCTTGCCAGCAGTCCGCGAACCTCGCACGTATCGCTCAGGACAGCGACCTCTTCGCCCGCGGCGACATCGTATGCCGCCACACCGACGAAGGCACCCGCGTCGGATGCAGCATCTACCTCGTATTCGCCCGAGACCGCCACCGGCTCACCTGCTACGAGCGCGGAGGCCGCGGTGTACCCGCGAATCTCCTCGCCGCTGATGAGGATGCCGTCCTCGAACGTATGTTCACCTTGACTAAAGGACATACGTCCCGATGGTAAATCTATATCTTAAAAAAGATGCGCCTATATCTTACCGGGAGTAGCTGCCCGGACCGGTGTTGATGATACCCAGGTCTGCGTCCGCCCACTCCGAACCCTCGGAATCGGCGAGTGTCTTCGACGACCGCGGTCGTCGCTCGACTGCCGACAGGCGGCGGTTGACGCGAGACAGTTCTCGCTTAATCTCCTGTCGCACTCGCGGCGCGGACATGACCTGACTGATGGCATCCTCCAGGTTGGCCACGCGCTGTTCGAGACCACCGACGTCGTCGACCATCTCCTCCTCGTCCATGTCGTCCTCCATCAACTGGTCCTCGTCCGCGTTCATCGGCTGCGGGAGTGAACCCTTCTCTGGCGAGTAGGACATGTCGCGGTCCTCGTCGTCGGGGGTGTCGGGGTTGAGTAGCGGATTCTGGTCGCGGGGCATCCCACCCATCTCCATCTCTTCCTCCTCGTCGTCGTAGGGCATGTCCCCCATCTGCATATCCATCTCGTCTTCGTCCTCCTCCATGCCCTCGGCCATCGCCATCTCCTCCTCGTCCTCGTACATCTCTTCCTCCTCCATCTCGACGGTCATGTCCAACTCCTCCTCCTCGTCCATCGGAGGCATCGGACCGGGGGCGTCCTGCATCATCTCGTCCTCCTCGCCCAACGAGTCGTCGTACATCTCGTCCTCCTCGTACATGGCCTGTCGGTCCTCGGGTAGCATCGGCTCCTCGTCCTCGGGTGCCATGACCGCTACCTCTTCGGCCATCATCGCCAACTCCTCGTCTGACTTGCCGCCTGTCTCGATGCCATACCGGTCCATGACATCTCGGATACCATCGGTGTCCATGAGGCTTCGTTTGAGGTAGTAGGACTTAGTGTTAGTGCCACTCATCGCGACGCCACGGCGTGCGACCTCCTTCGCAAATGAGACAGTCTTCGCCGCGGGGTCCATGACCAGTCCGAGGCCGGAGATGAGACCACCCTTAATCTCCGGCATGTTCCGTGCGGGGTCGAACACCTCTTGCAGTCCCTTCGCTGGTATCTCGACCGAGGGTCCGCCGAAGCCGAGCCGACCCTTCGACTCAAGCGCCGACATCAGATTATCATCAGCGTAGGCACCGGCGCTCCGCGAACGGTCGATGACAATATCGCCGTATAGATTGTCAGCATCATCAACAGCAAGACTGTTCGGGTCAACGTAACCAGCCACCGAGGCGTCGTGCGTCTCGCCCGTCGCCATGTCGACATCGTGCTGGATGTTCACCGGCGGGCCGGGATATTTGTTCGGGTCGTACTCGGCCCGCAGGTTGCGGATGCCGTCGGGCGAGTAGTACGCGGCGGACTGCGAACCGGCGTCGGTCCAGATGCCCGGCGACAACAGCTTGACGTCGCGGTAGCGAACCTTGTTGCCCCCCAGCGACTGCCTTCGGATGGGTGCGCCTTCGAGGTCGCGCATCGTGAACACGAGCGCAGACATCGCCTTGTTCGACTTCCCCTTCGGCACGCAGTTCGGGACGGGTCCGTTCTCCCCCTCCTTCATCCCGACCTGCTCGTATCCCTCCCAGCATGGGTCGCGGTCGGACGCGGCGAGTGCCACCGGTGACATCGCCTGCTTGCCTTCCACCTCCTGCTGGATGGCAGCGCAGTATGCTTCGGGGTCGTTCTTGTCCTGGTTCGATGCGACACACGCATCGAAGTTCTCATAGCCGGCGAAGGGCATACGTGAAGCTCCGCGGGCGTCTGCATAAAGCATCGGTAAGTTGGCAGAAGCTTATGCCCGCAGCACGGTCACGGATACTTGATGACGGATACGTCGAAGCTGACAGACAAGGAGCAAGAGTTGGTTTTCCATCTGCCGGCCTCGACCGAAGAGTTGTCGGACCTGTTGGACATCGCGACGTCACGGGTGCGGGGGCGCATCTCGGAGATACGCGACAAGGACATCGCCATCGAGTTCGACCGCGGTGCCGGTGCGTATGCGTTGGTCGACTCGCCGAAGACACGTCGGGTGTCCACGAAGGAGACCGGGCGGAAGACACGCGAGGCGAACGAGTTCGTGACCGAGGTCGAGGCGACCATCCTGCGCCGGTTGCGCGGCAAGGACAAACCCATCGCCGTGCAGGAGCCGGTGCCGGGGAACGAGGACATCGTGCTGCACCTGACCGACCTGCATATCGGCGACGTCGTCGAGGACCAGTACGGCCACGTCATCTACTCGTCGCGCATCGCCGAGGAGGTGGTCGACTTCGTCACGACGAAGACCATACAGCTATCGCAGATGATGACCGACGCCTCGGTCGGCATCGACACGCTCCATCTGCTATGGGGCGGGGACATGATTACGAACGAGAACATCTACGACGGTCAAGCCTTCGACGTCGAACGCATGTTGGCCGACCAGATGAGTATCGCCGTGAACGCGCTGACACGACAGGCGAAGACGATGGCCGAGCACTTCGACACGGTCAACATCATCGCGCAGCCGGGGAACCACGGCAAGACCAGAGCGTCGGGTGTGTCGAAGCAGGCCAACATGGACCTCGTCGTGTACCGGTGGATTGACGACCGCCTTCGGGAGTCGGGCATCGACAACATCAACTTCGTCACGTCCGAGGCGACGTGGTTCCGCACCTTCCCGATGCGGGGCGGGAGATGGACCGGCTTCTTAACGCACGGGCAGGACTCGCACAAGCACGTCGACTCGACAGCCGCAAGCATGGGCCGGTGGCGCGGATGGCTCAATGAGTTCGGGTTCGACGTCGCGTATCGCGGGCACTACCATGAGTCGCGGCGTGAGTCCGTGCAGTCCGGGCCGATGGTCTTCGAGTCACCCAGCCCGAAGCCGCCATCCGAGTGGGTATCGCAGATAGGGTACGGTTCGGTCGACGGTATCGCCAAACGACTTGCGACCGTGCACGGCGTCGACGATTCTCGACCGGTGACGTGGGAGTTCGTCATCGACGACTCGGGCATGGACCTAAGTGACGAGACGCCAAACGAATAGACGGCCCCCGGTCGCCCGAACAACAGGTGGGTGGCCGTAGCGGATGACCCCGACGTTTTGCGCCTGTTTCCGTCGGCGGGACTTACGGGGCCTACTCAATCACTGACCAGTCATCTCTATCCGCAACTCCTTCTCCTCGAACGCCTCTTCGACAGACAGATACGCGCCCTCGAAGAAGGCATCGACCAACCGAGAGACGAGGTAGTCCGCGTTCGTCGTGAACCCGTCCATCGGCAGGTCGCCTCGTGCCTCGGGCGGGATGACCGCGACCTCGCGGTCCTCGGTGTAGCACCCGGTTCCGTCGTCACCCATGCCTGCGAGTGCGCGGAGGTTGGGTAGGATGATGTTCGCATACCGTGCACCGTCGGTGATGCTGCCGGCATCGAAGTCGATTATCTCGTCACAGTCGTCGACGTCGACACCGTCGAACTCCTGGCAGCCCATGCCGAACGCCTCCGACTCGGCCTCGCCGAGGTCGAGGATGACGATGTCACTCATATGTTCATCACCTTCGGACTGTCATCGACCTCGACCACCGTCGGCAGATGCCCGCCGAGCATCTTGTGGCCGGTGACCAGAATCTTGCCTTCGTGCTCGCCGCTGTACGTCCGCTTGTCGGGGGCGAAGTCCACCTCGTACCCGACCTCCCGGAGCGCGTTCATCGCACTCCGTGCGAACTGGAACTGCTGGTTGTCGCGGCGGTGCATGTACGACAACTGCACGCCGACAACCTCGCCGTCGTCCTTGTGCAGCGACAACTGTGCATCGAGCATCAGTTCCGGGTTGATGCCGCGGGGGTCGCCGGCCTGGTAAATCACCGAGGCCACGTGGTCCATGAAGGGGTGCGACCGGTCTCCGAATCTGTACATCCGTAGCGTGTCGCCCTGCGAGAACGAGGGCATTGGGATTGTTCGTGCCATAACGGCATCCTACTCTACGGGCGTGCAGGGGATATACTTTACGGGGAACGAGGAAAAAAGATGGGCGAGAGTGGGATACAGTTAATACAGTTGCACCCGTTGGTACGGGTACAGATGCAACAAACAACAGGCGACGCATGGAGAGACGCGATAGCACTGTGCCACAGATACCCCGAGTGCAACGGCTCCGTCACGCGCGGCGACGACGGCACGGTGTACGTGTCCATCCGTGACCCGTATCGTGGTCTGCTCGCGGAACGACTCATCCAGGACGCCGGTTTCCTGTTGTCCTACGCCACGGAGATGGAAGGTCGCCTCGTCCTGTTCAACTGATTGCCCGCGTTGGCGCACGGGGGGTTCGACTCCCCCCGGCGGGCCTGGGGCACACGCCCCGACAACAACCATGACGCACGACTACACCATCGGCGAATGTATCATCTGCGGCGAGTCCATCGACGGCATGGACTACGCCGAGGACCACGACTATGTCCTCGACGACGAGCACGCGACCTACCGACGCATCGACGACGGGCCGACCGGCCCCATGTGCTTGTACTGCCGCGAGTCATTCGACTCGCACTCGGACACGTTGGTCATCGCGATGCCCGACGGCACGAAGGCGAAGTACGAGTACGACTCCGGCATCATGTTCGACCACTCAATCTACTCGCGTGAGTTCCTCGAACCGCGCGACCTCCCTGCGGACGTGTTCGACGCCGCGGTCGAGATAATGGGCGGTCAGCATTGGGTCAGCACCGATGCGTGGCGCGGCTACTCGGAGACGCCCGGTCGCGGCGGCGACTTCGTCCGCGTCAAGAACTCGTGGCACAGCACGATGGACCGCACCGACGCATCCGACCTCATCAACGACTTGAGCAACGGCGAGGCCGGTGCAAAGTTCCCCGTCATGACTGTGTACGCACACACGTCCAACGTGTTCTCGATGGGCATTGAGATATACGTCGAGGAGGACCACGCTGACGACGTCAAGGACATGTTCGAGCGCGTGTCCTCCGGGCTGGTCGGTGGGTTCTAAAGGTAGTTCTCCATCCCCTCGCGGTAGCGGACGAACGTCTTTCGCTCGTTCGGGTGCACGACCCAATCCTCCGGGCGGGCGATGTCATTCTGCATATCCGGGTCGTGTCGCGGTGCCTCTTCTATCAGGTCCTTGAGTTCATCGAAGCCGACCGGCGTTCCGTCGTGGAACGGGTTCGTCTGTTTGATGAGCCACTCGCACGCCCGCGTCGTCCTGTTGTCGAGGACGCCCGACCAGTAGAACCGGACGTCGGCCATGTCGCCACGCCGCTCGTATGCTATCTCCCGTGCGCTGTTGACGACCGAGGCGGTCTCGGTCCGGGCGATGGTCTCTGCCTCCTGTCGTGACAGCGACGGCTCGAACTGCATGATGTTGTCCGCCACGTCGTCGATGGTCCACCCCTCCTGCGTTAGCGTCTCTTTGAACAGTCGGCGCAGTTGCCGCAGCCGCATCGGCCCGATGGCGTCGATGTTCGAGAACAGTGACCCCGCGTCGATTGAGGTCCGCAGATAATCGAGCACGAACTCCGGTGTCTCACCTTCGGTGAACTGCAACAGTGCGCGGTTGGTCGGTTGCTCGAATGACTCCTGGTGCATCCGCAGCATGTCCGCCTCCCACGCATCCATGTGCGCGTACTCGATGGGGCGGACGTTCGTCATCGGTCGAGCAACTCTGCGGCAAGCTGCACCGCATCAAGCGGCGTGTCGTAGCCCTCCGTCTCTGCGATGGCCCGTCGAACCTGTCGGACGTCAGCCTCGGTGAACATCGCCGCACCGACATGCTTTGACTGCCACTGTCGGAACGACTCGTCCGGCTGCTTCTCTTGCTCGTAGATGTTGTACAACCCGAGTGCGACGAGACCCGAGTTGTCCTGCAATTCGGTCATCGGATACGTCTCCATAGGCGACCGTCGACGATAAGTCCATCCTCGGCGGGTTCGAGTGCGGGTGATGCGTGGATGAACTGCTGGACGAACGTGGTGCCGCTGACGCGCAGCCCGTCGTCACGCTCCCAGACCATGTCGGCTCCGCCGCTGCCCTTCTCCATCCTTCGGCTCATCGTGTGTAGTTGCCTCTTGGACTCGATGGTATCTAAGAGCTTCCGTGCCTCCTCGGGCGTCTCGATGGGGGAGTCGCCGTCGCCGCCGGTCGACACGGACCACTTTTCGAGTTCGCCTTCACTCATGTCGAACCCCGTCTGGTCGGCGAAGAATGGGTTGAAGATTGACTCTTGATTTGCGAACTCGCCCACCTCTTCGGCCTCGTCCTTGTCGTCGACCTGCACGACGAGGTCGATTGACTTGTACGGTTCGTCCTCCATCCAGAAGCCGCCGATGCGGAGCGACGGGAAGTCCTCCAGCACCGGCATCCATGTCTCGTAGAAGTCGATGATGTCGTCCTTCGTCATCTCTTGCTCCTCGGGGATGTTCGTCGAGGCTATGGCGACCGACCACGTGTCCTCCTCGAACACATCGTAGCCTTCGGCTTGCAGGTTGCGTTGGATTGTGAACCCGCCCACCCCCTTCTCGGTGTTGACCCCTACCTCGCCATTGAGTAACTCGCTCATCGTCTCGTCCTCGCGGAACCGTTCAATGTCTGCCGTGGGATTGGGTGCATATCGTTGTGCGTACTCCTGCTCCGGTGTCTGCTTCGCGTCGGGCGCAACCTCCTCGGGCCGGCTGTCGCCGGGGCCTGGCTTCTCGGGTCCGTAGACCACGTTGCCCGTCTCGACATGTTGCCACCCCTCGCCGCCACGGGGGCCACGGTACTTGCGCCACTTGTCGCCACCGTCGAGTGCGCGGGCGAGTGCCTTGCCCTGCTCCTCGCGACGGCGCTGCATCGACGGCCACTGCTTGACCGACTCTAACCAGTCTGTGTACAGCTTGCGGCGCACGTCTCGGTCTTCGATGTATCCGTCCGTGGTATCCAGCAGGTCGATACCACGCTCCTCGAACTCATCCGGCTCTGGCCAATTTTCCGCTTGCATCGCCGTTGCGAGTCCGGCATCATAGACAGACTGTTCGGGTTCTGCACGCAGCACTTCGCGTTCTATGTCGTAGCCCTGCCCCGAGACCATCGACATGATGCTGTTGTCGAGTGTGTCGTCGCCGTCGACCAACAAGATTTTCGGGGTTGCGTTTGAGCCAACCCCGGCGAAGTACATCGCCGTGAACGGTGCGAGAGACCACGACGAATATGACTTCTGGGTTACCCGACTGATGATTGTCTCGCCGTCCTTATCCAACGCAGTGACACCTTCCATGTCGGCGTTGATGGATTGGCCGCGATACAGCTTCGGGGATGGTCCGAACAGCGATGCAAGTATCCGCCGTTCTACCTCTGCCACATCGCGGATGTCTGCCGCCGACCCCCTGACGTCGAGGCTGATGCGCTCACCTATCTCATCGGGGTCGCCCATGAATGGTCGACCCGACAGGGTCGCCGCTGCCATGATGAGCGGCGACATCGTGTCTGCATTTGGTGCGAAGTTGGTGGCGAAGTGACGCATCTCGTCGACAACGTCGGCGCGTTCCTCCGACAGATTCAATGACTCGTATATGGCCGTGCTGACGTCTTCGCCTCCAGGCGCACCGCTAACCGTGAGCGTCTCGCCATCAGGCAGCTTGACCTCCGCCTCCGCTGACTCGAAGATTTTCTTCTCGAAGTGGCGGTACACCTCGTTGGCTCCCGCCGCCGGTCGGAGTTCCGGTATGTCAGAAAACGTCTCGATGACGTCAACGATGTCAGCAGGGTCGGCGTCGGCGTCGACCATGTTCATCAGTTGGTCGGTGTAACCACCCTCATCTTCGAGCACTTCAACCGGAAGCCCCCGGCCCTCGTACCGCTCGAAAATCTCTGCGACCTGGTCCTTGACCTGATTGGGGTCGGTGTAGTCTATCTCGCCATCGCCGGCTCCGGAGTCACCGGGGACGGTCACCTCGCCGAGAGGTTCGCCCGACTCCTCCTCCGGGAGTGGGGCAATGTCCTCGGGCTTCTTCTCCTGGAACCGCACCTCGCCCGTGACAGCGTTCTCCCAGCCCTCGCCACCCTGCGGCCCTTTGTACGGTCGCCACTCCGACAGTTGCTTCTGGTCCTCGTCGCGTGTCGCCAACAGCGCGGGGCCGTCGATACGTTTGACGATGTCATCCTCGTCCATCGTCGCCCACTCCTCCGCGGGCATGACACGCCGCATGAACTCCGACGGCTCTTCGCCGAGGTGCCACTGGTCCACCTCTTCGTACTCGCCCGAGTCCATGTCAATCTGGAAGAAGCGTATCATGATTGCCCCAACTCCTCGGCGAAAAGTTCGCGGGCTTCATCACTAAGCATGTCGGTAAAGTCTCCGACATTTGCGTATCTCATGTATTGGACCGCCGTCCGCGCCACCATCTCCATGCCCATGTCGAACTCTGACGCGAGGTCCGCGACAAGCACGTTTGTCTCGTCATGTCGGAGCACGTCGTCATCATAGCCTTCGATGCCGTCTGCGTAGTTGTTCACAACCTTCGCTATGCCGCGGGCGACAATGTCATCAGCGTCGCCGTTGACCGTTTCATTTTTCGTCTCAAGCTCGTCTGCCAGAAGGTCTCTTGCAAAGGTCTTGTATTCGAGGATAGCCGTCTCTGTCTCGTTCCTGATGGATGCCTCTTCCCCCGCGCGGAATATGCCTTCGCCCACCCAGGAGAAGTCGTGGTCGATGATGCTGTGTCCGCTCGGCCCGTCTCCGTCAGGCATACCATTGTAGAAGTAGTTGCCTGCGTGCAGGTCATTGTTGCCGAGCATCCACCCGGCGAACAACATGGCGACCCTATCCTCGGCGATGAATTTTCGCTGCCGTAGGGAGATGTTCTGCTCCGCCTGTGCATAGTGTCCGGCCACACCTTCCGCGCCATCCTTGACGAGGTACTCGACGCCTGTTGCGTCCGTGGTCACCGCGGCGCGAACACCACGCACCCCGAGTGACGCAAGCAGTGACGACGCGACAAGGTTGCTCGTGATGACGTCCGTGTTGAAGTTCTCCTTGATGTGCTCGACGGGGATTGCGAAGTCTTTCGACCCGTCGGGCTGTTCGAGGATTTGCAACACGTCGCCGTTGTTGCTCCCGCCCTCGCCGCCCGACTCGCGGAACGACTTGACGTTCGTCGCCGTCTTGAATGACTCAAGCAGCCGGGCGTCGGTCGACATCGCCTCATACTCTTCGGCGGAATACTCCTTCTGGTACTCGGGGTCGGGTATGCCGAAGTCGATGACGTCTCGCGGCTCTACACTGTACTTCTGCCCCGAGGTTCCGATGGCGTAGATGATGGGCGGCATGTCACCACCACCGCCGAAGCCTTCGACGAACACGGACTCGTCGATGTACCCGACGTCGAGGCGGGTGCCCTCGGGGATGTCATCGAAGGTGTAGGTCTCGCCGACGAGGTCGACTGTGTTTTGCTCCGGCGATTCGGACCCGCCCGCATCGTCCGCAGCTTCGCCTGTGCCGGGCTTGTCCTTCTGGTAGACCCGTTCGCCCGTTACTTTGTTCTCCCAGCCTTCACCGCCGCGTGGTCCGGTGTA
>Ga0209923_1000090_pt1 | contig 22859 bp, 20 predicted proteins | sample SalPon1_A_H2O_MG_FD_185696 | JGI IMG/M metagenome (GOLD analysis project Ga0209923, IMG submission 185696) | Salt pond water microbial communities from South San Francisco under conditions of wetland restoration - Salt Pond MetaG R1_A_H2O_MG... | ecosystem: Environmental > Aquatic > Non-marine... | reverse complement strand
TTTGCTCTCTTTGCCAGGCCACCGGATCAGGTATAGACTTGAACAGATCGCCGCGTTTTGCCGCTTCTTCCATCAGTTGATACAGTTCTTCTGAGTTCGAATCTTTCAGGGCATCATCCTCTTTCTTTTTCTCAAGTATCTTTAATCCTAAGCGTCTGGCATGAGCTTTGATCTCCCTGATCGAATCTTTTTTTCCAGATAAGGTAATTTCCATGATCTTTGTTCTTAAACTATAAATATACTACAAATGGGATGGATTTCAATTTTTTGATGGGATTTGGGTGTTTGTTCTAAATAAGACTTTCTCAATTTTGGGTCACTTGAACTAACAGTCTTATTATCAATAGGATTTTTTAGGTCTTAAGTTGTCTATTTCAGGACTTGAAAAAATTAAATTTTAGTATCCAAAAGTAATTTATTCATCTCTACCTATATTACGATCTTTACGCTGTTCTCTCTGCCAGTTAACGGGGTCTTCAATATCTTTAAACGTATCCATTTTTCTGAGGTTCTTTAACGCCTCAATGGCTTTTTCTCTCTTTTTTTCTTGAATTTGCTGTTTTTTTGAAACCTTCAAACCTAAACTTTTAGCCAAATTCTCTACTTTTTGCATCCTATCTTTATCCTTCCCTGAGATGATGAATTCCATAACCTTTAATTTTAAACTATAAATATACTATAAATAGGTCGGATTTCAATTTTTTGATGGGATTTGGGTGTATCATTAGTTTACTTGTTTTTCACACTTAAGATTTAATTAGGCTTCCAGTAAGTGAGTTTGTTTTATAAGTTTTTAAACAATTTACATTTTTTCTATAGATTTATTGATATCAAAACACATTTGCATCGCCAAGGCTTCTACTTGCCATAAGTTTTTTATGTTCTTTTTTGAGATGGTGATTTGCATGATGTTAAGATTTCAAATTGTATTTTTACGTAATGATTTACAGCAACTTCTGCCGTAAATAGAACCCCAGCCTAGTTGTGAATTGATTTCAAATTGTATTTTTACGTAATGATTTACAGCTAATGGTGAAGAATTAACTGCAGGAACGCAGTTGTGAATTGATTTCAAATTGTATTTTTACGTAATGATTTACAGCCAGTCCGCTAATCGAACGGGTTATAAATGAGTTGTGAATTGATTTCAAATTGTATTTTTACGTAATGATTTACAGCATACAGAAACTTAGGCACAAAAGGGATTCTGTTGTGAATTGATTTCAAATTGTATTTTTACGTAATGATTTACAGCAAATGTTTTTTTCGATAATGGCGGTGGCAAGTTGTGAATTGATTTCAAATTGTATTTTTACGTAATGATTTACAGCATTGATGGATTAGCTCACATGTCAGAAAAAGTTGTGAATTGATTTCAAATTGTATTTTTACGTAATGATTTACAGCGTGAAATGGTTAAGGTTCAAGGTGCGGACAGTTGTGAATTGATTTCAAATTGTATTTTTACGTAATGATTTACAGCAGCTTGTGATGGTGTTGCGTTTGTGCCTCCGTTGTGAATTGATTTCAAATTGTATTTTTACGTAATGATTTACAGCAAAAATATGACTATATTCTGGAGTTTAGTGGTTGTGAATTGATTTCAAATTGTATTTTTACGTAATGATTTACAGCCATTTGTTCAGTCTTCTCATTAGTTTCTCGGTTGTGAATTGATTTCAAATTGTATTTTTACGTAATGATTTACAGCATATAACTTTTCCTGAAATTCTGGTATTATGTTGTGAATTGATTTCAAATTGTATTTTTACGTAATGATTTACAGCCTTGAAGCCATTACCTACTCCTTTAAGTGGTTGTGAATTGATTTCAAATTGTATTTTTACGTAATGATTTACAGCATACAGAAACTTAGGCACAAAAGGGGTTCTGTTGTGAATTGATTTCAAATTGTATTTTTACGTAATGATTTACAGCCAGATAGGAGGTTATGATGAAGCGAATGAGTTGTGAATTGATTTCAAATTGTATTTTTACGTAATGATTTACAGCGTAGAAAAGCTGAAGCAAACAAATAAATCAGTTGTGAATTGATTTCAAATTGTATTTTTACGTAATGATTTACAGCTTAGACCAAATGACAGATGAAGTGTCATCAGTTGTGAATTGATTTCAAATTGTATTTTTACGTAATGATTTACAGCATACCTACTATAAAAAGTTGGTATGCTGTTTTTTATGTCGTTTTATAGGATAAAAAAATCAATAAAAATTCTAATAGGTCTAGTATGATAAACCCTTTTTTTCTTTCAAAAAAGCTCTAATTGTTGATCCGGAGGTTCTTGTTTGACTTCTTTTTTACCATGATATAGTTCGATCATACCAAATTGTTTATCGGTAATCTGCATGATCGCTACTTTGCCTTTTTTGGGTAAGTTGTTCTTGGTGCGTTGAATATGCACCTTAGCATTTTCACGGCTGGCACAAAATCGCGAATAAATAGACAGTTGAAAAATTCCAAAACCGTCATTCAGCAATTGCTTCCTAAAACGAGAAGCTGCTTTCCTTTCCGTTTTGGTTTCCGTTGGCAGATCAAAAAATACAAGAACCCACATACAGCGATATTGATTTAATCTAGAAAATTTATCTTCCATTCTCTTTCTTTTCAGTAAATCGACTCAGTTTACCGAGTGATACCGCGCAGCGAGTATTGTATCGAGGTAAACATTCCCGGTTGCTTCGATACATTGAGCTAACGCTTAACACTTAGCCACCTACCATTTTCTTCTTATCTCGTTTACCGAGTGTCAAGCTGAAAGCTTGATGTATCGAGGTAAACAATGTTCATTCCAATCCCGCTTTTCGAGTGATACCGAAGAGCGTGTATCGTATCGAGATGAACATCCCTTTGATTCGGTACAGTAAATTTCATCATGCCACTCAGCCACCTCCATTCGCTTCTCCGTTCATCGAGTGTGACGCTTAAGCGTCATGTATCGAGATGAACAAATCCATTCACTTCCTAAATACTTTTTTTGCCAATGCTGGTAAATTACCAACATCTCCATCAATGAGCGCTTTCTTCTTTTTTCTACTCCATTTCTGTATTTGTTTCTCCCGAAAGAAGGCTTCATCAATCCTATCATATTCTTCATAATAAACTAATTTAACAGGTAAGTTTTTCTTCGTATAGTTGGAACCTTCACCATTTTGATGTTGTTTCAACCTCTTTTCAAGATTCTTTGTACTTCCCGTATAATAGTTCCCATTGCTACATTCTAAAATATACATATATCCTTTTGCCATGATATGTGTTTTATTTAAGTCGGGGCTTCGGCACATCACGCCTTTGGCGTGCGACTCAGCCACCTACCATTTTCTTTTTATCTCGTTTACCAAATGTCAAACTAAAAGCTTGATGTATCCAGGTAAACATTTGTGGTCGTTTCGATACATTGAGCTAACGCTCAACACTCAGCCACCTAACCGTTTTTCTTTCTCCCGTTTACCGAGTGATACCGCGCAGCGAGTATTGTATCGAGGTAAACATTTGTGGTCGCTTCGATACATTGAGCTAACGCTCAACACTCAGCCACCTACCATTTTCTTCTTATCTCGTTTACCAAATGTCAAACTAAAAGCTTGATGTATCCAGGTAAACATTTGCGGTCGCTTCGATACATTGAGCTGTCGCTCAACACTCAGCCACCTACCATTTTCTTCTTATCTCGTTTACCGAGTGTCAAGCTGCAAGCTTGATGTATCGAGGTAAACAATGTTCTTTCCAATCCCGCTTTTCGAGTGATACCGCTGAGCGAGTATCGTATCGAGAAAAGCTAGTGTTGTCAAATTGACCCAAATAGATATGAAAAAAAACTTCAGGTTGTCGAGTATGACGCTCAAGCGTCATGTATCGAGACAACTACCTCCGGGTACAATAATTTTCTACTACTTCCTACAAAACACTCATATAAACTATTTGTTGTTCGGCTCATGGCGTTCATCAATGGACTGTTCTTACCATCTATATAAACATCCATAGCCGGTATTTTTAACAATTCTGATTTGATCACTTTATTCAAGTGTTCCATGGATTCGCCCGTCTGAACAAGTTCGTAAACCAATATATCTACAAACGGGCGATAGGCTTCCATGAGGTCATCCGCTAAGGCAAAGGGATTGTATTTATTATGATGAAAAATACCCAGTGATGGCAACAAACCGGTACTTACGATCGCTCTTGCAGTGACTGCGCGTAAAATTGCATAACCGTAGTTCAATAAATTGTTAGGTGGCATGCCTTTTTGATTACGGCTAAATCCTTCTATTTCAAAAATATGCTGAAAATAATAAGCCGCTGCATAAGCCTCATGGTTTTGCGAATCACCACTTTTTACCTGAGAAATCCAGCGTTTTAGTTTTAAGCTGTTCTTTTCTCTTTTATCTAAATGAGCCACCTGATTATTGATCTTTGCTTTTACGGTTTGTTGCCATAACTGTTTTTTAAGCGGAATACTGGCATCTAATTGAAATCGCATTCTTTCGCCTTGTTGCGTATGACCCACTAATGGCTGCAAAAAAGAACAAGGCAGGTGTTGCTCATCACAGGTAATAACAGCCGTCTTATTTTTCACCAATTCTCTGATCAACCCATTGGTTAAGGTAATTTGCGGATGTTCTAAGATCAAGTAGCCCACATCTTCGATCGGAATACTTTTACTTGACTTATCATTATCAGCAAATTGAACCTTCAGTTGCTTATTGCTGGTAGATAAGTAAGCCGGTTGACTAAAGAAAAGCGTACGTTTGATCATAAGTTTTAAAAATTAGTTTTCACCTACTTGAACAATATCGCCTAAATGGTTTAGTCTAACTTTAACTATGTTATTCAATTTATCGGGTGTTTGTATAAAATGATAAATGAAACCTGATAACATTTTTTTATTTTTTAAATCATCCCCTGTTATAGCCATTGTGTGTAAATGATTACAGAACATATAATTTTTAGTGGCTATTTTCTGTACTCTAAACAAATTTTCACTTATTAAAGCTTTATTATTCGGGTTTGATAAGTCTATTTTATTAGGATTAAAACCTTTTTCTTCGTTTGGAAAGACAAACATTTCGTTTTGCTTCATCGTGAATAAAAACTTCCATCCATTTTCATGTTCTTTGTTGATAATCGAAAAACCAGCATTTTTTCTAGCAACCGCTTCATAAAATGAAACAACTTCTTCTTGTAAGTTTCCCTTTTCATCTTTATATATCGCCACATGATGGTTATTCCCTGTACTGACATAATCAGTAGGTATAGGATTGCCATCACAATTTAAATTTTCATCACCAAAATGATTTTTAGAATGATGTAATGGTTCAGCACTAGAAACGCCTGTAATTTTCACTCGTTTGATTTTAATACCTTTTTCTTCATTAAGCCAAATTGGGTTTTTGTTTAAATCAGTGAAAGCTTCTTTATGTTTATTATTGTAATCATTAAGTCTTTTTTGAAGAGCTTTCTTAACACCTTCATCAACAACCTTATCAATTTTTAAATCGGGCGTTACTTCTTTTCTAATCGTAAATCTATTTTCTAGCCAGACGAGTTTAACTTTATCAGGAACAGTTTCTTGAGTTCCATTCAAGTAAATTGGATTTTTATTGAGTGAATTTTTTCCAGTAAATGCCTTTTTAGGATTGTTTCCAAACACTTCTAATCTTTTAAGCAAAGCATTTCTATAACTTTGATTTGCAACAAGATAAATGTGTTCTTTATCAAATTTACCGCCTACTTTCTCTAGTTTTGTCTCATAATACTTTGACTTACCATATACCGTTTCTTTATGAAGTTGACCTCTTGGAGTCTCCACAGTTTGGTATTTAAATTTATTTTTTCCTTTTACATTAATCTTGTTTTTGTTCTTTGTCGTGACTTTATTTTTGGCTTTATGTGAAATCAATATTTGAGATAAATGTTCTTTAGATACTTCTCTTATATTAGCAAACGGAGCTATAAATTTACGCTTCCCACGTTCATCTTTGTAAGTATATTTATTTTCTAATTTGAAAATTTCTTTATTCGTTTTGGCATTCAAATTATTTAAATACTGAATCATTCCAGGTTTGGTAAAGGCAATGGTAATAGCATCCATTGCATGATGTCTATGGTCGTTACGCTTTGTCCAATCTTTAATTCTGGGTAATTTTTTGCCATCTTTGTTTGTTTTGTAATAGGTTAAGCCTACTTTTTCATACTTATCCCAATTTAACTCTTGCAAAACTTGAATTAAGCCCCAATCCTCTCTGAGCTTACTTGTAATTTTACCAGAAGTTAAGCTAACGCTTTTGGTAACATCAAGTAAAATTTCACTTGCTTTTTTTGCAATATATGCCGATGTACCCAAGTCTCTATTTAAAAAATCTTCTGGTATATCTTTTAAAGACATTAATAGTTTTACATGCTTTGAGCCTTTAATTTTACCTGATTTATAAAGTTCTTCGACTCGGTTTCTGTAATTTTCTAAGCCTTCCTTTCCAAACTTTCTTTCTACAAAATCTAAAGCCGTTTCATCGCCTTTATCTAAATTACTCTCTCTGGTTTCTAGGGTTTTATTTGAAAACGAATCATCAAACAACCTTGATTTTGGAATGATGTGTTCAATATCGTATTTTTTAGAAAATAAGTCTTCCGGCTTAATATACTCGTTTGTATAAAGTGTTCTATAGCCATTTGATTCTAATTCCATGTAAAGTTTATATTTGATCAAATCATTTCTACTAACATGAGGTAAACCAAACTTAGCTTTAATTTCTTCGCGATATTTTTCATGCTCTTTCGTTGCTTTACCAATGGCTTTAGTCATTTTATCTCGCTGCTCTTGAGTGTTTTTAAGCTCTCGAGCAAGTTCTATTCTTATTTCATCTGGACGACCCATTTGCGGGTCTTCGATAATAGCATTCACTAAATTGATACATTGGTTTAATATTTTTTCTACAACAGGATTCCGCAGGCTATTTTTTTTAAGTATTTCAACCTTTGGTTTTAACGTTCGCTCTTCATTTTGTTTTGTGGTTAATGAATTTGAATGGTTATATCCGGCCAGTTCGCAAGCATCAGGATAAATTCTACCTTCTTGAAGATAGGGCATAATTTTGCGGATGGCTCTAGCACTTAAATTACCATAATCATCTTGGAAGGGCATGTTTATTAAATAAGGTAGATGCTCATCTTTAAAACCAAAATTTGATTTTAGTTTTTCTTCTAAAGACTCTGTTCCAGTTCTAGAAAAATCATCTTCATAGGAATAGAGTAAATGCCATAACTCATAAGATTTTTGTTTTGTAAAATCTTTACCACTTAAGGTGGCGTTGAATTCAAAAATTTGTTTATCAATTCCAATTTCATCAAAACATTGTTTTAAAATTTTAATTAACTCATAGTCATCAATTTTTTTTAAGTTGATATTATCATATCCTTCTATTTTCAAAATCTCTTTATAGGCATCAAGAAGGCTATTATTGGTTCTGTTACCTTCAATCCTTTGAAAATTGATTTTCCAATCCTGTGGTTTTAAACCAAGTTCTTTTAAAATATCTTTTCCGGTTAATTTATCTGTCCAATTTAGTTTCTGGAACAATTCAGTATTAGAATCTTCTTCAACATGATAAACTTCATTAGTTTTTATGTGAGTTATTCTAATAGAATTTAGATTTTGCCATACTTTAAATTCCTGAAATAAGGGCGATGATTTAGGCACTACACGATGTCCAACAATTTTTCTTTTATTCTCTCCGTCAATAATGACGTCTTGTTCCCAGCTTTCAAATTCACAATAACTAATGAGTCCCTTTTGTGATTTCAATCTTCGCTGATAAAAAATGATTTCATTTTGTATTATGTATTTTAATTTTTTAGTTAGTTCAGGATAAAATTCGGCTTGTTTATCCCAAATTTTATTAAATTCATTTAAATAATCTTGACGATAAAATACTTGGTTTTTAAGGCTAGTATTTGGATTTTTTGAAATTTGATTGTAAAGATACTGACCAACTGTAAAATTATTAAAATGCAATTCCTTACTTCGGTCACTTATCTCACTTAAATAGCCACTCGATTTGTGAATATCATTATTTATTTCTGACACTACAAAAGCTACAATATCTTTATCTAGTTTTTTAGAAATTGCATCACTCCTCCATTTAAATGCTTGTAATTTTTTCTTTTCATTTTTACTGAGTTTGATTGTTTTTTCATTTTTTATGTTATCTTCAATATCTTTAACCTCCGCAGTATTAAATTTATAGGTCGCCCAAAAAAGTGAAGAAGTATTTTTTTTACCTTTACCCTTTATTTTCTTATAAAAGCTATCTGTTAAAATTTCAGGGTGATAAACTTTTTGTTTATTCCAAACTTTATCAAACTCATTTTCCAAATCAGAACGGTAGAAGTCTGGAAGTGATTTTTTCCCGTTTTTTAGAAGCTGGTATGAGTATTCTCCTGGCGTTAAATTTTGTTTATATAATATTTTTGTGATATCCATAGCATCAATAAGTTCTCCTTCTTCGCTACTATTTGCTTTTCTACTACTTTTATAACCTCGTTTCTTGTTTATAGAAAGTAAAACTCTGGCAAATTCCGTTTTGCTAAGTTTTTTTTCAACTGCCATACTCCTAAGACTAAGAAGTTCGTGTGTGGTATTTTTCCCAGTCTCTGCTAACTGTGTTTTATCATTTATAAAGTTGATTTTTTTCAATTCATTAATTAGATTTTTCCTTCTTATTTGATATCGAAATTTATTTCTCCTTGCTCCGCGTTTAAGGGTTCTGTCTGCATTTATGGTGATGCTATTTCCTTTTTTAAAATCATCTTCTTCGTCTGTTGTAAGCGGTACTACTCTAACACCTGTCTTGATAATAGATGAGTTTTCATCATCTTTTTCAGATTCATTCACAAAAGCCCATCCTATAGATGTTGTCCCTAAATCCAGTCCTAATATTCTTTTCATAATCAATTAATTTTATATATTTGTAATACAATTTGAATCAATTCACAATAAGGATTATTCCGTTGTGAAAACATTTAAGCCGCCTCGACTTTTCATTCGGGGCATTTTTTTTGCTTAAATGTTTCACGTGCTCTTCTAAGAATAATGACATCCGCGTGAAAACGTTTAAAGCGGTAGTGTTTAATACATTATCGTTTTTCCCATCCCATAAACCTAACAAAAAATCTCCATTCCTCTTAATAATTTCTAAACGATTCCTGAGTTTGATGATTTTAATCATGGTAGTTCATTCTAATTAGCCCTTGAATACTCCACATAAAAACGATGTGCGTTTTCTTTTGAGATCACCTGTATCATTTGCGCCGGATGATCACTACATTTCTCCGTACGGACTGTTTCCATCACATCATCCAGCGGATAATTAGTGATAGATGACACATAGAACGCGTTCGTCACCTGATGCTTCTTTAACTCTTCATCAAAAAAATAAGTGACCCTATTTTCAAATCGAAAGGGAGATCCGGTCGCAGAATAGGTCGTGGTCTTCACCTGTCGTTTAGAAGGATATTTTTCCATATTACATTCCCGGTAATAGGTAGCACTGATGTTGTGTTCAGAGATCTTCTTATGGGTTCCGGCGGGAACGGCCACAACGGCCTTTTCCTGATAACTGACACTAGAAGAACTTCCCTGGGAAAAATTAAAATAAGCAGAAGTCACACTTGCAGAAGCGTTAGAAGTAAAGACGCGGTCCAGATAGTAATCCTTTGCCTCACCGTTGATCACAAAATAAGAGTTGAGCTTATCCAGATATAGCGTCTTATCCGTTTTATTGAACAGTTCAAATCCCGGGTCGCCGTGCTCGCTCCACAGGTTGTAGGTAATAACACAATGCTCATCTTCAAATACTAAAGCATCGTCTTCTTGTTGCATCTTAGTGACCGGTTCAGCTTCATACACCTGAAGAAAAGCGGTATGGCAAGATTGCAGGCTTAAGGCCAATGATAATAAGAGGATAAATTTCCAGGTTGTTCGTCTCATAATAAATAGTTTTACAGTTTAAAGTTCGTTTGGTCCAGTACCTTTATGTTCTCTTTTAGTCCTTCATAGAACCGCTTGATAGGTTTTGTGTTATAGATCTGTGCCGTAAACCGGAAAGTATGCTCATCTACCTGTTGCACGTAAGGTCTGGTAAACGGATATTCCTCTGTTAATAATAACTTGGCCTTCAGGTCGAGTTGGAGGTCGATGACGTAAACCTTCTTATGCTTAGAAAAGCCAAAGACATCCGGTTTTGAGAATTGATGCAAGTGCTCAAATTCTTGAGATCGAGCTAAATTTTCCACGTCACCGATGCGTTCTATGTTAAAGAACTTATTCTGTTGGGATTCGATCTCAAAAGCGCAAAGCGATCGATATTGAGAAGTGAATTTGATCGGTTCTACTATTCGATCTGAGATCTGTTGTGAATTGATCGATTGATAATGTTTCAGTATGATCTGAAGATTGTTTGTGATCACCTGATGTATGGATTGAATGATCTTGACCGATCGGGCATCCTGGATATCCTGATTGGTAAGTTCCAGATCTGAATTAAAGCTCAACTTGTGCAAAATGCTTTGTTTGAGTTGGCTGGAAAGTTCAGTAGATTGGAGCAATTCTCTGATAAAACCGATCTCTTGCTGGTTAAAGTGAGAAGGCGATAGCAGTTCGTGGTCCTGAATGGAATATTTATTAAAATGATCCTCTTCTATATTAAAGCCCACTTCTTTCAGCAATTCAATATATCTATAAGCCGTTCGCGTAGAGGTTTCCAGGAATCGCGCTATATAATGAACCGATTTGGGCGGCTCTTGTTTTAAGAGCGCTATGAGCTTAAGAAGGCGTAAAAACTTATTTTGACTGGACAAACCACTATGATTTCTTAACAAATTAATTAAGAAATTTGATCAATTAAAAATCATTGACACTAATTGTCATAAAAAAACGTATGGAATTTTAATTTTTCGATCATAAATTTTCACAGAACCTTCCCGGTGGCTTCGGTGCAATCCTGACGGTAGCGTCAGGACCACCTCGCTATTCAGTAAGGCAGGCTCGACCTGACGATTTAGTACATACATCACATCGAGCCCGCCTGACTGGCGAGGCAGGTGTGACGCTCAAGCGTTATGTATCGAGACAACCACTTAGAAGCCGTTCGGTTTACATTTTACATCTACTATTATAAATCATTGTTGTCCGATTTAAAATTCATAAAACCCATGCTTTGTACTTATAATGAACGATTTGAGAACTTAATTTTATAATACCTTGCTATAGTACAAGATTGATAGAACGCTAATAAATTATTTTTTTGATATTTATATAATTGATAATGAGATGTTTGAATTTTATATAAAATAACGCCTTTTGCGTCACAGGTCTTATGTCTAAAATCTCATATCTTAGTCGGACACGACTATTTAGCAAAAAAAACGCATATCCTTTTACCCCATTTTCTTTCATTTTTGTCAGATTATAGCGTTATCAGGTACATACTTTGTACTTATGATAAGACCTCAAGGGTGATCGGCCTGATGCTTGATCTTATAACACCTTGCTATAGTATGTGAAAGATAGAACGCTAATAAATGGCTTCTGTAATATGTATAAACTAATGATGAGCTATTTATTTTTTAACTAAGATCTCATCCCTGAATCGGATACGAATCATAAAAAATAATGTTGGACTTATGCACGAATCCTTATTCAATGCAACTTTCCCGTATAACATCTCTTGATCTTTTATTAAATAAAAGGTATGACCAGACATCTTTAGGCTAATAAGCTCAGTTGATGAGCAGAACATTTTACTTTTGTAAGTCATGAGGGCAATCGATGTAGAACAAGCTGTAGAGAGTTCCTTTCCCATCTTAGACGTTCGCTCGCCGGGCGAACATGAGAAAGGGCATATTCCAGGTGCTGTTAATATCGCCTTGTTCAGCGATGAGGAACGCGCGGAGATCGGAACGGTCTATAAACAGGAATCACAGGAAGCGGCGATACGATTAGGGTATGGATATGCTGACCCAAAAAGAAAACACTACATCCATGAAGCGCGAAGAATAACACCGGACGGACGTGTCATCGTTCATTGCTGGCGCGGAGGCATGCGCAGCAGATTGTTTGCTGAGCATCTGGAAAACAACGGTTTCAAAGAGGTTCAGGTCATCACCGGCGGCTACAAGGCATTTCGCGTTCATGTACTTGACTTCTTTAAAAGGTCTTTAAATCTCAAAGTGATCGGCGGTTATACCGGAAGTGGGAAGACGGAGATATTGCACGAACTGCAAAAGCAAGGTCAACAAGTTATCGATCTGGAAGGAACAGCGCGCCATAAAGGCTCGGCCTTCGGAGGTATCGGTCAGGGAGAACAACCCAGTGTTGAGCAATTTGAAAATGAATTGTATCATGAGTTGGCAAAGTTCGATCCACATCAAACGATCTGGCTGGAAGATGAAAGCCGGACCATAGGCAAGGTCATCATTCCTGCCGGCCTGTATGAACAAATGCGATCCGCCAGACTTTTCTTCCTGGACATACCCAGGGAAGAACGCGCCAGTTTCCTGGTGAGCGGTTATGCCGATAAAGGAGATGATGCCCTGGCGCAAGCTATCAAGCAGATCAGAAAGCGATTAGGCGGGCTGCGGACCCAAATGGCACTTGATCTCCTAGCCGAAAAGAACTATTATCAAGTCGCTTTATTATCCTTGAACTACTATGACAAAGCTTATGATAACAGCATCAGGAAAAAAAAGAATGCTCGGGTCCACACAATATATCTGCCTTCAACAAATCCCAGGAAAAATGCGCAAATAATACTTGAACAACATCAGAAAATGGACAATATCAAATTAACCGCTTACAGCCATGGCGCCGGATGTGGATGTAAAATAGCACCAGCCGTGCTATCGGATATGCTCAAAACACAGCAACCGATCAGGCAGGAAAAGAACATCATCATAGGTCATCACACAAAAGATGATGCTGCTGTATACGATAAGGGCGACGGAACCGGCATTATCTCCACGACCGATTTCTTTATGCCGATCGTAGATGACCCTTTTATCTTCGGACAGATCGCCGCGACCAATGCCATTAGCGATGTCTTTGCTATGGGTGGCGACCCAGTGATGGCCATCGCCATATTCGGTTGGCCGGTAGATAAACTCTCTACAGAAGTAGCCGCTGCGGTGCTGGCCGGCGGAAGAGATGTATGTGCGAAGGTCGGCAGTCCCTTAGCTGGCGGGCACAGCATTGATAGCCAGGAACCGATATTTGGGTTAGCGGTAACCGGTAAGATCGATCTTCAGCATTTGAAAAGGAATGATAGAGCAAAAGCAGGAGCAAAACTATATCTGACCAAGCCGCTTGGCGTTGGCATACTTTCCACAGCGGAAAAACAAGGGAAACTGAAAAAAGAACATCAGAATATCGCCGTCAATTCCATGACCCGACTTAACTCAATAGGCGTACAGCTTGGAAAGATCTCCGGTGTTCAGGCCATGACGGATGTTACGGGATTCGGACTGCTAGGTCATCTGGTCGAGATGTGTGAAGGAAGTGGACTTTCCGCGAGCATACATTTCGATCAGGTTCCAGTGTTTCCTCAGACAGCCAGCTATGTTGAACTTGGATGTGTTCCAGGTGGAACGCATCGCAATTGGCAAAGCTATGGCAAACATATTAAGCTCAACACAAACGAGCACCGGGAAATTCTATGCGACCCACAAACCAGTGGCGGTCTGCTCATCGCCGTAGATGATCAGCAATGCGCGGAAGTTGAGCAACTCCTCAACGATCATGACCTGGAAGCTAAAGCCATAGGCGAGATGTGTGAGCGTGAATATCAAATGGTAGAGGTGATCTAAGAAACATGAGCCTGAATGTTTCAGAGGTTCGCCGCCCCAGGAAAACTGGAACATCGCAACATGCCCTTCAACTTTTGGTCACATCAAGTTATCCAAACTTCAAAACACAAGTATAGTACCAACCAGCAACGAACCCAGGTAGTTTTTGCTTTAAGCAAATGACGATAAAGACTTGATTAACCCCTTACCATGAACCACTACAGCGAACATCCATGCCGATCTTGACTGAACGATCAAGATGTAGCATCTGTGAATAGGATGAACTCCTGGCATAAGAGCTTCATCATGCTAAGCTATTCCTGCTCCTGGTAGGCTTGCATCAGTTCTTCGCTGATCGCTAAATTGTGATAGACATTTTTAACGTCATCATCGTCCTCGAACTTATCGATCAGGTTCAGGATCTTAAGCGCATCTTCCTTTTCCAGTTGGATCGTGTTCAGGGGTATCTGATGCACAGCAGCGTTCTTGGTCGCTATGTTCAGTTCTTCTAATTTTGAGGACATGGCTCCAAAATCGGTGAATTCCGTGTAGATATGAATCAGATCATCTTCAACTTCGATCTCTGTGGCACCACCTTCGATCAGCTCCAGCTCCAGGTCTTCCAGGTTTTGCTCCACCTTTTCCCTTTCGATGACGAAAACGCCTTTTTTCTCAAAAAGATAATCTATAGAGCCGTTCTTTCCTAAGCTGCCGCCGTTCTTGGTAAAGATCGACCTGACAGAAGCCACCGTCCTGTTGGTGTTGTCCGTTGTACACTCTACAAAAATAGCGACTCCATTAGGTCCATAACCTTCAAAGGTAACCGTCTGGTAATCATCCGCATCATCGCCAGAGGCTTTTTTAATGGCGCGCTGAATGTTGTCCTTAGGCATGTTGATGCCCTTGGCATTGGCGATAGCATTACGCAATGTAGGATTGGTTTCCGGATAAGGGCCACCGCCTTCCTTAACGGCCACGCTGATATCCTTGATGACGCGCGTGAACTCTTTAGCTTTCTTTTTATCCTGTGCCCCTTTTCGGTGCTTGATATTTGCCCACTTACTATGACCTGCCATTGTTAACTATCGATTTATTGATCATCGTCCTCATCATCTTCAGAGATGTCCTCGATCACGAAATCTTCCATGAACTTGGTCGTATAACGGCCTTCTATATAATCCTTGTCCATCATTAGCTGGCGATGGAAATCAACGGTGGTCTTCACGCCTTCGATAACGAATTCATCCAGCGCTCTTTTCATCTTACTGATCGCCTCTTCACGAGTTTGCGCCGTGGTGATGAGCTTTGCGACCATCGAATCATAGAAAGGAGGGATAACATAGCCCGTATATACATGGGTATCTACACGAACGCCGTGTCCGCCAGGAATATGGACGTTGGTGATCTCGCCCGGCGAGGGTCGGAAATTGTTCAGCGGATCCTCTGCGTTGATCCTGCATTCAATACTGTGGAGCTTCGGTTCGTAGTTCTTTCCGGAAATAGGTGTTCCAGCAGCAACCTTGATCTGTTCTCTGACCAGGTCATGGTCTACAACCTCATCGGTGATCGGATGTTCTACCTGGATCCGCGTGTTCATTTCCATGAAGTAGAAGTTCCGGTGTTTGTCCACCAGGAACTCGATCGTCCCGGCACCTTCATACTTGATGTATTCTGCCGCCTTGATCGCTGCCTCGCCCATCTTCTTTCTTAAGGCGCTGGTCATAAAAGGTGAAGGTGTTTCCTCGGTGAGCTTCTGATGTCTTCGCTGAATGGAACAATCCCTTTCGGATAGATGACAGGCTTTTCCGGTCTGATCGCCCACGATCTGTATTTCAATGTGACGTGGCTCTTCGATAAGCTTTTCCATGTACATATCATCATTGCCAAAACCCGCCTTAGCTTCTTTTCGGGCACTTTCCCACGCATTTTCCAGGTCTTCTTCTTTCCAGACGGCACGCATTCCCTTTCCGCCACCACCAGCACTGGCTTTAAGCATCACAGGATAGCCCACTTTCTTAGCGGTCTTCTTACAGGTCGCGAAGTCTTTTAAAAGTCCATCCGACCCCGGAACACAGGGAACGCCTGCTTCCTTCATCGTCGCTTTGGCCATGGACTTATCGCCCATTCGGTCGATCATTTCTGGAGATGCTCCTATAAACTTGATTCCGTTCTCCTTACATATCTTGGAGAAGAGCGCGTTCTCAGACAAGAAACCGTATCCAGGATGAATGGCATCAGCGTTCGTAATCTCCGCGGCCGCTATGATATTAGGGATCTTCAGGTAGGATTCTGCACTAGATGGCGGTCCAATGCATACGGCCTCATCGGCGAAACGCACGTGCAGGCTTTCCTTATCGGCTGTGGAATATACCGCAACTGTGCTGATTCCCATTTCCTTACAAGTCCTGATCACACGTAAGGCTATTTCGCCACGATTAGCGATCAATATCTTTTTAAACATAGTTCAGATAATTATAATGTTAAATGCATCATTAAGAAGGGTCGACCAGGAATAGAGGCTGATCGAACTCTACGGGAGTGGAATCATCCACCAGTACTTTAACGATCTTACCAGATACTTCGCTTTCTATGTCGTTGAACAGTTTCATCGCTTCAATGGTACATAGCACATCTCCTTCTTTTACCTGGGAATCAACTTCCACAAAAGGTTTCTTCTCTGGTCCGGGCTTCCTGTAGAAGGTACCTATGATAGGAGATTTAACCTCTACGTAATTAGCAGATGAAGTATCTTCTTGTTTTTGCTGTTGGTCAGAGGAAGAGGGCTGTTGTTCCGTGTGCTGCTGTGGTTGTGGCTGTTGCTGTACAGGTTGCTGTGGCATTCCCACTGGCATTTGTTGGACCACGGTCTTCTCAGCTTCATCGCTGCCCGTCTTGATGGTGATCTTTACATCCTCCATCTCTAGTTTGACCTCACTTACGCCTGATTTGGCTACGAACTTGATCAGGTTCTGTATTTGTTTTAACTCCATTTTCTATGATTTTAATTGCTATTATAAGCCCATTTTAAATAAATTGATCCCCAGGTGAATCCGCCGCCAAAGGTAGCAAATATGATATTATCTCCCTTTTTTAATTTTGACTCATAGTCACTGAGCAATAAAGGCAAGGTGGCAGATGTCGTGTTCCCATACCTTTGGATGTTCATCAGCACCTTTTCCGGCTCCAGGTTCATTCTGGCCGCGGTGGCTCCTACTATACGTTTGTTCGCCTGATGTGCAACCAGATGGTCTACGGATGCTGCTGAGAGCTCATTGCGTTTCATGATCTGTTCAGAAACACCGGCCATATTAGAAACGGCAAACTTAAAAACGGTCCTACCGTCCTGAAAAACATAATGCTTACGCTCATCTACGGTCTTATGGCTCGCTGGCATGATGGAACCTCCAGCATCGATCTTCAGGAAATCCCTACCGTTGCCATCCGTCCTTAATATTTCATCCTGTAAACCCATTCCTTTTTCATCTGGTTCAAAGAGGACTGCTCCGCCTCCATCGCCAAAGATGATGCAGGTTGCTCTATCCTGATAGTCGATGATCGAGGACATCTTATCAGCTCCTACCAGAAGCACCTTCTTATATCTTCCGGATTCTATGTAAGCAGATGCGGTTGACATCCCGTACAAAAAACTGGAACAAGCGGCCATCAGGTCATAGGAAAAGGCGTTCTTAGCTCCTATCTTCGTTGCCAGATAAGAAGCCGATGCCGCGACAGGCATATCCGGTGTGGCCGTTGCGAATATTACCATATCTATGCTTTCCGGGTCCACACCGCTTTTATTGATCAGCTCCTCCGATGCTTTGACCCCTAAATAAGAAGAACCTTTATTCTTGTCCTTTAAGATACGTCTTTCTTTTATACCTGTTCGTGTTGTAATCCATTCATCCGTGGTTTCCACCATTTTTTCCAGGTCTTGATTAGACAGAACATCTTCAGGAACATAGCCACCTACAGCTGTTATCGCTGCCGTTGTTGATTTCATCTTCACTATATTAATCAGCTGTAATTTTTAGCCAGCCTTATGTTAAACCAATTTAACATTGCAAAGTAAAATGTTTTTTTAAGCTAATCAAACCCCTATCAATCATTTACTATATCTGATAATAAATTTAACACAAAACAAAGGCAAGAATGTACGAACCTGTACCTTACAGGTCGAACTTGATTCCTTGTGCCAGAGGAATCTCCTTAGTGTAATTGATCGTTGTGGTCTGTCTTCTCATATAAGCTTTCCAGGCATCTGATCCGGACTCTCTGCCGCCACCGGTTTCTTTTTCACCGCCAAAAGCACCACCGATCTCTGCACCGCTGGTCCCGATGTTAACATTGGCTATACCACAATCCGATCCTTCGGCAGATAAGAATTGCTCAGCCTCTCTAAGGTTCGTGGACATCAAGGCCGAAGATAGACCCTGAACGACACCGTTCTGTTTTTCAATAGCGTTCTGGATCTCTCCTGAATATTTTATCAAATATAGAATTGGGCCAAAGGTTTCTTCCTGTACGATATCAAAATGGTTCTCTGCTTCGGCGATCGCTGGCTTTACATAACATCCGCTTTCATAACCTTCGCCGGTGAGCACTTCGCCTTCTACAAGTACATTACCGCCTTCTGCTTTTACTTTTTCCAGTGCTTTACGATAGTTATCAACGGAATCCTTATCGATCAACGGTCCTACGTGATTGTTCTCATCCAGTGGATTACCTATCCTGAGCTGCTTGTAGGCATCGACCAGTGCATCTTTGACCTGGTCGTAGACCTCCTCGTGGATGATCAGTCTTCTCGTGGAAGTGCAACGCTGTCCACATGTACCTACCGCACCAAAGACCGCTCCGATAACCGTGTTCTTGATATCGGCGTTCGGGGTGATGATGATGGCATTGTTACCGCCAAGTTCCAGAAGGGACTTGCCTAATCTTTTAGCCACGGTCTGTGCAACGGCCTTACCCATTCTGATGGAACCGGTAGCAGATACGAGTTTTACGCGATGATCGGTCGTCATCAGTTCGCCTACTTTGGCATCGCCGGTGATCAGACTGCTCACGCCACGCGGAACCCCGTTCTTTTCAAAGACCCTGCTGGCGATCTTTTGACATGCGATGGACGTAAGGGGTGTCTTCTCCGATCCCTTCCAGATACAAGCATTCCCACAAACCCAGGCGATAGCTGTGTTCCACGACCAAACGGCCACGGGAAAGTTAAAGGCCGAGATCACACCTACCACGCCTAAGGGATGCCATTGTTCATACATCCGGTGTCCCGGACGTTCACTGTGCATGGTTAATCCGTGTAATTGACGGGATAGACCTACCGCAAAATCGCAGATATCTATCATTTCCTGAACTTCTCCCAAACCTTCCTGATAGGATTTTCCCATCTCATAGGAGACGAGCTTGCCCAGTTCGGGCTTTAATCTTCTTAGCTCATCATTGAATTGTCTTACGACCTCACCGCGCTGAGGTGCTGGCCATTTGCGCCATTCCGTGAAGGCAGCATCAGCAGAGGATATGACCTTTTCATAATCAGATGAGCTGGTGGAAGCTACCGTTCCTAACTTTTCTCCGTCCACAGGCGAGAAGGAATCTATTTTTGCGCCGTTACCGAACAGTTCGCCACCAAAAGAGGTGCCTTTTGTGTCACGATCTACCTTTAGCGCTTCAAGTGCTTTATTAACTCCATATTTTTCCTGGATTTGAGCCATAAGTATTTGTTTTATTTTTAAATGTTCAATTATAAAATGCGAATGTATTAAAAATTGAACAAAGCCTCCTTTTATCAAATCAGATGATCATCGGTCTGGAAATGTGTTCATTTTGTAATCGCGTTTACCACCGATACTTTTTTGCTCATAAGAAATAGGCTTGTCCCATACAAAAAGATCAGCTGAAAAAGGACTTCCAGCTGACCTTTACCGCAACTTGACAAACAACATTCTAATCAGCGGTAAATCGTTCGTCCACGGGCATGACCGTTCCACAATTATCACATGTTCTCAGGTCCTCATCGCTATAAAAATCCTTAAAGTGTTTCAGGAAATCCTTTTCGATGTCATTTAATGGAAAATAGACCTCATGGAGCTTATGGTTACAATTGTCACAATACCATAGCAAGCCATCGTTAATAGGAAGGTCTTTTCTTTTCCTTTCTACTACTAATCCTATGGAATTCTCTTTCCTGACCGGCGAGTGCGGTACTTTGGCCGGATGCAGATACATATCGCCTGCGCCTAGGTTCATGGTCTTCTTATGGCCATCTTCCTGAACGTGGACCTCTATCTCGCCTTCTAATTGATAGAACAGCTCTTCGGTTTCATTGTAATGATAATCTTTTCTGGCATTGGGTCCACCTACGATCATCACGATATAATCGCCCGCTTCCTTATAGAGGTTCTTGTTCCCTACCGGCGGCTTGAGCAGATCTCGATTTTCTTCTATCCATCTTGTTAGATTGAATGGTGGTACTATTGACATATATAAAATTATTAATTGTTTAAATTTACAAAATTTATCGCATGTAGCTTTAAGACCTAAGGTTATTTTGAATATCGTTTGAATGCTTTTTACAATATCGATAAAGTTTTGGCCCAGATATCAAAATATCAAAATGGGATAATTACTAAGAAACAACAAGGAAATGATCAATGTCAGAGGTTTCTGGATTCAACAAAGAAAGAAAAAGGTCAGGAACTTTAATAAGTATAGCCAAAGTATAATGTATGAACTGTGGTTATTCCCTGGGAAGATCTGATGGGTTTTGCCCTAGATGTGGTCAGCGGAACTCTAAGAAAAAACTGAACCTGGCAGACCTTGTCCGTGAGTTCCTTGCCACGATGTTCGCTTATGATTCTCGTGTCCAGCAGAGTTTTAAGGCGATCATCACATCACCCGGAAAGATTGCCTGGGAATACGTGGCCGGCAAACGAGTAAAATTTGTTAATCCTTTTCGTTTCTTTATCTTCATAGCTGTGGTTTTCTTTTTATTGGTGAGTTGGCTTTTACCTTATGAGGCCATGTACCGGTTCCAGGACGATCGTCCTGATAGCCCCACGGATAATGAGATGAGCGTGGATTCCTTAGCCGTAGATGACAACAATGACATCTCTCTTCCGGGAATGGTATTAACCCAAAAAGACACTACAGAAAGGACTGGTACCACTCCAGAAAAGGATACCATCAAAAAAAACGTCCAAAAGGATGTAGACCTCTATCTTTATTTTAAGAAGAATGGTTATAAAACTTATGAGAAAACCCGTAAAGCGCTGGACATTAAAGACACTTTTTCAAATTGGGTCAAATATCGCTATGTGCTTAGTGCGGCGTAGATCGAGAAACAGCCCGCTAATTTTGTGAGGTTCCTGCTGCCCAAAATTCCCTTTCTTCATATTCTTTTTCCTTCCGGTGTTCACTTTGTTCAGTAGTTTGGTATTCATAAGAAGAAACTTCTCTTATACTGAACATCTGGTTTTTAATTTCTATCAGCAAAGCGTTTTCATGCTCATGCTGTTCCTGGGGCTTGTGCTGCAGAACATTCTTGATGATGTGGTCATCAGCGTGGCCTTCGTATTCTTTTTGGTCTATCATGTCCTGGCGATGAGAAAGTTCTATGTGCAAGGATATTTTAAAAACGGTTTTGAAGTTCCCCCCTTCTGGGTAGCATTTATATCAGCTTATCGCTTATCGTCACCTTTCTGTTTACCGCATTGAGCGTTGGTTTTTAGAGATGATGAACGCCTGCCGAATGAACCTTTTCAACTGGTCCAGAAGGTTGATGCCTTGAAAATGGTCGGAAAGGAAATAGAATCGGTCTAAACTTTTATTGGCATCGTGGCAATTATCTGCAATTCGCTATTTTCGTTGCAAAATTATCGCATGGAACATTTCGCTGATCACAAAGCCGCTTTTGAAGATTTCCTACAAAAAAACCTTCCCCGGGAAAAGCCGGAAAACCTTTATGAACCCATAGCTTATATCTGTAGCATAGGTGGAAAGCGATTACGTCCTATTTTGACCCTGATCGCTGCTGAAGGTTATAGCGGTAGATCTAAACAGGCACTTCCCGCAGCTTTGACCATCGAGGTTTTTCATAATTTCACCTTAGTTCATGACGACATAATGGATGATGCCTCTATTCGCCGTGGGCAAACAACTGTGCATGAAAAATGGGATGTCAATACGGGCATCCTTTCTGGTGATGCCATGTTGATATTAGCTTATCAATATTTAAAAGAATATACGGGAACCACGTATGAGCAATCCATGAAAAGATTTACCGATATCTGCCTCAAAATATGCGAAGGTCAACAGTTGGATGTAGATTTTGAAGCACAGGAAAAAGTGGAGATGCAGGATTACCTCCAAATGATCCGTTTCAAGACGGCCGTTCTGGTCGGTTGTGCGCTCGAGATCGGCGCGATCATCAGCGGCGCAAATGAAGATCAGCAAAAAGCGATCTACAAGTTCGGGGAACGATTAGGACTGGCCTTCCAGATGCAGGATGATTATCTAGATACCTTTGGTGATGAATCTGAACTTGGAAAAAAAATAGGGGGTGATATCATAGAGAACAAAAAGACCTATCTGTATTGCAAAGCGCTGGAACTAGCTGATAAAAAAGACGCTAACCAACTTTGCCACCTGTTTACTATCCACCCTAACGATCCGTCCCATAAGATCGCTACCACACAGAAGATCTTCCGTCAATCCGGTGCCGCGGATGCCTGTCTGAAAGAAATACAGAACTACTCTGACCAGGCTTTTCTGGAACTGGATAAATGCGGTATCGGTATGGAGCAATATCAGCTTTTAAAGAGCATCGGCCGGGAACTGATCACCAGAGTCAGCTAAGCTCAATATGTTAATAACCTGAGTTCGATTAATCGAAAATAGTTATCTGGTTGGTATTTAGAGCATTTTGATATCTAATAGCTGGTTTTTTATCAAAAAACGAGTATGCTATAAGACCTGATATTAGGTTTGTAATAAAATT
>Ga0209923_1000089_pt1 | contig 22881 bp, 26 predicted proteins | sample SalPon1_A_H2O_MG_FD_185696 | JGI IMG/M metagenome (GOLD analysis project Ga0209923, IMG submission 185696) | Salt pond water microbial communities from South San Francisco under conditions of wetland restoration - Salt Pond MetaG R1_A_H2O_MG... | ecosystem: Environmental > Aquatic > Non-marine... | reverse complement strand
ACTGGTCCTGACCATTTAGCAGCGGTCACACCATTGGTCATAGAAACAAAGAAAAGATTTTGGAAAATAGGTTTTTTTTGGGGACTTGGCCATCTTTTAGGAATGCTCATCATAGGTGTATTGTTCATGCTCTTTAAAGATCTTATCCCTGTTGAACTTATCTCCGCGTATAGCGAATTGATTGTCTCTGTTGTTTTGATTGGTGTTGGTATTTGGGCCATTTATCGGATATTTTACGAAAAGAAGTCTCATAAACATCCTCATGTTCATAAAGAAGAGGAAACTTACATACATATTCATGAACATACGCATGACCATAAGGATGAACAACACAAACATCGTAGGATATTCAAACAGGATGATATTTCTTCTTTAGGAATAGGATTCATACATGGTTTTGCTGGAGTAGCGCATTTTTTATTGTTATTACCTGTCCTTGGATTTGAAGACAACCTTGAAGCAACAAGATACATCATAGGATTTGCCATTGGGACGGTTTTAGCAATGTCAGCTTATGCCTGGATCTTGGGTACAGCAACAAAGTTCACAAGACATGATCATAATGTGAACTTTTTTAAAGGGCTTCGTTTATCTGGTGGTCTATTTGCCATCATAGTTGGATTTTACTGGATGTATCTAAGTGTTTAGATCTCCTATGACTAATCTGTGATTACCCGTATCAGCGATGAACAACGAGTTTTTATAGGTGGTAATGGAAAAAGGCCAATAGATCGCATTTTGTGTTCCACTTAGATTGTCCTTAAATTCACTACTGGTCTTGAAGTCTTGTCTTCCAATAACTTTAGAAGCATGTTCATTATTTCTCATAGGAATTGTATCAAAGACAAGAATTCTACTATTACCTGTATCATTCACTAAGATGCCGTTTTTATGAAAACAAGTATCATAAGTCCAGCTAAGGGTGTTGGAATTTGGAGTTAGCATAAATTGATTCTGTCCTGCATTATCAAAATTTTCCTGTCCTATGATGACATCGGCTGAATTTTTAAAAGCATCTTTTTTATCCTTCCACAATAATATTCTGTAAAATTGTGTGTCGGCTATTGCTAATACGCCCTGATCGCTTACTTTTACTGAGTAAGGCCAGATAGGTTCATCATTCTCATAATCCCTTGTTGTAAGATCAGGTTTTCCAATAACGGCATCAGCTTTCTTAAAGTTAGTGCCTGGAATTTTATCATAGTATAAAACCCTTCTATTCCCGGTGTCAGCGATCCAAATGCTTTTTCCGTCTGAAAAAATCCCATACGGCCAATTTAAAGAGTTTGCTTCTGGATTCGCGGCTTGTCCTTTTATGTTGGGTAAATTCTCATCAAAATCAGGTTGGCCTATAACAACATCTGCTGGTTGGCCGTTTTCCTTAGGTAATCGATGCCATATCAAAACGCGATGATTCCATGCGTCAGCTACCATCAGAGTGGTGCCATCGCTCCAAAGGCCAGATGGATAAAGAAGGGTGCTAGCGGATACTTTCTTATTAGAATTTCTCCCGAAAGCTTTGATGGTTTCCTGACCTAATATGGCATCTGGTTCTAAAAATTCCGTCCTGGGAATGGTGTTCCATATAAAAACTCGATTATGCCCTGTATCTGAAACGAATAACTTTCCGTTTGCAGCAAAAACGCCTCTTGGCGCTAAAAAAGGTTTTGTTCTTGAACCTCTAAACAAATAAGCCTTACTGATATGCTTTCCTAAAGTATTAAAGTCCATACTTTAACAAATTCTGGGCAGTTGCTCTCCTGGCAGCATGTTCACTACTCGTTTCCCACCGATAGAACTTTCTAAGATAACTTGTTTAGGATGTTCTACTACAACCGTACCGATTATCTGTGCATTTTTGCCTTTATCAAGTTGTTTAAGGCTATCTAAAAAAGAATCTGCTATTGACGCATCGACAAAACTTATGAATAAACCTTCATTCGCCACGTATAGCGGATCCAATCCAAGTAGCTCACAAGCACTTCCTACCTGTTCATCAATTGGCAGGTTATTTTCAAACAGGTCTATCCCAAATTTAGATGATTCAGCGATTTCTTTAAGGACGGTAGCAACACCACCGCGCGTTGGATCTTTTAAGAGATGGATTTTTTCTCCATATTCGTCAAGTAATTGACTGATCGTATGGTTGAGATTCGTGGTATCACTTTCTATAGTAGTATCAAAATCAAGGCCTTCTCTAATTGACATGATCGACATGCCATGTGTAGCAATATTTCCACTTACGATGATCTTATCTCCCTTTTTTATATTTCCTTCGTCAATATTGGCCTTAGGATGAATCGCACCTACACCTGAGGTATTGATGAAGATCTTATCACCTTTGCCCTTTTCCACCACTTTAGTATCTCCAGTAACAATTTTCACGTTTGCTTCTTCGCAAGCAGATCTTATCGCTAGTAAAACTTCCCAGAACTCTGTCATCTTCAAACCCTCTTCAATGATAAAGCTTAGACTTAAGTATTTTGGTTGAGCTCCGCAAACAGCGAGATCATTTACCGTACCATTAACGGCTATTTCTCCTATATTACCGCCTGGAAAAAAAATGGGTGATACTAAGAAACTATCGGTTGAAAATGCCATCTGGCCGTTCATATTTAAAAATGCACCGTCGTGTCTTTTATCGAGAAAATTATTGCTCAATATGTCAAAAACTCCGCAGTCCAATAGTTTATTAGTTAATGTTCCGCCACTGCCATGGCCTAAGGTGATAACATCAAAGTCCAACTTTGGCATCGGACATTGTAATTGCATTCTTATCTTATTTTCATTTGTCATTTTAGAGCCTGATTTTTTTAAAAACGAGTGGACTACTTTTCAGCTAGACCGGAAAAGTGATAATAAGCAGCGCAAGCACCTTCGCTACTTACCATAGGCGCGCCTAGAGGATTTGTGGGTTTACACTTCTTACCAAACTGCGAGCATTCATAAGGCTTTTTGATACCTTTCATGATCTGACCCGATATACAATCGGGATGTTCAGGTGCTTCCTCTATTTCTACGTTATATTTTTTAGCAGCGTCAAACGCCTGATACTTATCTTTTAAGGCAAAACCGCTATCGGGTATCTCGCCAATTCCACGCCACATTTGATCTTTTACCTCAAAAACTTCAAAGATCATTTTTTGAGCTTCTGGATTTCCTTCTTCTTTGACTATTCTGGAATATTGATTTTCTACTCCCGTCTTATCGGCTTCTAATTGGCGAAGAACCATGAGAATACCCTGCAACACGTCTAAAGGTTCAAAGCCCGTAACTACGATAGGAACACCATGTTGCTCCGATAGCGGATAATATTCAGCATTGCCCATGATCGTACAAACATGGCCGGCAGCCAAAAAACCATCTATTTGATTCTCTTCATCATTGATCACAGCCTTCATTGCTGGTGGCACTAAGACGTGTGATGCTAAGATAGAATAATTAGAAAGGCCTTTCCTATGAGCATGGATTACAGATAATGCATTTGCCGGTGCTGTCGTTTCAAATCCTACTGCAAAGAAAACTATATCTTGCTCAGGATTCTCTTCAGCTATTTTAATCGCTTCCAATGGCGAATATAAAACTCTGATGTCGGCCCCTTTGGCCTTTGCTTCCAGCAAATTCATCCTTGAGCCCGGAACACGCAGCATATCACCAAATGAACAGAGGATGACATTTTTAACTAAAGCCAGATAAATCGCTTTATCTATTAAGTTGAGTGGCGTTACACATACAGGACATCCCGGTCCATGTATCATAGTTATTTGCTCTGGAAGCATCTCAATGATACCATTTTTTACCAGGCTATGCGTCTGTCCGCCACAAACCTCCATGATCGTCCAGTCTTGTGTTACGGTTCTTTTAATTTCATCGAGATATTTTTTAGCCAGTTGCGGATCCCGATATTCCTTCATATACTTCATCGTCCTTCTTTTTTAGGAAGATATTCATCTACATCTTCCAGTTCGCCTAAGTCGCCTATTTCCTCTAAATAATCAAAGGTCTTATTGGCTTCCTGTTCATTGACCTTGCTAATAGCTACACCAACATGGACCAGCACATAATCTCCAACATGAGCATCTGGAAGCATTTCCAGACTTGCCTCTTTTGTGATCCCGCCAAAGGAAACTTTCGCCATTCTCACAGTATCATCATATTGTAAGTTCACACTTTCTATTTTTCCCGGAATTGCTAAACACATAACTTTAATTTTTAATGTTCTTATGATAAATATATTGTCCAAACGACAGATTTTCATCATTTGGAGATAACTTTTGATTCAATCTTAGATCAAACTTCGCATTCTTTGCTTTATCTTTAAGGATTGAATTTAATAATTCATTTTGGAATACACCACCACTACAAGCAATTGTTTTAAAAGAATTTTTCCTGGCTACATTTAAAATGGCCTTTGCTAAGGTGAAAATGAAGCTGTAGGCCAATCGCTTTCGGTCCATTCCATCCCTGTAAGCTTTCACAATATTATTGATCAACATGTAAGAAGATAGCTTATCATGATCTATACCCTTAAGCAGATCAATAGGAGATGAAGCATCATAACCTTTAGCACAATTTTCTAATTTTAGCGAGGCTTCACCTTCATAGGTGTTTTTATCGGTGAGGTCAATCGCTGAGGCGACGGCATCAAATAATCTGCCAACAGATGAAGTCTTTAAGGTGTTATTTTGAAGCATTTTTGTGTAAATAGACCACTCCTGATCAGTGAACTTACTCTTATAAGCTTTTGAATTTTCATGGTCAAGCAGGCAGAAAAGCGCAATTCTAGGCTCTTTGGCCATCTTATCATTTGCCAGCCAATCATAATATTCTACATGGGACAATCTATCAATATGGCGGTCTTGATAAGTAAAGAACTCGCCTCCCCAAATTTGTTCATCATCTCCAAAACCGGTGCCATCCCAAACGACGCCCAGAATTCTTTCATTTGATGAGAACAGATCATGCTCTCCTAAAACACTCGCAAAATGCGCCTTATGATGTTGTATTTCCTGAGTATCAACTTTCCAATTAGTTGCTAGTTCGTTTCCCAGTACCGAGCTTTGATAATTCGCCTGCTTATCTATTAAGATGTTTTTAGGATAAACATCAAATAAGTTAATGTAATTAGATAAGGTCATTTTATATCTTTGGAATACATCAAATTCACTTAAATTTCCAAAGTATTGGCTCACAAAGGTACTTGCTCCAGTGGTATAGGTAAATGTAGATTTAATATGAGCTCCCATCGCAAGAACAGGTGTGTGGGAATCTTTGTTCGTGATCATGTAATTAGGAGCCAAACCTCTAGAACGTCTTATTAGAATACTATTCTCTTTTGAACATCTAACTATAGAATCATCTTGGGGGAATTGAATTTTTAGATCGTGAGTTAAAAAATAATCAGCTACCCCATGTAACTTATCATGAGCTTCCTCGTTAGTCGAAATTATCGGTGATCCGTGAATATTACCGCTCGTAGCAATGATAGGTGAACTTATCTGAGCCATTAGAAGTTCAAGTAAGGCTGAGGAAGGTAACATTACACCTGTCTGTCTGATCTTTGGCGCAATGGTCTTTACGTCAATGCTTGTTTTTTTTCTATTATCTAGTATGACTATGGGAGCTACGCTTGAAGTCAACTCTTTCTTCACTAAAGTTGAGATATCAAAATCTTGCTGTACCGCCTCTATGCATGGATATAGAACAGCAAAAGGCTTTTCAGGTCTTTGCTTTCTTTGCCGTAACAATTTAATGGCATCAGGTAAAGTAGCATCACAGCATAATAGATAACCATTCGTATTCTTAATTGCAAGTATTTTTCCTTTTCTTAAAAGATCAGCAGCATAGGAAATACATTGGGCGTGGTCTTTTGATAATGTTTCTCCCGAGTTTGACATTAATTGTAATTGAATGCCACAAGAACGACAAGAATTCGTCTGCGAATGGAAGCGTCTGTTTGCCGGATCAGCATATTCTTCAGCACAAGCTTCACACATTCTAAAGTCCTTCATCGATGTGTTTTCTCTTTCAAATGGAAAATCTTGAGTGATAGCATAGCGAGGACCACAATTCACGCATGTTGTAAAAGCATAGGAGCATCGCCTGTTCTCAGGTGAATGAACTTCTTTTTTGCAAGAAGAGCAAATGGCAAAATCAGGAGTTAAGGGTGTTTTTATATTAGCGTCTTTTTTTGAAGTTGTGATACTGAAACTGTCAAAATGTAAAGCATTAACTTTCTCTAATGAAGAAGCGGTTATTACTGCCATTTCAGGTTTTTGATTCAATATCTTTGTCAAAAAATCCTCTGCCTGATCTTTAGTAGCATTACAATAGATGATGACTCCGTTTTCATCATTAGAAACATTTCCATATAATTCATTTTGAAAAGCCAGACCGTAAACAAAGGGTCTAAACCCAACACCCTGAACTTGTCCTTTGATCACTATTTTGAAGGTTCGCAGCACAAGATCACAGAACTTTTGCTTCTTGTTTTAGTTTCACCTTTTCAAGTAACCACTCGCACCATTCATCAACACCTTCTTCGGTGAGCGAAGAAATCTGAATAACTTCCAATTCATGATTAACTTCTTTCGAATCTTTAATTACGGCTTCTGATGAAAATGGTAAATGAGGTAGAAGGTCAGATTTTGAGATCAGCATCATATCGCTGGTCAAGAACATACGAGGATACTTTTTAGGCTTGTCATCACCTTCTGTGGTAGCCATTAATGTTACACGATAATCCTCTCCCAGATCAAAAGAGGCTGGACAGACCAGATTACCAACATTTTCTACGAACAAAAGATCTATTTCATCTAAATTAAACCTATCCAGTACCTGATGGACCATTTGTGCTTCTAGATGACAGATTCCTCCTGTAACGATCTGTGAAGCCTGAATTCCAGCTTCCTTTAGTCTATCTGCGTCACGCTCTGTTTCCAGGTCGCCGACCATTACCGCCATGTTCAGCTTATCTTTTAACCTTTCAGCGGTCTTTTGCATTAATGTGGTCTTTCCGCTACCTGCAGAAGATGTCAAGTTTATAAGCAAGGTGTTGGACGTCGTCATCTGTTTTCTTATGATATCTGCTACGTAATCATTAGCTTTCAAAAGCTCGATGTTCGTGTTCTCGCATGCAGCTGTTCCTCTTGCTTTTTTTGTTGATTTCTCTACGCTCATAATTTATTGTTTTGGGGTTATGATTTATTGATCTTCAAATTCTATTTTATGGATTAGCATTTCTTCACCCTGGATCACATTTTTTGAAGGTCTATCACAATTTTCGCATATAAAGCGATAATTCTGAACATCAGTAATGTGGTCACAGATCTCGCATTGTATTTTTAATGTAGTAGACTCAATATGAAGATCTACGTTCTCATATTTTGGGTTCGAGAGATGGAAAGCACTATAGGCATTCTGCAATAACCTGGGTTCAACGTTTGATAAAACGCCAACTTTCAAGTGTATTGCCTTCATGCTATTTAGTTTTTCTTCTTCAAATTCCATTTCCAGAGTGTTTATTATGCTATTTACGATTGAGGTTTCATGCATGATCAATGAAGTACTTTTTTTAGCTCATATAAAGCTGCAATATGTTCCTCTGCTTGTTCCATTATGGTCTTATCTTTCACTAGTTGCTTTATCTCATGGGCTTTATCAAGCATAGTATTATAGTTTCTGGCTTCTTCCTCGCTATCCTTATTGTGCATTATCCAATATAGTTCTAACTGGTTGATCAGTGTTAACGCACGTTCTAAGGGATAAGATTCTGCTTTTCTTATATTTAGTGCATCTTCAAACATCTGATAGGCTTTTTTCAAGTTGTCGTGTAGTTTCGCCTCTGGAAATCCCATTAGTGCTGTTGCATAATTATGGCAGGCCATGGCAAATTCATAAGGGAAGTTTTCTTTTGTGTAGAACTTTAAAACTTCCTCAAATGATGACGCACAAAAGGCTGTCCAAATCGGTTTTTCTTCTGGTGAGACAGGTATTTCCGAATAGATCAAGGCTAATTTATGATGAACATCCGCAAATTTTTGCGGGTATGTGTCTTTTTTAAAGACCTTGAGCGTGTCTTGAAAAGCATTTATCGCCGGTTTGTAATATTGTGGGCTTCCGTTCTTAGACCACTTGTAAAGCAAAGTAGCTTTACGTAATCCGGCTTCTCCCAGGAATTCTGGAATATCAGCTTCTTTAAAAATAAAAATGGCTTTATTGATATAGTCCTTTGACGTTGTATGATCGTTCTGAAAATTGGCCACTTCTGATGCTTCAATGTATAACAGACCTGCATTTACTTTTTGACCTTTTGCTTCATGAAAGGATATCCCTTGATGATATAAATTCAGGATCTCGTCAAGTTTTTCTGGCTGATAGGGCATTTCCAGTTGTGCCATTAGGGAAGATGCCAGTAAAATGTCCAGGGTTACGCTTGCTTCTTCTGTTATTGCTTTATTTTGTAGTGTTCTAACACTTTCCTCAGCTTTTTTGAATTCTCCTTCATCTAAAAGTAAGTTAACATAGTGTTTTGTTGTGAACACTTTTATCTCGTCATTTTCAGAAGCAGCTATTGCTTTACCGTACAAGGCTTTTAGCTCCATTATGTCATTGCTTTTTTGATAATTCCCATAGTGCTTCACGATACTTTTGTTGTGCAATGAATCAATTTGAGCATACATGGCTTCTGATATTTCATACCCGAATTGAAGGTATATGGCCGCAAGCATATCATTGTAAATGGGATTATCCTCTGAAATATGATCAAAGGCCTTTTGGTGATTGTCCAACTTGTAGAATATCAATCCCAATAAGTTATTTGATGTAAGTTCCACAGCGGGAAACAAATAAGGAGGTTCTTCATCATACCAATCCATATTTAATTTGATGACACCTTTTTGAATCAGGATCAACTTAGAACTCAACTCTGCCTTTTCTTCATCCAAAACGACCGTAACCAGCTCATCTAAACGGTCTACACTTTTTATATGTTCAACTACTTCAGAATAGTGTTCAGTTGTTGTTAATAAGGTGATCATGTTCTCGTATTTCTCGTGTTCCTCTGCTATCTTTTGCGGCACTTCGCTGCATCCCTTTTCCAGCTATTTCTGCTAAACTTTTACTTTTATAAGATCCAATTTTCTTAATAAGTAAACGATTAGGGTCCTTAGTGTCTATGAAAATCAATGAAACTTCCCATCGACCGGTGATTTCTCTAACTTGGAATTGCACCGCAGCATTTAATAGCCAGTTATCATATGGAGCGTTCGTTATTGCCATTTTCTTATACTTTTAACTTGATCAGATTTGTTTTCTCGATCACTTCATGATCCAGCGCTCTATCGGTCATATCAAGATCATTATCTATTAATATCTCCCTTATGGCCAGGGTCATATCTCCTTTTAGATTTCTTTGTTTTAGCAAAAATTGTGATGGCTCGAACATCTTTGCAAACCAAGCACTACTTACCGGTGTTATTAATATCTTTCCTTGCTCTTTTGAGTAAGCCGCATAAGCATAATGGATCTTATCAAAAACACGTTCTACTACAGATTTGTTCAGATAAATATGAGATGATTTTAGAAAAACCTCTCCGCTCATAGTACTTCAGCCCCTTTTAATTCATCTAATATCAGGTCTACCACTTCATCTCCAGCCGCTTTGACCTTATCACTTAGTTCTACTTCTAACCTGGTATTTTCTATGGCGATCAAATACACCTGAATATCTTCCGGATAGTCATCCTGTAGAATTTTCTTTGCATAAGATAGGGCCTGATCCCATTTCATTCCATGAAGAAAAACAAGGGGATCATCCTGCGGGGCTCTCATCACTTCATTAGCGGGAACTTTAAACAAACTGCCCACAGGTTCATCAGTGTTAATTACAGCATCTACTAATATTATTTTCTCTTGTCCTTTTAGTTCAAACAGAACTTCGAACCCGGATGTTCCCATATCAAAAACAGAGACGGAATTATTTTCTCCTATTTTGTTCTTTATCTCTTCAATAACGTACATCCCGATTCCATCATCACTTCTTACTGGGTTTCCAAAACCCATTACTGCCACTTGCTTCATTATACGATTTGAAATCTAAAGACTTTCTCCCATCAATTAGGAGAAAGTCTATAATTGAATATCAATTACAACTTAAATTTGGATAGCTCTTTATTGCTTTTCTCATCATGAGCATGAACAGTACATACCAGGCATGAATCAAAGGAACGTGCAACAAGGCCTACTTCAACGGGATCCTCAGGATTATTGATGTCTATTCCAGTAAGTGCACTCTCAATAGGTCCAGGATTTCCTTCAGCGTCATTGGGTCCTACGTTATAAGTTGTAGGAGCCATGACCTGATAGTTTTTTATCACACCATCCTTGATCTCGATCCAATGTGCCAAAGCACCACGAGCAGCCTCTGTTGCTCCAAAACCTTTACCGTCTTTTTCAACGGGTTTCACATAGAATTCACCGTCAAGATCTATCTCTGATAACCATTGTTCTATGAACTTATAAATTCGAGGGGCTTCATGCATCCTGGCCAAAACCCTTGTAAAAACACTTGGGCCTAATTTTTTAATTATATCGCCAAATAATGGGTCCTGGATTTGATGGTCTTTGTTGTTAGGATTTGCATACATTACACATCTCGCTAAAGGTCCTGTTTCTACGGCATGGCCATCATATCTAGGTGCCTTAGACCAGGAATACTGACTGTCAAAGTTCGTTTCATGCAAAGGCTGAGACTTTGCTGCGGTCGGCAGTGGTTGATCCCATGGATGGAGTCCATCTTGCTGATCATCATACCAGGCGTGCTTCACGTCTTCGCTGATCTTTAGATGGTCAAACTCATGATAGTTCTCTCCATCAAAAAAGCCACTTGGGCAAATGAGCGCATTATTCCTACCCTCTATTGTAGGATCATTGTACATATCTTTATGTAAATAAGTTCCATGAGCCAGGAATTTACCTACGCCCTGACCGAACTTATCGATTCCAAATTCCATTCCAGCTCTTATCAGCAAGCCCAGATCACTATTTCTATGGGATTCATTTTCTTCTAACCATTCCATCATATCATCCCATGATTTGATCTTCATATATCGTTCAATAGAACATCCTAACCAAATAGGTTCTAACCAGTTGTTCTTAAACTCTGCCAGGATGGAATGTGCCCTTGTAATATCTTTCAAAGTTGGTGCACACATCACCCCTCCGGGAACCATGTAACTGGAATGCGGCCATTGACCCCCAAAAAGAGAATATATTTGAACTGGAATCCCACTTGCGGTTAGTCCCTTTTGAAATGTGCTGCCTACATAAGAAGACCAGCGTTTAACGACTTCGTCATAAAGTGGATGACCAGCATATTTTTTATTGGTCAGATCCGGTGCAAATATGGCGTAGAACCATCTGGGTATACTTTGCAAAGTTTCAGTTGCTTGCCCTATAGCTCTGAGGAGAAGTGCATTGGGTGGTAATTTCGTACCCCAGGCGGTATCTAATGCTGATGAGGCGCAATATAAATGAGAGCCTCCGCAAATACCACAGATCCTGGGCGTCACTATAAGACCGGATTGTGGGTCCTTACCTTCCATTACTTTTTCAAAGCCTCTGAACATTGCTGCTTGCGTATGGGCTCTTGTCACTTTACCGTTATCGATATAAACCTTTACATCAAGATCTCCTTCTACTCTTCCTACTGGTGATATATTTAATTCTTTTACAGCCATTTTTTATTTTTTTTAATTAATTATTTAGAAGTTTCCGTAACACTCTTATTAACGGGGAGTACTTTTTGAAAACCTGCTTCAAGATAGTATGCTAATTTGTTTCTACCCGTTGGAACCTCTTTAGGTAATACTCCTAAATGCTTCATGGTCTTGAGCACACTGCCTTTTTTAAGGTCGTGGTGTGGAAAGCCGGGTTCTGTACAACCTAAACAAGGATGATTGACACGCGTTTTACTTGCCTGTCTGTTCCATAATATATTGTTGCAGTTTGCTCTTGTCATTGGTCCTCTACAACCTACTTCATAGAAAAGGCATCCGCCACGTCTTCCAAAACCACCATCTGTCTTTTGAATAAAGTTAGTAACATTGGTACATCCATCCTGGACAAAGTTCGTGAAGAAGGTTTTTGGCCTTTGATAATCGTCTATTTTGACATCGCCTATTCTACCTACGGCAATGGCAACTAGTATTTGGGTTATCCAATCAGGGTGCGCCGGGCATCCAGGTATATTTATTACCGGAAGTCCACCTTTTGATACGAAATCTTCCCCTAAAAACCCACCTTTTTGCTTTTTATGAAATTGCAAGCCTGTGGATTCACTCGGGTTTGGTGGAACGGCAGGAATGCCACCCCAGGTTGCACAATCTCCTATAGCTACTACATAGCCTGCTACTTCTGAAAGTTCTTTTACCCAATCCTTCATCGGACGGTCAGCAAAATAGTTCATCGTTCCTGAACCATTTGGTCCTTCTACTAATGAACCTTCATAAACTAGTATATCCATTTGTTCTTTCCCTGAGATGATATCATTGAGAAGATCCTGCACTTGTTGCCCTATCTCTCTTCCTGTTGTAGGATGCCATAGAATGTTCAATCCAAAATCCGTGATCAATTCAACGACCGTAGGTTCTTCTGCGTTTAGAAATGACATGGTATTTCCACTACAAGCACCTCCTTGCAACCACAAAACATTAGCCATAATACTGTATTTTATATTTTATGCATTGCAATTTAAAAGAAATAATTGAAATGACAATTCAACAGGCAGATAATTTTAAAAAAAAGCAAAAATCATCTTTAATTTTGTGCATCTGATAAAAACAAATTTTTAATGTCAAAAAAATCTTATATTTTGACGAACGTCCTTAACTGTTGTAGCACGAATGATGCGCTGGTATTACTGTGATCCGCTGTTGCCATTCGCCAACGGTTCTAAAAATTAAAACGATATCATTTGTATATGATCAGCCCCTAAAGTTTGATGAAGGGCAACAAACTGAAGTTTTCTAAAACAACGATCCTGTAAATAGTTTTAGACCGATCACGTTCTAATCACAAGAAGTAGTTCTATTAATATCACAATAGGTTGCCCACCAGGGATTGAAATCTCCATCTTCCTCATCATTGCTCATGGCTAATAGTTCATTTACATCATTCCCATACCTGAGATGCATGTGAACGGGATCACCATGAGGTGAACGAGAAATGACATATTCATAATTTTCACAGTCACCTGAGAAGGCCTTGACCTTTTTGAAAATATCCCAAATAGAAGTTTTTGATCTGTCTGGATAATAATGAGGGTCAGGCCGACTTCCTATGAACTCATAACCGCACTCAGCTAGTTTTTTGTTAATATCATCATGGTCATAAAAGGTCATTTTAGTGATCGTCCCGGCATCTTGAGATGTTACTAACTTGATACGTCCAGGGTTTCTGGGGTCATTTTGAGAGATAGAATCACCTGGATTGAGGTGAAACTCTCCATCCATAGACAGATAGGAGAACGGCAAGTCCATTTCTTTGTTTTGTTCGTGACGGTGTCCATCACCACGATTCTCAGCATGATGGGTGTTTTCTTTTTCACTTGAACCGTGCGTATGTGTGTTCGGCCCATGTTCATGTCCACAGCTGGTAAGAAGGGTCAAAATCATACCCGATAAAAGAATTGTAACTACTTTCATTATTTTATGTTTTGAAATAATTTCTACTTAGTTGTGTTATTTAATTGAGTAATCTATTGAAATATTTTTGCAATGTATCACTATTTTTAAATCTTATATTTATATGTAAGAGAAAAATATCTTCTACATTTTAGGTCCATCAAGACAAAGGTAACCCATGAATAAGCTAGACATCATTTGTCCAAAAAGGGTGATTTTTTATCAAATGCTGACTTTTATAATTCAAATTCGGGTCACCTTTTAGCTTGATCGATAACTCATCAAAAATTATAATTGACTCCCATCATTATGTTCCTTGTTGGCGCAGGCGTGAAGATCTGTGAATTAACTCCGCCAAAGACGATCTCTGAATACAAAGAGTCAAACAGATTATTTACTTCAATGAAAAACCTTCCCCGATTAGCAAAAAATTCATTGAAATTATAAAATAAGGTCAAATTAGCGACCGTATAACCTTCATATCCTGCTGTGTTTTCAGCATTGGTATAATAAGAACCTACATCTCTTATCGTAAACCGGCTGCCCAATCCATTCTTAAAGGCATAGGAAACGTTCAAAGTAGTGATCGTTTCCGGAATGTTGACCACAGATGTCCCGATGAGTTCATCATTTGGGTTTTCTAAGACCTCTGTTTCCGTAAAAGAGAAAGTTCCTCTTATTTCCCAGGCTAAAGTTGGCTTTACGACGGCTTCTGTTTCTACACCGATTCTTCTTGTTTTGCCAATATTCAAAAGATCACCCGATCCGGGTGGACTTTCCAGGATCTCATTAGATGTGTCAAGGATAAACCCAACGACGTCAAGTTCTAACCAATCTATTCCCGCATAATTTGCGCCTAGTTCATATTGCCAAAGTTGAGTAGGGTCTAAATCAGCATCTTCTTCATATTTACTTGTGCTGTTAGGAAGTGAAAATCCATTGGAGACACTTAAACGTAAGTCCAGCCCTTCAAGAACAGTAGACCTTAGCCCTAACTTTGGGGTGACATTTGAAAGCTGATCGATCTCATTTGTAAATGGCTGAATACCCGGATCATTATTACTGAACGATCCTGAGAAGCTATCGTACCTAATGCCTATGGAAGGTTTGATAAACCTGTTTATATCAAAAACTCCCTGAACATATCCTGATAGGGTTTGAATATCAAAATTCCTCTCGAGTATTTGTTCATTCCTGACGCGCTCACGGGTTGACCATCTTTTTCTATCAGTGGTCTCCGTGTAGAACTCAGCACCAGCTACCCAGTCCAAATTCACATCACCTAGTTTGTTATTGCCGTTCAATGTAGCACCGGTAGCAAAAACATTACGTGTGTTGAACCTTTCTGTCTGCCCGCCGGGATCAAAGCCGAACTTCGCAAAACGGGTAAAGTTTTGTTGTACAGCGTAGGTGAATAATAGCAATCTAAGGTCTTCATTAAAATTATGATTGATGTCTAACTTCTGGGAGTAAAATTGCTTATCGCCACCATCATTTTCAGCATTCTCTGCTTGTTGCGTCCTCAGAGTTTCATCATTTACCTGCTCTTCAGAAATATAGCCGGCAGCATTCCATTCACTTCCATGACCGAGTAAGGAAATCGCAATATCCGTTTTACCAGTTAATTGATAAGCGAGTCTTCCTGATAGATTACCTCGCATATTATCGGAATTCTCAGCATATCCTTCAGATTGAAAGAACTGAAAGGCAAAATTCGTCTTGAGCTCCCTATCGCGTTCACCAAGCTTTATTTCCTTTCCTTTAGCATATTGAGCGTTCAATGTGCTAAAAGCGCCACCATTGATCCTAATATCATCGTAGTTGCCTCCTTTTCTTGTCTCCATTGCAATGGTTCCTCCTTCAGCAAATCTTCCAAACAGCACGGATGATGGTCCTTTGTACACTTTTACCTTTTCCAGGTTGATAGGAATGAGAATGTTCATATCGGCATAACCATCTGAATGTCCTTCAGCTTCATTGAGTGATACGCCGTCAATTTGAACACCGGCCTGACCTGCATGACCACCACCGCCAAAACCTCTAATGGAAAACTGATCGGCCACACCGCCTTGATAATAGGCATTGAGTTCTACGCCGGGAACTTGTTCTATGACGCGCATTGGTAGGTCTATGTTCAGTTTTTGCATTTGTTCACGGTCGATCTCGTTTACGGTTATGGCCTTGTTTTTTTGATCTACCGCTTGACCGCGGATCATTATCTCGCTTAACTGCGTAATAGACTCCTGTAAGATAATGGTGATCTCTTTTTCTTCACCGGTTTTTAGTTGGAACTCTTTTATTTTCTTTTTGAAACCTAAGGCACTGACCTCGAGAACATGTTGTCCTGAGCTTAGGTTCTGAAAAGAAAAACGACCCTCTTTATTTGTTGAGGTTCCTTTATCTGTACCTTTCAGTATGATATTTACATCGCTTATGGCTTCTTTAGCCTCAGATAGGATCGTACCTTTTATCGAGGCTCTTTTCTGTGCATGGACTTGTCCTAGAAGCATAAAGAACAGCATGCTGGTTAATATGTATCTCATTAATTCTTGATTTTTTCGTTTTAGTAATAAATCGTATTGGTATCCGGATGAAGTTAATCTACCGTTGAACAAAGATGGCAATTCGCTGTAGCAAGCATTCTTATCAAGATTGATATCAAAGTATCAGCCTATGCCTAAATGGCTTAGCAATGATTTTTTGATCCATCCTATTGATATACTTGTCACATCCTGAAATAGCTCATCAGACATCTTAAACCTTACAAGACGATTTTTTTGATCGGAGGTTGACCTTGATCTTAAATATGATATTGATGTAAGTACAGCCATCAAGTGAGATTTCATTGTTCAAATGATCATCATAACGATCAGTTAAACTGACCACTCTTATGACCGATCCATTTCCTACACGCTCTAAAATGAGCTTGATGGAAAGTTGTCATTGGCCGTCAGCACCAATTCTTCATATCTACTATTTTATCATTAAGCAACATCCGTATATTAGGCAATTATTAAGCTATATTACAGATCCTCTTAGTCCATTCAACCTGGAAAAGTATTGTATGAACTCTTAAAAGCTATTGAATACCGCTTAATAGTTAAACCTTTTATAGAAGCTTGCGGTGGTGGTGTGATAACCCGCAAAAACGGACTTGTAGGTAGTTTCTGGTCATTGATGGACAATTCTTCCGATCGCTCTTCCCAGACCGTTCTTTGAGCAATGAAAGATAGGTGATAAAACTTGTCCACCGTTGAGTATTTCATTTTTTTTTGCTGGGTGATCGGTGGTTTATGATGAGCGCTAAAAACATTCTTCAGTTTAGAAAGCAATTGATGTTCATGTTTTGCTGGCTCTTTATCAATTTGGTGCGTGTGATGCGTATAACCACCAGATAATTCATGACTTAAGATATGAAATCCATCGTAAATCTCTGATTGGAAACTGTATGTTAGATATAGCGTTAATCCTAAAACGAATAGATAATTCCTCAGAGATGAATATTTTAAGGGTGGTCTTAACAATAGTCGCTATATTAAGTATTTATCGTATTACAAACATAATTAAATATTTTTAGTTGAATACTATATCTCAACTGGTTAAGGCTTGAATACCTGCTTTGTATCATAAGTAGATTTAGCTATCCTATGTTAATGGTATAGATAATTGAACGGATCTACCAGGCATCAAAAGAGATCAACCTCAAATAGCTTTCAACATCGTTTGGGCTTTGGCGATGGTTTCGTCCCATTCTTGCTGCGGATCGCTGTCTGCCGTGATGCCACCACCGACAAATAATTTATAGCCTTTCGGATTTTTTTGCATGCAGCGTAAATTGACTTGCAATTGCGTTTCCAGCCGATCATTTTCTGCATTCAGGTAACCTAAATATCCGGTGTAAAGACAGCGCTGATAATTTTCATATTGATTAATGAACGCCTTTGCTTTATCTCGTGGAATACCGCAAACCGCCGGTGTAGGATGCATTTCTTCTAGCAACGCCAGTAGCTGATCATTTTGAATACTTGCTTGAAAATCGGTTTGTAAGTGGAAAAGTTCTCCGGCCTTTACGGTTTTTCGTTCGCTGATCTGTAAACCGGTGGTATGTTTTTTTAAGCTATCTGTCATCGCATCGACCACATATTGCTGCTCCTGAATTTCTTTAGCTTTCCATTCAACTTTATCAATAGATTCGGCCGTTTGTGTGCCGGCGAGTGCCATCGTGGTTAGTTTTTGGTTCTTTATATCAATCAGGGTTTCCGGTGTTGCGCCTAGCCAAATGCCGGTTTGCGGATGATACCATAGATAAATATAAGCTGATGGATAGTTTTTAAGCAATTTGATAAAAACCGTAAACACATCTTCATCTGATTTGATATTGAGCGGATGAGATAAGACGACTTTTTGCAGTTGATTGCTTTTTAATTGATGAATCGCCTTGTCGAGTATTTTGAAATAATCGGATTGATTCGCTTTGGGTTGGCTGTTCTTTTTAGTAGTTGGAGTGGTGAATTGGCTTACTAAATGATCGGCTGGAAAAGAAAATGCGGTTGACTGACTTTCCGGTATGAGATAGCGGTTGTTTTGTAAAAAATCTGAAGCGATAAAGCCGGATTGCCCTGTTTTCGCGAAGCGGTAATCTGTATCATTTCTTTGAAACAGCAATTGCGTATTTTTAGCATTAGGCATTCGCCAGATGACAAATGGTTTTTCTTTAGCTAATTGTTTATCAATATGTTGCGGAATATCGGCTATTCTCATTGTTGCTTAGGTAAAGCGATGGTAGTGAGCTTGGCAGCTGATATGAGTTGGTTGTCATCGTTAGTAAGCTGAATGTTCCAAACCTGCGTGGTTTTGCCTTTATGGAGCAATTTTGCGGTGGCGTGCACCTGACCGTCGCGCATGCTTTTGACATGATTAGCCGACATTTCTATGCCGCGAATGCTGAAATTTTCCGTATCGAGAAAGACGAAACAAGCGGCGCTGCCTACGCTTTCGGCTAACGCGAGCATCGCGCCGCCGTGTAAAACGCCATCCGGCTGATAGACACGCTTATTGACCGGCATGGAAGCGGTGAGAAAATCTTTGCCCACGTCTGTATACGTGATGTGGAGTGTTTCCATTAAAGTATTGGGCGTAAACGCATTACATCGTTCTAAGATTTCTGCTTTTGAGAGCTGCGGCATTTTCCTACTTTTGCGCTAAAATTACAAAATCCGCAGGAATGGCGAGTCAAGAACGTTCTGTTTTCTACGAAACGGAAAACACCTATTCTACGTTAAATGAACTGACCGATGACACGGAATATGTCTGGCTGGCTTGCCACGGGTTAGGGCATTTGGGTCGGTTTTTTATCCGGCATTTTAAGGCTTTAGATGCGCGGAAGCATTTTGTGGTGGCACCGCAAGCGCCTTCTAAATTCTATCAAAGCGATGATTTTAAATACATTGGTGCGTCGTGGTTGACGCGGGAAAACACAAAAGTGGAAACCAAAAACATTATGCGGTATTTTGATGCCATAGCTGAACAAGAAGGTTTGCTGAATGGGAAAAAATTAGTGGTTTTTGGGTTTTCGCAAGGTGTTTCTGTGAGTATTCGCTGGCTGGCATCGCGAAAGATTTCCTGCGTGCATCTCATCGTGAATGCCGGTAAAATTCCTGAAGAGCAACAACCGGAAAATTTTAAAGATGGCCAACCTAAGAAAGTCACCTTAGTTTACGGGAAACAGGATGAATATTTAACGGAAGAACGTATCGTTGCTGAGCGTGAAAAAGCGAAAGTTTTATTTCCGGATGCTGTTTTTAAGGAAGTGGCGCATGATGGGAAGCATGAGGTTTATTTGGGGGTTTCAAATATATAACCGACTTGTGTTGCAAGCCGGTTAAAAAAATTGAATAATATAAATAATGACTCTATTTTACTACATTAATAATTATCATTTGTGTTTTTTCTGAATTAAAATCATCTGGTAAATTTTTATTCTCCAAAAATTTATTTATTGAATTTTTGCCCTTAATAATTTTAAAATTCATTGTTTCAAATTTGTTGGAAGCTCTAAAATCGTCATAACTATATAGCTTTTTACCATCATAAAATTTAATTCTTTTTTTATAATTAATAATTTTTTTGTTGTAAATAAAATCTTTAAAATCTATTGTATGATTTTTATAAATTTCATCTTTAAGTAAACTGTCATTCTTGATTATTTGTTGACTATAACAGCTTATTCCTGCTAAAATGATTAATAAAAAATGAATTTTCATAGTTAATTTTTTAATGCAAAAGCTTGATCAGGTCCTGGGCAATATTCCGGGAAACCAATACATCCTTGCAATGGTCCACATGGAACAAATAAAGTTTCTCCATTATCACCTTCATAAAATCTACCATACACAAAACACTCACCATCAAAACCATAACCACTATAAACTTGGGGATTTTGTAAATTATCATTTTTTTGCTGATTATAATATGGTAAACTTTCCCATAATTGATGATAATCTTTTAGAGCATAAGCATATGTTACATCATTTTGATAGAATTGAACATTCAATTCAACTAATTCATCAGAATCTAACTTCGTTTTTCCTTCAATATAGTTAACTTCTGCTTGAACATTAGTAAATGATAAGTCATTTGATTTATCATAATTAATATTTTCGAATTTTAGTGAAATGGTCTTAGGCTTGACTTTAAATTCATCATTCTCACATCCTATAACACTTAAAGCTAAAATTGATAAAATTGCTATTAAACTTATTTTAAATTTCATAATTTTTGATTTTTATTATTAAACATTGATTTGATTAAAATTTTAATTGAAATATTCTTTGGGTAATAATCAAACCAGCTAAGTAAAACCAAAAATCGCATTAATGTATGATTTACAACTTGACGAAGTTGTCGAGTTATAAAATTATATTACAAATTAAAAAAAAGATAAAGATTAATGACAAACAGGAAAATAAATTTTAAAATAATTTTAACTTTTCAAAAAAAGACAAAAAGCTTTATGTCCTGTTGCAGTTTTTAAGGAAATTGCTCATGACGGGAAGCATAAGGTTTATTTAAGGTTTTGAATTTCTTGTTTAGTCTGCATCTTTTATGTATAACTTGTAATCTAAGCTGTAATTTAAATTTTCAACTTCTTCCCGATCTGACATTGGATTTGCTCTAAGATAAAGATTTGCATTTTTACATTCTCCACCGTAGACCAACACTTTATCCTCGGTATTATTCCTGTCGATTAATTCAAAACCTATTAAGTAGTCAAAATTATCATTGAATTTGATTTTAAAGTCGCTTAAATCAAACATTAATGATTTATTATTTTCTTTTAAGGCAAGTGTTTTAGGGGTTTGAAGTAAAAACCTCCATTCATTTGTTTTTTTGTTTACTCGAATTAACATAGGTCTAACAAAAACATTCTTTTTGCTGTTTGCTATCTTAACACTAAATCCTATCAAAGAATCATTTTTAAATTTCCTTTTCAAATCAACTGAACATAACATGGCTCCGCCAGAAGAAATAAAACAAGTTGTGTAATTATTTTTGATCTTTGGCGAGAACTTTTCTAAATTCTTAAAATCTGGAGCATTGATCATAACTTCATCCAGGTAATTAACTTTTCTTTTTAAATATATCGATTGATTAAGTTTTTCGAAAGTTATTTTTCTTGACTCGTAACCTGCAATATCAATAAATATTGAATCTTTAACATTTTCTGTGTTGATGCTGTATTTTCCATCTTCGTTAGTATAGCCAAATTTTGATGAAGATTCATTGAAAATAAGTACATTTTCCAATGGAATACTATCTTTTTTAGATAGCGTTTGTATGGTTTTTGTCGGACAAAAAGAGGCGTAAGTTATTACATACAAAAAGAAACAAATGATCGGATTCATAATAATAATAGATTCAATTACAAATCTATCGAAATTTGTTAATATTTCTATTCAACAGAAAAAGCTCTTTAAGAAAAAAATCAAAAAGACGAAAAGCTTTATGTCCTGATGTGGTATTTGAGGAAGTAGCGCATGACGGGAAGCATGAGGTTAATGTTTTTATTCAAATATAAAAAGTATCCGCCTCAATATAAAATTAAGGCGGACACTTCATATTCTAAGTTATAATGATAGTTAACAATGAACTCAAACACTATTTGAAATATAATTCTCGAAAGTATCTATACCTTGTAATAGAACTCTTTATAGGAACAAATATTTTTTTAGCTTCTTTTTTGGATATACCTTTCCTAATTAGCTCATAATAATCAATTAAAGGTCTATAAATAAATATATAAGAAATAAGAGCAGACATTGTTAAGACGTTTGATACACTACTTACCATCAATTGATATATTAACAAAATAGGTAAGAAAATAGCTAAGTAATATAATATTTTTTTTAAGATTTTCATGTTTCTTGCTAATCAAATAGTTCAGCTACATTATCTGCACATTCTCTTGCACCACAACCTGCTGCTACAGCTAGGGCAACCTCTGGTTGGAATGCTGTTAGAACCCAGCCTGCAACTGATGCCCAGCCTTGATCGCTATAAATGTCAGTAATACAATCCATTGTCTCTTGTCCACACTTAGCGGTACTTACTCTTGATGTATTTACATTTATTTTTTCAAGTTCAGTGTTTATCAAAATTTGTGTTTGATAATTATTGTTGATATATGTATTTTCAATAATACCATTTTGCTTTTTGATAGACGTCATCTTTTGAAATATAAATTTGTTATCTTTTTGTCGTATTGAACGCCTAAATATAAATTTGTGTTTGACTTATTTTGTAAAACGAAAGTTGAATTCCCTGTAATATCTTGAACTTCAACTACATTTTGAACAAAATAGTTATCTCTAAATTTATCAATGATCTTCGATTCATAATTTTCATTTAATATATCAATGAACTTTTTATCCTTATCAGGTAGTATTTTATAATCATCTACATTTAAACTTTGTTTTTCTTGATAACTAATTTCACTTTCTTCAGAACATGATACTATTAAAAATATTAGGGTAGTTAATAAACTTATTCTAAACTTCATAATTTTTTGATTTTATATTAAACATTGATTTTATTATTAAATTTTAATTGAGACTTTCTGTCGGTAATAATCAAACCAGCTAAGTAAAACCAAAAATCGCATAAAGGAATGACTTACAACACGACGCAGTTGTCGAGTTGT